>ERZ1643247.2743-NODE-2743-length-13347-cov-8.755492_pt1 | contig 13347 bp, 17 predicted proteins | sample MGYA00579264_ERZ1643247 | MGnify/ENA primary metagenome ERZ1643247 (study PRJEB29033, sample SAMEA4952262) | chicken gut metagenome | biome: Broiler Chicken; feature: Gastrointestinal Tract; material: Caecum | place: Ireland | collected 2018 | study: Broiler... | reverse complement strand
AATATTGGTGGTGCTCATCGGACTGGTCATCATCTTCAAAGAACAGCTTACCAGTCTGGTGGAAAATATCCTATCAAAGATCACCAGTCAGAGTAACAGCATTTAATTTTTCAGCACACTAGGCTGCAGAAGGAGCAATACTATGAAAATCAAAGGAAGTATGACCTGCACCATGTGTCTGCTGCTTCTGGTGCTTCTTTCTCTTCTGGGGGCATGTATCCGTTCTTCCAGAGTCTCCGCCGGCAGGGTCCAGGCCGTAAATGCCATGGATACTGCCATGTATTCCCTCTTCGCACAGTATGACCGGGATCTTCTGAAAGATTACCATCTCTTTTTTCTGGACGGGGGGTATGGTGAAAATTCCATTAACCTTTCCCAGCTTCTTACACAGACGGAAGCATTTACCCAGCCGGTCCTGTCCTCCGGGCTCTCCTCCTGTCATCTGGAGGCCTGTGGCATAAAAGGCTTCCGCCTGGCTTCTGACAACAATGGCGCGGCTGTACAAACACAGATCATCCGCTATATGAAGGATAATCTTGGAAGCAAAGGGATAGAGCTCATAAAAAAACGACTGGCTCAAAACAAAGCCGTCATGGAGGAACAGGAAAAGATCCAGGAAGGTGGATTAAAGGAAGTTCCTATTGACCAGGAGGCTCCAATGGAAGAAATATCAGAAACAAATAATCCACTGGAAATCATAGAAAATATCCGCAGTCACGGTTTTCTTGGACTGGTACTGCCGGATGGAGGAGATTTATCAGAGAAAACTCTGGATCTTCCGTCTCTTCTTTCGAAAAGAGAGTTAAACATGGGAATGGGAGAACTGGCTCTTTCATCAGAAAAGGCTTCCGCAACAGATAAACTGCTGATACAGGAATATATTCTGGATACTCTCAGCTATTATACCTGCCAGAACCGCACCGGCGGACTGGATTATCAGGCCGAATATGTGCTTGGCGGAAAAAGCAGCGATCAGGAAAATCTCCGCTATGTGGTAAACCGCCTTCTGCTTCTCAGAGAAGTTTCCAATATTGCCTTTCTGTATACTGACGGACAAAAACGTGCGGAACTCCAGGCCTGTGCTTCTGCCCTTTCCCTACTGCTTCTGATCCCGGAGGGTATGACTCTGGTACAGGGTGTGTTAGCTGCAGGATGGGCATATATAGAAAGCATCTGTGATGTAAAAATACTGCTGTCAGGAGGCACTGTCCCCCTGGTAAAGGACAGCGCTTCCTGGAACACACATCTCTCTCATCTAAGCACAGAAGATTTTTCTTCCGGCTCTTCGGGACTGGATTATCGGGAATATCTTTTTCTTCTCCTGTCTTTCTCGTCAGCAGATACTCTTACCCTGCGCTGTATGGATATGATCGAACAGAATATCCGTTCCATAGAGGGTAGGGAAAACTTTGCTTTTGATGCCTGTCTGGATGCTCTGTCTGTAAGTTTTCTGATTTCCGGTCCTGAGGAACAGCAATGGCAGGGAGAACGTTTTTACACATATGATATGTAATAGGGGGAGGCGGAACATGGCACTTCTATTGAAAGCACAGCAAAATAAAAGGAAGGAGGGCGGCTCTCTTCGGCACAAAGGAAGCCTTACAGTAGAAAGCGCCTTTATTCTGCCCCTCTTTTTTCTGCTGATCACTGCTTTTATCTGTATTTTAGATTTATATCGGATCTGTACTCTGGTACAGACTTCTCTGTGCGAAGGAGCAAAGGAACTGGGTATGTACGCCTATTGCCGGGAAGAAGAGAGCAGTTCGCCGGTTGGAGTCGTAACCAATGCAGTGTGTATCGCCTATGGAACGGGAAAAGTACGGGAATCTCTGGAACATGAAAATCTCACAGGGATCCAGGGAGGGATCAATGGATTTATCCTTATCGGCTCGGGATTTCAGGATGACACCGTTACTTTAAAGGCCTCTTTTCTCTATACAGGACCCGGCGGTCTCTTTCGGATATTTCCTGTCCGGATACAGCTGCTGGGGCAGGCCCGGGCCTGGACAGGTTATAACGGCAGTCTTCTTTCCAGTCCGTCTTCAGAAGATATGGTCTACATTGCAGAATGGGAAAGTGTCTATCATACATCCAGGGACTGTACCCATCTGGCACTGTCTATAACCAGAGTATCGAAATCAGGTATTGAAAACCAGACAAATCAATATGGGGAACATTATTATCCCTGCGAAAAGTGTATGAAAAACGGCACTTTAGAAAGTTTTGTCTATATCACAAGAACAGGCAGCTGCTGTCACAGTACCAGAAACTGTCCGGGGCTGACCAGGACTGTAACAGCTGTAAGAAAGTCTGACATAGAAGGACTGCGGGCCTGCAGCAGATGTGCCGCGCAGCATTAGAAAGGAGGTATCTTATGGGTTTAGAGTGGGTTGTAAACGGGGTAATGCTTGCCTTTTGCAGTATACAGGATATCCGGGAAAAAGAAATTTCCCTGTGGAAGCTGAAAGTATATGGGATTCTGGCCGCAGCAGTAAGTATCTGGAAACTGTTCTCGCCGGAAGATGATCTTTTGCTTCTGATCTGCCGGCTCCTTGCCGGCCTGTTGCCCGGCATCTTTCTCCTGGTGCTGGCTAAGATCACCAGAGAAGCTGTAGGATATGGCGATGGTCTGATTTTGCTTTTTATCGGCCTGTCCCTGGGATTCTGGGAATGTATCGGTATTTTTTTCATAGGACTTCTTGGAGTATTCCTGGCTGCGGTTCTGGTCGCTTTGTTTTTTGGCAGAAAAAAAGGGCTGGAAATACCTTTTATTCCTTTTCTGTTAACAGGATTGGCAGGTGGATATTTTTGGATGAAAGGATAAATACAAAAAAATATAAGGGAAGTTACACTGTGGAAATGGCTCTGCTTGCCGGTATCTGGCTGCTGGTGATCTTTGCTTCGCTCCTTTTACTCATCGGAACCTATACCCGGATACGGGATACTGCCGCTCTGGCCGAAGCCGCAGTATATGGCAGTTCCTGCGCAGTGAGCAGTTCCGGAAATGGAGTTGAGGAAGCCACAGGAAGACTCCAGGGCCGGGGAGACTATTTTTCAGTTTCAGGAAGTAAAAGGGAAATTACCGCCGGCTTCTCCCATACCATCCGGATTCCTTTCTGGAATCTCAGATGGCAGCAGACTGAAACCTTAAAAAGTAAGGTGATCCGTCCTGTACTTTTCATTGAAAAGGTTGAGAAGGCAAGAAATCTGATCCAAGCCGCAAAGGACCCCTGATAAGGAGTGTGATGTTTTATGGAGGTGAGTTATAAAAGAAACAGAGGATTCAGCTACCTGATCCTTACTGAAGATCCTCAAACAGCCGGACAGCACTATCAGAAAGCCATCTTCCTGGAGAATACTATTCCCGGTCTTCTTCCCTGTAAGATCCAGCGGCTGAACGGCGAAGAATCTTTCTGCTACGATATCACAGGCTGTCAGTCGCTGAAAAATCTATTTGAAAAAGAAAAGCTTAGTCGGAAAGATCTGGAAGATATCCTTCAAAGCTGGCTGAATCTATGGGAAATCCTGGGCGAATATCTTTTAGATACAGATTTTCTCCTTCTGGATCCTGCTTATCTCTATCGGGAAACCCAAACCGGAAATTACCGGTTCGTCTGGTTTCCTTATCGCCTCAGGGAAAAAGGCAGCACTTTTCAGACACTGACAGAATATTTTCTTCCCAGGATCGATCACAAAGATAAAGGAGCTGTTGCACTGGGATACGGTGTCTATAAAGAAGCCGCAGGGGAAAACCTGCACCCGGCAGTCATAAAAAATCTGCTCTGGGAATCCAAGCCGCAGGAAAAATCCGAAAATATATATTTACAGAAAGATAGCTCCGATTTTTCTCAGGTGGAGGATCCAGAAAAAGAAGCTGAAAAAAAAGAGCGCCAAAGAATACTGGATGAATTCTACAGCGAAGAGGAAGAGAATCCCGTTTCCTATGGAATTTTCGGTGGGATCGGTGGAATCTTTCTGGTGTGTATCCTTGTCTTTCTCTTTTGGCATTTTCGTCTTTTTTCGCCTTTCCATCTTTTCCTCTTCCTGATTATCTTTCTTTTTCTCTCAGGCCTTGGAATCCTTTTATATATTTTTCTGGCCAGAAAGAAAAAGAAAACATTCCCTGCAGCTTCTTCAAAAAACCTTCCGGCTCATGGTTCTGATGATTTTTCTCTCAAATCTCATACCCCTGAGCCTGTTTCTTCCGATCCGGAGCAATGGAAAAAAGAAGAAAACAGTGTTTCCGAATCTCTTACTGCGGTCTTAAAAGAGACAGAACTTTCTGCCCCCTTTCTTTCCGGTCTGGGGACAAATGCCGGAAAAAATTTCTCTCTGGAAAAGGAACAGACACTTATCGGAAAATGGGCTGCTTCTGCGGATATCTGTCTTGACGCGCCTACCGTCAGCCGGATACATGCCCGTATCCTGAGGGAAGGAGACAACTGTTACGCTGTAGATCTGAATTCTAAAAATGGGACTCTGATAAACGGGATTCCTTTGGATCCTGAGGAAAAGAATCTTTTGCAAGACAGTGATATCATCTGTTTCGCAAAAGAAGAATTTCGCTATTCTTCCCCTCATTCCCGGCCTTTGAACGACCGCCCTGAAAATTAGCATTTGCAATACGATGAATTTTCAGTTAGAATAGGGAATAAGAGTATACTATTCCTATGAGAGTAAAGAGGAGTATGTTATGGGAATCATTATATTTTTAGGTGACAGTATTACAGATGCCGAAAGGAAAAGCTCACCCAATCAGCTGGGCTATGGATATGTGAATATACTAGCAGAATCCATAAAGAATTCAGAAAGAAATTGGAATATTGTAAACCGGGGGGTAGACGGCTATATTACTGAACGTGTAGCACGTTCTCTTCATCACGATTGTATTTCTCTCCACCCCGATTATGTAAGTATTTTAGTAGGGATTAATGATATTGGCATGATCGCCCGTTCCCAGGCTTCCTGGCAGGATAAACTGTATCTTCTTGAGGACAGTATCCGTTCCTACCATGAAATGCTTTTTGATCTTTCCCGGGAGACAACAGCAAAAGTCATCACTCTGGAACCTTTTGTTTTTCCCAAAGATGGCAAATACCAGGATTGGATTCCCTGGCAGAAAAAGATGTCTAAAAATATCCATAAGCTTGCCAAAAACTATGGGGCTTATTTCATTCCTACACAGGAACCTTTAAACCAGAAGATTGATGAACTTGGATATGACGCCGTAACTACAGACGGTATCCATCTTACCCCCCTCGGACATCAGCTCCTGGCTGATATCCTGAAGGAGTCTTTTCAGATCTGAGCAGATTTGAGATTTTGGGAAGGCTTAGTCCTCACAGACAATAATATCCTCAAAATCTGCTTTTACAACTTTTGCCAGATCTTCCGGCTTTAATTTTAAGGTAGTGCCTATCCTGCCTCCGCTTACATAGATTTCTTCATATTGCAAAGCAGACTTATGGATAACAGTAGGATATTGTTTCTTCATACCCAGAGGGCTGCAGCCTCCTCTTACATAACCGGTAACTTTTGTAATATCTTTTACATGGATCATTTCTATAGATTTTTCTTTCAGCACTCTGGCGGCTTTTTTCAGATCGATCTCTTCTGCTATCGGGATCACAAGAACGTAATATTCTTTACTTTTTCCCTGGACCACCAGCGTTTTAAAGGACTGCTCCACAGGAGCTCCTGTCTTCTGGGCTGTATGAAGTCCGTCTATAAACTCCTCACATTCATACTGAATAGTTTCATAAGGCACCTTATTTTTTTCCAAAATTCTCATAGCGTTGGTTTTGATTTCTTTTTCTTTATGTTTTCCCATTTTTCTTTCTCCTGTAATTTTGTATAGATTCTTTATTTATGGAAATCCTAAGAGCAAAAGGAGGTCATCTCATGAAAGAAAAAACACGCTCCAAGGATGACAAATACAATGTAGAAGCTACTTCTGCTGATGATCTGGACGGTTGCGGGACTACTGAAGCAACTGGATTGATTCCCTCTCTGCCCCAGTCCCGGGAACAGCTGGATTCTTATAAATCTATCCTTCCTTTTTCTCCGGACTGCATCACAGAGGACACCTCTCATAAATCCTGACTCTGCTCTCCGGTATAAAGCTCCTTTCTGAAACAGAGGCTCTCCCGGAAAAACTTCTTTGCTTCTCCGGGAAAAGCCTCTGCTTTCGTTCTTTTACATATAGTGCATTATTCTATCTCCTGGACAGCCCGTTGACTATCCGCTATGCGTAAACCTGACGCCGAAATGACGAAGCCTGTCAATCCGCATCTCTACTTTGAGTATCTGTAGTTTTTTCTCCTGTACTGTTCTTACCCGTTCCAGTACTATTTTCATCTTCTCCGTTATCCTGCTCCGAACTGTTGCTGTTTTCCTCGTCTATTTCAGCGTCCGTTCCGTTGTTTTGGGTGCTGTCCCCTGTGTCTGTACTCTCTTCATCAGTGTCCTCTGTCTGGAACTCCCACTCTGTATGAAGTTCTCCTGCTTCATCTGCATCCTCTTCCAGTGCGGATAAGGAAAATTCTGCATCCGGATTTTCTTCATGGATCCCATGTTCCTGAGCCAGTTCCTCTGTGTAGTCTGACAGTTTATAAACAGAGCACTCTGTATAATCTGCATTATAGTGCATAACAAGAGGGATCATAGAATAGCTGTCTATTGTGACTTCGTCTCCGTTTTTCTTCAGTGTAAAGTCAGCCATTCCTCCCAGAAGATTTTCCAGATTGGACTGGGCACTGACAAAATTTCCCAGAGAATAGTACACCAGAGTTTCTTTGCCATCCGGTTTTTCTATCAATTCATATCCTTTTAAAATATGGGGGTGCGAACAGATGATCACATCCGCTCCCTGTTCTGCAAGAAACTGTACTCTCTCTTTCAGTCTTTCCTCCGGTTCCACAGATTCATCCTGTCCTCCATGGAGATATACGATAGCTACATCAGCTTCCTGTTTGGCTTTCTCCAGATCTGCCTGCGCATTTTCTTCTGAATAAAGATCCACCATATAGGAAGAATCCTCTGAAATAGAATGATTCTCACTTAACATGGTACTGTAATTCATAACAGCGATCTTGAAGTTTTTCTTTTCGATGATCTGATATCTGGAATCATTTTTGCTCTTATGAATTCCCAGCAAGGTTATTTTCTCATGCTCGTCTTCCCAGAAAGAAATCGTATCTCTGATCCCTGTTTCTTCCTGATCAAAGGCATGCTCTGTTGCCTGGGTAACGATGTCAAATCCGGCATCCGCTAAAGCATCTCCTACCTCAGAAGGGGTGTTAAAGTCCGGATAACCTGCCGCATCTTTATGATCCGTTGTCAAGGGTGTCTCCTGATTGACAGAAGCCAGATCCGCGTCAGAAACATCTTCTTTGATGTTCTCATAAAGAAAATCGAAATCCCAGTCATTGTCACTGCCGGCTTCAATAAAGGCATCATGGATCAGGTTGTCGCCTACGGCTCTTATATGAAGGGTATTATTCTCTGCTTCCTCCTGAGCTGCTGCCTCTTCCTGCTGCTGCTTTTCGATCGCTTCCTGTTGTTTCCGTTCCTGGCTCTTCCTATGTATGGTAACAACAGCTGCTGCGATAAGGATCACTACTATCAGCAGGGCTCCAAGGGCCATCATCCTCCTCCGTCTGATCACCTGACGGCGGCGTCTGGCTCTGGCCATCCGCCTTCGTCTCTCTTCTTCCCGGAGTCTTTCTTCCTCCTGCTGCCTCCTTCTTCTTTCACTGCTCCTGCGGTGTTCACTCATAATTTCATTCCTTTCCCGCAATATGATAATTTGCCCAAAATCCTCAGAGATTTCAGAGCTTTTTTCTATTTGCGTTCTCTTATAAAACGGTGTATGATACTCCCGATATTAGAAGAAAAAATTACTAATTGATTTCATATTTGTTAAATATAATATTGAATATAATAATATGAAAGTGAATCTTATGTCAACAAAATCCCGTAATTACTTTTTAGACAATTACAAAGCCTTATTGATCCTGTTAGTGGTCATTGGCCATTTTATAGAACCCTGTTATACAAACAACTTATTTCTCACCATTTTAAAATGGGTGATTTTTTCTTTCCATATGCCTGCCTTCATTTTTATTTCCGGCTATTTTTCCAAAAAGGATATGGGACTGGAAAAACTGATCCAGAAACTGGTGATCCCCTATTTTGTTTTTGAACTGCTTTATTATTTCCTGTATGTTCTTATAATCCACAAGGAAACCGGCCTGTATTTTAACCGTCCCAAATTTTCTCTGTGGTATTTAATGTCTTTGTTTTTCTGGCGGATCATTACTCCATATTTCAAAAAAATACCAGGAAATCTGATCATCGCCATTATATTGGGACTGCTGGTAGGTTTTACTCAGCTGGGAAATTTCTTCAGCATTCCCAGAACTTTGTTTTTTTATCCTTTTTTTCTGGCAGGTTATTATTTCCAGGAAGACTGGTTCAGAACAGTCTGGGCCCATTGGAAAGGATTCACCGCCGGGCTGGGTGTACTGGCAGGACTTCTGGGCGGCTGGGTACTTGTTACCGGTCAGAAACTGAGTCCTCTTATTTTCTATGGAAGATATTCCTATGCGGATACTAACCTGAACAACAGCCAGGGTGTGTTTGTCCGGCTGCTGTGTTATGGGATCTCTTTCCTGGCGATCTTTGCCATCTGCTCCATAATCCCCAGGAAACAGCATTTTTACTCTATACTGGGCGTACGCACCATGTCCATTTATCTTTTCCATGGACTTGTATATAGTATATTGAAAGACGGCCATGTTCTGGAACAGGTAGATACTCCTCTGGAAACTTGTCTGCTTCTGGGATCTTGTGTTCTCCTAACTTTTGTATTGGCTGCAAAGCCGCCTTACCGTTTTGTAACCTGGATATCTTCCTTTCCCGTACGGCTTCCCAAAAAGCCCTGTAAATCAAAAAAAACTGCGATATAAATATTGGATTGAAATCCTGAATATTCCGGGATAAACTTCTGCCCCGTCTTTTTCTTTCCATATTCATACCGCGGTTTTTTCTATTCCTGATAATCTCTCTCACAGTCCTTACACTTTCCATTGATCGTACAATGAAAATGCAGCAGCGTATCCGGTACCCGAGTACAGGTGGCCTTTGCATATTCCACTTCGTGTTTTCCTTTCTGCAGGGTCCTGGGACAGCACACAGGATACTCTCTCACATACTTCTCTCCCACTACTTTTCACCTCGTTCCAATCCATACTTTCAATTCCGCATACTATCATAACATCAAACTCTCTTTTCCGCAAAGAATTCCCTGTAAAACTCCGGAAAAAGACCTGCAAAAAATTGAATTTCACCCTTCTGGTGTGATATAATGAGCCACGGCAAAATACTGCTTTTGAAAACATAAGGAGTTAATTATGGATACATTTATATTTGTTCTGGAGATCATCGGCACCGTTGCCTTTGCTTCTTCCGGAGCCATGACCGCCATTGAGAAAAAAATGGATATTTTCGGAGTGAATATTCTGGGCGCCACTACCGCTGTAGGAGGCGGAATGATGCGGGATATTATCCTTGGAGTGACCCCTCCCGCCGCATTTTCCCAGCCGGTATATATTCTCTTTTCAATTTTAACATCCACCCTGCTTTTTGCTATCGTATATACCAACCCGGAAATCCTTCATTCCAGGATCAAAAGCCGTTATTATGATAAGATCATGCTCTGGTGCGATACAGCAGGTCTTGGTATTTTTACAGTGGTAGGTATTCAGACTGCCTCCAGGATCCTTCCCCAGGACAATCCCTTTTTCTTTGTCTTTATAGGGGTGCTCACCGGAGTAGGCGGCGGAGTCCTCAGAGATATTATGGCAGGAGAAACCCCTTATATCCTGGTCCGGGAGATTTACGCCAGCGCCGCAATCGCAGGGGGGATTACCTGTGTGGTCTGCGGCAGTACCATGGGGGAGGCTACAGCTACAGTCCTGGGGCTGACCGTTACCGTAGTGATCCGCTCCCTGGCCGCCTATTTTCACTGGAATCTGCTCCGGATCCGATAGAATTTTTCCTCATCCATTGACTCCCCCGGGAGAAATGGTATACTTATAAACAGTTAGAAAAAAGGAGATGTTCAGATATGAGTAAAATCGATGATGTAAGAAAAGCCATGGTAGAAGCCATGAAAGCCAAAGATAAAGACCGGAAAGATTCCCTTTCAATGCTGCTGGCAGCATTGAAAAACAAGGCCATTGACAAACGGGAGGATCTCACCGAGGCCGAAGAAAATGAAGTGGTATTAAAAGAGATCAAGCAGACAAAAGAAACTCTGGAAATGACTCCGGCAGACAGAACTGACATTATTGAAGAGTGTTCCAAACGTATTGCCGTATATGAAGAATTTGCTCCAAAAATGCTCAGCGAAGAAGAGATCAAAGAAGTGATCCAGGGCGTTCTGGCAGAGCTTTCTATTGAAGCGCCCACTGCAAAAGATAAAGGCCGGATCATGAAAGTACTCATGCCAAAGGTAAAAGGCATCGCAGAAGGAAAGACCGTCAATCAGGTACTGGCTTCCATGCTCCAGTAGAATTCCACATTCGTTAAAAATTTCCAAAAGAAGTGCCGCCCCCGCATACCTTTCATTAAGCGGCACCATGTTTTCTGAAATCAACAAAGGGACTGTTTACCTCACCACTGGTGGAGTACAGTCCCTTTTTAGTCAAATAGATATGCAGGCATAGATGCCTGGCTCGTTGCTCACCGCTCTGTTACATTTTCCGGATAGCCTTTCCGTCTTCCCTTCCGCAGACTGTTATATCAAGGCTCCATGACCTGTTCCAGGAGTTCCAGCAGGATATCCTTTGAGATCATACCGCTGCCTCCGGTTACCAGACGACCATCCTCATTCAGGATATAAGTGGTGGGAAATGCCCGGATCCCATAATTCAGCACCCCGTCCATTTCCAGATCATAGTATACCGGAAAAGTAAATCCCTGCTCTTCCACATAAGCCCGGCCGGATTCCTCTGTCTCCCCCATACAGCCTACACTGTCTACCATGATAAACTGTACCTTGTCCTTCATTTCCTGATACACATCTTCAAAATCCGGCATTTCTTCTTTGCAGGGCGGGCATTTGCTGGTCCAGAAATTGATCACCGCCGGTTTCCCCTCCAGTATCTCTTTCAGGCTGGTCTGATTTCCATCCTGATCCCATACTGTAAAATCCGGCGCCTCCGCATATTCTGTGGCTTCCTTCTCTTCCTCCTGTGAGGCAGTCCCATTTTCTTTAGTCTCCTCTGAAAGATCCTCTGTCCCGGTTTGTTCTTCTGTCTGTATCTGTTCTTCCATCTGTATCTGTTCCCCGGCCTGACTTTTCTCCTGTCTCTCTGCCTCTTTTTGAAGCTCCTGATAGCCGAATCCGGCGATCACCAGCAGAAGCACAAGGGCCACAGCCCCCAGGATCCATTTCTGTTTTTCGTTCATAGGCTCTCCTTTCTCAGCTTACCCAAGCCAGATATTGATTCATCAGTCCTGTCATCATCAGGATTCCCACCAGGATCAGAAGTCCTCCGGAAATCCTGTTTATGATCCCGTAATGACTTTTGATCCAGTCAAAAGTCGTTTTCAGCTTCTGTATCAGCACAGCACTGATAAGAAAAGGGATTCCCAGACCTGCGGAATAACATAACAGAAGCAGGATCCCCTGTGTCCAGGAAGCCTGAGATGAGGCCAGCATAAGTGCAGAACCCAGAAACGCTCCGATACATGGCGTCCATCCCAGACCGAATACAATTCCAAAAAGAATAGTGGAAAATATACCCATTTCCGTGTTCTGCCCCATACCGCCGGTCCCTCTGAAAATATTCAGTCGGATCACACCCAGAAAATTCAGGCCGAAAAGGATCACCAGCAGTCCGCAGATCAGGTTGACTTCCGTCTGATATCTTCTGAGAAGTCCTCCTACTGTTCCGGCAAAAGCCCCCAGCACTCCGAAGGTAACTGTAAAACCCAGCACAAAAGCCAGTGCTTTCCAGAAGGGAGAACGTTTCTGCTCCCCTTTTCCTCCGGCAAAATAAGCCACATATACAGGAAGCATAGGCAGGAGACAGGGAGAGATAAAGGTGATCAGTCCTTCCAAAAAAGTAATCAGATATGTCATAGCTCTTCCTTTCTTTTTCCTACCGGCGCCGCATAAACTGCGCATTCATAGTCTTTTTCTCCTGAAGGACCGGGCTCTAATCCCAGCAGCTCATCCAGACAGTCCTGATCATAGGCCCCTATGGCGCAGGTTCCGCAACCGATAGACTGGCAGGCAAGATACAGATTCTCGCATACATGTCCGGCGTCCAGATAATGATAGATTCCTTTTTCCAGACCTTCTACCCGGCTGATAAACAGATAAGTTTCAAAGGGATGTCTGGATCCGGCGGAAGGCGCATTCCGGAAAGTGACCGGATTTTTGTGTCCCGCCATGTTCCTCACTCCTTGTGTTGCCCACAAAAGATAGGAAAGTTCCAGCAGAGTCAGGGGTTTTTCCTGATACTGCCTCCGGCTTTTCCTTTCGGCGATCAGTTCCAGCAGATTTCCCTGCACAGTAAGTTCCTGAAAATCCTTTGGCAGGGATATGGTTCCCTTTCCGATTTTTTCTTTCATTGGAGAGATACTTGGCAGTTTCTGCTGCTGGTCAGTTTCTTCCGCCCCTGCGTCTCCGGCATGATATCCTTTTAAAAGCTCACGGTTTTTCATAAGCTGGTATTTTGTAGTTTCATTCATTATAAAAATCCTCCTTTCCACGTATCCTGCTTCCGGCCCTTCTGCCGCCGGCATTCTCTCCTGTCTGCCTTTCACATCATGACAGCGGATCTCCTGACAGGCCATTATATAAAATTGCATAAGGTAGTACCTTAGTATACCCTTTGCCTGAGAAATTGGCAAGAAAAAAGAAGCCAAACCTCCGGAGATCTTTTCTCTGAAAATTTCGCTTCCTATTATAATGTAATTATACGTTCATTTCCTTTTCTCACTGTGCAACAGCGTAGGGTTTTCTTTTGAAAATGTCTTTTGCTTTCTGGCTGACCTTAGCCTCCATTCCTGAATAGCTGCGCATAAGATCATATTTCATCTGTTTTCTGGTTCTTCTCTCTTTTCTCATTTCAAACACCTCGCTGTTTTATAGATACGGTCCGTTCTTTTTCGTCCGCTTTTTTCTGCCTGCAGGCCTGCCGGAATCTTCATCTCCTACGGCCTGCAGACATTGATTCTGTGGCTGCATATTTATAGTAGCACAGGAATGTTTGAAACATATTATGGAACTTTCAAATCTATGTAAACTCACAAAAAAACACCGTCCCCGAA
>ERZ1643247.2740-NODE-2740-length-13349-cov-43.064014_pt1 | contig 13349 bp, 11 predicted proteins | sample MGYA00579264_ERZ1643247 | MGnify/ENA primary metagenome ERZ1643247 (study PRJEB29033, sample SAMEA4952262) | chicken gut metagenome | biome: Broiler Chicken; feature: Gastrointestinal Tract; material: Caecum | place: Ireland | collected 2018 | study: Broiler... | reverse complement strand
GCATGGCAATCAGCTACAATAAGTTATGGAAACTGCTCATCGACAAGGGAATGACTAAGACACAAATGCGCCTTCAGGCAGATATTTCCACAACGACGCTTGCCAAACTCGGTAAAAATGAGACGGTTTCGATGGACGTCCTCTTAAAGATCTGCAAGCTGCTCGATTGTAACGTCGGCGATATTATGGACGTCATCAATGAGGAGGTAAGTAATGGCGACAAGTAAGAAACTTGAAATGATCTACCACAACGGGCAGCCCGACGGCATCCGATCGATCAGACGTCATCTATCGACGATGACGACCTATGTCATTCCGCGCCCTCTGCTTGGCGAAGCAAAAAAGATCACAGGTATCAATCGCCCCGGTATTTACTATCTCATCAATGAAAACGACGAAAACAAGATTGCGCAGATCTACATAGGGCAAACGCGCAACGGAGTTGTCCGTCTGGACGATCATAATCGTTCCAAAGATTTTTGGAATAAGGCGATCATGTTCCTCGCCGACAGCAAGACGTTCTCCCTCGATATGATAAGCGGACTGGAAGAATACTCCATTATCAAAGCGCATGAATCCAATCGCTACAAGGTGGAAAACTCCGTCAAGCCCAAGTATGAAATTGATGAGTACGACCTCCCCTCTATAGAAGAGGTGTACGAGGAAATACAGTTCATCATGGCGACGCAGGGCTATAAGCTGGACAATGCAAGGGCAAGCCTGAATGAATCGTCTGTTTTCCATACGACCCGCAATGGGATTAAGGCATACGGCGTTTATGACGGTGATAAATTTCAGGTGCTGGAAGGTTCAGAGGTCAATCTTGCAAAACCCGCAAATCTTGAAAAGTATAACAAACAGCGAAAAGAGTTGCTTGAAAAGGGGGATATCATCCAGCAGGCGGATAAGTATATCTTGAAAGTTACGCTTGAATTCAACACACCTAGCGGCGCCGGAGAATTCATCCTCGGCGCCTCGATCAACGGCTGGGCGGAGTGGAAAGATAAAGACGGCAAGACTTTGGATGAGGTTTATAGGAAAAATTGAGGAGGAAAATAAAATGAAAATACTAAATGAAAATGCAAATATTGTAAACATTGAAAAGGTTAGACAATTGGATGAGCAAATCCGTAAAGAGAATTCAATTGCAGTATATAAGTCTTATGCTGCTTTTCCAATTATCAGAGGCGGAAAATATTCTGATAAATATGTGATTGAATATGCATTGCTCACATCGAAAGCGCTATATGTATGCAATTTTTGTGATGATGGAAAAGATGCGATATGTGATTACCAGGACACAATATATACGCTTATTGAATCCACCCTTAAAAAAACTCCTACAATGGTTGTTAGAAGGAATTTGATTTGTGATATTTTCACAATTACAATATCAACCGCCTTAATATCATTTCACGATGAAAATTATAACATTTGCCACACCATTGCTGATGTTTTATCGCTTATTATATCCATAGAAAAATCAAAGAATACCTTAGATGAAGTGACTCTAAGGAAAATAAACGCGGCTCTACAAGGAGCATATGGGACAGTTAAACGCGAGCGCAGAGAATATTATCCTGGAACAAAAAGCGAAATCATTAATAAAATTAACGACTACATAGAAAGTTATGACGATGATCAATTTAGAGCGATAGTTACAGATGCTAAAGGTATACAACGCATTAGAGGTATGGCTGGCAGTGGTAAAACAATAATTATAGCAAGAAAAGCCGTACAACTATATATAGATCATCCGGATTGGAATATTGTTGTCACATATTCTACCAGAAGTCAAAGAAATCAACTCTATAAATTGATTCATGATTATTATGAAAAATTGACGGATGAGGCTACTATAGATGATTCAAAACTTAGAATAATGCACGCTTGGGGATCACCAAGCGCAAACGGTTTGTACTATGAAATTTGTTTGCACAACGAGATACAAGCATTGAGTTTGAATGACGTAAAAAATCGTTTTCATTCATCTAAAAATGCGCTAAGTAATGCTTGTGGTCTTATATTATCAGAAAAGAAATCACTAAAGAAGGAATATGACTGTATACTTATCGATGAGGCGCAGGATTTTAAATCTGATTTTTTTAGACTATGTTTACGTGTTGTTAAGGATGACAGGATTGTTTATGCTTATGACGAATTACAAAATTTGGGTGGAGAAACCATGGAAAATCCCAAGGGCCTATTCGGAAAAGAAATTAACTGTGATACACCGTTAAGAGTATGTTATCGAAATCAAGGGAAAGTCATTGTGGCTGCACACGCATTAGGCATGGGAATTTATCGACACAATGAATTACCCATTCAAATGCCACGCACTCTCGATGTTTGGGATTCAATAGGATACAATAGCGAAGGTGAATTAAAGTACGGTAACAATGTTACATTATATAGACCTATAGAAACAAGTCCTGATGTGATAAAAATAGATACTCCAGTTAATTTTATAAAGTTTGATACTGCAGAAGAACAATTTAAATATATAGCCGACAACATCAAACAAAATCTGATTAGTGATCATTTATTATCAAAAGATATTATAATAATTGATCTAGATACTTTTAACGCGGAAAGCAATTTTGTAGCATTAAAAATGAATCATAGAGATTTACAATTTCATTATGCGGGAAAGGCGAATCCAGAAGATTTTTTCAGAGATGACTCAATTGTATATTCCTCAATCTTTAGGGCAAAAGGTAATGAAGCATATGTAGTATATATCATAAATGCACAACAGGTTATTAATAATATTGAGCCCATTACTCTTAGGAATGCTTTGTTTACAGCAATGACGAGAAGCAAGGGCTGGGTAACTGTGGTTGGCTATGGCGATTCAATGAACATGCTTCTTGCAGAGTTTCAACAGGTCAAAGAAAATAATCACAAATTAGTTTTTTCACCTTATCCAACGGAAGATCAGTTAAAAAAGATACGTACATATAATGACGACTTATCCAAATCTGAAAAAGACGCTTTTAAGAAAACGAGAGAAGCAATTAAAAAATTATTGATCGACAACAAACGGGATCCCCTGCTTGTTGCTCAAGATTTGTTTGGGGTTCAGACAAAGGAAGAATTATTGAGGCTACTCAATGGGGAAAAGGATGACAAAAAATAAATTAGTTTCTGAAATAATAAAAAGTTATAATAGCTTAATTCTGAAACTCAATAGTAAAAAGATGATAAGTAGCTATAATGATTTGGCTTATAGCTATCATCATAAAAGCTTTTACATTGATTATAGTTCGAAATCAGAAATATCAGGGTTACTGTTTGATGATAATATATCGGCAATAGATTTATATTCTAAACTACTAAGGAATAATCAATTTTGCATTCAGTTTGTAGATAGAAGCATTCTTCTATACTCATGTTTAATTCATTGTAATGCACTCGAAAAACAGCGAATTGTTTATATTAAACCATTTGGTGATTATGAAGAGACGGAACGTGAATTAGGCTGGGAAGAATACCAAACTGATGAATGGAGTGGGAGGCAATTAAGTTTTCCCTTGCTAATTCGTATTGATTATGATAGTAAAGCAGAAAAAAGTGATCACCCTAAATGCCATTTAACATTATCAAATATAAAAAACTGTAGAATTCCTGTTGTTTCAAATATAAGTCTTGAGCGTTTTGTTGAGTTTGTATTACACCAAATATTCAATATCTACGATATAAAAATAGAGAAATCAGAATACTCAAAATCGATACGGGATGATGAAGAAAAAATGATCCATGTAAGTTGGAAATAATTATACCCCCTTAACTTCCGATAATTTTGTATTATGCGAACACAGGAGAGCGTTATGGGCATTATAGATAAAAAACAAATGACTGAAGAAGACATTAAATTGAATTTTATCACGCCGGCAATTTTATCAAAGGGTTGGCAGGATAAAATCACGATGGAAACTCAGCTCAGATTTACAGATGGCAAGGTAAATCTCCGTGGGAATAAAGTCAGCCGTGAAACTCCTAAAAAGGCGGATTATGTGCTTTACTTTGCAAAAAACAATCCGCTTGCGGTGGTCGAAGCCAAAGACAATAATCACAGTGTGTCTTTTGGTATGCAGCAGGCAAAGCTCTATGCCCAAATGCTTGATGTCAAGTTTGCATACAGCTCTAACGGCGACGCTTTTCAAGAGTTTGATTTTATGACAGGTGTAGAGCGTGAAATTGCGCTGGACGAGTTTCCCTCCCCGGAAGAATTGTTTGCACGCTACCAAAGCGAAATAAATGACGGGCAGGGGTTATCGGAGAAAGAACTTGCCCTCATCAATCAACCGTATTATACAAGTCAAAACACTTATCCTCCGAGGTACTATCAGCAGGTTGCCGTTAACCGCGCGATGGACGCAATCGCAAGGGGCCAAAATCGCATTTTGCTAGTCATGGCGACTGGAACGGGGAAAACCTATACCGCCTTTCAAATCGTATATCGCTTGTTGCAGAGCGGCGTAAAGCAAAAGATACTTTACCTCGCCGACCGCAATAATCTTGTCGATCAGACAATAAGCGGCGATTTTAAGCCACTCGAAAAGGTTATCCATAAGATCAATTTTGCAAAAGACGACCGCACCACGATCACGTCCCATCAGGTATATTTCTCCCTCTATCAGCAGCTTGTCGGGAACAAGACGACCGAAGAAGAGACGGACGAAGAAACGCTTGCGCACTATAAGCAACTCTTTGATAAGGATTTTTTTGATCTCGTTATCGTGGATGAGTGCCATCGCGGCAGCGCAAAAGAAGAGAGCCGCTGGCGCAAAGTGCTGGAGTATTTCTCTTCTGCAACGCAAATCGGTATGACTGCAACGCCGAAGGAAACCTCTTACATATCCAATATCGATTATTTCGGCGAGCCGACTTACAAATATAGCCTGAAAGAAGGCATTGACGACGGATTCCTCGCTCCATTTAAGGTCATACGCATAAAAACTGATATTGACGATGAATGGCGTCCCCGCAAAGGTCAATGCGATATCTATGGCTATGAAATTGAAGACCGCATCTACAATAACAGCGATTACGATTACAACATCATCATTCAGGATCGAATAGATATGGTCGCAAGCGAGATTACAAACTATCTCAAAGCGACCGACAGAATGGCAAAGACGATCGTTTTCTGTGCAACGGAAGATGCGGCGGAGCGTATGCGTATTGCGCTTACAAAGTTAAACGCCGATATGTGTGCGGAAAATCCGGATTACGTCGTGCGGATCACGGGTAGTGATGAATACGGCAAGAGCAAGCTCGACTATTTTATATCCGTGTCTGCTAAATACCCTGTGATTGCCACCACTTCCAAGTTGCTTTCCACTGGTGCGGACTGTAAAATGGTCAAACTGATCGTCATCGATGAAATAATCGGTTCCATGACGGAGTTTAAGCAAATCATAGGTCGCGGCACAAGACTGCGGTGGGATGACGGGAAAACGCACTTCGTTATCATGGATTTCCGCGGCGTAACCAGATTGTTTGCCGATCCCGATTGGGACGGCCCGATTGAACAGGACGAAGAGTTCCGCCATGTGGAGCCCAAAGAGCCGGATGGTGAGCCAGTCATTATGCCTGCGCCCCCTGTGGAACCGAAACACAAGTATGTGGTTGATAGCCGCGGCTGCAAAGTAACGGTTTCGCAGCGTATGGTTTCCGTTTATGATACGGACGGCAAACTTTTGCGGCAGGAAAGCATTATAGATTATACAAAGGCAAATATTTACGGTACATTCTCTTCTCTGGACAACTTTATTCTGCAATGGTCTGCCGAGGAAAAGAAAGCTAAAATTCAAGAGCTCTTCAATGAACGCGGTATTGACTTGGAACAGATCAAAGCGGATGAGGGTATGAGCGATGTCGATGATTTTGATTTTATCTGCCATATTGCCTTCGACCAGAAGCCTTTGACACGGCGAGAGCGTGCCGAAAACGTAAAAAAGCGCAATGTGTTTGCGAAATACGGCGGCGAAGCAAGAGCTGTGCTTGAAGCGTTGTTGGAAAAGTATGCGGACAACGGCATCTACGAAATCGAGGATATGGACATCCTTAAACTCGATCCGTTTATCAAGTTCGGCAAGCCCGCAAAAATCGCTTCATTATTCGGCGGCAGAGAGGGCTATATCCGAGCGGTAAGAGAACTGGAACAAGAAATTTATAAGGCGGCATAGCATATGAGCAACATTTCCGGATTTATTAAACGCTTGCGCGACATCATGCGCAACGATGCAGGCATCAACGGCGACGCACAGCGCATCGAGCAAATTGCTTGGCTTTTGTTCTTGAAAGTTTACGACACCAAGGAGCAAGACTGGGAATTTGAGGACGACAAGTATCAATCGATCATCCCCGATCCCTGCCGCTGGCGCAATTGGGCGCACGAAGAGGGCGGAAAAGGCATGACAGGCGACGCACTTCTGAATTTCGTCAACAACATTCTCTTCCCTGTTTTGAAAGGCAAGGATTATAAAGATGCGAACGGAAACATTCTCATCAAAGGCGTTCAAGTCGATCCGTCCACGCCCATCAAAAAGGCTATTGTCAAGACGACCTTTGAAGATGCCAACACCTATATGAAGGACGGCGTTCTTTTGCGGCAAGTAATCAATGTCATTGACGAGTTGGATTTGAGCGATTATGAAGAAAGCCATGCTTTCGGTGAGATTTACGAAACGATCCTTCGTGAGTTGCAGAGCGCCGGCTCTTCCGGTGAATTTTATACGCCGCGCGCCGTCACCGATTTTATGGCAAAGATGATCGACCCGCAAATCGGAGAACACTGCGCCGACTTCGCCTGCGGAACGGGCGGCTTTTTAATAAGTTGGCTGAAAGAGCTGGAAACCAAAAAGAAAAGCACCGATGATGTTGAGAAGATCTACAATTCCATTTTTGGAATAGAGAAAAAGCAATTCCCGTACATCCTTTGTGTTACAAACATGTTGTTGCATGATGTAGACACGCCTAATATACGTTATGGCAATGCACTACTGCACAATGTTTTGGATTATACCGACAAGGACAAGTTCGAAGTTGTATTGATGAATCCGCCTTACGGCGGGAACGAGAAAGCAGACGTGAAAAATCACTTTCCGGCTGACTTAGCGAGCAGCGAAACGGCAGACCTTTTTATGTCTGTTATTATGTATCGTCTCAAAGATAATGGAAGGGCGGCGATAATTCTGCCCGACGGCTTCCTCTTCGGCACAGATAACGCGAAAGTGGCAATCAAAAAGAAACTTTTCTCCGAGTTTAACTTGCATACGGTGATCCGTATGCCGGGTAGCGTTTTTGCGCCTTATACCTCAATTACAACTAATATTCTGTTCTTTGATAAAACGCATCCTACAAAAGAAACTTGGTTTTATCGTCTGGATATGCCCGAAGGATACAAGCATTTCTCCAAGACGAAACCCATGAAGCTCGAACATTTTCAGCCTGCCATTGACTGGTGGAATAATCGTGAAGAACTGATTATTGACGATGCGCCGAAAGCAAAAAAATATACTGTCGACGAAATTGCTGCGCTCGGCTACAATATTGACCTTTGCGGCTTTCCGCATGAGGAGGAAGAAATCCTTGCCCCGCAGGATTTGATCCAACAATACCGCGAAAAACGTGCAAGTCTGGACGCGGATATAGACAGAGTGCTCGGGGAAATCATGGCGCTGCTCGGAGATAAGGCAAATGAATGAACTCATTGACATCAAATTTTATAGTCAAATCAAAAGCATACTCGAATCCGCGCGCGGACAGGTTTACAAAGCGGCGAATTCTGCAATGGTGATGGCGTATTGGCAGATCGGAAAAAACATCGTCGAGCAGCAAGGCGGCGAAGAAAGGGCGGATTACGGCGCACGCTTGATTTCCGAGCTTGCAAAAAGGCTGACGGCAGATTTCGGCAAGGGATTTGACGAAAGGAATCTTCGCAATATGCGCGCCTTCTATCTCGCTTTCCCGAATTGGAACACAGTGTGTACCGAATTGACGTGGTCGCATTACCGCACCGTTTTGCGCGTGGAAAACGCCGATGCCCGCAATTGGTATATTCGTGAAGCCGCTTCCGAAGGGTGGTCTGTCAGACAGCTCGACAGGCAAATTTCCACGCTTTATTATGACAGGCTTTTGATGAGCCGCAACAAAGAGTCCGTCGTCGCGGAAGCCAAAGAAAAATTGGGTGCCGTTCCGACAGAAGGGTTTATAAAAGACCCCTACGTCTTGGAGTTTCTGGGGCTGAACGAATATCCCGATCTGCGCGAATCCAAGCTCGAACAGGCGTTGATAGACAATTTGCAGCACTTTTTGCTGGAACTCGGCAAAGGGTTTTGTTTTGTTGCCCGTCAAAAGCGGATGCGTTATGACGACGAAGATTTCTATCTCGACCTCGTCTTTTATAACAGCATATTGAAGTGCTATGTGCTGATTGATTTGAAAATCGGCAAACTTACGCATCAGGATATCGGGCAAATGGACAGCTATATCCGTATGTTCGACGCGCTCTATAAAAATGAAGACGATAATCCTACGATCGGTATTATCCTTTGCTCCGAAAAGAGCGAGGCCATTGTAAAATATTCGGTGCTGAACGATAAAAAGAATATTTTTGCCTCAAAGTATCAGTTCACGCTGCCTACAGAGAAAGAATTGCAAAACTATATCGAAAAAGAGCGCCGCCTGCTGGAGGAGAAGATAGACATACAATGAAAGCCGAACAATTGAGAAAATCAATCCTGCAACTGGCGATACAGGGTAAGCTCGTTCCGCAAGATCCGAACGACGAGCCCGCGTCCGTATTGCTCGAACGCATCCGTGCCGAAAAGCAGCGGCTGATAAAAGAAGGGAAAATCAAGAAAGATAAGAACGATTCTGTCATCTTCAAGGGTGACGATAATCGCCATTATGAGAAGGTGGACTCGGAAGTCAAAGATATCACCGACAATTTACCCTTTGAAATCCCAGATAGTTGGGCGTGGTGTAGACTTAATGATATCGCCAGTATTAGCGCCGGAGGAACACCTGAAAGACATAATCCGCGATTTTGGGCTAATGGCACTATTCCGTGGCTGAAAATATCCGACATAACTTCTGCAAATAAATACATCAAACAAGCTTCAGAATATATTACCGAAGAAGGATTAAAAAATTCATCAGCAAAAATCCTCTAAAGGCACACTTTTATATACTATATTTGCCACTATTGGCGAAGTGGGAATATTAGATTTTGACGCCTCGTGCAATCAAGCAATTGCTGGAGTACAGTTATTTAATACAGCAATTCGCGATTACTTATACTATTATTTGATAAATTTACAAGCCTTCATGATGTCAATAAGCAAAGGATGTGCCCAGTTTAATATTAACCAAAAAATTCTTAAAGCAGTATTCGTTCCCCTTCCGCCCCTTGCCGAGCAAGTTCGTATTGTTGCGAAGATAGAAAAATTCGAGCCCTTGATCGCCGAATACGACAAACTCGAACAGCAGGCGACGAAGTTAGACGAAGAGATTTACGATAAGCTCAAAAAGTCCATTTTGCAATACGCCATTCAGGGGAAACTTGTTCCGCAGGAACCGAATGACGAGCCTGCAAGCGTGCTTTTAGAGCGTATCCGCGCCGAAAAGAAAGCCAAACTCGGCAAGAAATATGTGGACAGTTACATCTACAAAGGTGACGATAACTGTTATTATGAGAAGGTTGGCGAAACTGTCACTAATATTAGCGATGAAATACCTTTTGACCTGCCTGAGAATTGGGCGTGGATTAGGTTGGGATACATTATAGATTTTTCAAAAAGCGACACAGTAGTAGCAAGTCAAATTGATTCATCAAGTTGGGTGCTTGATTTGGAAGACATCGAGAAGGATTCTGGTAGGTTGTTACAGAAGAAAGCTATGAGCGAAACTCAATCCAAAAGTGATAAACACAGCTTTTGTAAAGGCAATGTTCTTTATAGTAAATTACGCCCATATTTGAACAAAGTAATTGTCGCCGATGATAACGGATATTGTACTACGGAAATATTAGCATTTGATTTTGGACAGTATATCGTTGCTCAATACGCGCAAATATATCTTATGAGCCCCTATTTTGTGGATTATGCTATGGCTGGTGCCTATGGGGTAAAAATGCCGCGTATCGGCAGCACAAGAGGTAATGCGGCTTTAATGCCTATCCCGCCATTTAACGAACAAATCCGAATTGTGGAACGATACAACATAATCTGCAAGAAACTAAAAGACGAGGACTAACCCTCGTCTTTTAGCATTAAAACGTTGAAACATTTATCTATCAGCTTGCAAATATTTTGTTGTTCATTTTGCGGAGGAATTGGTATAGGGGCTTTATATAATTTCTCGTCGTTAATAGCTGGATAAGCAACTCCCTTTGAATTTTCGGAACTATTTGCATATTGATCAAATACAGGTGAAAGCATATAGTAAAACAAGAAAGTGTTTTTTATACCTCTTTCGACCGCTAATACTGCAAAACCTGTACTTGCTATCGGTTCGAGTGAAAAATCTTTCTCGACCACACACATATTGTGAAGATAAGGTCTAACTGTCGCGTATAGTACATCACCGCGTTCTACTATTTTGCGCGCTCGCGAAGGGGCTTTCTCTGGCTCAACAATATTTTCTTTTGCGCTCAATTTTTGATTGACGTTATCGATTGAGCCTATATCAATGTATGAAAATGCAATGTTCGGGATCTTTTGTCCATGGTTAAATGTAACATCTTTTAGCCTTGCCCAACACCAAGAATCAGGGATTTCAAAGGGCAAATCTTCAAGTCGGACAGGCTCATTTGTACCAACCTTCTCATAATAACAGAACTCTTCTCATTGCAGCGCATACTTGATCGAGGTTTTCCTCTGAAAAGAGTAAAATTTATGTATTACTTTTTTTAGGAGGTTTAACCTATGTTAGACGAATTTGAAGCACACCTTCGGCGGAGCAACCTGTCCGAAAACACGATCTCCTCGTACCTGCTTACGATACGAATGTACCGCCAGCTATCGGGCGAGATCACAAAGCAAAACCTGTTGGCATTCAAGGGATATTTGATTGAAACCTACAAGCCAAAAACTGTAAACTTGCGAATACAGGCAATAAACAAATATCTCGACTTCATCAAGAAAGAGAAGCTGCGGCTGGCTCCGGTAAAGATTCAGCAAAAGAACTTCTTGGAAAATGTCATCAGCGACGCGGACTACAAGTTTTTGAAGAATTGCCTGAAACGCGACGGAAATTGGGAATGGTATTTTGTAGTACGTTACTTGGCTGCAACGGGCGCACGTGTGAGCGAACTGATACAAATCAAGGTGGAGCACGTCTTTAACGGCTACTTTGACTTATACTCTAAAGGCGGCAAACTGCGGCGGCTTTACATACCTAAAAAGTTGAAGACAGAAACGGAAGCATGGCTTGCCGAAAAAGGCGTGACAAGCGGCTACTTGTTTCTAAATCGCTTTGGCGACCGCATTACAGTGCGCGGCATTTCCCAACAATTAAAGAACTATGCCAATAAGTACGGCTTAAATCCGAAAGTTGTTTATCCTCATTCTTTCCGCCATCGTTTTGCAAAAAATTTCCTTGAAAAATATAACGACATTTCTTTGCTTGCCGACCTCATGGGGCATGAAAGCATTGAAACGACGCGCATATATCTGCGCAAGACCGCCAGCGAGCAGCAAGAAATCGTCGATAAAGTTGTCACATGGTAAAACAATCCCCTCGGACTTCCGAGGGGATCTGACTTTACAGCATTGCGAATATCTCGTTGATTTTTGCCACAATGCGATTTTGCTCGGCAAGGGGCGGTAGAGCTACAATAATGGGTTTAATAATCTTGCCAGTAACCAACGGCTGCGCAGTTGCTGATGATTTTTTGCCAAGTTCTAGACTTTCAAGAAGTAACGCAAAAAAGGATGTTGAGATAGATGAATTATCGAAAGAAACAATAAGCGCATTGTCGGTAATCCAAGATTTTTTATTTGTTACATGGATTGAGCCACAATAAAAACCAACTCGCCCGATGATTATATGGTCTGCTCCAATATTGTATTTATCGTAATAGCCTGTAATTCCGTTTCCACCAAATACTGGATAAATCTGTTCACTTTTTGCCATTGTTGCTGATGTTAAATTTGTTCCAGAAGATAAGCCGATAATCGTATCCAAACGAGTAAAGGCCCAATTCTCCGGTATATCAAACAACACTTCGACCGGCTCATCCTGCGCTCTTGCGGCAATGTGTTCGTAGTAACAGTTATCGTCACCTTTGTAGATGAAACTGTCCACATACTTCTTGCCGAGTTTGGCTTTCTTTTCAGCGCGGATACGCTCTAATAGGACGCTCGCGGGCTCGTCGTTCGGGTCCTGCGGAACGAGTTTGCCCTGAATGGCGTATTGTAAAATGGACTTTTTAAGCTTATCGTAAATCTCTTCGTCTAACTTTGTTGCCTGTTGTTCGAGCTTATTGTACTCCGCAATCAGCGGCTCAAACTTTTCTATCTCTGATACAATGCGGACTTGTTCTGCAAGCGGAGGCATGGGGAAGAACATCTTTGATAAGTCATCTTTATTAAATCCAGCTTGTGCACTTCGCGCATTGCCCATTATTGTTTCTTGATAAATAGATGACTTATAGTAATAATATAGGTAGTTCTTATTAATTAATGCTATATCGAAAAGAGGAATAACCCTCGCCATGGCTACATTATATGCTCCGTCTTCAGCCCAAAAAACTTTACCGAGCGACGCGCCATAACGAGCAAGAAGTATATCTCCTTTTTTACTAATCTTACTTGCCATATTTTCAGGTATATATATTGGTTGCGGATTAGAACCATAGTCTCTTATTTGATACAGTCGTACATATCCAGTCTTGGGTTGTGATATAAATTTTGATTTAGGTGGTTGTGAGCCTCCAGAAATTTCAAAAATCTCGTTATGTCGTACCCACACCCAACTATCTGGTATCTCAAAGGGTAAATTGTCGGTAATATCTTTGACTTCCGAGCCCACCTTCTCATAATGGCGATTATCGGTAGTAATACGTAGCCCAAAAGTGTCAACATCGTTGACACTTTTGAACTAAGTTGTCGCTTTGGATAAAATTGAATTACTACGTAAGATCCCGCGGGGTGTGCAGAGATGTGCGCCTCGCGGGGTTTTCTATGCCATAAAAAATTTTTGGCTTATTTTTTCCGGAGTGTAAACTTTTCGGGCTCTTACTTGCCTCCCTATTGAGGGGGCGGCTTGGATAAATGAAAAATTTGTGAAATTTACGATTTAGACACCAAACTTTTGCCGTTTTCGTGGCTACTAAG
>ERZ1643247.2739-NODE-2739-length-13356-cov-6.250658_pt1 | contig 13356 bp, 12 predicted proteins | sample MGYA00579264_ERZ1643247 | MGnify/ENA primary metagenome ERZ1643247 (study PRJEB29033, sample SAMEA4952262) | chicken gut metagenome | biome: Broiler Chicken; feature: Gastrointestinal Tract; material: Caecum | place: Ireland | collected 2018 | study: Broiler... | reverse complement strand
CCGAAACTGGCTGATGCGATTCGGAAATACAAAGCAAGCAAAGCAACAAACTAATATAAAAACTATTTCAACAAATTTTCAGACAGGAGGAGAATGAAAATGGATAACTATTCTGTATTTTTCCCGGGTTATAGCGCTGGTGAAGACGCCTATAAGGAAATCGAAGCTGTTTGCAGCCCTTACGGCACAAAAGCAGTAGTCATTAGCGATGAAATTTCCATCAACGCAACAAAAAAATACCTGGACGAAGCAACAAAAGACAGTAAAATCAACATTGAATATGTTTTGTTCCCCGGTGAAGCTGCATTTGAATATGCAGAAGAACTGCAGGAAAAAGACTGCGTAAAAAATGCGGATATGATTTTCTGTTTGGGCGGTGGGAAAGCAATCGACACAGGGAAGCTGGTTGCACACAACCTGAAAAAACCTTACTTCACATTCCCTACTATTGCTTCCACATGTGCATGTAACTCCGCGCTGGGGATCTACTACTATCCGAACCATGTATTCCGTACATTCTTCCGCGTAGACAGACCGCCGGTACATATCTTCATTTCTACAAAAGTTATTGCAGAAGCTCCTGCGCAGTTCCTGTGGGCTGGTATCGGTGATGGCATGAGTAAAGAAATCGAAGTAAAATTCTCTGCTAGAGGCAAAGAAGATGAACTGACACTGTCTGAACAGGCCGGCGTTGCATTGAGTGGTTGCTGCACAGAACCCCTGCTGAAATACGGTATTCAGGCAATGGAAGACTGTGAAAACAATCGCCCCTCCAAAGCCATTGAAATGGTTGCTTTGGATATCTTCATCAACACAGGTATGGTTTCCAACATGGTGGACTCTCATAAATACAACACGAACCTGGCGCATGCATTGTTCAACAGTATGACTATCCTGCCTCAGGTAGAAGAAAGACATCGCCATGGCGAAGTGGTTGCTTATGGTACACTGGTTCTGCTGACTCTGGATAAACAGTATGACCAGCTGGATAGATTCTTTGAATTCTACAAAGGGATGAAGCTGCCTACCAAATTGGCTGATATTGAAGTATCTGTAGATGAATTGGATCCTGTTCTGGCAGAAACAGTGAAGAAATACGATCTGGATTATACACCTTATGAAATTACTACCGATATGATTAAAGCTGCTATTTTGGAGCTGGAAGAATACAATCAGAAAAAAGAAGCATAAGTCATAGACAAAAGATAACTAAGGTAAGGCAGGGGAGCGAGTTTCCCCTGCCTTTTTCTGATGAAGAGACAAAAATGAGTAAGCGTGCTGAAAAACAGTGGACGCATTATTCGGTGAAAAAAGAAATAAGGAGGGGTTGATGTAAACAGCTTTTCAGAATGAAGTAAAATCTTCGTCTTCTTTTATGGATCATTCACTGGAACGGATGAAATCAAAACAATGATGATCACAAGATTAGGCGCCAAGCAGAGCAATTTCCCAAATAAAGGGAGGGTTTTTCAGAACAGGTATTGTTGTCTGTGAGTGTAGCAAAAGATGTATTCAATGGCATCCAAGGGCTATTCGGAAGGTTATGCCGAGGAATATAAAAAACCAGAGAAAATGCCATGGCAGATTTGATTGAACAAGCAGAAGCATTACAAGGCGATGCCATTATCAATTTATCCGTTGCGTATGACCAATTTGTGAACGCTGATATGCTTTGCGTGGTGGTTACGGCATATGGAACGGTGGTCGCGCTGCAGGAAAAGCAAATGATTTGGATGCGTTTTCACAAATGGTATATCATCAAACAAAGAAAAGCGGATGGGATAGAGAAGCTGTTGCTGAAACAGGAGGAAGACCAACACTGTTCTTAAACAGCAAAAAAGCAACAGCGATGGTTGAAACGAAATGGAAATATCTGCTCAAGGAGAGTATAAAAAAGATATGATGCAGTGAATTTTCCGTTGGAAAACAGAGGTTTTCTCTTGACAGAATGTGACAGAACTTCTATACTGTCTTATACATTTTCAGAGATAGGTTTGTGCAAAGGAGGTGGAATGATGCCGAAAATTGGGATGCGTATGGTAAAAACAGCGATCGCAGTCGCCATTTGTTTGGCGATTTATCAACTGCGGGGAGAACAGGGTGTTCCAGTGTTTTCTACCATTGCAGCTTTGATTTGTATGCAGCCACAGGTGGAAAATAGCGTAACGGTGGCGTTTAACCGTATCGTTGGCACATTGATTGGTGCGGCGATGGGGCTTTTGGTGCTGTATCTTCTGCAATGGATTCCAGAGGCATATGATTGGATGTCCGGCTTAGTCATTTCCTTAGCAATGATCCCAACGTTGTATTTGACAGTTGTATTGAAAAAAACCGGAGCAGCAGCCATGGCCGGTGTTGTACTGCTGAGTGTTACATTGGCGGAAAGTATGTATGGTCCGGTGATTGACGCATTGAACCGTTCTTTTGAAACTATTGTTGGAATTGTGGTATCGTTGGTGGTTAATGTAGTACATTTACCAAGACAGCGTAGAGAAGAGTTTTTCTTTGTAACTGGATTTGACGGTGCATTGTACCATGAGAAAAATCATATGAGCCCATACAGTGTATTTGAGTTGAACCAAATGTTAAACGACGGCATAAAATTCACCATTGCCACGGAACGTACGCCAGCTTCTCTGATGTCGGAATTAGGAGATTTGCATCTGAAGCTGCCCGTGATCGCTATGGATGGTGCGGTATTATATGACTTAAACGAAAAACGTTATCTTGCTTGCAATGGATTGTCTAAGGAAATGACGCAGCGTATCTGTGATTTGCTGCGGAAAAAAGAGTTGCATTATTTTCTGAACGTGGTGCTGCAGGATGTACTGCTGATTTATTATCATGAATTTCGCAATGAAGAAGAACAGAAGCTGTATGAACGGGCAAGGTCATCCCCATACCGGAATTATGTATATGGGGATGTGCCGGAAGAAGGTATTCCGGTGTATTTTCTGTTGGTTGTGAAAAAGGAAGATGCCGACGCGGCACAGCAGGAAATTCAACAACTGGAAGGTGCAGAAGAACTGCTTTTTTTGCGGGATACTTCAGAAACACCGGAAGGCTACTGCCATTTGAAGATTTATCATAAAAATGCAACAAAGGAATATATGGTGCGCCGATTGTTAGAAAATGTAACCGGTATGGGCAATCGAAAAGTAGTGGCATTCGGCAGCAACAAAAACGATGTATCTCTGATGCAGTGGGCGGACTTGTCTTATGCAACAGCGGAGGCAAGTGCTGATGTAAAAGCGGCAGCAGATTATCAACTGCGAGGAAAAGGCGGGGACAGTATTGTCAGAACCATCTTACATTTATATGAACCGTTGTTATGGGAAAAGGTTCCGGTCAGACGCAGAGTGGAGAGAGGAGAATCGGATCAATGAGCGAAACACAGACAATGTTTGCCCGGGCAGAAAAGATATTGGGCGCCGAGGCGATGATGCGGCTGCACCATGCGCGTGTGGCACTGTTTGGATTAGGTGGAGTAGGCTCCTTTGCTGCGGAAGCGCTGGCACGAGGCGGCATTGGACATTTGACGCTGGTAGACGGCGATACGGTTAGCTTGACCAATCTCAACCGCCAATTGATTGCGCTGCATAGTACCATTGGGCGATATAAAACGGAGGTCATGGCGGAGCGGATCAGAGACATTTCGCCAGATACGGAAATTTTGACCCATGCAGTGGTATATGGTCGGGATAATCGGACTTTGCTGGACTTTGCGCAATATGATTATATTGTAGACGCGGTGGATATGGTGACGGCGAAATTGCTGCTGATTGAACAGGCAAAGCAAGCGGGGGTGCCGATTATCAGCTGTATGGGTACCGGCAACAAGCTGGATCCGTCTCGATTTGAAGTGGCGGATATTTCACAGACATCGGTGTGTCCTCTGGCAAAGGTGATGCGAAGAGAGTTAAAGCAGAGGGGAATTCGAGATGTGAAAGTGGTTTATTCCACAGAACAGCCAAGAAAACCAAATGTGCACAAAGCGGATGAGAGAACGCCGGGCAGCCTGTCGTATGTGCCGCCAGTAGCGGGAATGCTGTTGGCAGGAGCTGTCATTCGTCATATCGCGCAGGTAGAATAAAATAGACGAAGACCGATGTGGAGTACATCGGTTTTTTTCTGGTGGAAAAAGCAGAAAAGTGGAGGAAATCTTACAAGAAGGAAGCGAATTTCTTATATTTTTCTGAAACATTGGCATTTCGCTTGAAATGGAAAAATTTTTTCGATACAATAAAGATACCAAACAACCGAATGATACCCAATCATATTGCGGCAAAAACAGGAGGGTTTTGATATGAAAAAAGGATTTGGATGGGTAGCCATCTGTCTGGTGGTATGGACTGCTTTTTGTCTGGCGGGCTGTGGAACAACGGAAGCGGTTGAAACTGAGGATGTGCAAAATGCGGATGTAGCGGCATTGATCGAAGAGGCAAGGCAAAACTTGGAAGAAGCAGAAAATTATACCGGTGCATTGAATGTGGTTTCCCGTATGGAAGATTCTGAGGATAATACGGAAGTTTCCATTGCGTTCTGTCAGGAGCCGCTGCAGATGAAAGTGGAAAGTGTCAATACATTTGACGGTCAAACCAATACGACTCAGACATACCTGGATGACGATACAGATGAAGGAATCAATATGTACATGAACTATAATGGACAATGGACTGAGATGATGTTGACAGAAGAAGCGGCAATGGAAAGCATGCAGATATATGATGTTCGGGAGAATATGAATTTACTGTTGCAGTATGCGACAAATTGGATGGAAATCACAAACGAAGGCAGACAGATTACGCTTAGTGCAGTTGTACCGGCAGAGCATGTGTACGATGTTGTAGAAGGCGGGAAATTGCTGTATCAAGCAGGGATGAGCGGTATGGCAGAGACATATTATGCAGGGGTATCGGATGTACCTGTTACAGTTGTGTTGAAAGAAGCAACCGGTGAACCGGTGTCCTGTTCCATGGATCTGGCAAAGACACTGCAAACAGTAACAGATAATGTATTGCGGGAACTGCAAGCTGAAGGAGAAGGATTTTCGGTTCAGGAATATCGCATTACGATGGATATTTCTCAGTTGGGCAGCACACAGCCTATTGAAATTCCAACAGAAGCGCATAAAGCAATTAACTATGAACTGGAAATTTCGGATATGCAGCAGACCCAAAATGCAGATGCATAACGAATGAAAAAAGGCAGGATAAGCGGACTATGTGGAAAGAGACACATAGCCGTTTTTCTGTATGATTAAATTTTTCGGAAGAAAATACGATATTTCCATTGATATTGGAAAGTATAGTGCAGACAGATGTGACAGAATGCGGTATAATAAGGAAGATTTGAGAAAAACAGTATAGAAAAGGAGAAGCAGCATGATTGCAGCACAGGGTGTTAGTTTACAGTATGGTGGACGCGTACTGTTTCAAGATGTGAATATCAATTTTACAAAAGGAAATTGTTATGGATTGATTGGTGCCAATGGTGCCGGAAAATCTACATTTTTGAAAATTCTTTCTGGTGAAATAGAGCCCAATAAAGGCTCTGTATTTATTACACCGGGCGAACGTATGGCAGTACTCAAGCAAGACCATTTTATGTTCGATGAGTTTGATGTAGTGGAAGCTGTATTATATGGGCATAAACGGCTGTATGACATTATGAAGGAGAAAGAGGCGTTATATGCCAAAGAAGACTTTACGGATGAAGACGGAATAAAGGTATCGGAATTAGAAGGTGAGTTTGCGGAATTGGATGGATGGTCTGCGGAATCCAATGCAGAAATTTTGCTCAATGGTTTGGGAGTAACCAATGAATTTCATTATGTGAAGATGAAAGAATTGACTGGTACGCAAAAGGTGAAAGTACTGTTGGCGCAGGCGTTATTTGGCAATCCGGATATTTTGCTGCTGGATGAGCCGACCAACCATTTGGATTTACATGCCATTCGCTGGCTGGAAAATTTCTTGATGGATTTTGAAAATACAGTGATTGTGGTATCCCACGACAGGCATTTTTTAAATAAAGTTTGCACCAATATTGCCGATATTGATTATGGGAAAATTACGATGTATGTAGGAAACTATGATTTCTGGTACAGCTATACGCAGATGACCCAGCGGCAGCTGAAAGACCAAAATAAGCGGACAGAACAGAAGATCAAGGAGCTGCAGGAATTTATTCAGCGCTTCAGCGCCAATGCTTCCAAAGCGAAGCAGGCAACCAGCAGGAAGAAGCTGTTGGATAATCTGCAGATGGATACCATCAAGCCGTCTTCCCGCCGTTATCCGTTCTGTAGTTTTAAGCAGGACAGAGAGGTTGGAAATGATGTATTGCTGGTAGAGGGGCTGTCAAAGACGATTGACGGCAAGAAGGTGTTGGATGGCGTCAGCTTTATGATTCGTCCCAATGACAAAGTGGCGTTTGTCGGAACAGATGAAATTGCCAGAACGACATTGTTCCGCATTTTGATGGGTGAGATTGAGCCGGATGAAGGAACATTCAAATGGGGGATTACCACCAAAACAGCATATTTTCCGAAGGATAATTCTGAGTACTTTGATGGCTGTCAGGATTCTCTGATCGAGTGGCTGCGTCCCTTTGCCAAAGAAGGGGAGCAGTATGATTCAGACATCCGTGGTTGGCTGGGTAGAATGCTCTTTAGCGGAGAGGAGGCTTTGAAAGAAGCAAGTGTGCTGTCTGGCGGTGAGCGTGTACGTTGTATGCTGTGCAAAATGATGATGAGCGGTGCGAATGTAATGATTCTGGATGAGCCAACCAACCATTTGGACTTGGAATCCATTACAGCGCTGAATGAAGGGTTGATAGAGTATAAAGGAACACTGCTGTTTGATTCCCATGACCATCAGTTTACTCAGACGATTGCCAACCGAATCATTGAGATCCTGCCCGGCGGAATCATCGACCGGGAAATGACCTTTGATGAATATATTGAAAATGAGGACATTGATGCAATCAGAAAACGTATGTGTGGAGAGGAGTAAGGAGCATGATTAACGGAAAAATTGACTTAAGAAGCGACACAGTAACAGTACCGACTGAACAGATGCGGCAGGCGATGTGTACGGCGGTGGTCGGCGATGATGTGTACGGCGACGACGCGACGGTGAATGAGCTGGAAGCGCTGGCGGCGGAAATGATGGGTAAAGAGGCAGGATTATTCGTGCCAAGCGGCGTGATGAGCAATCAGCTGGCTTTGTTTACCCATGTGAACCGTGGACAGGAAGTGATTTTACCGGATAATTGCCATATTGTCGCCCATGAAGCAGGCGCTGCGGCGATAATTGCCGGGGCACAGCTGCGTACGGTGCAGAATGTCAATGGAGAAATGCCGCTGGATATCGTGGAAAAATATATCCGCAAAGACCCTAACGACATCCATCAGCCGACGACGGCATTGATCACTTATGAAAACGCGGATTCGGACGGACAGGTGCGGTCCTTGGAATATATGAAAAGGGTACGGGAACTGGCGGATCGATATCATTTGCCAGTGCATTTGGACGGCGCACGGATTTTTAATGCCGCAACGGTACTGGGTGTGGAAGCCAAAGAGATTGCGCAGTATGCAGATACGATATCTGTCTGTCTCTCCAAAGGGTTATGCGCGCCTGTGGGCTCTGTTCTGGTTGGCAGCAAGGAATTCATTGCACAGGCAAGAAGAAAGCGGAAAATCATTGGCGGCGGGATGCGCCAAGTGGGGATTTTGGCGGCAGCAGGCAAAATTGCACTGACAGAAATGTCCAAACGTTTGGGAGAGGACCATGCCAATGCGGCATACATGGCGGATGCCCTTAGTACGGTTCAAGGGCTGGAAGTGTATAAAGAACGTCAGCAAATCAATATGGTATTCTTCCGGTTGAAAGAATATCCGCTGACTTCAGCGGAACTGGTGCGTTATCTGGCGGAGCACAATGTGGTGATCAATGGGGAAGACAACGGTATGATGCGTTTTGTTACCCATAAATACGTCAGCAGAGAAGAAATTGATCAAGTGGTGGATTTGATGAAACGGGTTGGTTGATATGTTATGGCGAAGATATTTTTAGTACTGGGTTTCGGATTTGCTGTAGGCTTCTGCGGCATTTTGAAAGAAAAAGGGCTAAGAATCAACGCCAAACTGCAAACATTCTGGCTGATGCTGCTGATTTTCTGTATGGGTGTCAGCATTGGCAGAAACAAAGAAATCATTGGTGCTTTGCCGTCTTTGGGCGGTAAGGCACTTTTGTATGCATGTTTGGCGGTAGTCGGATCGGTTGCGGCAGTTTGGATGTTGGTACGTGTGTGTATGAAAAAGGAGCGGGACCGTTGAGTAAATGGATATTATTGATGTTGGTTCTGGGAATCGGCGCAGGTATGGGAATGCCAGAAGCATTCAGCGGTTTTTTGGATGCGGCATCTTCTTATATGCTGTTGATTCTGTTGTTTTCGGTCGGCGTGGATATCGGTGCAAATCGAGGGGTGTTTGCACAGATACGGCAGTTAGGGCTGCGGATATTGGTGATCCCTCTAGGGGTAATCTTGGGGTCTTTGGCTGGCGGCGCTCTGGGCGCGGTGTTGCTGCAAGCCGATGTAACAGAAGGGCTTGCCATTGTGTCCGGGTTGGGATGGTACAGTTTGTCCGGCATTTTGATGACGGAAGCGGGAAATCCCATGGGCGGCGCAATTTCATTCCTATCCAACGTATTTCGAGAAGTCCTGACGTTTTTGACGGTACCTTTTTTGGCGAAAAAACATCCATATGCTGCCATTGCGCCTGCCGGTGCGACGGCGATGGATACGACGCTGCCGCTGCTGAGTCATTATACGGATGGAGAGACAGCAGTTCTGGCATTTGTCAGCGGCGTTTGCTGCACTTTGGCAATGCCCATGTTGGTGCCATTGTTTTGCAGCTGACAGCGGCTTTGGATGACCAAAGGAAGAAAAGGCTGTTGTACATGGATCTTTTACGCAGAAAAGAAAGGCAGGGAATTGGTGGATTTTATAGAACAGGAAAGGAAGGGAGGCATATTGCGCACATGATATGCAGAAAGTGGTGCCAGAACGTGCAATAGGAACGGAAAAATGTGTTGACAAAGTACCAAATTTGTATTATACTGGCTAAGTCGCGAAAAATGACAAATCTCATATGCGGATGTGGCGGAATTGGCAGACGCGCTAGATTCAGGTTCTAGTGGGCATTGCGCCCGTGCAGGTTCAAGTCCTGTCATCCGCAGTTTGAGTCAGACAATGGTTGCCTATATTGCCTTGTCTGAACAGGACAACAGAGGGAGTGCTTTGTATAGACAGGGCATTCTCTTTGTTTTTATTGTTTTTATCTGAGCAGACAGTTTTTGTTAGATAGGAGAGACACAAGAACTTAGGAGTATCCTTTTTCTCAAAACGCCGATACCGGATCGCGCGGGACGAGGCATGATTTTATTGGCTGCAAGAAAGAATCACAGAGTTGCTTTTTCAAAAAGTGTTGACAAATAGAAGAAAATGTAGTATTCTAACAAAGCAAGCTTTGTATTGAATTTTATACAATCTGCGGATGTGGCGGAATTGGCAGACGCGCTAGATTCAGGTTCTAGTGGGCATTGCGCCCGTGCAGGTTCAAGTCCTGTCATCCGCATCTGTGTTAAGACGATTGCGTAAGCGATGGTCTTTTTTCTATTTGCAGTAAAAAGGAAATGATTTTGCTGTGGATGGAAAGGAAACAGAAGGCGACTATCCGTGCGCAAAGACAAGGAGAATCGCAAGAAGCAGAAGCGGTCGGAGCGCAGACTAACATCTGCGGAGCAGAATAGGAACCCTGCATTGGAAGCGAAACGGCATAAACGGAAACAAAGGACTTATGCTGGTGGAACGGATGCCTCATGCCATGGTATGGCAATGTCATGGCTTTGCTGTTGACTGCGCCGATGGTTGTACTTTCAGGCATTTGTTAGCGCAATCCTGTGGCAGGAAACATCGCGGTATCTGAAAATATATTGGTGTGATTGGCACTGCTTTTTGACTTGATTGTCGTACATGAGGGAATTCGTGGATTATTCTGGAGTTTCTTGGTACCAAATGATTGGCAGGATATTTCCTTTGGAATGATCTGATGCTGGATTGCATTTGCTGCCGGAATTGAAAAAGTGGCAGTGCCTGTTCGGTGCGGTAATGCCAACAGGGTACTATTGGGCATACTGCCTGCAATTGCGGCTATTTTGGTGGGGAATGGCATGTTGTTTTTACTGGGAGCGATGATGATTTTGGGCGGTGGTGGAGATTTGGCGAGACGGTGGAAGCTGTTGACCTACCGCAGCGATGCGCAGGAACAAAAATATTTAGATTGTCCCTATGCGGCAGGATTGGTAATTTTTGAGCGGCGGATATCATTTTTCAAAAAAAGGTGTTGACAAAGAACAGTTTTTATATTATGATAGTCAAGCAAGTTCAAAACAAGTATCTGCGGATGTGGCGGAATTGGCAGACGCGCTAGATTCAGGTTCTAGTGGGCATTGCGCCCGTGCAGGTTCAAGTCCTGTCATCCGCATACAACAAAAAAAGAGTTGTCTAAAAGGCAGCTCTTTTTTTGTTGTATGGGATTACGCGCAAACATTTCGCAGCGCTTCCTGTACTTGTGTGCGGATTTCTTCCAATGTTTTATCCAGTGCCGCCGCCAATTCGCCAAAGCTGATGTGTTCCGCTTGTTTCAAATACCGTTGCTCTGTCTGAGAGATTTTTTTCCCGATACGAGCATTTTCGGCAGATTTCATATAAATGGATTTGACCATTTGCAGATACTGCATGCAGTCATGGGTGTTGAGGATTTCGGTATAATGTGCGACGGTTTGTTTGGGATCGTGACTGTGATAGGGTGCAGCAGGAAGCTCTGCCAGAGATTCCAGATACATACGTGCCTGTGCGGCAGTAATGAGTGGTCGGATACAGGCGCAGGTTTGTACAGAGACATGGATGATTTCCGCGACAGGGGAAAATAATGGAATCAAGGTATAATACTCCTTATGGCAATCTGGCATATGCGGCAGCGGTGCAATATCTGTGATCCGGCAGACCCCTGTACTGCCATATACGATCAAATCGTTTTTGCGATACATGCGAACACTCCTTTCTGTCTTTTTTGAAATATCTTTTTCTGATAGCATTTCCCAAAAGATTCCTTTTTATTCAGTGTAACACTTTCTTTCCTGAAAAATCAAAGGAAAACCAATGCAAAATATGATTTTTGTGAAAGCTTCATGAGAACATAATCAGATGATTTTATGAAAAATTACTAGTACCGATTGGTAAAACTGGACAATATCTTTCGTCAAAAAAAAGAACTTGCCTCCGATATGAGGCAAGTTCTTTTGAGAATAAGGAAATGCAATGGAAAGCGTTTACAGCTGCATCTCCAATTTTTTGCGCATGGCTTCGATCTGTGCATCGGTCAGCTCCAGTGGTTGATAATGGATCTGAATCCCATCATTTTCATACCGAGGGATCAGATGCAGATGGAAATGGAAGACCGTTTGTCCGGCTATTGTGCCGTTGTTCTGCATGACATTCATATGCTCAAAGCCAAGGCGTGTTTTCATTTCTCTGGCAATCAGCGCAGCAAGACGGAACAGTCTGCCTGCTTTATCTGGATCAATTTCAAAGAGGTTGGCAACATGCTCTTTGACTAGGATCAGGACATGTCCTTCATTTGCTGGAAAACGATCTAAAATGACTTTGAATTCATCATTTTCGTATATGGTGGCGGAAGAAAATGCGCCAGAAACAATATTACAGAAAATACAGTCGCTCATAATGCTTCATCCTTTCGTCGTTCATTATGGTAACAGTATAGCACGAAAGGAGTGGGATTGCACTGGTTTTTGCTCAAAAATATTTGCTGAATAAATACGTCAGTGCGTTGACATGGTTTTGTTTATCCGTGATAATTTCAAAAAAAGTGTCTCGCAGTTGTCCGCTGGGAACGGCAAGAAAGAAATTGCGGTAAAAATCCACTTCGTCCAACTCCTGCAACAGGGTTTCCTCCAAATATTCCGCAGGTTGAAGCTGTTCTGTGGTAGACGGCGTTTGGTCGGCAGAAGGCATTTCTGGAGTTTGCCCAGTGATCAAAAACAGCGCCTCCCGCAGTTGCTTTAAGTGCTTTTGCTCATCCAAATACATGGATTTGATGATGTCTGCAGAAGGTGTCAAAATATCGGCTTCCATCAGCAGTCGATGATAACGCTGTGCCATCTGCGCCGTTTCTTCTACGGCAATTTGCAGCAAAGCCAGCAGGCGGCTGTCCTCAGCCAGTTCTGTTAGGGCAGGGTCTCTAGTTTCTCTGGTGGTCAGGGAATGGCTGCGATAAAGCTGTGTATTGCGGTTATATGGATACATAATGGGTCAGGCTCCTTTTTTCTTGTTTTTCTATTATGTGTATGCGCCGAAATGCAGATACTTGCGTGAAAAAACGAAAAAACAGAGGAGCGGCAGGAATTTTTGTGTGGAAGCGGATAAGGTTTTCTGTTATGATAGAACACAGCGAAGAATAGGATAGAACAGAGGTGACTTTCACAATGAAACGAATTGTGTTAACAGGCGGCGGTACAGCCGGGCATGTGACGCCAAATCTGGCATTGCTGCCATTGCTGCGGGAAGAAGGTTGGGAGGTGCTCTATATCGGTTCGGAAACCGGCATAGAAAAAAAGTTGATGGAGGAGGCTGGTGTGCCATACTATAGTGTGCCCACAGGAAAACTGCGGCGGTATTTATCCAAGCAGAATCTGACAGATATGTTTCAGGTAGTAAAAGGCGTGCGGGAAGCAGGAAGACTGCTGAAAAAACTGAAACCGGATGTTGTATTTTCCAAAGGCGGCTTCGTGGCTGTGCCTGTCATCATGGGAGCGAAGAAGAATCATATCCCGGTGATTGTCCATGAATCCGATCTGACGCCCGGTTTGGCAAATAAGATTGCGATGCCCTTTGCACAGACAGTATGTACGACGTTTCCAGAAACACTGAGATATCTTCCGAAAGGAAAAGGAGTACATACCGGAACGCCTATTCGCAGAGAGTTGTTTACCGGCAGTCGGGAGAGAGGGCTGCGTCTGTGCGGATTTGAGGGAACCAAACCAGTTTTGCTGCAAATGGGAGGTTCCTTAGGAGCCGTAAAAATCAATGACTGCCTGCGGGAAGCGTTGCCATCGTTACTGGAGACGTTCGACATCATTCATTTGTGCGGAAAAGGACATGCGGAAGAAAGATTACAGAAAAAGGCAGGATATTGCCAGTTTGAATATGTCACAGATGAGCTGGCTGATTTGTTTGCGGCGGCGGATGTGCTGATTTCCCGAGCAGGGA
>ERZ1643247.2737-NODE-2737-length-13363-cov-29.965059_pt1 | contig 13363 bp, 8 predicted proteins | sample MGYA00579264_ERZ1643247 | MGnify/ENA primary metagenome ERZ1643247 (study PRJEB29033, sample SAMEA4952262) | chicken gut metagenome | biome: Broiler Chicken; feature: Gastrointestinal Tract; material: Caecum | place: Ireland | collected 2018 | study: Broiler... | reverse complement strand
GGATTCGAACCAACGAATGACGGAGTCAGAGGCAAATTGACTTCTCAAAAAATCGCTGTTTTTGCCCGTTTTTGAGCCTAAAAACACCGTTTCAAGCACTTTTTCAGAAATCGTTTCCCCAAATTTCCCCAATTTTTGTTTCCCCAAATGAAAACTTCTTGAAGCCAAGCGGCGCGGCGGAAATTTCCGCCGCGCCACTATACGCTTTCGTGCTTTATTCATTCACTTTCCAACTTCCAGTCTTATCGGAACCGAAGCGTTCGATCACCCCCGCCTCTTTGAGTTTGGCGATGTTTTTCCGTATGCCGTACTCGCTCATGCCGAACTGCTTCGCCAACTTCGCCGCCGTGATCATGGGATCTTCCTTCATAGCATTTACGATTTTCAACTGCGTTGCACTGAGTTCTCTCGTAACTTTACCCTCAACTTTACCCTCAACTTTACCCTCAACTTTCTGCTCCTCGGGATACGGGAACACCACCTTGATGCTGCGCGGGGAAATGCTGAAAATGCTTTTGTCGTATTCCTTCAAGATCCTGCTCATGCCGGAGCCGAGCTGCTCCACCAGCCCCACGTCCTTGAACACGCGCATGAGTTCGCGGTTGCGCGGCATACTCGCAAAACTGAAAAAATCCTCTTCGCTCTGCCCATAAATGAGGCCGCCGTCCGATGTGATCTCGATCCTGTCCGAAAAAATTTCAAACACGGGCGGGACCTCGCGCGTATAATCGTTGTGAACGATGGCGTTGATGATCGCCTCACGCAAGGGGACACGTCCGACCAAAGTGCGGTCTATGCGTTCCTTGCCCGTGATCTTGGTGCGGGTGACATTCTCGATCTCAAATTTATCCAAAACACGGTGCGCCGCCTTGATGAGCGAGCAATAGCCGTACTCCTCATTTTCGATGAGATCGACCTTGTCCCTGCCCGCATACTTTGCGACCTTGACGGACACGCCGTTTTCATCGGCAAGAAGGTAAGCCACATAGTTGTATTTCCCTTCAGGCGTGAGCAATTCAAGCGTGCTGGCGAACCTATCGTTGAGAGCAAGCCCGCGCTCCTCATAATAGATTTTCAGCTGTGAAAAGGTGAGATCCTGTCTGGGAGAGGGAATATTGCGCAACGTCTGATTGCGCAGGCGCTTGGAATAGAGCTCGTCAATCATAGACGTGCTCATGGGCTGCACGGTAGTACCCACGCGGATGAAGCAGCCCGCCGACGACATCCCCTTCTCTTTGATATAATAGGGCTTTTCAGTACCGCTGGAGACGATGACTTTGATGACCGTTTTTCCGTCCATCACCTCGGATGTGACGTCATACAAGCCGAGCGCAGACGGGAGGATATTGTCCCGAATACGCTCCGCGACCTTCTTTTGCAAGGCATCCGCGTCCGAAACGCCGACGATTGTGCCATCATCTGCAACGCCGATATACAGCACTCCGCCCTCACGATTATTTAAGAAAGCGCAGATCTCCCGCTCCAACTTTTCATTGATTTTTTCTTTCAATTCTATGCGATTGCTTTCCTGTAACATAATCATTTCCTCCCATGAGGGGTTAGTCAGACAATATGGCGTCTTTTTCCATGCTTCCTTTCCTATTCCAGCCCATTCATCTTATTAAGCAGGTCGGAGTAGTTTGTGACATGCTCATAGCGGACTTTGCTTGAAGACATCTTATTATACAGCTTTTTCGCACATTCGATTTTAGCACCTTCTATCCCACGCAACTCCATTGATTCAAGGCTCCCCTTTGTTTCTGCAACAAAATAGATATGCTTAACACTCCCTTCTTTGAAAGCAATTGCCCAGTCAGGACTATAATTGCCCACAGGTGTCGGAATATAAAACACCTTCGGCAATTTCGCATAAACACACACTTCATCTGCGCCGTCAAGATCTTCTGCAAATCGCCTTTCAATAGATGTATCCTTATTGATCCCATCGACAAAAACATAATCTCGGATATGTTTTGCCGCTTTAAAAGCATGCTTAAACTCTCCCGTCGCTTTCGATTCTGTAAAGATCGCAGAGTCAAACGTCCCTTCGATCTGATTATAACTGACACGTTCCACAACGATAGACGCTTTTTGCTCGTTGATGAGTTTAGCCACCTTGTTTATGAAATCCTCCGGATTTTGTTTATAACAAGCAAATTTATCTGCACGAATTGATTTCAAAATCTCAGCGATCGTTTTTCTGGTCAAAGATGTTGCAGACGCAATTTTCCCAAGCAGATCATATTTGATCGTATCGCTTGCTGCCGTGCGAATCGTCTCTGTCCTCGTTCTTGCCGTCTTGAACGACATCCCGTTTTTAATTTCGTTGCTGTCTATTTCGTCTTTCTGCTCGCCGGTAGAAACTGTATAAGTGAGCGTGGTAACATACAGATTATCATTGATTGAGTTAATGGCGTTCTTGATAAGCTCGGCAGAATCAAATGCCACGGTATAGGCATATTTGTGGTTGATAAGATTCCAAAGCGCCTGAAATTCCTTCTTCTTGAAGTTTTCATTGAGCGCATTGTCCTGAACCTTTGACTGGTGCCCGTTTTCAAACATATCTTTCAGTGCGTCTGTATCATAAATCGACTGCACGAGTTTATGTACCGCCTCCGCCATGGGCTCAATTTCAAACGGCATAGGTTCAAGCGTGCCTTCGGCTACAGCCTGTTTATATTCCTCTGTAGGTCTATCGTCGTTGTCGAGATAGTCATTTTTAAGCAAATACTTGTAAATTGCCGTCGCCTGCTGAGGGGTAATAGTATGTTCCTGCCCATCGACGACAATCTTCCTTCCCGCAAAAAATTCTTTGGACGCACGTGAAGGCCGCTCATACAGCGTGTCCTTCATTTCGGTCTGCAAGCCCTTCACGAAGTCTTCGTATGAATCGTTCGCCACTACGGTTAGCACATTGAGTTCGTGCACGTCAAAATTGGGAATGGTGGAGTCCATTCTTTCGCCCGTAGAGTTCACGCATAGGCGAAGTCCGCGCCCGACTTCCTGACGGCGCTGCACGTTAGAACTGCTGTGTTTTAATGTGCATATCTGAAACACATTGGGGTTGTCCCAGCCCTCGCGCAGGGCGGAGTGCGAGAATATGAATCTTGTCGGCTCATCAAATGAAAGCAGCCTTTCCTTATCTTTTAAAATGAGGTCATAGGCGGAAACGTCGTCGGATATGTCCGTTCCGCGCTTAACTTCGGAATCGACCTTTCTGCCCTTTTTGTCTATGGAGAAATACCCGTTGTGCGCCCGTGCCGCCGATGTAGACTGCAGAAAGCGAACATATGGCGTATCAAACAGCGTTATGTAGTCGTTGACGACCTTGTTATATTCCTCCTCAAAAATTCTGCCGTACTCGCCGTTTACCTCGTTGCCGTCTTCGTCATACTGCCTGTACTTTGCAACTTCGTCGATGAAAAACAGCGACAGCACCTTTATTCCGCGATTAAACAGTTCCTGCTCCTTTTCAAAGTGGGAGCGTATTGTTTCGCGTATCTGAATGCGACGCATATCTATTTCCGAAACATCGCCCGTAGCCCTGCCGAGTTCCAGCATATCGCCATTGAAAAAGGTTACTGTATTGTTGAATGGGTTGATTTCATTGATAACAAACCCGTCGCGGTACTGCTCCATCTGGTTGGAGGTCTGGTATAAGTTATCGCCCACCTTCAAAAGCCTTGTTTCGCGGTTGACCTTGTTTTTATACTGAATTTCAAGCTCAATGCGAGCCATTGGCGGCTTTGAGGGCGAAAGGATAATATCCTGCAAATAGAGGTATCCGTTTGTGCCGCGCAGGTTTTTTACCGTAAAACCCTTTACCTGTATCTTTTTGACGAGCTTTTTGTTGAACGCGTCGAGCGAGTCCAGCACATACACAAGGTTGTGCTGTGTTTTGTGCGTCGCCGAAAAGTTCATTGAAAAGAGCGGATTAAACCTTAAAAGCGATTCCTGCGTGGCGTCGCCGCCCATCTTCTGCGGTTCGTCGAGGATAATAATGGGGCGGTTGCGGGCAATCACATCGATGGGCTTACGGCTTTGAAACTCATCCAGCTCTTCATAGATACGCCGCGCATCCGCGCCACGCGCATTGAACGCCTGAATGTTGATGATCATAACGTTTATCGCGCTTGACGAGGAGAATTGCTCCAACTCTGATATCCGTTTGGAGTTATACACAAAAAACCGTGCCTTTTTGCCGTAGGTATCCATAAAGTGATCCTGCGTCATTTCAAACGACTTTTTCACGCCCTCGCGTATGGCGATGCTGGGCACGACCACGATAAATTTGGAAAAGCCGTAGCGCTTGTTCAGTTCGAACATTGACTTGATATAAACGTATGTCTTGCCCGTGCCCGTCTCCATTTCCACGTCCAAATCTACCGCGCCGAACTTATGCGAAAGCGTTTGCGATTCGTTGATATTTGAAAGAGCCTGAATGTTTTTAATGTTGCTTAAAAGTTGTTCGCACGTCAGCTCTATCCTCGCGTTGGCAAAGCCAATATCGTCCTCTTCGGGCGCAGCAGCAGAACCCGGCTCAAATAAGGATATTTGCGCCTTTTGCTGAACTATACCCTTATCGAGGGTATATTTATTCTGACTGCGATAGGGCTGCCCCGCAAACACATCTGCAATGGCATTCACTGCATCTGTCTGATATTGTTGTATTTTAAATTTGAATTTCATTTAATTGCCTTCCTTTAAGGATAGAAGAAAGTCTCTATATTTTATAAGATCATCTTCGGATTGGGCATATATAGCTCTCTGGTTATACTTAATTTCTGTTTTTATTCCTATTTTGTTTAATATTTCAACGTCATGGTCGTTTGCCTCACCTACAATTAATACCCCATCATTGTCTATAACAGCATATTCAGTTAATACAATTGCAATGTTAGGGCTAATAGGAATATATACATCAAAAGAGTTGCTACGACTTATTAAGTACATCCCACACTGAGGTAAAATAAATTTAGTTGCGGTTGAAAAAGCAAAAGAAAATGATTTACTTTCAAACAACTTATCCACAAGCTCTGGCTTCCGCATATATGTGTACGCAACTACGTTGGGAGGCGTATTTGCAAGCACATCTATAAAAAGTGATTTTTTAGCAATCCCCTTTACAAATTCTTCTGAACGTATAAGACAAAGTGCACAATATTTTTTAATTACACTTTCTGTATTTTGTGGTAAGCTTAATTTTAAAAAGCCTTTTTCTCTACTTTTTAATGCTGCTTTTATTTTTGCTTTGACTTCCCCAAAGGCTGATTCAAATAAAGAAAAAAGTTCCTCCACCTCATTTTCATAATAACCATGTTGCACATTGGCATCCGAAATATCAATCTTTGTAATGTTCCCTTCCATATCCATACAATAGATATAATTTTTTGTTTCAGGGTATCCCATTTCATTAGTTATTTTTTCTTGAAAAGAGAATCCTTTTAGTATGGATTTTGGTAACTGAATATGACTATTTTTCGTTCCGTGTATTTTATCCATCAAATCACCTTAATTTCTGTTGTCGGGGAGTAGGTCTTAAAGAGCTGTTCGTTGTTGATGGCAACGGAGTCGGAGGCGAAGGACTTGTCCTTAAATACGGCATACAACGGCTGCTGTTTAGCGATCGCCGTTATCACTTCTTCAGTAATATCGTCGTCAAAGCAGGCATTGATATCGTTGCCGTTCACCGCGTAATATGTTTTTCCGTTCACGCTTTTTTCTTCGATTTTGGCAGAAAGGGGCATACCGAGTTCAAGCATTACCTGGAACAGCAAATCGAGAGGTGTGCGATCTGGCTTGATATTGTCAATCGTAGAATCGAGCAAAGTTTGACTTACTGCGGCGGGGTTATAGTAAACGTCCTGCATATTAGAAGAATCGAGCTTTAACACGCGGAAGCCTATGTCGAGTGTTTTGCGTATCTCTGCTTGTGCGGCTTTTGCGCTTTCAGAATTAGTAAATTGTGCAAATGGTTTGCCTTTTTCAAACGCACCCGATTTTACTGCGCTCAATAAATGCGCCCGCTCTTCCACAATTTTAGTGCCTGCGCGGCGGATGCGCTCCTTCCCGATTTCGCAAATGTTTTTGTAGCCGGCTTTGTATGCCTCGCTCTTTTCATCGCACTTTTCGGGCAGCTGAACCATAATAAATTTACGATTTCCACCGTCCTCGGCATTTAATTGCATAACGGCGTGAGCGGTAGTCGCCGACCCACTGAAAAAGTCAAGGATAATTGAATCTTTATTTGCACCTATTTTAATTAATTCTTTAATAAAAGTTGTTGGTTTTGGATAACTAAATATTCTATCCCCAAATATTTTTTTTACTTCAATTATTGCTTGACGATTAGTAAAACCATCCAAATATAATGAACCGAATGGTAACATCTTTATAATCGGCATACAATCAGTGTCAACTTTTTCATAAATTTTGTAATAAACTTTATATTTTGTACTGTCCTTTTGTGAAACGGAAAATTCAATCATGTCTAATGACAAGGCACGATTAAACTTTTCTCGTCCCCACACCCAACGGTATCCATTATCTCCATGAGCTCCACCAGGATATATTTCTTTGCCGTCAGGACCAATAATAGGGTAATCTAACGATGGTACATAGCCCAATCCCCCATTTTCAAGAGGTTTCAAATAATAGTATCCTCTTTCCTCAAAATGGTTATCTTTCTTGTTATAATGGTCTTGTTTTCCTGCAATTCTTTGATTGATGCCATTAATATCTTGCTTGATATAAATTAAACAATATTCATGTTCAATAGCAATCCCCTGTGAGTCCGATTTTCCACCTTCCATCACCATGCGAACTAATTCGCCAATAAAATTACTTTCCCCAAAAATTTCATCACAAATCTTTTTTAAGTTTGCCTGCTCGTTATCGTCAATGGAAATGAAAATTACGCCGTCGTCGGTTAAAAGATCGCGGGCAAGGCGCAAGCGGGGATATAGCATATTCAACCAATCGGTGTGGAATCTGCCATTGCTTTCAAGATTTTTAACAAGTCGGTTTCCCTGCTCGTCAAAGTCGCCGCTCTCCGTTCGCCATTCGCCGCTTTCCATAGCAAAATCGTCGTTATAAATAAAGTCGTTACCCGTGTTATAGGGCGGGTCGATATAAATCATCTTTATTTTGCCGAGGTAAGTTTCGCGCAGCAGCTTTACCACATTTAAGTTGTCGCCCTCTATGTATAAGTTTTGCGTATTATCAAAGTCAACGCTCTCTTCCTTGCACGGGCGCAATGTGTCGGTGGTGGAGGTGTTGGCAAGCACTACCGCCTGCCTTTTCCCCGGCCACGTCATTTGGTAGCGTTCCTTGCCATCGTCAATCAAACTTTCACTCAGTTCCTGTTTGAGTACGTCAAAATCAATGGCAAGCTCCGTTTTGCCGTCCTTTTCCATTTCCGTAACGGCATCAGGAAACAGTTGCCTTATCTTTTCAATATTCCCCTGCGCAACACTTACACTCTTCATTTCCAACTTGTCCATCTTGGTTCTCCTTTTTAATTCATAATTTTTAGCTTCTTCAAATATTCTTTGATATCTAAAACAACTTCTTCATGTATGCTTCTAATTTCGTCTGACCGTTTTAAACACTGATTTAACTCATCGCCTTCATAAGGTATATTGCATAACTGCTTTTCTAAAAAGTAAAATTCTTGCAACGCACATTTATCTTGAAAATTTTTGTATTTTTCATAAAATTTTTCCTCAATAAAGGTTCTAGCTTTTCCTAAAATTTTTATAAAGGCATGTCTTGTTTCAATCTCTTCATTAAATATATTCTCATCATATTTTTTTCTGAATTCAGTTTCCTTCTCAGGCACCAATGCTATTGATTTGGGGAATAGCACCGTTGCACTTAGCATTAAAGCAAAGGCTTTTTCAGTCAGCTCTTGTATAAGAGCAATTTCTATATCAAATTGCTTTTCCGTTACATATATTGACTCTGTATTTTTCTTTTTTATCGCCTCGCAAGCTATATTTAACTGACTTTTATATTCTTCAATTTCTTTTTGATAGTCTGCCTTAAACTCTTCTAATTCTTTATCATATTTAGCCTGATTTTTTTGAATTATGTTATTTGCAATAATACCACCAACCCATTTTGATATAGCGACGATAATTCCCCCCGCTCCACCAACAGAAACTATAATACTAGAAACAATTATTGCAATATCTTGCCAAATCACTTTTCCACCTCCAATAATTTCTCTCGTTCTTCCATATACTCTTTCAGTCGGGCGTTGTATTCAAACTTGCGCTTTGACTGCGATTCGTGCTCTATTGCCGACTGCGTTTTGCCTATCTGAAAATCGAGCTTTATAAGCTGGTTATACCGCTTTATGTACTCGCCGGGTGACTCCTGCTCAAAGGGCGGATACTTCAAGAATTTTGAAAGAATAAACTTGTACATCTGCGGCACATTATCGACGAGTGGAACGGGGATATCTGCCTCGGTTTCCCAGTTGGTGGCATAGTATTTGCCCTTTGCACTGCCTAATTTATAGGAGAGCATAGAAAGTTCAAGCTCGCCGCAGCGCACGTTGAAAAGGGTGTGGAGCTTAATGCTTTTATCGAGTTCCTTTATGAACAGTTCAGGCACATACTGTGTGGAAACGGCTATTTCAAAGACGTAAATTTCCTTTATCTCTCTATCTGCCTCGCAATTCAAGGTCTTAGGAGAAATGACGTTGGTGAGTGTGACTTTTTGCACATCGGCAGCATCCTTCCTTACCTCTCTGTCCGCATTCATCTGCCGGAACAAGTCGGAGAGCTTGAACTGCCTGTTTAGTTGTGTTTTAGAACTGAATTCAAACATGGCGCGCCCCTATTTGATTACTACAAACGTGATGAGCTCAAAGTCATCCAGTCCCTGAATGCCGGAGTTGAACAAGATATCTGACCCTGTATTGAACAAGGTATTCAAATCGTCGGCTTCCTTGACGTCGATAATCGACTCGATACTCTTATCGAGCAGACGACTGTATTTATCCATCTTATAGCCGTCCTTCGTTTCGCGGTTATAAGCGCGGCACAGATCAGCGATCGGCTCAGTGTGGTGCTTGCACGTTGTGCGGAGTATATCCAAAATGGCTTTTACTTCCATATGGTTGTGCACGATGTTGCCCGCCTCGTCAAGGTAGACAAGGTAATAGGGATGCAGGCGGTTTTTATCGCCAATATTTACGGACGGATTGCGGTTCTTGAGCACATATATCACGCCCTTGGGAATGTTCTTTTCGTCGTCGTGCCGCACCACACAATATAGTCCATGCGCAATATTTTTAGGCTCGCCGTGTTCCTTGATATAGGCAACCATATCCATGCGGAACTCATTGAGCCCGAGGTCGGTTATCGTGATGCTGCCGTCTACATCCTCCAAATCCTGCAAGTTCCCCTCCTGCAGCTTTTTAAGCTGCTCCTTGCGGTAGTCGAGGTCTGCCTGCTCGCTTGCAATGATATTGTCGTCGCCCGTTGCAGTCGCGTCGACGAGGGTCATTCTATTTTCGACGCGGGCGTTGAGGTTGATATATTCGTCGAGCGACACGTTCGGCCAAAAGTTTACAAGCTGAATATATTGGTTTTTGCTGCCGATACGGTCAATTCGCCCGAACCTCTGCACGATGCGCACAGGATTCCAGTGAATATCGTAATTGATGCAAATATCGCAGTCCTGCAAGTTCTGCCCCTCACTCACGCAGTCGGTGGCGATAAGCACGTCGATATTTAGATCTTTTTCCGCGGGGAAGGCGACGTCGCGCTCCTTCGAAATGGGCGAAAAGAGCATGAGAAGCCTGTCGGTATCCTTCTCGCCGCGGATATTGGTTGCGTTGCCGCTGCTTGCACCCTGTATTCTTGCGCTGTAAAGTCCGTACTTTTCGAGCAGCATAGGTGCAAGATTTTCGTATAGGTAGTTGGTGGTGTCGGCAAATGCCGAAAAGATTAGTATTTTTCTGTTGCCGGGGTTGAACGGGTGTTCAATTTTATCTTCGACGATTTCAATGAGCTTTTGCAGCTTTAAATCTCTGTCGGGCGTGACGTAGCACATGAGTTCATCTAGCGCTTCAAGCGTTTCAATGTCGTACTTCAAGTCGCGCTTCCAAAGGTAGAGGTCCATATCGGAGAAGTCTATGCGCACTTTTCCGAGCGTGCCTTCGTTGGTTATGTCAAAGTCCTCGTCATCGAGTGTCTCCTCGTCGATCTGCGAAAATTCGAGCGTCCTCGACGAGGCACGGTTATTTTCAAATTGAATGATTGAGTCATATGTGCGCTTGTTTGCGTCGCAAATGCTGCGCACCGTCTTGCGGAATGAGTCAACGCACGATTCAAGGCGTTTTAACATATTTATCGTCATAAGCCGCTGCAAGGCTTTTTCGCGGTTGACCTGTTTTAAGGTGGAGCGGCCGACTTTTGTGTCGTACAGCGCTTCGTATTTTGATATGCGACTGGGCAGAATATAGTTCATTGGCGCATATACGCCCATCGTCAAGCCCATAAGAGTATTGAAAATGTCGTTATAAGAAAGTGTGTCTTCCTTGCGGGCAATATCGCAGTAGTAGGACGCGGGCTTGCGCCTTGTGGGGAAGGAACCAATTTCGGACGAGTCATAATAGCGCGTAATGTGCTTGCGGCTGCGGGCGATTGTGACGTTGTCGAGCAGAATGGAAAAGTCGATATCCAATCTCGACATCAAATCTGCCGCTTTGCGCTGCTCTTTGGGTAGTTTTGTCCATTCATTGAAGGCACGTTGCGCGTTGGATAGAACGACATCAACGCTTTTGGAAGTGTCGAGCCGTTCATTGAATTCGGCATAATCATCTCCATATGCGAGCGCAAGTTGATTTTTGAGATCGGTAAAGCGGTTGTTTACGGGCGTCGCCGAAAGCATTAAGACCTTTGTTCTGACGCCGCTCTTTAATACTCTATTTATGAGAAAGTCGTACCGCGTCTCCTTGTCACGGTAACTGTTGGCATTGCGGAAGTTATGCGACTCATCAATCACAACGAGGTCGTAATTATCCCAGTTGAATTTTGATAAATCGTGCCCGTTGGAAAAGCCGTGCATTCTGCCGAGATCGGTGTGGTAAAGAACGTCGAAGTGGATTCTATCCTTATAAAACAGGTTCGTGCGCACGTTGTCGCGGTACTGGTTCCAGTTGTTCGCTAATTTTTTTGGTGCAAGCACAAGAATGTTTTTGTTGCGGGAGGCGTAATACTTCATTACGGCAAGCGCCGTAAAAGTCTTGCCAAGACCGACGGAATCCGCCAAAATACAACCGTTATATTTTTCCAGCTTTTGAATAACACCGATAGCACCATCGCGCTGAAAGCTGTATAGCTTTTGCCATACGAGCGAGTTTCTGAAGCCCGTACCCTCGTTGGGCATAAAGTCCTCTGACATAATATCATCCAAAAACTCGCTAAAAATATTATAGAGCGTTATAAAGTAAATGAATTCAGGCGAGTTGTCGGTATAGGCGGACGAGATGTAGTCGACGATCGCCTGAGTGACGTCCTGCAGCTTGGTGTGATCGTTCCAAATATTTTGAAATTGATTGAAGAAGAATTTTGTATAGCTATCTTCATCATTTTTCATGATGCCTTGGAACATCATGTTATTTTTTTCATATCCCAAATCAACGGAAGTAAAGCCCTCGATTGGCATATAGATTGCCTTGCGGCGTGCGTTTTCTACATAAATAAAATTTTGTGGTCTCTCCTCAGTAATATTTGATCTGAATTGTACTTTGGCGCGGATCCATTCAGCACATTCACGCGCAATGACTTTCTGCGTGAGCTGGTTGCGGAGACGTATTTCAAATTCTGTGCCGTAGAGAGAAGTCTCCTGTAAACGCTTCGGGATGAAATATTCTCGTGTTTCCTTTTTCAGCTTGTCTTTCACACTCTGCTGCACAAAGGCGGGCGTCGGAAAAATAAATTGCAACTCCGCAACTTCGGAGAGTTCCCGCTTTAATGCTTCAAATGCATAAATAGAGAAATAGGAGGCAACGATTTTGACCTTCGCTCCTCTGCCTATCTCCTTCTTTAGATCATCACCTAATAGTCTTACCTTGTTGTCGATAAGTTCCATTAAAGTTCTCCACCTGAATGATTGGATTCTACCACGATAAACATGACAACATTAGTCATGTTTATAAATTTTCTATAATAATATTTTTCTCCTTGCAGAGCTCGTCAAACACTCGCTGAGCGCGGTAGTTGGGTGTCGTCTTGCCGTTTTCCCAGCGGTTGACCGTGGCAAAACTTACGCCAAAAAGCTCGGCGAACTCCGTTTGGCTCATGTGCAGCTTCAGCCTGACAGCTTTGATTTTCTGCCCTATTTCCATAAACCGATTACTCCATTCATCTTATAACATGATTATAACATATTTATGATGCGAATGCAATGGGTCGCGTCAAATTTCTGTCCATATCTCTTTTGGGGTTTCTGTTTCCAAACGCGGGTTTCCCGCGTGTTGAGAGCGAGCAACAGCAAGCGAGTTCGGCGGAGGGAATTATCCCACCGCCCTTATCCTGCTTAGGCATCGGTTTTTGTTGCATTTTCGTCCCTTTTCTCGGTCGCTGCTTTTGATTAGGCATCGCCCGATTCTTGCCCGCAATTTTTTCAAAAAATTTTGTAAATATGACCATATCTGTCAAGTTTTCTATGCTACAATAAGCTCATGGATAAGCAAGCATATCACTACAACAAAAAGAAACTGAAGGGCAAAACGGCAGGAACGTATCTTTACTTCTACCCCTGCGACCCGTCAGACAATCCGGACAAATGGATCGAAGGCAAGGCGTATGCCGTCATTGAGGTGACCGAGCGTGAATGGCAAATTTTATTTGCTTTTGACAGAGAAGAATACAACGACGACCACGCATACGCTCGTAAGTTTACGCCGCTGATTTACAGCAAAGACGAAGAAGAACTCACTCTTTATCAGCGCCAGAAGAGAATAGGAAACAATCCGCTTTTTGATGAATCCTCCAACGACAAGACGGACATTCGCCATGCAATGAAACATCTGACTACGCAAGAACAAGAAGTCTTTTCTTTCGTCCACTTTGAGGATATGCGTCAGACCGACATTGCCAAAACAATGGGTGTCACACAGGGCTATGTTTCCATGGTACTTGAACAGGCTGAGGAGAAAATTGCTAAACACGACGGCGACCAAACTCCCGACGGCATTGCATGGAGATACTGGAAGCAATTCGTCAAGAAAGGCTATATGCCTGACCACGTTGAAATCGAATACGCGCTGTTCTGCCTCGTCCATGACCTTGCGCCGTTCGTTCATTGGTTTTACAGTGTAGGAGATATTATCCGTTTCGCCACG
>ERZ1643247.2735-NODE-2735-length-13378-cov-5.811454_pt1 | contig 13378 bp, 8 predicted proteins | sample MGYA00579264_ERZ1643247 | MGnify/ENA primary metagenome ERZ1643247 (study PRJEB29033, sample SAMEA4952262) | chicken gut metagenome | biome: Broiler Chicken; feature: Gastrointestinal Tract; material: Caecum | place: Ireland | collected 2018 | study: Broiler... | reverse complement strand
GTGTGAGGAGCGTCAGAAGACCTTTAGTGTAACTTTTTTGCAAAGTTAGCATTTATCTACCAGACCCGCAAATCTGTGCTGTTACTTTCCGTTTCAATCAAATCTTCCATTTCCACGGCAACACTTTTTAAATTTTTTCCCACTGCCGCAAGGGCATGGATCATTAGCTCCCACTTTAGGATGTTTCCTTTTTACAGTTTCCTGTGTAATAATTGGGGGCATCAGATACTCTCCCATATTAAATTCAATTAATTGACTTACTATTTGCTTATTATCCACATATTCCATCCAATGCACAACTTCTGACGAATTCTTAAGCAACTGAAAAAAATTGTCAATAACCTTCTGATTATTGGCAAATCTCAAGGCCAATGCATACCCTCTGTCCACATATTGTTTTGGCACGGTAGTTTTATATTTGTAAACATATGCCGTTTCCCACAAATTTATTGATTTTTCAGCAAGTAGGGTACTATCCGGATAACGATCAAGAAACGTGTCCGCTTCTATGAAATATGACTTTATAAGATTATCCGTTACCGAATCGTCCATTCTAATCTTAAGTGTTTTTGCCGCTACCAGCAGTCCTGAAAAATCAGGAATCATCTCATTGGCTTCTATCTCTGCAATAATCTCATCAATAAGTAAAATTCCATAAGTTTTCATACCAAACATCATACTGCCGATTGAACTCGCTTCAATTTTAATGAGTTTTGCATGGAGATAGTAATAGTGAGTCCTATCATTAAAATAAATATTTCTTGTCTGTTCAGCATAATCTTCCGCTAAATCCTGAAGATAATAAGCAAAATCTAAGACTTGTCTCCACTCAAACATATCAGAACACATTTTTGCAGCTGAAAACCAGATATATGCGTATAATTCCACTTGTTTTTCTTCTTCCCAGTCTATCGCATCAAAAATCTGATCATGGAGCTCGTAAACCTGTTCCAATTTTCTTTGATAAATTAGATTAAGAATATTCTCTCCTTGAAAACTCAGCCATGCATTCATCTTCTCTTTTTCAGTTGTCAGATATAAGAGCAACGGTTCAATAAAATGGCATATTTTTATTGAATTATCATAATTATTCTTTTCTGTAAAGTAATGGGCAAATTCCATAAGATAAGAAATCTCAAGAGGAATTAATTCTGGAATCCGATCATAATCTGCTATTTTCTGGATTGCTTCATAAAATTCTTTTTCCATCGACCAGCCGCAAAACTGCTCAGCGCTATAATAATAGCCCTGAAGCTGAATCTCTTTTTGTTCAATTACTGAATTATGGTCTATAGGGGCATCACACCAAAAATCATATTCTGTCCGGATTAATTGTATAAGCCTTGATCCATCTTGAACACTATGAACGACTTTATTCTGAAGTAATGCTAGTCGGACACGAAGTGCATGGATATTCTGATAGTCTGCCGAAGTATTTCTAATAAATCCTGTAAGTAATTCATGATCATGGAAGTCGGAAATGCAACGGACTAAAAAGGAATTATATTCCTGCGGGCAATGCTCCCAAAGTTCTTTTGATACGTCTGAAATCTCATCCTCATCCATAAAATAAAGAAACATATACTCTTTGATAATATCGGGATATTGCGGCTTAATTACAGCTGAACAGTCTGTGATTTCCTGTGCGGCATCCTCTATCAGAGATTGCAGAAACTCCAAACGCTGACTTCCGGACAATGTATGAGTTTTGGCAAAATTTTTGACTTTATCCCAGTCCTTTTTATAGAATTCTGGAATGTCTGATGTTAAAAGTGTATCTGAAATATTCGCTCTGATAATTAAACGAATCAGTGCGTTGCATGTGTCAATTTCATCCTTTACCAGATGCAAAATTCGTTCCTGCTCACGTTTCATGACAGTTTCCAGCAAATCGGTATAATTCCGGTATTCCAACTGAATACAGCCATTTTCAATCCACGTTTCCACATAAAGCTGTAAAAATAAAGGTCTGAACTTTAATTGTTCAAACTTTTGCCCATAATCTTCTTTAAGACGTTTATCTCTATAAGTATCTTTCGGAAGGCCTTTTTGTGAGCATATCCTTCCGATAAGCTCCAGCACCGCATCATCATCTAAATCATCCAGATATAAAAAACGGTGTTTACGCAATGTCATATCTACATTGTATTCACAATCAGAAAAGATTCCTCTATGAAAAACATCAAAAGCTTTTCCTAATAAATCAAACCAGGAACCTGATAAAAGCAAATTATCACGTTCCAAAAACAGAATCCGCAACTTATAAAACGTCGGAGTATATTTATCAATTAATCTGGAAACAAATGCCGCCACACGATTTTCATTGCCTTGTACATAGTCAATAATCACAAGGGTATCCGCAAAAGGTTCAAATTTAGTAATCAAGTCCACGTCTGTACTGTAATTCAGGAAAAAACCAAAAAAATGATTAGGGAGACGGTGTAATAGTTCATAGGCCAATCGGCTTTTTCCAGCGCCTGCCTGACCGGTAACAGCCCACCAGCTAATTTTCTTATCTGTCGCGCTAAAATTTAAAAGCTGTGCTATTTCAATCGTTCTTCCGCAGAATTTTAAATATTCATTGGCAAAATAATATTGTGATAATCCATAGGAATCTGCCTTGTTTGTACTATAGGCAGTTCTAAGTACAAGAGGATTTGATTCAATCTTGGCCCTTATTCTAACCTGCGCCATATCCTCCAAAAATGGCCGTAAGTCGGTATACTCATCCCCATATGAAATCAACTTAATATTATCCGGCATCCCGGTTATAGACTCACCAGTTTTATATAGAAAATAGTATTCTTTATCCATTTTCAAATATTCATTTGCAAATTGGATAAATCTTGATACATTTCCATCTTCTGTCGTCTTGCCGCAGCCGATGAAAATAAGAGTTCGAGTTCCAAGAATATTCTGAATAAATTGAGCCCCTCTATCACTCTTAATTGCCTCATATTGATCCTCATCTGCAATAATATTATCGATTCCCCGCACCGAATCAAAAGCACCATGAATATGTAGGACATGCGTAGAAATATGACGGTCAAGCATTGTATATGTAGCATCTGGATTTTCATAGGTAAGCATTTCAAGACCGGTTGCTTCCTCCAGAAGCCTGTCATAATTCGTTGTAGCAAAAACATCCTTCGTGATCAGCAGTTTTTTTAACGTATGAGATAATTCTTCATTCGTTATTGGATTTGTTTCAAATGAATCCTTCATCCATTGTTCATAAGTTCCATTCTTTTTTGTTTCAGATAACACCTTTCCTACGATATGAATCATATTTTCAGTAGAGCTATTTTCATTTAAGCTTTTCTCACAGAATTCTTTCAAATCCGGATCTTTCATATATCGAATTCCATCTGAAATCCACTCCCACCAGGAATACTTCTGGCCAGTAAGTGCGGCTGAGATACCCGTTCCGAATAGATAAACTAACGGCTCGGACTGTACCGCACAATAAAAATCAGGGTAATTATTAATATCTGTTTTCACCTGTTTACCCCTCCCTTTACAAGTACGTTTTGTTCACCATACAAATTTTTCAAATTTTTTACTATAAATAAGCAGTTCAATAAATTGAACAAAATCAGCCTGTAAAAGCTAAAACAGTTTTCTATGGAGCATATCGCTGATATTTTTAGATGCTCTACGATTTGAGGCTGTGCTCATATTTCATACCTTCTTCTACCCTTTATATAAATGCCCCTACTTCTTTTGAGCCAATATTCTGGTAATTGAATGCTTATGCCTAATATGATTATTCGGATGCTCATCCTCTTGTACTGTATTACTGCTCGCTATGATCTTCCAGCCTTTATACAAATCCATATAAAATTCGTGAGGCAGCAAGATTGGTACGAAATCAGGCGCATGTCCAGTCAAATCCTGTTCTTGGTCATTAAAAACAGAAATGATATTGTAACCATCTGGATTTGTAGCTTCTTTTACTGATTTTACAGTTTCCTCTATCTCCTCCTTTGTGGAATAGCAATGCAGCAATCCTGTCATCACAACAAGATCATACATTTTTCCGTTTGCGCACCATTTCCTTACATCCCTTGTTTTCCATAACACTTTAGAAGAAAGCGCCTTTGCCTGTATAATTGCGAAATACGAGGCATCAATCGCCTCAACATTAAAGCCGCAGTTGTTTAGATAGACCGCATTTTTTCCTGTTCCACATCCCAAATCAATACATGTTACCGTCTCTCTCTCCTTTAACCATTCTGCAGCAAGCTGTACATAATGGGCCGGGCGCATCCCCCAAAAGCCTTCTGTCTCTGAATACCCCATATCATATCCAGCGTCAAATGCATCCATTCTCAAAAGAGCATCCTCTGGATTAATTTTCTCATGGACAATCGGAAATTTTTTGTTCTCGTAGATTTCCTTCAGGTAAAACGCCAGGTCATCCTCACTCGGGAAACTTCTCGTACAAAGCCCATCGTAAAAGGATAGATAGCGATTATCCGGACTATCAATAACAGGGTATACATAAGCCGGTATTTTATACAGCTTTGCCAGCATAAGAAGGGCGCCGTCCACGAATGACAAGCCTTCCTGAGCATTAATTGCAACGCAGTCGCTGGAAAGCGTTTCCTGCAGCAATGTATAAAAGCACTGTTCTTTCGCCTCACTCTGGAGGTCACTGTTTCCATTTACAATCTGTAGCGGAATATCAGACAAAATTTCTTTGAGATGACAATTATCACTCTGACTTCCTGACAAAAAGATTCTGTAATCGGAATTCATAATATCCTCGCTCTCCTATTCTTCAAAAAAATGTCCAGCCACAAGCCTTTCGATGCGTTCAGTCAGGCTATTCTGATCAATCTGTTTACTTCGAAACACTTTATCATCTGAAAGGAGTTTTCTTATATCCTCCTGGTTCCAGCATTTGCAAAATACCGCTGCTTCAAAAGCGTTCGCCCGATCTTGAGGATTCTCTGCATCTAAGTACAACTGTTTGTAGCTTTCTTTTCTCTGCGCCTCCATATTCAGCGATTTTATCTCAGTAATCGTATCCTCGTTCAGCGGTATCGCGTCAAAAATACGGATTCCTGCGTATTTGTAATCCTTTTCTGCTTGACTGTCCATTCTTTGCGGCTGCGCCATTTCATAGACATGAAATATCTCCGGAATTACAGTCAAGCTTATATTCTCTATCGCTTCATTCTTTAAAAGACGATGGAGCACACCACAGGCCCGACGTTTGCAAAGTCCGTCTACAGAATCATTTTTCAATATCAATTCCAACATACGAACTAACCCTTTTATCCCATTTCCTTCTGCCATCTTCTGATAAACATCCAGGTACTCCCTCCCCTTGCTCCAGATTATACCGTCCAATACGTATAATGCCCCTTCCAATTCTGGGCCATCAATAATTAGCTTCTGACCAGTCCATATCTGATCGCAGAGATACTGGATTGGGTTTTCTTCTTCACGCAAAAGCCTAAACAGCTCGCTGATATATCGGGAACAAGTCTCTTCAAATTCCAATGAAAACCGCGAATTAAATACTTCTTCCAGTAAATCCGCCTGCAGGTCAAAAAGGTTATTTTTTTGCACTGCCAGGAATGCTCTTTTCCGCTGCTCCTGCGTTATATTAGCTCCATCCATAATAACCTGTAGCAACAGATTCCTGAGATGACTATTTACCTCTACCGATATTTTATTCATCACCTTCTCATCATTAATGTGAGCCAGGAGCGCATCCATCACAATATATGTTTCATAGGCATTCAACTGGAGGATCGTTAAAATAACCATATTACGGTTTTCCACATAATCCCACATGCTTTTCAGCTGGACCACCAACGGATGCTTCGATACATCTTCGTTTGAGGAAACACTCTCTTTCTTCATCCAAGGCTGAAGCTCTTCGTAATACCCTTTTACAAGAGCTACCGATGCTAAATAATCCTGTATCACATCATTATAAAAAACATATCGGTCAGCATTTTCTTGTTTTCTTAACAGCCTGCTGTTCTTGTTCATCTCTGCCAGGAAGTCACATGCACGTATCTTTCTGTCAGCAGAATAATGAAGCCAGTCGCATCGATTTTCTGTCATCTGTATGATACGCTTAACATGGTTTGTAGAAAAGTAACTAGTCCGTTCTCTCTGCATTTTCAAGGCAATTGCTGCTAAAAGCTCGATATCTGACTCAGGATGTTTTTTCTCCTTTAGCAGTGCATAGACAAAGCTATCATACAAGCGAATCCGGTTTTTAGGCAACGTATTCAAAGACTGGTTTACCTGCAGAAGGGTATTTAGAAGAAGAGGAACTCTGGCCAACTCTTTTAGTGATGGCTCTTTTAGGATTTGGCTTGCGATTTCTTCCGCCCGGTTCTGTGGTGAACCATCCTCGTCCTTGTTTTCCCATTCATTCTTATACCATATCTCACAGTAACGGCGAATCTGTTCATCTTCAAATGGTTCCAATTGATAAAAAGTGAAACCATCAAATTTTTTCTGAACCGCACTATTGTCAAATGCAAAATATTTAGCCGCAACCAGAACTTCTGTCTCGGGATAATCAGCTAAAAAACCCAATAAGGTATCTGTAAAATCATCTCTCAGCCTGCCCTCTATTTTCTCGAATCCATCAATCAGCAGAGTCAGCCTTCCGCTCTCTGCCAATTTTACAATCCACTCTGAAAATATATTAAACCTGCTACTGGATTTTAGAGATAAACGAATACTTTTTGCCAGTAAATTAATGATGGACTCCCCTTTGTTGTCATACCGTTTTGACTCAAGATTTATATAGAACGGACATTTAACGGATTTATTAAGCAACACCTCCTGAATGCCATACTGCCCTTCCCCCTCCTCTTTCATCATATCCGAGATTTTTTTCCTCAACCACATTGTTTTTCCAAATCCAGTGTCCGCTTCATAAATCCCCCATTTTTCCTTTCCAACTGGAGGCACTGGACGTTTTTGGTTGGCCGTTGGGGTAATGTCCACATACTGTCCTGGATCAAGCATAATTTTTTTTATCTGTTTACTGTACTTTTCTATGATTGAAAAATACGGTGCTGTTCTCTTCGGATAATAAAATATCGTTTGCTTGATGTCTTTCTCAAACTGCGTTTGTGCAAAGGGCGGTGATTCCGCCGAAGCCCATCCGGTTATTTTTCCGTTACTTAAAGAACTGTACTGATGGGCTTCAACCGAAAATATCCCTTTGTTTAAATTATATGTTCCTGTAAAGAAAACCATATCTGCTGGATTTTGATTTGCCAGCTTTTCCATATTGGTTCCACAGCAAACCTGCAGTAAATTTTCTCCGTACTGAGTAATTTCCGCAAGATGGGTATGACCGCATAAGTAAAGCCTTATCCCCGTCGATTCGAATTCCCGTATCATAGCCTCCCGTTCTTCTGCCGCGAAAGCAGAAAGGGGGTGATGGCCAATCGCAAGGATTGGTAATTGGGAATCTTGCCGGCTGCTTAGTACATCATGCAACAGTTTTGTTCCAATAATCAAATTCCCATCCTGAAGAATCCTCGTTTTTCCTCTTGCATGGACTGCTTCTGCGGAAAGTACTGTATCAAGGTGAAGTATCTCCAGCTGCTGTTTATCTCCATTCGCTGATTCAATCTGCAGCGGCCTGATATAATGGCCTTCCAGGGGATATTTTTCTCCCAATATCTGCTCATATAACCTTGCAAATCGGCCTTCCGCAGCCAATATTGTCCCTAAATCATCAATCTTTCCCTCTTGAGTCTTGTAGTTGTTCGCCATTTTCTTAACTGCGGCATCTTTATCCTTCGTCCGGACTACATCATGATTCCCAATTGCAATACATGTGCAATTATCTTTCACTCCGCTGGCAGATTGAAGGCTTTGAATAAATTTCTGTATAGAAGTAATATCTTTAATTTCCTGCTCCTGCCCTTTGAACGAAGAAGCAGGTGCATAAATTAAATCTCCCGTAATAAAAATTACATCAAACTTCTCTCTGGCGGCCAGCTGTTTTACATAAGCTGGAAGCTCCTCCCTCATTACAGACTCCACATAGTCTTGGTGGCCTATATGTACATCGGAAATCTGAAGCCATTTTATGACATTTTCATTATTCATTTGCACTGTTCTCCCCTTCTATGCTGGCATAGCAAAATACTTTTTCTCAGTTCGCATGACGAGTATCCGTCCTCTATTTCCTAATATTCTCCCCAACCCATTGCTCTAGCTTTACTAAATCAGTCTGCAGAATATACCCGTCATATTCTCTCAAATAAAAACCATAGAAACTCAAATTCTGAATTTTAAACACGAAGTTTTCCGGTACATTTACACTCTCCTGCAGTTCTTCCAAACCAAGCTTTCCAAATTGCTCTTTCATAACATACCGTTGAAAGCTGGAAATAAAGCTTATAATTTCCGCTCTCTTTGTATAGTGGAATTCAGAAGCCGGATAAACACAGTCTATCTTAACACTAGAAATAAGTTTTCCCCTATTAAGCGCATCAAGTAAAATATCAAAAACAAACGAATATGAAAAAGAAGCCTCTGCCACTGCCATCAGTTCCTCATCCAAACGAAAACCTTTATAACCACAGGACGTATCAAAAATATTACATTGATATAAATCAAATAATATAGCTGCTCCCATTGCATTTGAAGCAATCTTATTTGATGGCAGATTTTGAAAAGAATGAAATCTATCTCCTGTTACCACACTGCAATATTGCAGTTCACGCTCGAATTGAGGTATGTATTTTGGACTATGCTGCCCATCGGAATCCAAAATAATAACCGCCTCAAATAAGGACTCTTTCGCCACTTTCATTCCTGTCAAGATAGCCTTGGACATTCCTTGGTTTTTTACATAGCTTATACAATGGAAGCCCTGTTTCCTTATAACCTCTCTCGTATGATCACTGCTTCCGTCATCTACAAAAAGCACACGTTCCTGATATGGTTTCAAATTTTCTAAAGTATCTCTAACACTCTGTTCTACGTTATGCGCAGGTAGGATAATAGCAGTTCTCATCTCAAAGGCCTCTTCGTTTCTTCAATTTTTCTGTTGATTCTCTTCCTCATTGTCATCCAATAACTGTTCTGACATTTTTTCCTCTCTTTATCCGTAATATTAGGAAAATGCTCCAAAATATCCAGATATCTCAAATATACACTCATCTGTCCCGCCAAAAAATCAGATATCATAATTGTATTTTCATACAGTTCCACATTTCTTTTGTTCAGATAAAACCATACATTTGAATCAGCATAAATATTTTTAGCACATGTTAATAATTCCAAATTAAAAAGAGTGTCACCATAAATTTCATTTTCTATAAGCAAGTCCTTACTTCGAATTAGATGATTGTTATACAATTTGCCCGTCACAGAACCTAATTGCAAATTTGACAAATCGTCTCTTGCTAATAAAAATTCCTTTATCTTATACTTCTTTGCGGTAGTCGCTTGGATACAAGATGATTTATTAACTAAATCGCCCTGCTTCTCCACGCGCCCACCAATATAAATATCAATTCCAGGATAATTTGCAATCAAGTTGTCCGCATTTTTAAAAAAATTCTCATACAGAATACTACTTCCATCCAAAAACATAACATATTTACCACAGGCATAGGATAAACCAATATTGCGGGCAAAACTTTTTCCTCTATACAGTGTTTTAATATATAGAATATCGTTTCTGTTTGGATGTTGCTGCACAGCTTTTTCTGTATAATCAATTGATCCACCATCAACAACAATAATTTGAATTTTCCTCTTTTGGGCACAGTGTTCGAAAATAGAGTTTAGACATCTTCCTACATTCTCACAATCATTATAAACTGTAATAATTATGCTAATTTCAATTCCTGCTACTAAAGGAGCTCTTTCAGTTAACTTCCTAATATTGCTGTTTTTAATTAATTCATAAATGTTCTCATCTTTCTCGACTTTCGTAAGGGTGATTCTGCTTTTTCCTGACCCCATACCATTTTCAAATTGCGCATTAATGTATTCACCTCTCCAAAGTCTATTTCCATCTAATCCCAATACAGGTCTCATAGCCAAACTTGCAATGCCACTGTTGCCCATACCTGCTGCAATTGTAATTGTCAAACACATATGATTTCTCTTCGCATTGCTCTGAGAAATATCAATTAAGACATTATTTAGAACATCCTCTTCCGGAATATGTTTATGCTTGATATCTTTAATTGAAATAAATCCCCCAACATGCTGTCTTAATCGAACAATTGAAAAAACATTTTTGCTGTCACCATATATCGAAAGTACCCATTTTCCATTAAAATCTTTATTTTTAAAGCGGCTATATATCTCTTCTATGGCACCTTTCAATAATTCAAAGCTAAATACGGAACTCCAAAAGCTGTTACTGATAAAGTTCCTTACTCTTTTAAAGAGCATTTTCTCTCCCCCTCGTAACTAAAAAGCTTAAATGGTATCTCGTATAGCCTCTAAATATCCATACTGATATTTATCATCCGGCTCAAGATATCCTCCCTCCGACCATTCATTCCACGCGAACAGAAAAATCATATCTTGTTTATATATCGATTCCGTCCTCTGGATTTGCTGCGCAAAATACTGTTTAAATTTTTCCGGCTCCGCTCCCTTAAATACTACTCCCTTCTTCCCTTTTCTAGGTGTATTATCCCAATCTACAAATGCTCCAGGTACGCTTTTATGATTTAACGGTTTAAAATTTAAAACTGCCTGCCAGGCAGTGTCATAATCGATACATCGGACACCATTCTCAATCGTAGCAAGGGATTCAATCCGGTCTCTGACAAGCGCCGGCTGATACTCAATCTGATATGTAAACAAATCTCCGTCTGTCTCTTCCGCAACATTAAAAAACCTTTGTTGTGCTGCAAACGCGATTCCAGGAAATCCTTTGTCTTTCGCCAGCTTATCCCAAAAGAGCAGCATATCTCTTCGGTTCTTCAGAAGTTCTGGCCTGTACAAAACAAAAAGCGGCCGGTCCTGGATCTTAATATAACGTCTGTCTGCAAAGAATGGATACAAATAATCAAAATGCTCTTTCCACTCCTTTTGATCTCCATATTCCTGCAAAATCAAAATATCATCTGTAGAATTTACATTCCAGGATTTCGTCCAAGTTTCATTCGCCCAGCAAAGGCAAAATGGCAGCTGGAGCTGTGGATTTGCTAACCACAAATCCAGTGGACGATTCAGAAGTTTTTGTCCACTAAACCAGTAGTGGTACATACAAAATCCATATATCCCATACTGTTTAGCCAAAGCTGCCTGCCATGACAGTGTTTTCACTTCTGCTAAACAGTAATAATTGTCATTTAATGGAATACGCGGTTGATAATGACCTTCAAATAGAGAATCTGCTTTTTTCATGTTCGTCCATTCTGTAAATCCTTCTCCCCACCAGCGGTCATTTTCCGGTGTTCTATGAAATTGCGGGAGGTAAAATGCAATTACTTTCATTGAGCAGTTCCTCAACTTTCATTCGTTGTATATAACAATATGAACCTGCAATCTCGCACAGATTCCTTAACGCAGACCACTCCTCGCTTTGAAACGTCTCAATCCACCTGGTCTGATCCATCATATAGTTGCGTCCAATAATGAAATCCAAGCGAGAAGCAATAATCCCCTCCAATTCTCCTATATCATAATAGATTTCATTTGCCCTACGAAAGTCTTCCTCTCCATTTATTCCCGTTGCTGATTTTAAAAGCAACTTATATCTGTAGATTGAAGCATACAAAATAATCTCAATATATTTCCCAATTGGTAACTTTTCAAATTGTTTCAGCAAATATGCAGCTTCTGAAAGATCAATATCCGGTACATTGTGAAGCATCTGAGAGCGAATTTGCCGTATACGATTATTTAATTCCGCAAAATCCTCATACATAACAAATTGCCTATGTTTCAAATTTTCAGCAATGTCTTCCACCTTGTGCTTTACCATTTGAGTATCTAACGTGCTTCTTGTATCCCACCCCGTCTGCTTTTTCTGCAGCTGCACTTTATGATAATCTGTTTTCAAACGTGTATCCCCATATTTTTCATACCAATATATGGAATTAGCTGCCAGATGGTACTCCAAAATTTCTCGTTTTTCATTCATCAGTTCAAACTGTTCATATCGTTCTAAGATAGAGGGATTAATACGATCAACAGCAATATGCATACGATTATAAAAATGGATCGTAGACAACACCCTCAATTCCTCTGTAATTTCTGTTTCTTTTAGAAAAAGCTTTTCCCAATCGCAGCTCTGTTCCCGGGCTTTCTCTTTAAATTCTATAACCTTGGGAGGAATATCCAGAGAATATTGCAGACAAAGATTTTTCAATGCTTCTGTTGTATGAGCCTCAAATATATGCACATTTTCCATATTCCAAAATGCTCGTTTTACCTTCCATTTTAGCGCTCTGTCAAATCCCATATGATTGCAGACCCAATTATCTTTTGTATATTTGCTGCCTGTCTGCTCGCCAGAATATAAACCATATATTGCCTCATTGATATCATACATATCAGAGAAACTATAGCCGTAAAAACAATTTATTCGTCCCTGTTTAAAACTGGATTTTACCCTATTCTCTACCGTCTTATTTACCATGTGGGTAATATTTTCAATAGTCGCCCCTATTTTATCTCCACTTAAATAGGTTCCATGAAAATGAATAATCTGATCACACTTTGTTCCATATAAACTCTCATAAGCTCTCTCTATACTCATATCAAAATTAGCAGTCATAACACGGGCGCCGGCATTCGCAAGTACTGCCACAAGCATATGATTTTGATTAAAAGGGACCTGATCAAAGGCTTTCAGGCCGCTCAAAAACTTTCCCTTTAGGCCTTCTTTTCCTATAAAAAACTTTTCTATATATGCAATGCTGGAGAGAAGCAATTCCAAGCGCGGAAATCTCGTAGTGTTTATATTACAGGACTGCCTTTCATAGGAATTAACTTCATCCCATATTTTCAAAAACCGGTCTTTTCCTAATATCATTTGATCAAAGGCAAACTCCGTCAATCGATTCCCCGAAGGCAAGCAAGACGGCGATTCCATCGAAATTCCTGCCCCAACCCATATTGTTAAATCCTTAATATTTTTCTTCTCCGGCATCGTCATTCTCCATATTTCAATCCGCACTCTCTATACACCCCCACAATATCTTTAACCTCTTGAACCGTCAAATCATTAAACAGCTTATTCAAAAAGAACAATCTTGCAAATGCCAGCTGGGGCAGCATAAAGCCGCTCAATGTCTGGGCACCGCCGGTGCGGATCAGTATGTCCACTGGATGTGGGATTTCCAAATAATTGTATATTTCAGATAAACTGACCATCCTTCACGGTCAATCTGATCACCTTTCA
>ERZ1643247.2729-NODE-2729-length-13406-cov-5.393753_pt1 | contig 13406 bp, 6 predicted proteins | sample MGYA00579264_ERZ1643247 | MGnify/ENA primary metagenome ERZ1643247 (study PRJEB29033, sample SAMEA4952262) | chicken gut metagenome | biome: Broiler Chicken; feature: Gastrointestinal Tract; material: Caecum | place: Ireland | collected 2018 | study: Broiler... | reverse complement strand
GACGAGGATATGGAAGTATATCTTCTGAGAAATCAAGGTGAAGAACTGGATTTAGATGATGATGATGATGCCGAAGATGAATGTGGTATTGGCAAAGATGATTATATACTTTGTGCAAAATGCGGTGAAATTCATCATGAAAGTCAGAAAGAGGATTTTTCTTGTGATCATGGTTCGAGAAGTCTGATTCGAGTCCGTAAGGCGGAGCGAAAGGGTGTAAGAAATGAAAATACATGTCCTTGCTGTAATATGGGGCATATGAAGTTATTTTATATCGGTTATGACGTTGCAACAGCTGTTCTTGGTACAGAGCTGTTTGAGCAGCTTCCAGAATCTGAGGAAGTTCTTGAAACGAACAAATCTCCAGTTGTAGCAGCAAATAACCTTTTTGCAATGGCATCGACAGAAAAGACACCAGTTAATATTATTAAGAAAAAACGGCAGTTCCTTACTTTCTCTGATAGTAGGAGCGAGGCTGCTTTCTATGCATGCTACATGACTTCTTTCTATGAGGAGTTCCTAAGACGTCGTGGAATTTGGCACGTAATTGAAAATAACAGAAAAAATATTAGTCAACATCCATGGGAAATCTCCACACTTGTACAGGAACTGACATCTTATTTTGACTCTAATAGAACATTTGCTTCTCCCGGCGATAAAGGTACAGAAAACCTTACGGCAATAAGTAAGCGGCAGGCTTGGATTGCTGTGCTTAATGAAATGGTGAATGCTCGAAGAAGTACTAGCCTTGTATCCCTAGGTATTCTGGACTTTGTATATAAAGGAAACTCGGAAGAGATTATGGCTGTTGTTGCACAAAAATACGGTCAGAAAGCTTCGGATGTAAATGCATTGTTTAACCTTTTAGTTATGGATATCGTTTATAATGGGGCTCTTGAGGGTGAAGATTGTCTTTTGACAAATGACGAGAGAGAGTATATATATTATGCTGCACACCCTCGTCGCTTCAAAAAATGTAAGGAATCTAATGCAGACAGGAAAAAGAATTATCTGAATGGTTGGATTCCGCGTGTCCGCGAGAGCGGGAGAACATTCAAGAATGGTAGAATAACCCGCCTTATGACGATGATGAATATCACTGAAGAGGCTGCTAGAGAACTACTGACAATGTATTGGGATGAAGTGCTTATACGTGGTTTTTATGGATTAACTCCAGATGGTGATGGTGAATATTTCTTCTCAACTGATAAATTTGTTGTTGTTGTTGGCGATGAGGCTCGTCCGATTTATGTATGTGAAAAATGTGGAAAGACTACCATGGTTAACTGCAAAAATTGCTGTACAGCTTTGAAATGTGATGGACATCTGAAGCCGATCACGCGTGAGATGCTTCTTAATGGTAATCATTATGCAAGGCTGTATGCAGAAAAACTTATGGCTCCGTTACATATTAAGGAACATACTGCTCAACTCGGTCGTGCTGAGCAGCAGAAGTATCAGGAGATGTTTGTTAACAAAGAAATTAACGCACTGAGCTGTTCAACTACTTTTGAGATGGGGGTTGACGTGGGTGATTTAGAAACTGTTTACTTAAGGAATATGCCACCCTCACCCGCAAACTACGTCCAGAGAGCGGGTCGAGCGGGTCGGAGTATTCACTCAGCAGCGTACTCGTTAACTTACTCAAAACTGAGTTCACATGATTTTATGTATTTCGAACATCCGGAGAGAATGATTTCTGGGAAAATCGGAGTTCCGATATTCTCGATTTCAAACGAGAAGGTTATCCTGCGACATGTGTTTGCTGTTGCTTTAAGTGACTTCTTTGCCAATAATCCAGACGTTTATAATGGTAATAATGCAGATGTTCTGGTAAATCAGGATGGGTATGAGAGATTGAAAGATTATTTGCTTGAAAAGCCGGAAAATCTGAAAGCATTGTTATTGAAGTCTATACCTGTAGCAATGCATACGATAATGGGAATAGCAGATTGGTCATGGGTCGATAAGCTTGTAGGAGCCGATGGTGCATTAGATATTGCTGTAATGGATTTTAGAGAAACGGTTAATTGGTATGAAAAAGAATTTAAACGTCTGAAAAGTCGTGGGGATATTCAGTCAGCCGCTCGTCGTGAGCGTCAGTTGAAGGAATTCCGCCGTGGTCAGGAAGATAATCGAGGTCGCAATGAATTGATTGAGTTTCTCGTTCGATATAATGTTCTTCCTAAGTATGGTTTCCCTGTCGATACCGTTGAACTTTATCAAGGAATAGACTTCAATCAGGAAAAGAAGCTTCAGATGGTAAGGGATTTACAGCTTGCAATCGCTGAATATGCACCAGATGCACAGGTTGTTGCAGATGGAAAGCTTTATACAAGTCGATATATCAGAAAGCTACCTCAAGCTACCGGTCAGGATTGGAGAGAAGTATATATTGCACAGTGCGGTAACTCATCTTGTATGACGTGGAACCATAAGATTATTGAGCCATCAAAAGGTGGCGAGATTTGTATCTCTTGTGGTAATTCGATTGAGAAGACCCGTTGGAGAAAAGCAATTGAACCCCGTAAAGGCTTCATTGCAGAGTCAAAGCCTAAAGATGTTCCGTTGCGTAAGCCGGAACGGTCATATAGAAGTGATGACTATTATATTGGAGATCCAACACGCAAAGTAATGTATAAGAAGACTTTCAAGGTTTTTGATAATGAGAAGATTCAGATGGAGACTTCGGCAAATGACTCTCTGATGGTTGTTTGTAATGACCACTTCTATGTTTGCGATCGCTGTGGATACGCTATTAGTTCTACGGCTGGTAAGGAAGAAAAGGATTTTAATTCCTTTGCAAAGAGCTATGAAAAGAAGCATAAGTCACCATGGGGAAAGGATTGTAGTGGATTGCTGTACAGAAAGGAACTATGTCATTCCTTTAAAACTGATGTGGTAAGAATTACGTTTGGTACATCCAGAGCAAAGAACCAGTCAACTATGCTTTCTGTAATGTATGCATTGCTCGAGGCAGTTTCTAGTGTTCTGGATATTGAAAGAACTGACATTAAGGGCTGCTTACATAAGGTTCGTTATGAACGTAGTATGGTGTATGAAATTATTCTTTATGATGCAGTAGCAGGTGGTGCTGGGCATGTACGCCGTCTTGTTTCAGATGACTGTGAAGTATTTCAGAGGGTCATTCAGAAGGCTATTAGCCTGACAAAGGCATGCAATTGCAGTCCTTCTTGCTATAACTGCCTAAGAAACTATTACAATCAGACAATTCATGATAAGTTAAACCGAATTGAAGCTTATTCTTTTCTTGAGCACTACTATGGACCGACAGTTGCTATTCCAGATGATCATTTCGAAGAACAGCATCATTCCTTGCGAGAAGAGCTTACTGAAGATAAGATTCGTTTTGCTGATGGATATAGCTGTACGGATTATCAGAACTGGCATGAGTTTGCACCAATGATTCCTGAAGAATACATGAATGTCTTTGCAGATATGGATATGCTTCATGTTCCAATTCCCTCAGAGTCTTATTGCAGGCTGAATGTTATCGGGACTAATATTTCTTCGGAGGTACTTTTCTTTTGGAAGAATAAAAAGATTCTTGTGTTCGATAATGACAATGAAAAAGTAGAGATTCAGGGATGGACATCGTTTTCTGTAAGAGAGATAAAGCCGCGGGAATTTGCAGGATTATTTTAAATTGGAGGAAATAACTAATGGCAAAAATGATTCCTCAAACAATGGAAGATGATAACAATAGTTTTGGAGAACGCCAGGTATTTGAAGCGTTAAAGAAGCTACCGGATGAGTATACGGTTTTTCATTCTGTAAGATGGAATGATCGTAATGAAAAGAACACGGTGGTATATGGAGAATCTGATTTTACAGTTTTTCATCCTAAAAAGGGTATTATTGTTATTGAAGTTAAGTCTGGAGGAATTGAGTGCATGAACAACACTTGGTCCTATATCCGTACTGATAATGGAGAGCGTCATTCCATGAAAAATCCCTTAAAGCAGGCTGACAGAAGTAAGTATCGTTTTTTGGATTTGTTAGAGGATTTGCTGAAGGACACAGAGTATACTAGCAGACCTCAGTACTGTATGGTTGAATCTGCTGTATGGTTCCCTTCTGTTAGTAAGCGTGATGCGATTGGCACACTTCCGATGGAATTTCATCCGGAAATCGTACTTCTTGAAACTGCATTGAGTTCTCCGCAGAAATATATAGATGGTATTTATGATTTTTATGAAGGTTGGAAACACACTAGACTTGACAATACATCTGAAGAGATAATCCTTGATGCATTTTCACCTCTGTATCGTGTAATGCCCAGTCTTAAATCAAAGCGTCTAGAGCAGGAAGAGATTTTTATTCGTTTAACTAAAGAGCAGAATTCGCTGCTTGACTATCTAGAAGAGCAGAGGGTAGCTGCTATTCAAGGGGCAGCTGGAACTGGCAAGACCTTGCTAGCTATTGAGAAAGCAAGAAGACTTGCATCTAACGGTAAGGTTCTGTTTCTATGTTTTAATCAGTTTTTGCGTATTTATCTGCAGGAGTTAAAGAATGAAACGCCAAAGAAGTACGAGAATATTGAATTCTTCAATTTACCACAACTGGTTTGTCAGAAGCTTAGAGTACCTTCGGTTGATGTAGATGATATCATCCGATTCCTAGAAAATTATGATACATATGATTGGGAATACAAGCATATTATCATTGATGAGGGACAGGATTTCAATGACGATCAAATAGAGAAACTGTATGATATCGCATTACTGCAGGAAGGGGCGTTCTATATTTTCTTTGATAAAAACCAGTTTGTGCAGGGGCGTAAATTTCCGAAATGGCTGAAGAATTCTGAATGTAGATTAGTTTTGAATATTAACTGCAGAAATACCTTCTCGATTGCAGATACTTCTGGAAAACCGATTAGTGTTGAACCTAAAGTAAAGAATAAAGGTGTAAAGGGTGATATGCCAAAGTTCTATATTTGTGATGATAAGGCAGCAGGACTTAAAAAGATTTCTATGTTGATCGATCAATATAGAAATAATGGATATGCTTACAACCAAATCTGTGTGCTGACTGTAAAAACTGAAACGACATCCATTCTTCATGGTATTGAAAAGATTGGTAATCATGGCATTAGGACAATACGCGATAATAGAAATGTGCTCTTTACAACAGCCAGAAAGTTTAAAGGTCTTGAAGCTGATGCGATTATCATCATCGATACTGATGCAAAGACCTTTGCTGATGAAGAGAGTAAGAGGTTGTTCTATGTTGGAGCTTCTCGGGCAAAACATTATCTAGATATTGTTTTTGTTGGTAGTAAGGTTGAGCTTGAAGATATGGTCTCAAAGATTGGAGATAAGAAATATCCAACTCCATTAATTGGTATTGCACGTAGCTTGAACGTAAAGCCATTATATAATTGATTGATTTGTATAGAGATAGCATGAAAAGTTCAAATATTAGGATTTGGCTCTATGATCGTATAATGTTCTTAAGCCTATTGATATTATCCGCAGGGGATGGTGCCAGCGTTATCATACCTAATATCTTTTTCTATGAAGGTATGCTTGCTTTCGGCAAGTATGTATATACTGTAATGTAGTTGGCTTACGGTATAGACATTACAGGCGGTATGTATGATGATACACTGAATCAACAATGCTAAGAAACAAGATTTGAAGTATCAACCATACTTATGAATTTCTGTGGGAATATCATAGGATAAATATATTTTTCTATACGAGAAGCCGGAAACCAAGAGGTTTCCGGCTATTTATGTAGAAGTACCTAAAAAGGAATACTAGATTCATTATCATTATACAATCTTATTGTTTTCTTCTATGATATTTTATGACATATATTTACAGTTTCTGAAAAAATAGATATGATTGTATCAGAGAGAAATGGGAGATCCAAGTGGATTGTTTTTATGAAAGAGGAAAAGAAATGGATTATATGGAATTCGATGCAACAGAAATGAACAATTTACGTTGGAAAGAAATGATGTCCAAGTGGTTGAAGACATCTAAGAGTTTTGAGATACACTGCTGGAACATAGAGCAGGATGAAATAAAAATGGCACTTCAATTTGGTGAGCTCAAAGAAAGCTGTTGGGAATCTGGAAAAATCATTCAAGGAACTGTAACACCGGAATTTATAAACTATGTTCTGAATATACCAAAACCTACGGATACGGAGATTTATAATAAAATGACACCATTTTTTACGATTGCTTTGGATAATGGGTTTTGGTCAGAGCATTATGGTACAGAACTGACACATATATAGAAAGTGAAAAATAGTTGGACAATTATTATTTTTCTAAGGAAGCAGATAGGAGCTTCGATAAATCAGTTTTATTATAGAATAAAACGGAGAATTAGAATTGATTTAATGAATACAGATATTGTTGTGGAGACTTATTGCGTTTATAAATTTTGATAGGCTCAATTCAAAGAATAGAATAAGGGAGGTGTATGATGATGAAAGCTCTGTTAAAGATAACATTTTTAATTCTCCTGTTTCCTGTTGCACTTATTTATAATCTGGTAAAATCAGCATAAAAAAAGATAAGTTTATGAAAGGGGTATAGAAATGGGGCATTTGAAAGCTTTTATATCGGGTGTTGTGGTAACGACTGTCGTATTGCAATGTGGTACATTTGTGTATGGTAAATGGATGGAAGAAAAAATATCAGTTATTTATCAGAATATACGTGTTATGGTGGACGATAAAGAACTGTCTACATCAAACGAACCGTTTATCTATAATGGGACTACTTATCTTCCTGTCCGTGATGTCGCAGAAGCTGTTGGGAAAAAGGTTTCCTGGGATAATGAAAAGAAATTTGTACGATTATATGATTCTGATGCAGTAGAATCTATAAAACCGGATCAAAAGGAAACTTCAAATCAGGACTGCTTTACTGTTTCGAATTTGAAGACAGACTATTTTGCAGGGACTTATCGTGTGTTTGGGGAAATCACAAACTACTATGACAGGGATTTTGAGTTTGTAGCATTCAAATTGAATTTTTATGATGGTACAAGCTTAAAAGGAACGGGAAACGGTATTGTTATGAACATGAGTGCAGGAGAAACGAAAGTGTTTGAGATCTATACACAGGATAATATTTCTGGTGCAACAAGATATGAATTACAGATGGAATCAGCATTGAATTATGATGAGTTGTAATTTTGTTGAGCAGAGAATCCCGAAAGTATTTTCTTTCGGGATTTTTAGTTATTTAGATAAATAGAGCTAAGGTTAAGGTGTTAAGAAGTTATTCAAAGAAAGATTGATGCGAATATTTAATAATATACTGTAATTTTTGCATGATAAAAACAGTTTATCATTGTTTTTATAAGAAAATTTGTGTATAAGTTGGAAAAAAATGTTTTAGGATATATAATAAGAACGAAAGAAATTATAGAGTTTTAGGGTGTATATTTTGCATTTATAGGTTTTGGGGTTAGGGCACTGTTTTATAATATGGTTTTATCGGGAGAAATGGATATGGAATTGATAGATAATACAACAAAAACACTAAAGGATGATTTAGCTTGCGAAATAAAGAAGGGAAGTAAGTTATCTATTGCAGCGGCTTGTTTTTCAATTTACGCATTTCAGGAATTAAAAGAGCAGTTAAAAAACATAGAGGAACTACGGTTTATTTTTACATCACCAACCTTTGTAACAGAAAAAGCAAAAAAAGAGAAAAGAGAGTTTTACATACCCAGACTAAATAGAGAACGGAGCTTGTATGGAACCGAATTTGAAGTAAAGCTACGCAATGAACTGACGCAAAAGGCTATTGCAAAAGAATGTGTAGCGTGGATAAGAGAAAAGGTTACATTCAAATCTAATATCACAAATGACAATATGATGGGATTTATCAATCTTGATGATAAAAATTATATGCCTATCAACGGATTTACCACAGTAGATATGGGGTGTGAACGAGGTAATAATGCGTACAACATGATTCAAAAGACAGAAAAACCTTTTTCCACAGCCTATATAGAATTATTTGATGGTTTGTGGAGAGATAATGCAAGACTTCAGGTCGTTACTGACGAAGTGATTGATAATATTACTGCTGCATATCAGGAAAATTCGCCGGATTTCATTTATTTTGTAACCTTATATAATATTTTTAATGAATTTTTGGAAGATATTTCAGAAGATACGTTGCCAAATGAAGCAACAGGATTTAAGGAGAGTAAAATTTGGTCAATGCTGTATAACTTTCAAAAAGATGCAGCTCTTGCAATTATCAGTAAGCTGGAAAAATATAATGGCTGCATTTTAGCTGACAGTGTAGGGCTTGGTAAAACTTTTACGGCATTATCCGTTATCAAATATTATGAAAATAGAAATAAGTCTGTTCTAGTTCTTTGCCCTAAAAAATTGACTAATAACTGGAATACCTATAAGGATAACTATGTAAACAATCCTATTGCATCTGATCGATTACGCTATGATGTACTTTATCATACGGATTTAAGTCGTACAAAGGGTACATCAAATGGTCTTGACTTAGATAGGCTGAACTGGAGCAATTATGATTTGGTCGTTATTGATGAATCCCATAATTTCCGTAACGGAGGCAAATTATCGGGTGAAGATAATGAAAAGGAGAATCGTTATTTAAGACTGCTTAATAAGGTAATTCGAAAAGGTGTAAAGACCAAGGTTTTGATGTTATCTGCAACTCCAGTAAATAATCGTTTTAATGACTTAAAAAATCAGTTGGCTCTTGCCTATGAGGGAAATACGGAGCTCATTGACGAAAAATTGAATACCACGCATAGTATTGACGATATTTTTAAGAATGCACAAAGAGCGTTTAATACATGGAGTAAGTGGGAAGCTGCTGAACGTACAACAGAAAACCTACTTCGTATGCTGGACTTTGATTTTTTTGAGGTTTTAGACTCTGTAACGATTGCACGCTCCCGTAAACATATTCAGAAATATTATGACACAACTGATATTGGCACTTTTCCTATTAGATTAAAGCCGATTTCATTAAGCCCACGTCTTACGAATCTGAAGGAGGCTATCAACTATAACGAAATTTTTGAGCAGCTTATGCAGCTGATGTTGACTATATATACACCAACACATTTTATTTTACCGAGTAAAATGGAAAAGTACGCACAACTGTATGGTGATAATGAAGTGAATATTGGTTTCACGCAGGCAAATCGTGAACAGGGGATACGTCGATTGATGTCTATTAACTTGATGAAGCGTATGGAAAGTTCCGTATTTTCTTTTAATCTCACATTAAAAAGAATTTTAACATTGATTGACTCTACAATACAAATCATTGACAGCTATGACAAGATGTCATCTGTGAAATTAGATTTAGTGGATATTACAGATTTAGATGAGTTTGATGGTGAAGACCAGAACGATGATGAACTTTTTACATTTGGCAGAAAAGTAAAAATAGAAATTGGTGATATGGATTATAAGTCCTGGAGAATCAGCCTTGCAAAAGATAGAGAAACACTGGAACTTCTTACATCTATGGTTGGGGATATTACACCTGAGTATGACAGTAAATTACAGGAATTATTTCAAGTAATCAAAAACAAGATTGAGCATCCAATCAATGGGGAAAATAAGAAAATTATGATATTTACTGCGTTTGCAGATACGGCAAATTATCTGTATGATCATGTCAGTAAATATGTAAAAGAAAATTTTGGGTTGAATACAGCAATGGTATCAGGCTCAGTTGAAGGACGTACTACAATCCCAAAACTTCGTTGTGACTTAAATACAGTATTGACTTGTTTTTCTCCGATTTCAAAGGACAAGCAGCTTTTAATGCCAGATGATAATAGAGAGATAGATGTACTTATTGCTACTGATTGTATTTCTGAAGGTCAGAACTTACAGGATTGTGATTTCTTAATTAACTACGATATTCACTGGAATCCAGTCCGTATTATCCAGCGTTTCGGACGTATCGACCGTATTGGGAGCCATAATTCTTTTATTCAGCTTGTAAACTTTTGGCCTGATGTTACTCTTGATGAATATATTGACCTAAAGGCAAAGGTTGAAACACGTATGAAAATTGTGGATATGACAGCAACAGGTGATGATAATTTACTTAGTGACGAAGAAAAAACCGACTTGGAATACCGAAAAAATCAGCTGAAAAGGCTGAAAGAAGAAGTTGTGGATATTGAGGATATGACTACGGGCATTTCCATAATGGATTTGGGGTTAAACGAGTTTAGACTTGACTTGCTTGCGTATATCAAAAATCATGCGGATTTGGATAAAACCCCTTTTGGGTTACATACCGTAGTTCCCGCATCTGAAGAAATGCCGGCAGGTGTTATCTATGTTTTGAAAAATCGTTCTAATAGCGTTAATATTGACAATCAAAATCGGCTTCATCCATTTTATATGGTTTATGTCAGTCAGGATGGAGATATTGTTTGTGATCATTTATCGCCTAAAGATATGCTGGATAAAATGCGTTATCTTTGCAAGGGAAAATCAGAGCCAAACACAGTACTGTGTAAGATGTTTAATAAAGAAACCCGTGATGGTAAAGATATGCGAGAATTATCAAAGCTTTTGGAGAGTGCTATTTCTTCAATTATAGAAGTAAAAGAGGAAAGTGATATTGATGCCTTTCTGGGTGGTGGACAGATTAGTTTTCTGTCAAACGAAATCAAAGGTTTGGATGACTTTGAATTGATTTGTTTTTTGGTGATTAAAGAGCAGCCAAAATCTATTTCTCAGAAAAAAGAATATAAGCTGGTGATTGCCGGTAGCCGGAATTTTCAAGATTACCCAATGCTTGTAGAAGTTGTAGATGAGCATTTGAAAGAAAAAGTCAAAAATCATGAAATTACCATTGTCAGTGGAACAGCGAAAGGTGCAGACCGATTAGGAGAACGCTATGCTGAAGAAAGAGGATATCATTTAGAGCGGTATCCGGCGGCATGGGAGCGTTTTGGTAATGCAGCAGGTCCAATACGAAATGCTCAGATGGTAAAAGCAGCGGATGATGTGATTGTATTCTGGAATGGAGAATCGGCAGGGACAAAAAATATCATTGCATCAGCACAGGCGGCAAATATTCCTTGTACCGTTATTCGTTTTTCATAAAGGAGGAGCTTAAAAAATGCTTGGATTGCCTCAAAATACAGAAATGAACAAGCAGCTTCCGAAAAAAGCTATTTACACCAAATTTCAGATGAATACAGCGGCAAAAGAAAAGATAGACCGTGATATTTCTAAACTTACTATTGTAAATGAAATTTCCCCTTCCAGAGTGCAGGTTTCGGAGGGGGAAAGTGTAAAAGCATTTTATGTTCTTTTGGTGTCCTTAAAACACAAAGAATTTGATGAAAAGAACATTATAACCATCTCAAAAATCATTCCCCAAAATATGGTAATGGTATTGGAGTACGAGCAGGAAGCACGCTTGGCAGTCTACCACACAAAACTGATGATGACGCAGTGGAAGAAAACGGAAGACATTACAGTTACGCTAAAGGGACTGGACTTGGATCAGATTTGGGAGAATATCATTGTCCAAATCGGTGAAATCAATGTGGATGTGGGCAACACACTGGAAGAACAAATTGCTTTGGATGAGCAGAAAGAGAAGCTGCAAAAGGAGATTGCAAAGTTGGAAAAACAGGCGAGAGCGGAAAAACAGCCGAAGAAGAAGTTTGAGTTGGTGCAGAAGATAAATAAACTAAAGGAAAGTATTTTATAGGAGAATTTGTTTATGTCAGTTGATTATTACCAAAGAATTGTAAATAAATTAGATAAAGAAATTGTAGAGCTAGAGAAAAAGAAAGCTAATAAAGATAAGGAAATTGTAAATTTACAAATGAAAATTAGCTCGATACAGAAAAGTATTACTAAAAATACTTCGGAATCGATGATAAATAGTAAATTAAGACAGATTAATTCTTATGAGAATGAAATAGTCAGAAAAAGTAAAGAAAGTGCAGATTTTAACGGAAAAATTTCTGATAAAAGAAAAAGAAGGAGTGATGCCTATATAAGGCTTCAAAATGAGCAACAAAAGGAAATGAAAAAACAAGAGAATAATAATAAAAAACTGTTAACAGCATATCAATCAAGAATTGAGTCATTGCAAAATCAGTTGGAAGAATCAATTAAACCTACTAAATTAAACTATTATGATGGTAATGAGGAATATGATGTATTTATTTCTCATGCATTTGAAGACAAAGAAGATTTTGTTGATGAATTTGTTTCAGAAATTAAAGAACAAGGATTAAAAGTATGGTATGATACTGATAAATTGAAATGGGGTGACTCTATGAGAGAAAAGATAGATAAAGGTTTGAGTAAATCTCGATATGGTGTTGTAATATTATCCCCTAATTATATATCAGAAAATAAATATTGGACAAAGGCAGAATTAAACGGATTGTTTCAAGTTGAAACCATTAATGGGAAAACAATACTTCCTATATGGCATAATTTAACTAAAAAACAAGTGACTGAATACAGCCCGATTATTGCAGATCGTAAGGCTATGACAACAGCTTCAATGACAGCAAAAGAAATAGCAATTGAAATAAAGGGACTTTTTACACTTATAAATACGGAGGAAAACTAAATGGACAAGCTGAAAATGCACACGCCCAACAAGGCGGATGAAAATTTCAAAAAACTGGCGGAGTTATTCCCCAATGCAATCACAGAAACCATTGATGAAAATGGGGAAGTTGTGCGTGCCATAGACAAAGATGTATTGATGCAGGAAATCAATACAAGGATAGTGGACGGCAAAGAGGAACGCTATCAGTTTACATGGCCTGATAAGAAGAAATCTGTTCTTCTGGCAAATGCTCCTATTGCAAAAACCCTTCGTCCCTGCAGAGAAGAAAGCGTTGGCAAAGATGGCACACCGGGTGGATTTGACTCAGAAAATCTGTATATTGAAGGGGATAACCTTGAGGTATTGAAGCTTTTACAGGAAACATACTTAAAAAAAGTGGATATAATATATATTGATCCACCATATAATACAGGACGTAATTTAATATATAAAAACGATTTTATTAGTAATACAAATGAATATCTTTTAAATAGTGGTCAGTTTGATGAAGATGGCAATTTACTTGTTGCAAATACTGAAAGTAATGGACGATTCCACACAGATTGGCTTAATATGATTTATACAAGACTGAAGATTGCAAAGCAGTTATTAAAAGAAGAAGGTGTTATTGTACTTACAATTGATGATTTTGAAATAGAAACTGTTACTATGGTTATGAATGAAATATTTGGAGAGGTTAACCATATTGCTACAATAATAATAAAAAATAACCCATCTGGTAGATCAACTGTTTCTGGTGTATCTATTTCACATGAATATGCATTATTTTATTCTTTAGGTC
>ERZ1643247.2727-NODE-2727-length-13422-cov-10.157627_pt1 | contig 13422 bp, 8 predicted proteins | sample MGYA00579264_ERZ1643247 | MGnify/ENA primary metagenome ERZ1643247 (study PRJEB29033, sample SAMEA4952262) | chicken gut metagenome | biome: Broiler Chicken; feature: Gastrointestinal Tract; material: Caecum | place: Ireland | collected 2018 | study: Broiler... | reverse complement strand
TTTAAACTTACTAATTAATTTTATTTTACACCTTTACTTTTTCGATAAAATATAGTACAATATAATTGAAGAGTTTTTTTAGTCTTTAAGGAGCAGATATGCAAGACATTAAAAATAACAATATCGAAAATCTTATTGCGATTTTTCGCGATCAGTTTTCTTTTGACTATGATGAGATAAAACAAACTATCAACCAAATCTTGCAAAATAATGATGAGAGATTGATTGATACTTTAGCAGGCATTATGCGTGAGTTTGTCGGCGGACATAATTCAAATTTAACAAAAAAAGAGCGCTCAATCTTAGGCAAGCAAATCATTAAAAACTGCTTAGATATCTATAACAGCGAAAACACTTTGATCAATCAGGAATTTGCTAAGGTACTAAATATGGCAAAAGCACAATCGATTGATATCTATCGCTTTGCAATCAAAACAAATATCCGCTCGGCAAGTGTAGAAAAGTTTTCAAGATCACTTTTTGCCCTTTGTCAAAAACAATATTATGATAAATTTACAGGTTCTTACTCCACCCTTTTTTGTCAAGAAGAAGTTGCTCAAGTCATAAACGATTGTGCATATATCGCTTGCAAATTGAATGAAGAAAATATACAAAAAGTACTTTCTTTTTTAAGCGAACTTACCTTTGACAAAGAAAACAATCGCTATTTTGTAAATCCAAAAGAACTTATCAAGAAAAATAAGAGTCTGTTACTTGCAAATCCTAAGCGTATTGAAGAAAATATAAAATTCTTGCAAAATCTAGGACAAAATCAAGGTTTAAACAAAATGCAAATCTTGAATGAAATAATTTTAAGTCCTTCAATCTTGACTATAAATCACGATAAACTGGCAGAATTTGAACAGGTTTATAAGGCCGGACTACTTAAAATTTTGCCAAACAATCAAGAGAGTGAAATTTATGCACAGTCAGTGGCTCATGAAACTGCATATAGTTTTTCTAAACTGAACACAATTCAAAACATTAAACTTGAAAACATAGAAAAAAATATAACAACTCTAAAACGCTTCTTAGGTGAAGAAAATGCCATTGGCTTCTCTAAAAATTTAACCTTCCTTTCAAGAAGTCCTAAATTTGTTGAATATTTAATGCTAAGAGCAAGCCAAGAAGAAAACAATGGAATTAAAGATTTTAGAAAGTATATTGTTGAGCATTCTTCAAATTTGACTGGCGATTTGACAAAAGACTACCCTATAATTAAAAAGCGTGAGATGAGTTTGTCTGTCAACATTCCTCATAGCACAAAAATCAACTTCAAAGTTTCTAAAGATTTGCCACAAAGTGACAATGTCGACCTAGAAATCAAAGAATATATCATAGACGGTAAAACTAGAAGACAAGTTGAAGATATCATCGAAAAGTACAAGAGTGAAAAAGCAAACTCTGGCAAAAAACGAAGTGCAAAGAAAAACAGCACATCTATTGAAAAACCAAAAACAATGAATGAAAGTGAATTTAAAGATTTTATATTAAACTTTAATTTTAAAAGTGAAAATTATCCTAGTTATTCATCTCTCATTCCTATCTATCCACTTGCTAAGGCACTTGAAAATGGCGGAAATAATCTCGCTTTTGATAATATTCAAACAATCTGCAATCATGTATCAAAACTCGGATCAAATCACTCCTTCTATAAAGGTCAACTTGACAAGATACTAGAAATACAAGGTAAGATCAAAGGCCTGACTGGTGCTAAATATAGAAAGAAAAGTGATAATTATGATAAGTACATCAACGATTATGTAGAAAAATATTACGCTCTAGTAAACACTTATAAGACAATGCTTGCAGCCGAATGTGGCGCGCTTAAGTATGATATCAAATATCTACTTGACAATTTATTAGAAATCGGTGCAATTGATGAATATGAAGCAAAATATACTATATTAAATGCTAATATCACAAATTCGAATTATAATATAGATGGTCTTTTGACAACTTTCTGGACGCTTGCAGGAAAATATAGAAACTATGTTCAAAATCTTGCTAAGTCTAAATATGGAAATGAACTTATTGATAAGGTAATTGATTTTATCCACAAAAACAAACCAGAAAAAACAGAACTTTGCCCGGGTATTGATCTATCTTTCTATAATGATTTTCTTTACTATGTAGAACATGACTATACAGGCGAAAAGATCTCTAAATATGATTTAAGTGGCAAAGTCAATTTGGATGATATGCCACACTATAAGAAATATGTAGAAATAAATCAAAGTTGTCATTTTAAGAGAAATCCTATAGCGAAATCTAGTAATAATAGTGAATATTTAAAACAAATTGACACAAATGAAGGCAAAATTTATTATAGAGTAGAAGAAAATAATCCTATCTTTATAGATTATCAGCCAAACAAGTTTAAAAAATTTGAAAGTGGCAAGATCAATGACGGACTAGGCGTTATCAACGATCTAAGTATCATCACAGCTCAATGTGACGACTTCCTTGATTTTATGGATAATATGTCATATCTCAATAAACAATAATAAAAAAATCGAATTTAAAGAAAATCATAAATACACAAATAAAAGATAATTAATCTTAAAAAAACACTGCAAATTGACTAGCAAAATGCAGTGCTTTTTTATAATTTCCTTTAAATTTATAAATTTTTCTAAAAAATTGCATAATTTTTAGTGTATTTTATTATTTTTTAGAAAATTTCGTCAAAATCAATATATTATCTTTCGCGATCTTCTCTATGTTTTTTATATTCCTTGTTTGACAATCTTCTTTGATTTTTTCGAGAAATAGGTTTTACTGAAGGAATATTTTCAAGATTTTGGTAATCTTCAAGTGTCATTTCTCGTGTTACATCTGTAGTGGCTTCTATTTGTCCGCTCACCCTATTAGCCGAGAGAATTTTGAAATCTATATCTTCGCATATACGAAGGATTGGAGTCCCTTTAAACGCGTCAACTATCGCACTACCATATCTTGATAATGCACAATTGTGAATACTTATGTCTTTGCTTGCAAGAACTTCACGCAGTGGCACTTGAACAACTATGCCTTTTTCTTCATTTTCTATCTCTACAGTTATACCATCGATAGAATCTTTAGCAAGTGAATCTTTTCCCCTTTTAAAACTTGAGATAGTTCCGTGCATTACATCGCCTATATGGTGTTCACAGTAGATGGCGCTGTTAACTCGTTGGAATTCTCGCTCTGCCTGCTTGTTTTGCGTTTCCATATCGTTTGCCCACTCAACAATATTTGAAAGTTTATTTATGCCATAAGGCTTTTCGCCGTGGATATGAGCAAGGATATTATAATGAGTCAAGTAGTCTGGTACTCTACGAATTGGCGAAGTTGAATGTGAATAACCTGTGCTTTGAAGTCCAAAGTGACTTATTCCTTCTTCGCCAAGTCCGCCTTGATATTTAAGTTTGCCAATGAGTACATCTTTATTTGCTTCAGGATCTATCGAAGTTGAATATTTTGCCTTGCTTTGTAATCTTATCAAAAACCTATTGACTGTCTTTTCCTTGTTTGTACCTTTGACAAGAGCAAGCACTTTCCTTAGTCCTTTTACAGATAGATCGCCGTCAAAAGCGATATTTAAAAATCCAAAGAACTCTATTGCCCTATCGGTCTTGCTTTCAATAGGGCTATTATGCACTCTAAATATATTTGGAATATTATTATCAAGAGCATATTTTGCGGTTGACTCGTTCGCACTGACCATAAAGTTTTCAATAACTTTATGATATGCACAATTATCTTCTGGTACGATATCTTCAATATCAGACATATCTTCATTGAAAATTACGCGATATTCATCTTTTGACTCAAATTGAAGACTTCCGCGCCTGTCAAAGTTCTTTGAAAGAATCTTTGACGCCTTTTGGTTCATGATAATCTGCTCGTCAGGCGTAAGTTCTTTCCCTGCCATGATTTTCTTATATAGATCAGTCGTTGAAAGAGAAGATTTATCGCAAATTTCTTGCGCCTTTTCATAGCTATATTTACCCTTGCTTTCAATGATCGCATCCATGATTTCATCACTTATCTTGTCACCTGTTTTGCTGTCAATGACACTTTTAACAACAAGTGCAAGTCGGTCTTCATTAGGATTTAATGAGCAAATATTGGTTGAATATTGCGGTGGCAATATGTTGTAGGCTTTATTTGGCGAATAAGTTGTAAAACATCCCGTTAAATATTGTCTGCCTATATTACTATTTAGGTTTATGTATTTTGATACATTTGCCACTGCTGTATAAATTACAAGATTTCCATTTTCGTCAAATGTCGAGAAAATGGCATCGTCCATATCCTTACAGTCAACAGGGTCTGTCGTGGTAAAACAAAGTGCGCGAAGATCGGCAATGCAATCTTTTTCGCTCTTATGGAGAGAATACTCATCTTCACTGACAAGTTTATATTTGCTGGCATCCACTTTGAGTGGAGCATTTTCTATTTCTTCCTTAAACGCGTCGTCATCCCAGCTCATCACTGCGCCATGACTTGCCGCAATTGCTTCGTACTCGCTGATTGGATTGCCAGCGTCACCCTTAACTTCTACAATCTTGCCTGAAGCTTGATTATATCCAAATTCTTCAGTTTCGATTTTCAAAATACAGATTTTATCTTGGAATTTTGACATTTCGAGTTTGTCATTTGTGATTATGATAGGATGAGCAAATCTCTTATCGTTTGCAAAGAATGCAAGCTCATCTCCGCTTGTTTTCATAACCCTGCCATAGATAAGACCTGAGCCTTCATCTACAATGATTTTTTCGCTCTTTTTCTCGACTTCAGATATGAAAAGCGTAGGAATAGTCCTATTTTTATCTACCTTTAGATATGAGCCTACGTCTACTTTAGCACCATTATGTATCTTAAAGTCAAAAGGATTTTCGACTAAATAACGCTCTTTATTGCCACTAAAAACAACATAGATTTTGCCATCTTTTGAAAAGGCTCTCGCCTGTTTTAGATAGTTATGATTGCACTCAATATTTTTGCCTTTTTCAAGCAAGCGACCTTCACTTATAAGCTGATCAATGGCACTTTCAATCTTTCTTCTAGATGACGCCATCTTAAGATCCAAGAGTTTTTCGGTAATCGCGTATCGATCACCAGCATTTTGCGTCAAAAACTTATAGATATCTTCCTTAAGTTTTGTATTTTCTTGTTGTTGTTTTTTATGAGCCATGTTTTCCCCTTCCTTACTTTAACTATACCACATTGCAACGCTTTTTACAATAGTTATTCTAGCAATTTATAGTAAATTTTAATTTATTTTTATTTTCCTTTTTGATAACCATACTTGACATTTTCAAAAATATTTTAAATACTGTCTAAATCTTTCTTAATATGATAGTGCTTTTTATCAAAATCAATGATGCCTTCTGCCTTCATCTTACTTAGTTCACTTGAGAGCGCACTTCGATCGACTGCAAGATATTCGGCAAGTTCGGTTTTGTTGTATGGAATATCAAAATATGTAGAGTTCTGCCTTATGCTTTGACTTTTAAGATAGGAAAGTACTTTTTCTCTTATTTTTTTCTTGGTAAGATGATTTATCTTATCCATGAAATACATTCCACGGCTTGCAAGCGAGTGCATGATATTTTTAATGACAGTTAAGTGACGCGGACATTTATTTTCGCATGGATTTATAAGTCGATGCTTTGCGATAAGCATGACAAGACAATTCTCACTTGCAATAAGCGAACTTGAGTAGCACTCATCACCATGGCAAGCCTCGACAAGTCCATAGCACTGCCCTGCCTTTATATTCATAAGCACACTGACAGAGCCACTAGAATCCATATTTTCAATATTTGCACTTCCTTTAAGCAGTAAAATGACATCTTGAAGTGGCGCTCCTTGCGGTGAAATTACATTGTTTTTGTTATAATTTCTAAACCTTATCCTAAAACAATGTGCCATCGCTTGCACATCATTTTCCTCGACTCCGTCAAAAATTTGAGTTTTTTTAATCAACGAAAAATTTTCCATAAAAACCTCTTTTTGTTGTAAAAACAACACTATTTATAGAAAAATTGTAGTATAATGCCATTGAAATGTCAATAAAAATGCAAATTTAGTTAAATTTGATTTTTTGACTGATCTATACTAAAAGGAGAAAACTATGAAAATAATCAAACGAAATGGTCAAGAGATGGTATTTGACAATGGCAAAATTCACGCGGCAATTGAAAAGGCAAATAACTCTATTGACGATATTTCAAAAAAGCTGAATGATGAGCAGATTGACTTCATCACTGACGAAGTTTCAAAGGAATGTAATTCAATGGGTCGAGCAGTCGGCGTTGAAGAAATTCAGGACTTTGTGGAAAAAGCTATCATGAAACAAGGCGCCTATGATGTGGCTAAAAGTTATATCACGTATAGATATATTCGTCAGCTTGCAAGACAGGTAAACACCACCGATAAGCAGATTTTTTCACTGATCGATTGCCAAAACGAAGAAGTCAAGCAGGAAAACAGCAACAAAAATCCAACTATAAACAGCGTTCAGCGTGACTATATGGCTGGCGAAGTAAGCAAGGACCTTACTAAGAGATTTTTGCTTCCAGAAAAAATTTGGAATGCTCACAGCGAAGGTTTGATTCATTTTCATGATGCAGATTATTTTGCACAAAGAATGCACAATTGTGACCTTGTAAATCTTGAAGATATGCTTCAAAATGGCACGGTCATTTCAAACACTCTTATTGAGAAACCACACTCTTTCTCAACCGCCTGCAACATTGCAACACAGATTGTAGCTCAAGTTGCTTCAAGTCAATATGGCGGTCAAAGCATAAGTCTTGCTCACCTTGCACCTTTTGTTGATGTTTCAAGACAAAAGATCAAGAAAGATGTAATGCAAGAGCTTATGGAAGTGTGTGATGTTGTCGATATGAAAAAAGTTGACGAGATCACAGAAAGACGCGTGCGTCAAGAGATCAATAGAGGCGTTCAAACAATTCAATATCAAGTTATCACCCTTATGACTACAAACGGACAAGCCCCATTTGTTACTGAATTTCTCTATCTTGGCGAGGCTAAAAATGAGCGTGAAAGAGAAGACCTTGCTCTCATTATAGAAGAAACCTTAAAACAGCGCTATGAAGGGGTAAAAAATGAGAAAGGCGTGGCTATAACTCCAGCATTCCCTAAGATCATATATGTGCTTGAAGAGAGCAATATCCACCCTGAAAGCAAATATTATTACCTTACCGAACTTGCAGCAAAATGTACTGCAAAACGCCTTGTTCCTGACTATATCAGCGAAAAGAAGATGCTTGAACTTAAGGTTGACAAACTCGGACATGGACACTGCTATACCTGCATGGGCTGTCGCAGTTTCTTGACACCTTATGTAGATGAAAATGGCAATCCTAAATATTATGGAAGATTTAATCAAGGTGTTGTAACAATCAACCTTGTTGATGTTGCCCTTTCTTCTCATAAAAATTTAAAAGATTTCTGGAAGATTTTTGACGAAAGGCTTGAATTATGTCATGAAGCATTGCGCAACAGGCATGAAAGACTTAAAGGCACTACAAGTGATGTTGCACCAATTCTTTGGCAACACGGCGCTCTTGCAAGACTTAAACCTGGCGAAAAGATTGATAAACTCTTGTATGGCGGTTATTCTACTATTTCACTTGGCTATGCAGGGCTTTGGGAGATGGTTTACTATATGACTGGAAGCAAGTTGACCGAGCCAGAAGGCAAGGAGTTTGGACTTGAAGTCATGAGAAAACTCAATGAGTATACTAAGAAATGGAAAACTGCCGAAAATATCGACTATTCATTATATGGCACTCCACTTGAAAGCACAACTTACAAATTTGCTAAATGTCTGCAAAGACGCTTTGGTATTATAGAAGGAGTGACAGACAAGAACTATATTACTAATAGTTACCATGTCCATGTCACTGAACCTATCGATGCATTCTCTAAACTTAAGCTTGAAAGTGAATTCCAAGCACTTTCTCCTGGTGGAGCAATAAGTTATGTCGAAGTGCCAAATATGCAAGATAACATTGAAGCGGTACTACAAGTTATCAAATATATCTATGACCACATAATGTATGCCGAACTCAATACAAAGAGTGACTACTGCCAAGTTTGTGGCTATGATGGCGAGATAAAGATTGTTGAAGATAAAGATGGAAAACTTATTTGGGAATGTCCTAACTGCCACAATAGAGATCAGACCAAGATGAATGTTGCAAGAAGAACTTGTGGCTATATTGGAAGTCAATTCTGGAACCAAGGCAGAACTGCAGAAATCAGGGATAGAGTTTTGCACTTATAATACTATTTTAAGGACAGCAAATATGAATTATGGCAATATAAAATACTACGATATAGCAAACGGCGAAGGCGTAAGAACAAGTCTATTTGTCAGCGGATGCACTCATCACTGCAAAAACTGTTTTAATCCTGAAACATGGGATTTTAGGTATGGAAAGCCTTTCACAAAACAAGTCGAAGATGAGATAATAAAATCATTAAAGCCTGACTATATCAATGGACTTACCTTGCTTGGTGGCGAGCCTATGGAAAAGGCAAATCAAAGGGCGCTTCTCCCCTTTCTAAAAAGGGTAAGGGAAAGTTGTCCACAAAAAACAATTTGGTGCTACAGCGGATATCTTTTTGATAGCGAACTTTTAAATGAAAGCCGTGCAAGGTGTGAAGTAACCGACCAAATGCTTTCGCTTATCGATATTTTGGTTGACGGAGAATTTAAGGAAGAACAAAAGGACATAACTCTCCGCTTTAAAGGCTCGGCAAATCAACGCATTATAGATGTACAAAAGAGTCTAAAGGAAGGCAAAGTGGTCTTAAGTCCTTTCAATGAAAAAAGAAAATAGGAAATAAAGCAATAGAGTTTGTGATAAAGATCTATTGCTTTTTTTTAGTCCCTTTAATCAATAAATTCTTAAATAAAAATTTTAAATTTATTTCATATATAAATTTATTTATGATATAATCCAAATAGGAGAATTTGATGAACGCTTACGACTTTGACGGGACTATATATAAGGGCGACTGCTTTATAGATTTTTACTTCTTTTGTCTTATAAGAAGACCGTATTTGATAATCATGTTGCCCTTTCAACTACTCTTTGTCCTATTTACCTTTTATAATAGAAAACTTGTCAAACAAAGTTTTGCAATTTATCTCTTAATTTTGCCATCAAAGATCTATCTTGTAAAAGAATTTTGGAATATACATATCGGAAAGATCAAAAAATGGTATCTTGCGCAGAGAAAAGACGATGATATTATTATCAGTGCATCACCAAGATTTATTTTGCAAGAGATAGTAAAAAGGTTGCACTTGAAAAATCTCATCTGCACTGAAATGAATATGCATACAGGCTTTATTAAGGGCAAAAACTGCTATGGAAATGAAAAGGTGGAGCGTTTTAATAGCGAATATCCATCTATAAAACTAAAAGCCTTTTATTCGGACTCTAAAAGCGATTTGCCTATGATGAATATAGCTGAAAATGGCTATCTCGTAAAAAAGAATAAAATAACAAAAATTTAGACGATTTGTTTAAATTAAGTCAAAAAACTAATAAAACATAAAAAATAAAATAACAAAGGAGATATTATGATTATTGCTTTAACTGGTGCAACTGGAAATATGGGTAGAGAAGCACTTAAGGAATTATTACAGATAAAATATATAAAAAAGATAAAAATACTGATTTTGCCTGATGACAAGAGAGATAAAAAAATAAAAAAACAATTTAGCGATTACCTTTCACGCATTGAAATTGTCTATGGGAATATCGCAGATAGACAGGTTTGCAGATATCTTGTAAAAGACTGCTCTTATGTTATAAATCTTTGCGCTGTTATTCCACCACACTCTGATAAAGATCCACAAAAAGCCATCGAGTGCAATCAAATTGGCGTGGACTGTCTTGTCAGTGAGATAGAAAAGATAAAGGAAAATCAGCCAAAACTTATCCATACATCAACCGTTGCCCTATATGGCAATAGAAATTCAAAACATATATATGGTAGAGTTGGCGATCCACTGCTCGTCAGCCCTTACGATATCTATTCTGCGACTAAACTACGCGGAGAATTTAGAGTGCTTGAAAGCGATATTGAAGACTTTGTAGTGCTTAGACAAACTGCAATGCTTCACTACAATATGCTTTTAGATAATATGAGTGACGGCCTAATGTTCCACACCTGCTTTAATGCTCCACTTGAATGGGCAACTGCTGAAGACAGCGGAAGACTTATCGCAAACATCATTAAGGAAGACCAAACTCGTGATTTAAAAAAGGTTTTTTGGAACAAGGTTTTCAATATCGGTGGTGGCGAGCTAAATAGAGTGACAGGTTATGACACCTTAAATGAAGGATTTAAGCTCATTGGTGGAAGCACAAAAGATTTCTTTGATACAAACTATAACTCCCTAAGAAACTTTCATGGAGTATGGTTCAGTGATGGTCATCTTTTAAACGACCTATTTCACTATCAAACGCAAAGCGTGGCTTGGTTTTGGAAGGAGCTTGACGCGCGAAATCCACTTTTTAAACTAGGCAAAATTGTTAATAAACCTATCATTAAAAAATTTGCGATCGAAAGACTGCTTAAAAATTATAATTCCCCTGCATTTTGGGTTAAATCTAACGATGAAGGCAAAATCATCGCATACTTTGGTGGCAAAGATAAATATTATAACATACCTTCAGACTGGAATGACTTTCCACTTTTGATTGAAAATAAAGATGAAAATGGAAAGGAAATTGACTATAATGCCTTAAAAGCAAGCGAAAATGAGAAAAATTTTGATTATTTTTACGATATAGACCAAGATGATGATAAGATCACAATCAAAGATCTACAGTCGGTTGCCGAAGCTCATGGCGGAAAACTTTTGTCTAAGAAATTCGAAAAGGGAAATCTCCGCGAAAAATTAATATGGGAAAACCAAGATGGAAAGCAATTTACCGCTTCCGCTTACACTGTAATAAAGGCAGGACACTGGATAAATCCGATCTATACCGAAAATGTATGGGATTTTGATAGACTATCAAAGAAAGATAAGATCTTCGCACAAATCTGGTATGACAGCCATGACAAAGATGAAGATTACATCTATAGTTTTGACGAAAATTTTAACGCTAAAATAAAAAAAATAGATTAATTAAACGACATTATAATTTTACAAAAGGATAAATATGAAAGCACTTATATGTTATTTTTCTGGTACAGGCAATACAATGAAGGTTGCCATGCGTTATCGTGAAATTTTATTGCAAAATGATATTACCGTAGATTTAGTCAAGATGGAACATGACACCCGTCCAGAAGAAATAGATCTTAACACTTACGATATAATAGGTTTTGGTTACCCTGTTCATGCATTCAATGCACCAAAAATCGTCATTGATTTTGTAAAAAAATTAAACAAGGTTGCATGCAAAAAGTCATATTTTATTTTTAAGACATCGGGCGAGCCACTAAAACTAAACAATATTTCTTCTCTTAAAATGAAGAAAATTCTTTCAAAAAAGAACTTGATTTTAACTAATGAATATCATTATTGTATGCCATACAACATCATATTCCGTCATTCAGACTTTATGGCGTACAAAATGTGGCAGTATGCCCTTAATCTTATACCTATCGACTGCAAAGAAATACTCGAGAACAAAAGAGCCAAATTAAAAGGTGTTTTTCTAGGCGGAGTGCTTGCCTGGATATTTAGAATTGAGTTTATCGCAGGAAGAATTGACAGTAGATACTATAAAGTAGATGACAAATGTGTCAAGTGTATGCGCTGTGTCAAAACTTGTCCCTGCAATAATATTTCAGTTAAGGATGGCAAAATTGTATTTGGCAAAAATTGCATTATCTGTATGCGCTGTTCCTTTTTCTGCCCGACTAACGCAATCCATATCGGCTTCTTAGAAAAATGGAAAGTCAATGGAGCCTATAATTTTGCAAAACCAACTTCTGAAAGGGAAGAAAAACATAAAAAATATTGCAAAAAAGCCTACATTAAGTATTTTAAAAGATGTGATGACAAACTTCTTGCAAACAACATTCATCTTGAAATTTAATTTAATGTTTTTCGACAAAAAAATAGATATAATATAGTTTAATATAGTAATTACATATTGACTTTTAGTATAATAAATAGTAAAATAAATATGGTAAAAATATGCTGAAATCAAGAAAAAAATTAAAATTATCAGAAAGTAATTTAACGCCTGAAAAAGATAACTCTCAAGCGTATGTTTTTGATGAGAAAGAATATATTAAACGAAAGAAGAAGGATAAAAAATCAGCCAAAGATAACAAAAATAGCGAAGTATTTGCAGATTTCGATCCTTATAAATATTTGGAAGATCTTAGAGCAGAACTTGAAATTGTTGACGATGAACAAAGTGAAACTTCAAATAGCGATAGCTCTACTAGTGACGCAAATGACTTTGAATTTGAGCGTATAGATGAAAATCATTCTAACGAAAGAAATTCTATAAGTAATAGTGATGAAATTAATGAAAACGATGATGATGACGATGATACAATAAAAACTAAGACATCAAGATCTAAATTAAAAGAAAAGCGCAAAACAGGTAAAAAAAGAGAAAAAGAAGATGAAGTCACTATTAGTCAAAAAATAGATGATGACAATATTGATGATGAAAATGAACTGAAAAAAGATAAAAAAGGCAAATATAAAGGCAGTGTCAAAGCCAAAAAGAAGTGTAAACTTTCAAAGCCTAAAAAAGCTATCCTTGGAATAGGAATAATATTTACAATATTGGGAATAGCAATTGGACTATATTTTGGCATTAATAATTTGCTGGCATATCTAAAAAATCAAAATCCAGGAACACAAGACAATTTTTCAAACGAAGAAATAATTGAGAACAATGATAACGACTTAATCTTTGACGACAACGGACAAATAGTAGTAGACCCTATAACAGACGCCGAAAAAGCAATTCTAGTAAATTCATTGACTTCAAAGATCATTCTAGACGCAAATAAAAGGCTAGACTCACCTATCACATCAATTGATGATATAAAACTCATAAGCCTTATGCCATCAAATGACTGCGTAGGACTAGATCCTGAAAATCCAAACAATGAATATGATAAATATTATCTTACACTACTCTTCTCATCACAAGGTAAGACCTATCAAATGTCATATCTAACTGGAGATGAATTCCAAATTGCGACAGGCTCAAGTGACAAAAACGCCTTTAGTGATTTTGTACAGTATTTACAGTCATCTTGTGCAATTGATACCTGTCAGGTGCTGGACACTAACAATTCTTCATCTTCATCAAACGATAACTCTCAAGCAAAATCGGATATATTGTCATTACTTGACGCTTATGGCTATGTTGGCGATGTATATTATGCCTTCACTCAGATTGG
>ERZ1643247.2720-NODE-2720-length-13443-cov-3.639603_pt1 | contig 13443 bp, 13 predicted proteins | sample MGYA00579264_ERZ1643247 | MGnify/ENA primary metagenome ERZ1643247 (study PRJEB29033, sample SAMEA4952262) | chicken gut metagenome | biome: Broiler Chicken; feature: Gastrointestinal Tract; material: Caecum | place: Ireland | collected 2018 | study: Broiler... | reverse complement strand
AATCGATGATACAGGGCATTGCGGTTCTTGCATGTATTGCTCTCGTATGCGGGCTGCTGCTCGGCGCGGTGCATTACCTGACATATGTCGATCCTCTGCAATCGACCTTTGACCGTTTTGCGGAAGATACGGGCGCAGCTTTCAGCGAAATGACGGACGAAGACGGAGAGACCTTTGATAACGGCGGAATCGTTTATTATGCGCTATCTGACGACGGATCCTATCATGCGTTCCTCGCTTCGGGCAGCGGCGGCTGGGGCGGCGACATTCAGATGTATGTCTATTTGCAGGGTCTTCGGACGTGGTGACCGGAGCGACGGCGAGCAGAACGATCCGAGCGGTGGCAGGGGCGATCGATTCCGTCGTGCGCTATTACAATGCAAATATTGCGGGAGGAGAGGATCGTGGATAAGAGAAAGATCAAAGAGACTGTGATCGGCGGGCTCATCAAAAACAATCCGACGTTTGTCCTTGTGTTGGGGACATGTCCTACGATCGCCATGACGACTTCTTTGGCGCAGGCGTTTGCCATGGGTATCGCAACGACGTTCGTGCTCATTTTCTCAAACCTGTTTATCAGTTTGCTGCGCAACCTGATACCGGATAAAGTGCGCATCCCGTGCTATATCGTTATCATTTCTACGTTCGTCACGATTGTCGATATGGTCATGCAGCGGTATATGCCCGACCTTTACAGCACGATGCGCGCGTTTATTGCGCTCATCGTCGTCAACTGCATCATTTTGGCGCGCGCCGAAAGTTACGCTTCTTGCAATAAACCGCTTTACAGTATGCTCGACGGCGTTTCGATCGGTCTCGGGTTTACGGGGGCACTTTGCCTGATCGGCATCGTCCGCGAGTTTTTGGCGGGCGGCGCCTTCGCCGGGATTTCTATTCCCGGCTATCCGGCGATGTCGGGAGTCGGGGCGAGCGCGTTCGGGTTTATCGTGTTCGGTTGCCTGATGGCGCTTTTCAACTTTGTGATTCAAAAGATCAATGAACGCAAAGACAAAATGAAAGCGGCTGTTCTTCCTCTGTCGGAGGGGAAGGTAGAGCCGCTTAAGGAGGTGGCGGAAAAATGACAGCGTCTTTGATTTCCGTCATGTTTGCGGCGGTCATATCCAACAACATCGTTCTTTCGCAGTATCAGGGGATTTGTCCGTTCCTCGGCGTTTCCAAAAAAATATCCAGTTCGGCGGGTATGGGCTTTGCCGTGATATTCGTCATGGCGATTTCCTCAGTATTTACATGGCTGGTCTATAATTACATTCTGTTGCCGCTTGAGATCGATTATCTGTATACAATGGCTTTTATACTCGTCATTGCCAGCCTTGTGCAGGTCACGGAAATGGTGGTCAAACGCTATTCTCCTACGCTGTACAGCGCATTGGGCGTTTATTTGCCTCTCATTACGACCAATTGCGCAATCCTCGGAACGGCCAACAGCGCCGTCGTTTATAATTCTTATAATTTTGTATATACGTTCGCCGTATCTGTTGCAACCGGTGTGGGATTTCTCTTTGCGATCCTTCTCCTTGCGTGCGTTCGACTGAAAACAGACAGGGCGGATATTCCGACGGGTTTCAAAGGATGTCCGATTACGCTCGTAACGGCCGCGATCATGGCGTTGGCGTGTGCGGGATTTTCCGGGATTTTGGCGTAAGGAGGCAGGCATGGAGATATTCATTCAGGTATTGATCGCGGGAGGCATCATGCTTGCCGTTGCGCTTGTATTCGGAGTGATCCTTGTTATTTGTTCCAATGTGTTTGCCGTCCGGAAAGACGAGAGAATCGAGCAGGTGGAAAACCTGCTCGCAAAATCCAATTGCGGCGGTTGCGGAAGGGCCGGCTGTGCTCAGTTTGCCGAGGCACTTATCAAAGGCGAGGCAAAACTTTCCGATTGCAAAGCGACTCCTGCTGCGAACAAAGAGCAGATCGCCAAAATTATCGGGGGCGGAGAAGTCGGTGAAGATACCGTAGCGGTGGTGCATTGTAACGGCGGCAACGCCTGCTATGACAAATACGATTATCAGGGATACGGCAACTGCGCTTCATGCGAACTGATCGCAGGGGGCGTCAAGGCGTGTCCCGTCGGGTGCATCGGCAAAAAGACCTGCGTTGATGTTTGTCCGCATTTTGCCATCGAAGTGGGCGACGGAGGATATGCGGTTGTCAACAAGGAAAAATGTATTTCTTGCGGCGTATGTATAGATAATTGCCCCAAGCATATTATCGGGCGAATCCCGAAAAAAGCGGCCGTGTATATCGCCTGTTCCAATCACGGCAAGGGGAAAGATGTTATGGAGCTGTGCAAAAATGGTTGCATCGGCTGCGGAATCTGTGCAAAAAACTGTCCGTCGGGGGCGATCGTCATGAAAGACGGTTTGCCGGAGATCGATTATACAAAGTGTGTCGGATGTAAAATTTGCGTGAGCAAATGTCCTCGTCATTGTATTAAGGAGCATTGAGCGTGAAATACAAATATATACTTTTCGATTTTGACGGAACGCTGTTCGATACGAGCGAGGGGATCATCAAAGGCGTTCGCCATACGCTTGAACAGAACGGATATTCCGTCGGGGAAGACAAAGAACTTTACAAATTTATCGGTCCGCCCATTGTACAGGCATTTAAAGAGTTTTACGGTATGACCGAAAAACAAGCGCTGGCGGCGAAAGATCTTTACAGAAAATATTACCGCGAAGAGGGTCTGTTTCTTTGTAAACCGATCGACGGGGCGAAAGAATGCTTGGGGCGGCTTTTACAGGCAGGGTGTACGCTTGCCGTCGCAACGTCGAAACCGGAAATGTTTGCGCGGGCGATTTTGGAAAAGTTCGGGTTTTCGGAATATTTTTCCCTGATCGTCGGTGCGGATCCGGAGGAGACGCGCCTGGAAAAGAGCGAGATCATTTCTTTTGTTCTGCGTGAATTGCGGCCCGACAGTTTGGCTGACGTTATCATGGTAGGTGACAGAAAGTACGACGTGATCGGTGCGAAGAAGGCGGGGCTTGCGTGTATCGGCTTAGACAGCGGTTTTTCCGATCCGGGAGAATTGGAAAATGCGGGCGCGGCGGCCGTCGTTCACAATTATCGTGAGTTGTCGGCAATATTGTTGGGGTAGCGGAAAGCGTATAAAGTTGTTTGTTTATTGATAATAGGGGAAATAAGAGGTTTGTGCATGTTGTATACTCTTATTTTCCTTTTTTTTAGTTTTATTCTGATGTATGTTTTCAAAAAGTTGTCAATAATTATCAAAAATATCGTTATTTATAATTGATCAGGAAAATTTGTGTTGTTTTTGAAAAAAAATGCACAAATTTAGCAAAAGGGACTGTACAAAAGATCGATTCAATGTTATAATATTTTCGATTAAGTATTTATAATAGGGAAGGGGTTTTCCTTAGAAAATGGTGAGTTCTATTATCGGCAGAGAGGTAAGTCAGTGGAAAAAATCGGTATTATTGATTTAGGATCAAATTCGGCACGCTTGGTCATCGTTGAGCTCTTCGGTGAAGGCCATTTTATGGTTGTCGATGAATTGAAAGAGAGCGTGCGATTGGGACAAGACATGGAGCGGGACGGATTTCTAAAACCGCAAAGGGTCGCGGAAACGATCAAGACGCTCAAGATGTTTAAAAAGCTTTGTGACGCCAGTAAGGTAGACCGTATCATTGCGGTTGCGACGGCGGCAGTTCGCCGTGCAAAAAATCAGCGCAGTTTTCTCGATGAGATCCAAGCGACATGCGGTATTAAGGTCAAGGTGCTCAGCGAGGAAGAAGAGGCGACGCTTGTCTATCGAGGTGTGATCAATTCCATGGATGTTCCCAAGGGGATCATTCTTGAAATCGGCGGCGGCAGCACAAAGATCATCTATTACAACCGCAGAAATATGCTCAATTATGCGAGCTTGCCGTTCGGGGCGGTGACATTGACCGACTTGTTTAAGGATGATGGGTTATCGCCTGAACAGCAGGCGGAAAAAATCGAAGAATTTTTTTCTGAACAATTGACACACATCGAATGGTTGTCTGAGGTGGAACCGGATGTTCAGATGATCGGAGTGGGCGGTTCATTCCGAAATATCTTTAAGATCAGCAAGCTGGTTCGCAAGTATCCGTTAGATACTGTGCACAATTATAACTTGCCGGTTGAAGATTTTGAGTCGATCTATGACATGATCAAGGTCCTTGACCTCGACAAGAAGAAAAAGATCAAAGGGATTTCTTCCGGGCGGGCGGATATACTTCCTGCCGCGCTCGCAGTGGTTAAATCGTTTGTGCAGTACATGCATTTTGAAAATTTTACGATTGGCGGCTCGGGGCTCAGAGAGGGGCTCATGTTCAACCAAGCGCTCCCCATTACGCTTGAAAAGCCTATTTCGGATATACTCAGTTACAGTTTGAATTGTTTGGTTGAGTATTATCAGTGTGATAAAAAACATGTGGAGCATGTCGTAAATCTTTCTGTACAGCTTTTTAAACAGCTGCGCGTACTGCATAAATTCCCCCGCCAATATTTGAAAATTCTCAAAGTTGCGGCGACTTTACACGATTGCGGGACAAGGGTCAAGTTCTATAATCATCAAAAGCACAGCTGTTATATGATCCTGAACTCCACTCTGTACGGAATTTCGCACCGTGAGATCGTTTTGGCGGCTTTTGTGGCCGGCTGTCATAAAAAAGAGGATATTAACACGGCCGATTGGGCGAAATATAAAGACATTGTGCAAGAAGATGATTTCGATGCGGTTAAGAAACTTGGCGTTATGTTGCGTATAGCGGAGAGTTTGGACAGAAGCAGCTCCGGCACGGTCAAGGGAATCAATTGCGATGTTCTCGGCGATTCCGTCATTATGAAGACGGAAGTTGACGGGGATGCGTCTTTGGAAATCCGCGATGCGATGTCTGCAAACGCAGAGTTCAGAAAGTCTTTCCGTAAAAATTTGGAAATACTGTAAAGTATCACGATTGCCGCAAAAAATATTTTGCGGCAATCGTTGTGTTAACAGAACTTTATGAGATTTATTCTTGCAAGCGCCTCTCCGAGGAGAAAAGAAATTTTGGCGCGAATTTTATCTGACTTCGAAGTGATACCCTCAGAAGAGGATGAAGCGATCCCCCCGGACGTTTCTACGCAAAAAGCAGTCGAGTTGCTTGCGATTAAAAAAGCGGAGAGCGTTGCGGCTCGGAATCCAGATGCTTGTGTTTTAGGGGCGGACACCGTCGTTTCATTTGAGGGGAAAAAGCTTGGAAAACCAAAAGATCCCGATGATGCCGTGCGTACTTTGACGATGCTCAGCGGAAGGTTGCATGATGTTTTTACAGGATGGTGCATTGTTAACGGGGCGAATCGAATCAGCGGGACTGAGCGCTCATCGGTGCGTTTTCGCTGTTTGGATGAAGAGTTTATTCACGGCTATGTCGCAAGCGGGAGCCCTATGGACAAGGCGGGCAGTTACGGGATTCAGGACGACCCGCGGTTGGTTGCGGAATATTCGGGAAGCTTTACCAACATCATGGGGCTTCCGGAAGAAAAAATAAGAGAAATATTAAAAGAAATCAGGATAATCAAATGATAAAATTAGCGATCGATCTCGGGTCATCCGTGACAAAGATATTTCGTATCGGCAGCGGCATTGTGTTGGCTGAGCCTTCTTGCGTTGCTGTTTCTTCAGGAACGAACGTCGTTAAAGCGATCGGAGAGGAGGCAAAGTTGTTGATCGGCAAAACGGCAGAATATACTACGATCGTTTCGCCTGTATTTGAGTCGGACATCGTGAATGAAAACATGGCAGCCGTTATGCTCGCATATTTTTTGCAGAAAATCGAAATCGGGCCGTCGCAGGCAAAAAAAACAGAGGTGGTGTTTTCGGTTCCTTGCGGTGCGTCAGAAGAGCTTTTAGATAAATATTATCGGCTGTCCGACGCATGCAAATTCGGGAGTGTTCGTTTTGCCGAGGTTCCGTTTTTATCGGCGTTTGGACAAAACCTGACCCTCAGCGAAACGAATCCGGTTTTTGTGATCGATATTGGGGGAGGTTGTACAAACATTGCGGCCTTTTCTTTGGACGGTATCATAGCGGGGGTTTCTTTGAATATCGGGGGAGGCAATATCGACAGTCATATTATTGACAAAATTGCCGAATCATTCAATTTAAAAATCGGCCTGCAAACGAGCGAAAAGATCAAAAATACGATCGGCAGCTTATATAAAAATGACAATGACGGTATGGTTGTGAACGGCCGAGACATTACGTCGGGTCGTCCGCAGAATATTCCGGCATGGTGCTCGCTAAACTTCCCGCAGAGGTTTCCGCTTCGGTCGGTCACGGCGGTATTTATCTTTCGGGCGGCATGGCGAAACTGATGGGGTTGGACGATTATCTTTCAGAAAAATTGCAAATGGATGTTTATGTGTCAGATGAACCGCAAATGGCTGTCATATTAGGGGGCGGTGCTGCCATCGGAAATGAAGATATATTGGAAACGATCCGCGTCGATTATTGAATATATAATGAAGCAGCCGCGCTGAATAAGCGCGGCTGCATTCGTTATATTACCGATCGTTAATTTTTCAGTTCATGTCATTTTCACGTATTTCGATGCGCCGAATTTTTCCGCTGATTGTTTTGGGAAGTTCTTTTACAAATTCCACGATGCGAGGATATTTATAGGGCGCCGTCGTTTTTTTGACATGGTTTTGCAACTCTTTTACGAGCGTTTCGCTCGCTTCATAGCCTTTTGCCAGTACGACCGTGGCTTTGACGATTTGTCCGCGAAGCTCGTCCGGAACGGCGGTAATTGCGCATTCTAAAACGGCCGGATGTTCCATCAAGGCGCTTTCGACTTCAAAAGGTCCGATTCGATAGCCTGAACTTTTAATAATATCGTCTTTTCTGCCGACGAACCAGTAATAGCCGTCGCTGTCGCAAAAGGCGAGATCGCCGAGATGATAGTAACCGTCGTATTTTACCGTTTTCGTTAAATCCGGATCATGATAATAACCGGAAAAAAGTCCTTCTTGCGGATCTCTCAGCCGAATGCAGATTTCTCCCGTTTCGCCTTGTTCTACAGGTTTATCTTCATTGTTCAGTAGTTGTACGTAATACAGGGGGGAAGGCCTTCCCATAGAACCCGGCCTTATTTCCATAAACTGAGAAAAAGTGCCGCATACGACTGTTGTTTCGGTCTGCCCGAAACCTTCATAGATCGCATGGCCCGTTTTCATCATGATCTGCCGATAAATTTCGGGATTGAGGGCTTCGCCCGCCGTCATCATAAATTTTATGCTGGAAAGATCGTATTTAGACAGATCGGCTTTTATCATGAAGCGATAAACGGTAGGAGGGGCGCAGAAGGTCGTGATTTTATATTTTGACACGTGGTTCAACAAATCTTCCGGATTGAATTTACCGTGGAAATCATAAACAAAAATTGCCGAACCGCACAGCCATTGACCGAATAATTTTCCCCAACTGGCCTTTGCCCATCCTGTTTCGGCGAGTGTAAAATGCAGCCCGTCGTCCATGCAATTCAACCAAAATCTAGCAGTCACGATATGGCCGAGAGTATAGCGTTGGCTCAGAGCCACCATCTTCGGCATTCCTGTGGTGCCCGAGGTGAAATAAACAAGTATGGTGTCTTCGGCTTTCCGCTCCGTACGGTAAGAAGAGCAAAGTGTTGCGCTTTGTTTGTTGATTTCTGCATCAAGATCGAGAAACCCGTCGCGTTTCCCTACGCAAGCGGTATATTTCACGCATGGAACTTTTTGAGCGGCTTTCAAGATGTTGTCGCACAATTCATCTTCGTTGACGGAAACGACCATTTTAATGTTTGCTTTTTCCATCCGGTAGACTAGGTCTTTTTCCATCAACATATGCGTTGCGGGGATGGCTACGGCTCCGATTTTTGAGAGCGCCATCAAAGTGGTCCAATATTCGTGGCGCCGCTGTAAGATCACGAGTACCGTATCCCCTTTGCCGATTCCGAGAGAGAGAAAAAAGTTTGCCGTCTTGTCCGAGATGAGTTTAATGTCGCCGAAAGTAAATGTGCGTTCGTTTTCGTTATCATCGCACCATACGAGTGCGCGCTTATCCGGTTCTAGACGGGCATATTCGTCAACGACATCATATGCATAGTTGAAGTCGGCAGGAACTTTGAGCTTAAAGTTGTTATAGAAATCGTTATAATCCTTGAAATGTAAGGAATTGGTAAAGCGCTCCAAAAGATTCATAGGTAAAAGGCCTCCGTGCCTTGCATAAATATACTATATCTTTTATATTGTATCATACTTTTTTCAAATAATAAAGTGTATTTTGAAAATTCCTTTGAAATTTGTATGTTTATTTGCAAAATTCGCAAGATAATGGTATAATATAGGCATAATATGGCAAATAAAGCCGACTGGCAAGGGGTTAGGATATGCTCGACAAGCTGACGGCCGCCGTTCTTGAAATTGTCAACGAAGAGACGGACGGTTCTTATAAAGTGGTGGACGCAGACGAACTGCTGTCGCGCTTGCCCGCCAGGTTTCGTGCAGACGCGGCGGGGCTTTCCAATGCGTTGTCTTTTTTGAGCGCGAGAGGGTACATCGATATTCGTTATTCCGATAAAGGCACTTATTGCCTTTGCTCGTTGCCGAAGGGCAGGTCTTATGCCGAAAGCAATGCATCTGAGGCGAAACAGACAAAGGCAAAACACAGTATTGCGGCGTTGTTTTTTGGAGCGTTTGCCGGAGGTGCGGTCGGTGCGATTGTTGCAGGCTTGATCGCAGCGTTTTTGCTTTGCTGACAATGAGCGGAAAAGGAACAGAAGGAAATGTTAAACAAGCAGGAAAACGAAGTGATGAAGGCAGTATATGACATGTGCGACGGCAAGGGAAGCTGTCTTGTGAGTCCGTTAGAGATCATGAGTATACTGCCGGAAAAAAAAGGTTATACGCCCGAAAAAATTGACGCGATTCTCCGTACGCTGGAACTGGACGATTATTTCGATCTTATAGAATCGGAACGGAAAGGCGAAAAAATGTACGTCATTACGCTGCATGCGAACGGAGAAGCTTACGATAGGACGCGGCTGCAAGTCAGGCGCGGCATCGCGTTTAAGATAGGATTGTCCGTTGCAGGCGCGGTCGTCACTTTTGTTGTCGGATTGATTCTGAAAAGTATTTTTTCTTAAGATGCAATGATCTCATTGCATTTTATTTTTGTTTTCGGTTTTATTGACATCGAGCGCCGTTTGCGCTATAATAGGACAGATTTCAAACATTTGTTTGTTTTTTGGAGGCGTTATCCGTGAGAAAATTTGAGCTTGTGTCGCCGTATTCTCCGACGGGCGATCAGCCGGAAGCGATCGAGAAGTTGACGGAAGGGGTTTTGGACGGAATCCGCACGCAGGTACTCGTGGGGGTTACGGGGAGCGGCAAGACTTTTACAATGGCGAACATTATCAAAAACGTCAATCGTCCGACTCTCGTGATCGCGCACAATAAAACATTGGCGGCGCAGCTTTGCAACGAGTTCCGCGAATTCTTTCCTCATAATCGTGTGGAATACTTTGTCTCCTATTACGATTATTATCAGCCGGAAAGTTATATTCCAAGTACGGACACTTATATTGAAAAAGATATGTCCATGAACGACGAGATCGACAAACTCAGGAACTCCGCCACTGCATCTCTGGGGGAAAGGGAAGACACTTTGGTCGTGGCAAGCGTTTCCTGTATATACGGTCTCGGTGCGCCGGAAGAATATTTCAGATTGGCGCTTTCTCTGCGTCCCGGCGATCAGCTTTCGAGGGACGAGCTGATCAGAAGACTGATCGAGTTGCAATATACGAGAAAAGATATAGATTTTTCGAGATCCTCTTTCCGCGTGCGCGGCGACATTGTAGAAATTTTCCCGGCCGGAGCGTCGGAGATCGCAATCCGTGTTGAATTTTTCGGGGACGAGATTGACAGGCTGAGCGAAGAAGAGGTGGTGACCGGAAAGATCACGGCGGAACTCAAACATGCGGCAATCTTTCCTGCAAGTCATTATGCGGTAGGCAATCAGAAATTGATGTCCGCCATCGAGGCGATCGAACACGACCTGAAGATCGAAGTGAAAGCTTTTCAGGACGATGGAAAACTTCTGGAAGCGCAGCGTTTGCAGCAGCGTACCGAATATGACATCGAGATGATGAAAGAGGTCGGCTATTGCAGCGGAATAGAAAATTACAGCCGCTATTTCGACGGGCGGCAGCCGGGGGAACCGTCGTTCACGTTATTGGACTATTTCCCGAAAAATTTTTTGGTTTTTATTGACGAGAGCCACATGACGATCCCGCAGATTAGGGCAATGTATCACGGGGATTATTCAAGAAAGGTCAATCTTGTCAACTACGGATTCCGTATGCGTTCGGCTTACGATAACAGGCCGTTGACGTTTGAAGAATTTGACGAACGGGTGCCGCAGCTGATCTGCGTATCGGCAACGCCCGCGGAGTACGAACTGAAAGAGGCGGGGCAGGTCGTCGAGCAGATCATTCGTCCCACGGGGCTTTTGGACCCGGAGATCGAAGTAAGACCCGTAAAGGGGCAGATCGACGATCTTCTCGGGGAGATCAAAAAAGTGACCGAAAGCGGCGGGAGAACGCTGATCACGACGCTCACAAAACGCATGGCGGAAAATTTGACCGATTATTTGAAGGAAAGCGGTGTGAAGGTGCGCTATATGCACAGCGATATCGATACGTTGGAGCGCATCGACATAGTGAACGGTCTGCGCTCGGGCGATTTTGATGTTTTGTGCGGGATTAATCTGCTTCGTGAGGGGCTCGATATGCCCGAAGTAAAACTCGTCGCCATACTGGACGCGGATAAAGAAGGTTTTTTGCGCAGCGATACTTCTCTGATCCAGACGATCGGCAGGGCCGCACGGAATGCGGAGGGCCGAGTGATCATGTATGCCGATACGATAACGGGCAGTATGCGGCGCGCGATCGATGAGACCAATCGCAGGCGCAAGGCGCAGAAAGAATACAACGACGTGCATGGAATTGTGCCGAAAACGATCGTAAAGGAAGTCAAAAGTTCACTGGCAATTACGCAGAAAAAGAAGAAACTTCCCGCAGAAAAAATATCGCTCGAAGAGATCCCCGCAGAGATCGAAAAATTAAAAGCGCTCATGAAGATCGCGTCCAATCAGCTGGATTTTGAAAAGGCGATCGAGATCCGTGACACGATCAATTTGTTGAAGAGAAGATTGCTGAAAAGATGATTGCGGACAATACAAAAAAATTCGAAGGCAGAGCCGATGTTTATGAGGCTGCAAGGCCCGCTTATGCTGAACCGCTCTTTGACTTGCTCTGTGGCTGTTACGGTTTCGAGGGAAAAAAGATCGCCGATGTGGGGGCGGGTACGGGAAAATTCACGAGGTCCCTTTTGCAAAGAGGGTGTGAAGTGTATGCGGTAGAGCCGGATATTGATATGCGCCGGGCAGCAGAAGAAAGGTTGGCAGGGCAGAGCGGGTTCCATTCCGTGTGCGGTACGGACGCGAATACAATGCTGCCCGCCGCTTCAGTTTATGCGGTGACAGTCGCGCAGGCATTTCATTGGTTTGATGCAGCGGCGTTTCGGGCGGAATGTCGGCGCATTTTATACGGAAAAACCGTTGCGATCGTTTATAATTCCCGCACAGAGTCTGCGTTGCACGAGGCCGTTGCGGCAGTAAACAGAACATGTTGCCCGGGCTTTTCCGGATTCAGCGGCGGAATAACGGAACAGAGAATTTCTGATTTTTTCGGAGAAAAATTTGAACAATACCATTTCCTGAACGACGTTATATTGGATGAGGAGATGTTCATAAAGAGAAATTTATCTTCGTCTTACGCGCCGCGCAGGGGCGATGCGCAGTTTGCAGAATATGTCTTCGCCCTTAGGAAAATATTTGATGTATATGCTCGGAACGGGCGTTTATTGTTTCCGATGGAGACCAGGGCATACATAGGAGAACCGTAAAAGGACAGAATATCATGAAAGACGAGATTTTTGTAAAAGGGGCAAAAGAAAATAATTTAAAAGATATCGACGTGCATATTCCCCGAGACAAGTTAGTCGTATTTACGGGGCTTTCGGGCAGCGGAAAATCGACGCTTGCATTCGATACGATTTTCGCGGAAGGGCAGAGGCGCTATGTGGAAAGCCTTTCTTCGTATGCGCGGCAATTTTTGGGGCAGATGGAAAAGCCGGACGTGGAATCGATCGACGGGCTTTCTCCGGCAATTTCTATCGATCAGAAAACGACGTCACACAATCCGCGTTCGACGGTCGGGACGGTTACGGAAATTTATGATTATATGCGTCTGCTGTTCGCGCGGATCGGGATTCCGCATTGTCCGAAGTGCGGCAAAGAGATCCGACGTCAAACTGTCGATGAGATCGCCGATAAAGTCATGGCGATGCCTGAGGGCAGTAAGATACTGATCAATGCGCCCGTCGTGCGCGGCAGAAAGGGAGAATATGTCAAGGAGTTTGAATCTTACCGCAAGAGCGGTTACGGCAGGGTAAAGGTCGACGGGATCGTCTATGATTTGCAAGAAGAGATCAAACTCGACAAAAACATCAAACACAATATCAGCGTCGTGATCGACAGGCTCGTCGTGAAAGACGGGATTCAAAAACGCCTTACCGACAGTTTGGAGAGCGCTCTCAAATTGGCGGACGGGCTGGTCGTCGTGGACTGTGAGGGAAAAGAAGAGCTTTATTCCACAAAATATGCTTGCCCGGATTGCGGTATAAACATCGAAGAGATCGAGCCGCGCCTTTTTTCGTTCAATACTCCCATTGGAGCTTGTCCCGAATGCTCGGGCCTTGGATTTAAGCAGATCGTCGACGAATCGCTCATTTGTCCCGATAAAAGCAAGACTCTCAGAGAGGGCGCGATCAAAGTCGGCGGTTGGTTTTTGGATAGTCAGAAGACGAACAATATGTATGTCGAGGCGGTTGCAAAACATTACGGTATCGATATGGATATTCCCGTGCGGGATATTCCCAAAGAGCAGTACGATATTCTGATGTATGGTTCGAGGGGTGAAAAGATCGATATGCAGTATGACGCCTATAATTTTCACGGCACATATAAGATCGCACGGGAAGGGTTTGTTAATCCGCTCACGCGCCGCTATCAGAATACGGAAAGCGAAGGTGTAAAAGGGGAGATCGAACGGTATATCACGAATCTTCCGTGCCCCGTATGCGGCGGAAAGCGCCTAAAAAAAGAGGCTCTGAGCGTATATATCGGCGGAAAAAATATCGCCGAGCTGTGCGACCTTTCGGTGGACGACCTGTATGCGTTTTTTGAAAAACTGGAGCTCACGCATACGGAGCATCTGATCGCCGATCTTATCTTGAAAGAGATCAAAGCGCGTTTGAATTTTTTGCGCAATGTAGGGCTTTCTTATCTGA
>ERZ1643247.2719-NODE-2719-length-13450-cov-3.918552_pt1 | contig 13450 bp, 13 predicted proteins | sample MGYA00579264_ERZ1643247 | MGnify/ENA primary metagenome ERZ1643247 (study PRJEB29033, sample SAMEA4952262) | chicken gut metagenome | biome: Broiler Chicken; feature: Gastrointestinal Tract; material: Caecum | place: Ireland | collected 2018 | study: Broiler... | reverse complement strand
CGGAATCGACATAACATGCACCCGCATCTGCGGCGGCGGAGCAAAGAGCCCGCTTTGGCGTCAGATTATTGCAGATGTTTTGGGAATTTCCGTGGAAACTCCGATGATAGAAGAAGGTCCGGCCTACGGCGCAGCCATTTTGTCTATGGTGACATGCGGAGCCTATTCCACGGTGGAAGCGGCTGCCGACGCTTTGGTCAAAGTAAAGGAGACTGTGCTGCCCGATAAAGAAATCGCGGCCGCCTATGAGAAGAAGTATCAGATTTTCAGAAAATTATATCCGTCTTTGAAAAATATCTTTGCAAAGTTCTGAAAATTTTCGGCTTTATAAATTATCGGCAAAAGCAAAATAACGGCTCGTTTTTCCGCTTTTCGGAAACGATCCGTTATTTTTTATATACGGCAAAACGTGGGGGAATATATGGGCAAAATCGGAATCGTTATCGGTTCTTGGAAGGCGGAAGATAAAAGTAAGCGAAGGTGCCAATTCTGTCGGGGATTTCATACAATGATATGTGGAAACATTTACAAATGAAATCCTTGGAGGAAGAAATTATGGCTCAAAAAACGGTGACAACCTTTGCCGAATTGAAAAGCGCGATAGAGGATTCGACGACTACGGAAATTCGGCTGGCCAACGATATTGTATTTTCTTCGGGCGGTATCCGGATCCCCAGGAACAAGGGAAATATTTCCATTGACGGGGCCGGGCATACGATAACGGACTACAATTCCGGCGCGTATACGGATACGATTTATTTTCCTCCTTCCGCCGGTGCGGCCGTTACGGCGACCATAAAAAACGCCGTATGGAACGGCAGAAATTATTACGGAGTTCTCTGCGTTTATGACAGCGCCAATAATAACAACGTCACGACGGTTTTAGATAACATTAAATATAAGGGACCTCAGTTTGTCTATAACCGAAACGGGATAACGAGGATAAAAAACTGCACCGTAAGCATCGAAAAAAACGGATCGGTGGGTAATTCGCAAGAACTTTGCGAGGGAAATCGCATTATCATAGAAGGCAAGGTTTCGGTGACGTCCCAGACGAGTTCGACTTCGGTCATGTGGTTTCCCTATGCGGGTTCGGCATTTACGGTGGAAGAGGGTGCGTCCTTTACTTTGCAAGCTCTTTCTACGTATATGTGGTATACGGATACGGCCGCAAAGCCTGTCATGATTTTCAAAAAGAATTCCTTGACGGAACTGACGGTAAAGAGCGGATTGTTTTACTCTTACGGAACGGGCGCGCATATCGCTTCTTCCTTCACGTTGGAAAAAGGCGCTTCGTTTAAGGCCGTATCCTCCGCCGGCGGAGGCGTTCCCATTTTTAAATGCGCGGGAGCGTTTTCCATGGATTCCGGAAGTTCTTTTCAGCTCATTTCCCCGAATTCGGGTTCTTCGCCCCTGATGTATTTCGCCAATACAGCCACGCTCACGTTTCAGTCGCCGAAGAGTGTACTGCTTTACGATAACGGTGCAAACATATTTTCCTTTCAGTCAGGGACTTCGGCTGCTCCGAATACTTTGAATATTACCGCAAAGATGATCAATTTATGGACGGCAGCCAAGACTCCGTATGCGTCGGCCGGCGGATTCGACGATAAACCCGCCTCGGCGTTTTTCAAGAGCGGATATGCTTCGGAGATAACCGCGACCGTGACGGCGTCTTCTTCCGCCGTTTTAGGGGTAAAGACGAATATCGTATCCGGTGACAACGGATATCCCATGAACGCTTCAACTTTTAATATTCTGAATGCAAAAGTATTGAGTATGGGGGACATCGACCTCGCGATTTCGGCCGTCACCGACATTTCGGATGCCGTGACGGGGACCACGGCGCCGTCCGCCGCCGTCCGCGCGGTCTATCCGACGCAGACCCTGACGGGAACCGCGGCTGAGACGGGAAGCTATACTTTGCCTTTGCCCGCGCGGCTCGCTGTCGACACGAAAGTGACGGTGTCCGCAAATCGGTATTTCCTGACAAAGTCGCTTTCTACGGTTGTCACGGGCAGCGTATCCGTTACGCATTTGACCGATCTTGAATTTTACGGTTTTGCCGTCCCTTATCATCGGAGCATCGTGAAACGCATAGATCCCGATTGGTATATCGAAGTGACGGATACAAGAAAGGGCGGCGGCGATTGGTATCTGTATGCGTCGTTAAAACTCCCTTTGCAATCGGAAAATCGGCAGCTGGACAATGTTTTGACGTTTTATGAAAACGGAATAAAACAAATCTTGTCCGATACGCCCGTATTGATAAAACACGGCGTTTCGGCTTCTGTTCCCGCGGTGACTCGCGTTTCTTGGACGGAAGCCGAAGGACTTTTACTGACCGTGCTTCCGGAATATCTGTATGCATCGGGACACTATACGGCAAATATTTCTTGGTTCGTCAGAACTTCGGAACTGTAAAGCGAAAAAAGACTGAGGAAAAATTCCGCAGTCTTTTTTCATTCAGAATATTTTATTGTATACGCGCCTTTACTTCGACGAAATTCGTATAAATTTCCGCTCCGTTTTCAAATACTATGTGAACCCTACTCCTCATGCAACGCCAACGTTCGTAGCCGTAATCGAAAAATCGGTACGAGCCGGAAGGGTGACGAAAGACGAATTGACAGTCGCAAGAATAAGCGTTGCAATGACATTCGACGGTATTTTTTCCCTCCGAATCTTTGATATATCGTTTACGGAGTGGTTTGAATAACCTGAAAGGTGACGGTGAGCGTTCCTCCGTCCGCCATGTCCGGCAGATTTACGCTCAAAACGCCGCCGTTAAACGTAAAATCAGAGGTCGCGGAATCATTGATTTTGACTCCGAAAGTTGTATCTAAGGTGACGATAGAGTCGAGGGTATCTTTCAGGACGCCCTTCGAGAAGGTATCCCCGGAACTGTTTTGAATCCGAATCGTATAAAGGAGGGGGCCGTCTACCCAAAATTCTTTATCGGCCGTCTTGGTCGCGGTCAGACCTTGAATAATTGTGGTGCTGACCTGATTGCTGGAAAACGTGACGGGATTTTCCGCCGCGCCGTACGTCCCTGCGAAATCTGCCTGGTTGGTCAATGTAACTTTTGCCATAAAATTCTCCTGAAAGTGATTTACGCGAGCGCCATACCCGCAATAACAGTATATGCGCCGTCTTTTATCGGTGTTTATGATTTTTCCTTAAAATTCAAAAGATAAATATGTACAACAGAAAGGACTTTTGGCAATTATCGGAGACGAAAGGCCTCGGGCACGGAACCGCTGATTTTCAGGCAAAGAAAAAGAAATCGATAAAGGAAAACGGTTCCTGAAACAAAGTCGTTTTCCGATAAAAATTGCGCTCCGGGACGGAGCGCGTTCAAAGAAGGAGATGTCTTCCGTAAAACTTTTTTATTGTGATGAGGAGGATCGGGCTTCGGCGAGAAGAAGATAACGTTCCCGCGTCATGACGTATACGATTTCATCGAGAACGAGTCCGTCGTATCTTTTCCAGATTTTTTCGAGTCGGGCGCAATACTGAAAACCCAATTTTTCAATGACCCTCTTGGACTGAAAATTAAAGGGAAAGTGCGAGACGATGATCGCCTTTGCATCCCGTTCCAGAAAGGCAAATTTTATGGCGCGGGCCGCCGCTTCGGGTATAAGGCCTCTGCCCCAATATTCTTCGGACAGGGCATATCCGAGTTCGAAATCATAATTCAGAAGAAGTTTTTCCTTTTTTGTTTTATGCAGTCCTAAGGAGCCGATAACTCTGCCCGTCTCTTTGAGTTCGAGTGCCCAGGTTTCGTCCTCCTCGGAAAACAATTTCAAAATTTCTTTTGTTTCGAGAATGTCTTTATGAGGTTTCCAGCCGCACATGGGGCCGACTTTGTCGCTTTTTGCATAGGCGTATAAATCGTCGGCGTCCGTCTCTTTCCATTCCCTTAAAATAAGTCTTTCGGTTTCCAGCTTCTTCATCTCGTCCACCTTCCTTTTGATACATTATAACATACTTGTTTGGAAAAATCAAGAACGAAGAAGAGGCGGATTTTGGAAAACGGGAAATTTACATTTCCCGTTTTGCCAGAATTTTTCCGCTTTCGGAATCGGCGAGAAGGGCGAAAATGGATCCCTCGCGGTCGATGATGCCGATATAGTAATAGGGCGCATCCTCATAAATCAATCTGAGATAAATTTCTCCCGCAAATCCCTTGGAATCGGTCATGGATTTAAATTTTTCGCTTTCCGCCGCCTGAACCTTTTCTACGACCTCCTTAGGGGAAAGCATATTATCCGTGCATACCGTGGTTGCGGTCATTTCGAGCGAAGTTTCTTCGATTGTAATGTTGAAAGAAATAGAGGAGGCCGCGGAGATGTCCAACGTACAGGAGTAAAAATATTCCAATTTGACGTTGTCGAAAGACATATCGCCTCCGTATTCCTTGCCGTCGTAAGTAAAGGAAATCTCGCAGGACTCGGTAACGACGGGGCCGGTGAGATAGATTTCCGCGCGCGGAGAAACCGTGTGCTTTATGCCGTCGGCCGTATAGGGGGATTCTTTTTCCGTCGCATAGACTCTGAGCGAGAAATCTTCTTGTTCCGCAAGGAGAATGTTGCTTCTGAGCTCGGATACGTAATCGAAATAATCGACGGTTTTACCGCAGGCTCCGAGCGAAACCAAAAGGACGGGCGCGAGTATGAGCGCGCAGGTGCTTCCGAGTCGGAAAATCTTATGCGGCCGAACGCTGACGGCCGAAGTATCGGGAGTGGAAACGAGATTCTTTTTCTTTGAAAACTTTTTCATGGTAACATTATATTAAAAAAAGGTGCAAAACATGACGGACAAATCTCTTTCATACAGTTGATTTTTGCGAAGGAATGTGATAAAATAGATAATAATCGGAAATCGGAGGAAAGAAAAGTGCGGATCGATAAAGTAATTTTGAAAGCCGTATTGAGTACGTTGCTGGCAATACTTGTGCTTTGCGGCGTCATGGTGACGGCTCTCGTCTTCCTTTATCCGTCCACATTGATGGAAATTTCCTATAACGTCGGAATGGACAGCGCCAGTGCTTGGTTTGCCGACCGCGCTTATAATCAGTCGGACAACATTTATTATATCGGATATGCGACGGAAGTGGCAATCGGCGCGAAAGATCCCGAGCCCGAAGCAATCGAAAAATACGGCGAAAAATTTATCGCGGACGAGCAGTTCCCGAAGTATTGCGCGGAGATGGACGAGAGTTCGGCGGAAGAGGGGCTTACCGGAAGTTATGCCCAGTATATTTACGGACAGGTATATGCCGCAAAATATCGGCTCGGAAAAAAGACGGAAGCGGTAGAAGCCGCGTTTGCGGTCAATCGCGACGGTTTCCCGAGAAACAATGCGGTAGTGGCGGTATTGTTTGCCGCGATGGACGACGGCCACGGAGGGGACATAGAGACTATGGGACTCCTTTTGGAAGGGATGCAGGAGCTTAAAACGCAAGCGACGGACTTCCCGGCCGAAGACCTCGATTATCTCAACGCGCTCATTAATCTGACCGCGGAACGGATGGATGAACTCTCTTGAAAACAAATTCGGACAGGAGAAGTGAGCCCGTCCGTTTTCTTTACATTGTCAAAAAATTTTAACTTTCTATAAAAGCAAGGAGACATACCAATGAGCAGCAGAATTGTAAAAGAAGGTTTGACGTTCGACGACGTACTTCTCATTCCTCAGGCTTCCGACGTGGTGCCCGCAGATGTGGACCTCAGAACGAGGCTTACCGACGACATATGCTTGAATATCCCCCTCATCAGCGCGGCCATGGACACGGTCACCGAAAACAGAATGGCGATCGCCATCGCGCGCGAAGGCGGCATCGGCATCATTCATAAAAATATGACGATCGAACAGCAGGCGGAGCAGGTGGATAAGGTAAAACGCAGCGAACACGGCGTCATCACCGATCCTTTCTTTTTGGAACCTGAAAATCTCGTCAAAGACGCGGTCGCGCTCATGGAAAAGTATCGTATCAGCGGCGTTCCCGTCACGAAGAACGGAAAGTTGGTGGGGATTCTTACCAATCGGGATCTCCGCTTTGAAAATAATTACGAACAGCCTATCGCCAACGTGATGACCAAGGAAAGGCTGGTTACGGCTCCTGTGGGAACTTCTCTCGAAGAAGCCAAGAAGATTCTCGGAAAATACAGAATCGAGAAACTTCCCATCGTGGACGGAAAAGGGTATCTTAAAGGACTCATTACGATTAAAGATATTGAAAAGTCCATTCAGTACCCCAATTCCGCGCGGGATAAAAACGGTCGTCTCCTCGTCGGCGCGGCCGTCGGTACTGCGGCGAATACGATAGAGCGCGTGGCCGCGCTCGTCGAAGCGCGCGCGGACGTCATCGCGATCGATACGGCGCACGGACATTCCAAATTCGTCTTGCAAAAGGTGTCCGAAATCAAGGCGAAGTTCCCTCAGATTACGCTCATCGCGGGCAATGTCGCAACGGCCGCTGCGACCAAGGCGCTCTTTGACGCGGGCGCGGACGTCGTGAAGGTAGGGATCGGACCGGGGTCTATCTGCACCACTCGCGTGGTGGCGGGAATCGGCGTCCCTCAGCTCACTGCGGTCATGGACTGTGCGGAAGAAGCGGACAAAATCGGCAAGCGGGTGATTGCGGACGGCGGAATCAAATACAGCGGCGACATCGTCAAGGCGATCGCGGCGGGCGGCAGTGCGGTTATGATAGGTTCCCTGTTCGCGGGCACGCTGGAAAGTCCCGGCGAAGTCGAACTGTATCAGGGCAGGAGCTTTAAGGTATATCGCGGCATGGGTTCGCTCGCGGCTATGGCGGCGGGAAGTAAGGATAGATATTTCCAGGAAAATTCCCGCAAGTTTGTTCCCGAAGGCGTCGAGGGGCGCGTTCCTTACCGCGGAAGCGTCGCGGAGATCATCTATCAGATGAAAGGCGGCCTTCGTTCGGGCATGGGATATTGCGGGAAAAAGGATATCGAGTCCCTGCGTACCAATTCCGAGTTTGTGCGGATCACCAATGCGGGGCTTATCGAAAGTCACCCTCACGATATTTCCATCAGCAAAGAGGCGCCCAACTATTCTCAGCGGAATTAAGGCGGAATTAAGGCAGAAATACGAAAACGGCGCTCGCTTCATTTATGAGTGCCGATTTTTCGGCTTTTACAGACAAATAAATTATTACGGATTAAGGAAGAAAAGTCATGACTCAACACGAAAAAGTCCTCGTCCTCGATTTCGGCGGACAATACAATCAGCTCATCGCGCGGCGCGTGCGCGACCTCAATGTGTATTGCGATTTGAAAAACTGCGATATGACGATAGAGGAAATCAAGGAATATAATCCCATCGGCATCATCTTCACGGGCGGTCCCAACAGCGTCTATGAGGAAACGTCTCCCCATGTCTCCCCCGAGATATTTTCGCTCGGCATACCCGTGCTCGGAATCTGCTATGGCTGCCAGCTCATTGCATATACGCTGGGCGGTACCGTTACGCATGCCGAAACGAGCGAGTACGGCAAACGGGAGATCCGCGTTTTGAAATCGGGAAAACTCTTTAAGGATGTCCCCGAAAAGAGTGTCAGCTGGATGAGCCATACCGACTATGTCTCCGAAGCTCCGAACGGATTCGATGTTTTGGCGGATACGGAAGCGGGGACCTGTCCCGTCGCGGCGTTTGCGGACGAAAAGCGGAAAATTTACGGGGTACAGTTTCACCCCGAGGTCGTGCATACCGAATACGGAAATCAGATTTTGAAAAATTTCCTGTACGAAGTCTGCAAGGCGAAGGGCGATTGGACCATGAGCGGATTCGTCGCGGAACAGGTAAAGAAATTGAAGGAAAAAATCGGGGATAAGAAGGTGCTGTGTGCCATGAGCGGCGGCGTCGATTCCGCGGTGGCCGCGACGCTCATTCATAAAGCGGTCGGAAATCAGCTCATCTGTGTATTTGTGGACCACGGCCTTTTGCGTAAATACGAAGCAGACGAGGTCATGGAGGTGTTCAGGGATAAGCTGGGCATGAATCTCGTCAAAGCGGATGCGGGGGAAGTGTTCCTCGAAAAGCTGGCGGGCGTTTCCGATCCCGAGAAAAAGCGCAAAATTATCGGTGAAGAGTTTATCCGCACCTTTGAAAAGGAAGCAAAGAAAATCGGTGCGGTGGACTATCTCGTGCAGGGTACCATTTATCCCGACGTCATTGAGAGCGGCAAAGGAAAATCTGCCGTCATCAAGAGCCATCATAACGTCGGGGGGCTTCCTTCCGTCGTCGATTTCAAGGAAATTATAGAGCCGCTCCGCGACTTGTTTAAGGACGAGGTCCGCCGCGTGGGATTTGAATTGGGGCTGCCCCGAAAAGTAGTCATGCGCCAGCCCTTCCCGGGGCCCGGTCTTGCGATACGCATTATGGGCGAAGTGACGAAAGAAAAGCTGGAAACCCTGCGCGACGCGGATTTCATCCTGCGCGACGAAATCGCGAAGGCGGGCTTGGACGAGGAAATCTGGCAATATTTTGCCGTAATCACCAACAGCCCGACGGTGGGCGTCATGGGGGATTTCAGAACCTATGAAAACGTCATAGCGCTTCGCGCCGTGACCAGCGTAGACGCCATGACGGCGGACTGGGCGAGGATTCCCTACGATGTTCTGGAAAAAATCAGCACCCGAATCGTAAACGAAGTCAAACACGCGAATCGAATCGTATACGACATTACGTCCAAACCGCCGGCAACGATCGAGTGGGAGTAACAAAATTATATTTTAACGTTGTCGGATTCATTCGGCTTTGAATTCAATGGATGAAATGGGTGAAAGGAATACGGGAATGTATACTAGGGAAGAAGCGCTTTCCCGATGTCTTGAATTTGAAAACGTCTATGCGGATCAGCCTTTCGACGATCCGAATTGGACGGTGGTGAGGCATCGGGAAAATAAGAAAATTTTTGCTTTCATTTTTGAGCGGCGGGGACATATTTGGATCAATCTGAAAGGGTTGCCCGCCGAACTCGATTTTTTCCGTCGGGTTTATTCTTCCGTTCTTCCGGCGTATCACATGAATAAAGAGCATTGGAATTCCGTTATTTTAGACGGAAGCGTTCCCGACGGGGAAATTTTCCGTATGCTCGAAGAAAGTTACCTCCTGACCTTGAAAAGCGGAAAAAGGGAATGAGGTCCTTATTATAAAACATATCCAAAAGCCGATGCAGAATTTCTGCATCGGCTTGTTTCAAATAGGCAGAGATAGGTTCTGTCTTTTTCATGAAAGACAGAATGTAAACATAAATAGCACACCGACGGAGCTTTCGCATATAATGTAATATGAGGTTCGTCCTCAAATACACAAGAGGAAATTACGTTTATGTGCAATACTTGTTGTAATATGTGCAATCCCTGTAACTGCTGCAATCCCTGCGGCGGGCTTTTTTCGACGTTGTTCGGAAATTCTTGCAATCGTTGTGGCTGCAACGCCGTAAATACCGCAAATACCTGCGGCAATGCTGCAAATACCGCAAATATGGGCGGTTGCGGCTGTAATTGCAGAAGAAGAGTTTCGGTGCCTATTACGGGCAGAATTTATTTCGATTTGCCCTTGGCCGCTGCTCAGACGGCCTCCGAAACTTCCGTTGCAAATACGAACGGCTGTACGGCTTATAATTCGTCCAACGGCTGCGGTTGCGGCAACTGAACTCTTTGTCTCCGATAAAACGGCGGATCGAAAGATCCGCCGTATTTTGCAGTTAAAAAACCTCGCGCATTTTAAGCGCGAGGTTCGTTTTTTAAGACTCCGGACAGCTTAAAGCTGTTTCCGGAAGGACGATTTATGGCTCTGCCGCGCTTTTCCGCGTCGGCGGGATAAATAAATCCCCGATGTCTGTCATCTTTTCAGACACAAACATTTTCTCTATGTAAATAGAATATCATATTTGCAGGAAATTGTCAATAGTTTTTATAAAAATTCTTTTAATTTTTCGTAAAATTGTTCTCGTTAAAACTTTTTACAAATTTATTACAAGCAATTTGTGCTTTTTCTTTCCCAAACAGTTGGAAAATTTTACGGGATATGTTACAATATTTTTACCGAATTTATACAAAATGAATACGAGTGTAAAATACGGATGTAAATAAAACGGGAGAGTGGAAAGGAAGAATTTATGTCGTTATCCCAATTTATTCAGCAATTGTCAACCACGCCGGCGCTTTGGGTCACGGTACTTTTGACGCTCGGCGTCATTCTCGTCAACGGGTGGACGGATGCTCCCAACGCCATTGCCAGCTGCGTGGCGACTCGCGCGTTGAAGCCGCGTGCGGCGATTATCATGGCCGCTGTTTTCAATTTTCTCGGCGTACTCGTCATGACGCTGTTGTCACCGAAAGTTGCGGAAACGATATATAATATGGTAGACTTCGGTTCCAATGCGCGGGAGGCGCTCATCGCTTTGTGCGCGGCGATGTTTGCGATTGTCGTCTGGGCGGTGCTGGCATGGGCGTTCGGGATTCCCACCAGCGAAAGTCATGCTCTCATTGCAGGGCTGACGGGTTCCGCTATTGCGATGCATAATAATCTTGACGGCGTCAATGGCAGCGAATGGGCGAAAGTTTTGTTTGGGCTCGTATTTTCCCTGGCCATCGGGTTTGCGCTCGGATATTTGGGTACAAAGCTCATTCAACGGCTCTGTAAACGGGCGGATTATAGAAAAGCAAATCGTTTTTTCGATAAAGGTCAGGTCGTTGCAGCGGCCGGAACGGCGTTTATGCACGGGGCGCAGGATGGCCAGAAATTCATGGGTGTATTTCTTTTGGGGCTGGCTCTTTCTCAGGGAAATGTTTCTCCCGGAGCCGTAAATGTACCCGTATGGCTCATGATTCTCTGTTCTCTCGTAATGGCTTTCGGAACGTCTATCGGAGGAATGAAGATAATCAAATCCGTCGGCATGGACATGGTGAAGCTGGAAAAATATCAGGGATTTTCGGCCGATGTTTCCGCGACGGCGGGACTTCTTATCTGTTCGGTGGCGGGTATGCCCGTATCCACGACGCATGCCAAGACAACGGCTATTATGGGAGTAGGCGCGGCGAAGAGATTCCGTGCCGTGAATTGGGGGGTCGCGAAAGAAATGGTTCTCACTTGGATTCTTACTTTTCCGGGGTGCGGACTTATCGGATTTCTCATGACGAAATTATTCGTATTTATTTTCTAAAAATTACATAGGAGCGAACGTATGAAAACCAAAAAGAAAAATTTCGATTATTTTGAATGCCTCGTCAACATGTCCGTATATGCATTGGAAGAAGCCAAACTTCTGAAAGGGCTTTTGGCCGATTTCAATCCCGACGAATTGGAGGGACAGCGTCTCCGCATCCACGAATTGGAACATCGTTGCGATATGGAAAAACATGATATGACGACTGCTTTGGTTCGGGAATTTTTGCCGCCCATTGATCGGGAGGACTTGTTTCGGCTTTCACACGTGACGGATAATCTCACGGACAGTGTGGAAAGCGTGGTTGCGTTTCTCTATATGGCGGATATCAAAAAGTTACGGCCGGACGCATGCGAATTTGCGGATTTGATTATCGAATGCTGTGAAAATACGGTAAAACTTCTCGAAGAATTCAAAAACTTCAAAAAGTCGGAAAAGCTGAAAGAGTTGATTATCGTTTTGAACGATCTGGAAGAAAGGGGAGATAAATTATATACGGAGGCGGTTCGTCGGCTGTCGCGGGAGGCGGAAACCACTCGTGAGGTAATCGAATGGCGAGATGTGTATCGGAATTTTGAAAATTGTTTCGATGCGGCAGAGTCTATTGCGGACAATATCGAATCCGTGGTCATGAAAAACAGCTAAAGAAATTCGGCATACGTTGGGGTATGCCGAATTTTTATTGTTCCGTATCGGAAACGGATTGCCTTTTTTTCATTTTCGACCAACTGATAAAACCATAAAGATCATTTATAAGGAACATAACAAAGCAAATAATCATGGAAAGATAAGAAATATTTTCGATCGCCGCCAATATCCAAAGTACGATTAAAACAATATCGTTAGCCGCATAGGCGAGAGCGAAAAAGGCGCTTCGGCGGAAGGTGAGATATGCGGCGAGAAAACTCGTGGTGACGGAAATCGTGCTGGGGATGAGGTTGGCGGTGTGGAAGGCTTTCAGAATAAAATAGAAAACGGCTGTCACGAAAACGGTCAGGAAAATCATAAAAAAGATTTCCTTTTTCGTAAGGGTGTTTACCTTTACTTCCGCTCTATTGCCCTGATAGGGGTTTTTGAGCCAGGAAATCACGGCGAGAACGGCGATAGGGGCAGTCATGCCAAGATAGGTAATCATTTCCCCGTAATAGGCGAAGGAAAAGGAAACTATGCCGTATAGAACGCTGAAAATTACCATCAGGATTTGCCCGACGGCATTTCCCTTCGCGTTGAAAATCAAAGAAGTCGCGCCGATGACGGACGCCGCGAGGATAAGATAGCTGCTTCTGTCGAAAATGCAGAAGGAGACGACGATAAGGGCGACGGAAGAAATCCAAAGCGCGAGCTCTGCTTTTGAAAAGTAGCTGAAAAGGGATTTGAATTTGTTCATGAAATTTCTCCGAAAAAAAACATTCGCGGGCACATCTTCAAAGACCTAACGATGTACATGCGAATGTTTGGGCTACCCGGTGGCAGCAAAATGATTTATTTTTATTGATTATAACAGGTTTTGAAGAAAAAGGCAAGCAAAAAATAAGGATAAAACTTCGCTTTTGAAAAACATTTAGAAAAGTTATATAGTTAAAAGATTTTCTGTTTTCGCTCCTCGCGCGAACCACCGCAAATACGGCGTTTTTCTTACCACCCACACCATCAAAAAAAGACACCTACAAAGGTGTCTTTTTGGTGGTGGAAAAATAGTAATGTAAGTTGAAGCACTTATTCAGAAAGCAACTCTATTTGTAATATACTAAAACTTATTTCTATGTAAAAAAACTATTCAATTATAGATTAAAGGAATTTTTTAGATATTCAACTAATTGTTTTGCTGTGTTTTTATTAATGTGTATGACTTGACTTTGCTTTCCTTTTTCTTGTCTATTATTACTGCCAAATGTTTGAATACGGACGTATTTTTCACCTGCGTAATAATAATCATTGTATTCAGCTTCGCAAAAGGTTAATCCGCCTCTCATTGTATAATGGTTACTCTTTGTGATTTTTGTTATTACTGCCATTTTTTCTCCTAAAATAGTATTGAAATTTTCTTTTATCTTATATATTCGACAACAAATCTTAAAATCCCTTTTATAAAGTGCTTTTTGAAAGACAAAAACCCCAGCCAAAACCATACATAGGTGATTCAATTTAGGTTTCGATTGACATCGGTGGTCTTGTTTATTGAACCTCCGCAAATGAAGCCCTCTCGGCAAAGTTTCGGGCGCTTATTATCTTTGCGGAAGAAACTTA
>ERZ1643247.2718-NODE-2718-length-13450-cov-4.882941_pt1 | contig 13450 bp, 14 predicted proteins | sample MGYA00579264_ERZ1643247 | MGnify/ENA primary metagenome ERZ1643247 (study PRJEB29033, sample SAMEA4952262) | chicken gut metagenome | biome: Broiler Chicken; feature: Gastrointestinal Tract; material: Caecum | place: Ireland | collected 2018 | study: Broiler... | reverse complement strand
CAGAGTCGCGTTTGAACCCGCGGCTCTGTTATTTTTGTATTAAGGGGGTTGCCGGAATCATAATCGATACCGAAGTATATGTTCCTCAATTGTCAGACTTCTACTTGACGCAGAAAAGAGATGAACACGGTTTTTGGTGAATTGTCAAACCAAGTGCAACACTTTTTGAGAAAAAGTTCAAATAAATCTTGTGGTTTTTGGAAATTTAATATCTTTTTCGATCTGGCGTTAATTAACGCCAGATTTTTTTCGAGCGTTTTCGGAGAAACGCGAGAAAGATTATGTCCCTTAGGGTAGAATTCTCTCAATAATCCGTTTAGGTTCTCGTTCGTTCCTTTTTGCCAAGCACAATATGGATCGGCAAAGTACATTTGGCAATTCAATGCGCTTTCTATTTCTCGCCAGTTAGCAAACTCCGAACCCCTATCACAAGTAATTGTTTTTACTGCTCCTTTCGGTAGTTAAGATAATGCAGTAATAACAGCCTTTGCAAGTGTACTGCCTTTCCTGTCAGGTATCTTTATCGCTATGTAAAACCGAGTTTTTCTTTCTGCAAGGGTGGCAAAACAAGCGCTTGTTTTGCCGCGCCCTGAAACTACCGTAGCTGCTTCCCAATGCCCAAATTCATTACGTTTATATACGCTTTTATCCCTTTTCCGTATAGATTTACCAGTGGTAAATCGCCCGCCGTTCCCAAGTCTTTTACGAGTTTTTCCTTTCTTTCTCAACACTTTGAGAATCCCTTTTGCTACGTAGCCTTCATACAACCAACGGTATATCGTTTTATGACAAGGCATTTTTAATTCGCATGGCGTATTTGCGATTTGCTCAGGCGACCACGTTGCTTGCAGTTTTTCTGTTATGTATTCAACTAGCTTTTCATTCCCGAACGTGCCACGATGACAAAAACGACGCCTAAACAAATACTTTTTATGCGCAGTGTGGGGATAGTAGGTGTTGTATTCGTATCTATTTGTATAGTTTCTTGCAATCTCGCGCGAGATTGAGCTGGGGCTACGCCCTAAAAGTTTTGCAATTTTGCGAAACTTAGTCCTTCCGTATAGTGTTTTCGTAGACAAGTTCGTTCTTCTATGGTAAAATGGCGGTAGCAGTTCATATATTTCTCCTTGTTGTTTTTTGTCCGGTAAACTTATTATAACATAGATTTATATGAACTGTCATTTTTTTTGTAAGGTGTTGCACTTGATAGTATAATTCACCATAAATCGGAAAGAAAAACTCTTACGGACAGATTGTCTTTGACTGTTGTCAAGGAAAAGGAATAATTTAACTGCTTATGAAATATAAAGGAATAATTTTCGATCTCGACGGAGTGCTGGTGCATACAGATAAATATCATTATCTGGCATGGAAGCAGATAGCCGATCGTCTTGGTATATATTTTGATGAGAAAATAAACAACAAGCTGCGCGGAGTTTCGCGCATGGCCAGCCTTGAAATCATTCTTGAAGGAAGCACGAAAAAATTTTCTGACGAGCAAAAACAAAAACTTGCCGAAGAAAAAAACTCTGTTTACAGACAGTATCTTGAAGGACTTACGCAAAGAGATCTTGGGGAGGGCGTGCTTCAAACTCTTGACAAATTAAAAACAATGGGGCTTAAACTTGCTGTGGGCAGCAGTTCACGCAATGCCGTATTGATATTAAAAAAGACCTGTATCTATGGTTTTTTTGACGCTGTATCGGACGGCAATAATATTGTAAAAACCAAGCCTGATCCGGAGGTGTTCATAAAAGCAGCTGATATGCTCGGTCTTTTGTGCGGACAATGCCTTGTAGTGGAGGATGCCGTTTCCGGAGCGCTTGCCGCAACGGCGGCAAATATGGATTGCGCCGCCATAGGCGATGCCGCAAAGCATAAGATAGCAACTTATAATATTGAGAACTTTTATCAACTGGTGGAAATAGTTTCTTAGGAAATAATACGGAGAGAAAGGAGTTATGAAGGAGTTTGGACAGGTAGTGTTATCGATGATAATATTCTTTATTCCGTGAATAACCGCCTTAAAGAACGTAAAATTACGAGAAATCCTGAAGGTATAAAGTATGCCGAAAAAATCAAAATAAGTGGGGGTAATGGACGATTATGTATCGTTCGTACTTGAAATCAGCTTAAAGACAGGGTTGTATGGCATAAAATCTGTGAGGTTTTCTCGACTCGTGAAGATATTGACGATGAGGGCTGGCGCGGAGAATATTTCGGAAAACTCATGCGCGGAGCGGTGTATGCGTATCGCTATACCCGGGATGAAGAGCTGTACGATATTTTGACGGCGACCGTTGAAGATTTGTTGCCTCGACAGGACGAATATGGCAGGTTTTCTACATATACCGTTGAAAAGCCCTATGGTTATTACATTCATCGGGCATCGGAATCCGAAATTTGATAACGATTTCCGCTTGCAATTAAAAAACAAAATTCTTACCCTTATCGACGAAAAAAATGCCGATACCTTTTTCGCAACCTGTTTTACAAGACGCGCCCTGTTTTTAAGATTGCTTAATCGTCTAAATTATTAAAATATTCTGCGTTAAAAAATTCCGAAAGAGTAATTCCTGCACCTTCACAAAAGCGTTGGATTGTCGTAACTTTTGAACACTGAGTTCTGCCTTTAACTAAATCATAAATCGCTGAGGGCGACTTTCCTCCGCCAAGAGCAGCTTCGCAAACGGAAATACCTTTTTCTTTGCAAATTTCTTTAATTCGGTTAATAATTGCTTCATTCAATTTCATACTGTCGTGGTTTTCCTTTATTGTTTTCCACGAATTAGTATATTTATTTATATGAATTTTCTCTCGTGGAGTTCCACGATATTGACTTTATTCCGTTATTTATTTATAATATTTCATGGAATTCCACGAAAGAGAGAAGTCAAATATGGTTGCTTGTTTTATCGGGCACAGAAAAACATCAATAAACAAAACATTTATTTTACGATTAGAAAATTGCATAACAAAACTTATTTCTTGTGATAACGTTGATACCTTTTTATTCGGCAGCAGAAGCGAATTCGATGATATATGTCTTCAAACTGTTACCGAATTCAAAAAAAATTATCCACATATAAAACGAGTTTATGTTTGGTCATCTTATCCGTATATAGATAGTAGCTATGAGAGATATCTGCTGAATTTTTACGATGCAACTTATATTCCCGACAATGTTTCAAGGCGGGCGGGGAGGGTAAAGACTTTAAAACCTAGTTAAAGCGAACTCGCACTTCAGGCGAAGTGCCGAAAAGCCGAACAGGACAAAGTCCGCGTTCTCCGCCGCTTAAAACCCATAAAACCCATACAAAACGTAATTTAAAAAAAGAAAAGCCGTATAATACCGTAAAAAAAGCCGCATTACTGCGGTTTTTTTATAATGTTTCAGTCATGTAAAGTATTTCTGTCAAACAGAGAACAGGCGAAGAACTCTTCAAAGCTGATGTCGAATCCTTCACAAATCGCGTACAAGGTTTTTAATTTCACCGATGTGCTTCTCTTTTTCTTGATAGACGATAATGTTGTCTGAGGAACTCCGCTCCTCTCGGACAATTCGTATTTTGTTATGTTCCGCTCAATGCACAACTGTTCGATGCGTAGTGCAACCGCGTCTTCTAAAAGCATACTGCCACCTCGGGTAAAAGTAGTTACTTACTACGGACAGTATAAATTTTTTGCATTTTCTTTTACTGCTATGCATAGCATATTTGCTATTTAGCTAAATTTTTGTTATTATATCGTTGGAGAGTCCAATGGTTATTACATTCATCGGGCATCGGAATCCGAAATTTGATAACGATTTCCGCTTGCAATTAAAAAACAAAATTCTTACCCTTATCGACGAAAAAAATGCCGATACCTTTTTATTCGGCAGCAGAAGTGCTTTCGACGCTCTATGCCTTGACATAGTCACTGAAATAAAATTAATTCGTCCACATATAAAACGAGTTTATGTTCGGGCATCTTATCCGTTTATCGACGAAAGCTATAAAAAGTATCTTTTGGGTTATTACGATGAAACATATATTCCCGATCAGGTAATATACGCCGGTAAAGCTGCTTATGTGGAACGTAACAAATATTTAATTGATAAAGCAGACGTCTGTATTTTTTATTTTAACGAAAACTATCAACCGCCGCTTACGCTGTCAAAGAAGAAACAAAAAAACTCTTATCAACAAAAAAGCGGGACAAAAATCGCATACGATTACGCCGTGCAAAAGAAGAAAGCAATTATAAACCTTTTCATGTGAAAATAAAATACTCTTCTGATTGCAGCGGGATATTTGCGTGTGTTTATCTTGATAAAAGGAGCAAAACTGTAAAAAGCTTAATAAGTTTTGACTTTATCGACGTTTTTTACTTTTAATTAACTCCAATGCCGTGCGTGGGGGTGAAAGACGCGCGTTCAAGGCAAAGCATTTTAAGTCGTTGTATGTTCTATACGCAAGTGTTGTGTACGCAATGCAAGCGCATGGTTGACTTGCGCATTAAGGGCGATGCTGCGCGATTAGGGATAAAACGCTGTTCTGTACGCGACAAATAGTGATTTTAGTGCCCAACGACAAAAGCGCGAATGAAAGAAGCGTTTATAAGCGTCTTTTCTATAATTTAAATAACAGTACGCTTAAAAGAGGCGTCATTTTTTATTTTTAAAGCGGATTAAACGCGTCGGGCGGGAGAAATGCGACAGCGGCTTTTTAAAAGTTTCGAAAAAAAATAATAATTTACATAAAAAATTTTTCGAAAAATATTGACAAGGAGGAGAAAGACGTGTATAATCTAATTACATAAACAATCGGAGGAGAATAAAAATGGGGAAAAAATCTAAATTGTTTGCCGTTTTGATGACTCTTTTGCTTATAGTTGCGGCGGTGGGATTTGTCGCCTGCGACGGAGGGAAGGTAACCAAGTACACGGTTGCGTTCCAAAGCAACGGAGGCAGTCAAGTGGCAAGCGTTACGCTTGCGGAGGGAGAGGTATTAAACGAACCTACCGCGCCTACGCGTGACGGATACGAGTTTGACGGCTGGTATAAGGACGCCGCGCTTACCGAAAGAATGACGTTCCCTTTCACCATGGGCAAGGAGAGTTTCAATCTTTACGCCAAATGGAAAAAGGGTGATTACACAATTACTTTCGACAGCAACGGCGGCACGGAAATTTCCGCAATTTCGTCGCCTGCTTTCGATAAGGTAGAGGAGCCTGACGCTCCCACGAAAGCCGACCGCGTGTTTGCGGGCTGGTTCACGGACGAGGAATGCACCGTTCCTTTTGATTTCGTCATGCCTAACCGTGACCTTACGGTATATGCGCGCTGGCTTAAGCTGGAAGAAAAGACTGCTTTCGAGTTTAATTCCGACTGGATAAGCGGCGATCGTACGGCATACACTCTCACCGAAGAGGACGGTGTGACCACGATAACCGCGCTTGCCGATAAAGGCACATATTCTTACGTGGGAATAAAGATTCCTTACAACGTTAAAAATTACGGCGCGTTTGTGTTTACGTTTACGGGCACCGCGGACGAAGAGGTGCTTATCAAGTGCCAGAACGGCGGAGTAACCACCGTTGAGACCCGCATCGCCATGAACGGAAAGGAAAATCAGACATACGTCTGGACGGTTAAACCCGAAAACCTGACCGACGGCCGGGCGGCAATGGACTTTTACCTGTTCCTGCGTCCGGGCCTTGAGGGCGAAGGCGCAACCATTGCAATAAAAAGCCTTAAGCTTTACCGCGTGCTGGGCGAAGACGACCCGTATCAGTCCGCTTTGTTCTTTGAGACCAACGGCGGCACGGCGGTAAGCCCCATATTTGCCGAAACGGGAGCCACTATTACCGCGCCCGCAGACGAGCCCGTTAAAGCCGGTTACGATTTCGAAGCGTGGTATGCCGACGCAGACCTTACGACGCCTTACGTTTTCGGCACCATGCCCGAAGGCAAGACTTTCGTTTACGCGAAGTATGCGCCCAAAAACGAAGTAACTCTTACTTTTGAAACCAACGGCGGCACGGCGGTAGAGCCTCTTACGTTGCCTGCAACGGCGCCCATCGACGCACAATACATACCTACGACAACTAAAGACGACGTCATTTTCGACGCGTGGTACTTCGAACCCACGTTCGAAACCAAGTTCGACTTCAAGTTCATGCCCGCTGAAAGCAAGACGCTTTATGCGCGTTGGGGCGTGCTGGAGGAAACTTCCAAAATCGAACTTTCCACCGAGATTGCTTCCGCAACCGGTTACACCATGACCGACAACGGCGACGGAACCACTACCGTTTCCATAGCTGCGGGCAAGTCCACTTATCAGATGTTTACTTCTTATCTCGAGCTTAACGCGAAAGACTACACGTATTTCAGAATCACGTTTACGGGTACCGAAGGCAAGAAGATACTGTTCAAAACCCAGAACGGCGGAGTAAAAGCTACCGAAGTTAAAGTCGACATGACGGGTGAGGAGCAGACTTACTTGTGGAAAGTGGCTCCCGAAAGCCTTCCCGACGGAACGGCAGGCGCGATGAACTTCTATATGTGCCTTGACCCCGGTACCAAACACGACGTGGCACCCGACCCCGCAATCAGCGTTACCGTTACTTCCATAGAGCTTTTGCGTCTTAAGACTGAAGGCGCAAATGACAGCTACGCCGTGCATTTCATGGCTGACGGCGGCCTTGTGGACGACAAAGCGGTTCCCACTGCTTTCTATGAAGCGGGCGAAACCCTTGCGCTTCCTGTTCCCGAAAAAGTAGGACATACGTTTGACGGCTGGTATACCGATCCCGAGCTTACCGAAGCTTTCGCGGAAACGACCATGCCCGAAAGGAACATTATCCTTTACGCTAAATATACCGCTACCGCAGAGCCTTTTGCATTAAGCAAGGAAAACTGGACGGTCGTTGACCCCGAGTCGACTTCTTACGCGGTAACCGCGGTGGAAGAGGGCGCTAAGGTTAATTTTGACCACACCAACAACGGCGGCTGGGACAATTACAATTCCGGCGCATGCTACAACATCACCGACCATCCCATTGAAAACACTAAACTCACCCTTTCTATTGACCTTGTGGAAGCCAACTATGCGTCCAAGGGAACAAGACCCGGCATCGTCATCGAGGTTTACCTTTATAAAGCCGAGGATAATTATACTTTCAACGGCAATCAGTTCAAGACTACTGCGTTCCCCACGGAGGGCGGCTCGGTAGATATCGAAATCGACCTTGTCAATCCCAAGGGAGCAAACGCAGCCCAGAAGCAGTACCTCAGCGAAATGCTTGAGGACGGAAACTTCGGCATAATGGTCATCATCATGTGCGGTTTCGATAAAGCGGATTACGGCAACGGTAATTTCATCATTACCGAAGCGGTGTTCAGTTAAGGAGGAGTCAATATGAAAAAAAGTTTGATTTCCATACTGGTTTTGATTATGGTTTTAAGTTCGGTTTTTATGCTTGCTTGTAAAGAACCTACCGAAGAAGTAATTCCCGCTCCTGCCCCCGAAGGGGTTGAGGCGGAGTCGCTTGGCGAATACGGCAAGGTGACGCTTTCTTTCGGTGCGTTCAGCGACATTCACTTCAGCAGCGTTTGCGACAAACAAGTCAAAGAATATTATCCCAAAGCGCTTGCCGACATCATGAAGCAGACGGGCAACCGTCTCAGCGCCGTAACCGTTTCGGGCGACTTTTCCGAAGGTTTCGCCGCCGATTACGACACTCTTATTCAGTATACGATAGCGCGCGTGGGTGACGAAGTTCCCCTTATCGCGTCTTACGGCAACCACGAGGGCAACGGCAAACACTTCCAGTACGAGGCAAAGTTCGGTAAACCCGTGGACAACGTGACGGTGGTAAACGGCTACAACTTCATTTGCGTGGGCGCTCATTCGGGCGATACCTACACGGAGGAACAGGCTGAATGGCTGGACGAGCAGCTTGCAACCATGACCGCCGCCGACCCCGATAAGCCCGTGTTCATTCTCATTCACCATCCCGTAAAAGGTACGCATGACGATTGGACGCAGGTTAACGGAAATCCCGAGCTTCAGTCTACGCTGGTAAAATATCCTCAGGCGTTCGTGCTTTGCGGACATCAGCATCAGCCGTTCAGCGCGGATTCGCTTTGGATGGGCGAATACATTTCCTTCCGTAACTCTTATCTTCGCAACGAGACCGAAGGACAGTACGCCATTGTCCGCGTTACCGACCTTAATTACGTAGTCATCAAAAAGTATTCCATTAAGCCCGGCGACATTGCTCCGACTTATATGGGCGACGATTACGTCATTAATCTCAACGAGTTTTACGACTCTAAGGAAGCTGCAGCCTGACGCTTGCGTTTTTAGCCCGTTTGTAGTATAATTTTCACCATGAAAGTAACAATTTCAGACATAGCCAAAATTGCAAAATGCTCCGCCAGCACGGTGTCGAAGGCACTGTCCGACTCATCTGACCTCAACGTTAAAACCAAAGAGGAAATTCTGAAGTATGCGGTGGAGCTAGGGTACAATTTCTCCCGTAAAAAAACGAATGCAAAGGGAAAAATAGCGGCGTTTGTGCAAAGCACCAAATTGGATACCATCAGGTTCGAGTATCAGATGCTGTTCAATTTTAACCTTATTGCCGGCAGAAACGGTTACGATGTGGAAATTATTCAGAAAAACACGTCCGATCACCTTTGGGAATACCGCCATGAAACGGAGGGCAAGGATTACGCGGGAGTTTTCTTACTGCGCACCAGCGATATAGAGCGTGTCAGGGAAGATATTATGAAAAGCTCTTTGCCGATAGTGGCGTTCGATCAGGAATTCGACCGGGAAAACGCCGCGTCGGTGGGCTGCGACAACGCTTGCGGCATTAAACTTGCAGTGCAGCACCTTGTGGCGCTGGGGCACAAAAAAATCGCGTTCTACGGCGGCTCGCCGACGGCGCTTGTGTCGATTGAAAGGAAAAAAAGTTTCATTCTTTCCATGCGCGCAAACGATATTCCCGTTTATCCCGAGCTCATCGCGGAAAGCAACTTTTCCCAGAATTTCGCGCCGTACATAATTCCCGACTTTATAGAAAACGGCGCTACGGCAATAGTGTGCGCATCCGACCTTCTTGCCAAATACGCCGTGGACGAAATCGTCAGAAACGGACTTAGCGTGCCAAACGATATCTCCGTCGTGGGCTTCGACAACGTACCCATAGCCGAGGAAGTCGGTCTTACTACCGTAAACCAGAACATTGCGGAAATAGGAAAAAGCGCGTTTTATCTTCTCGACAACCTCATCAACGGCGTTCCCGTAAACAGACTTACTTTCAGGCCTCGGCTTGTCGTAAGGCAATCTACCTCAAAGCTCTTACCTTAAAGGCGCCATACAGGGTTATCGACCTTAAAGCTTCATATTTCTTACGTTTTACACGTAATCAAGACATTCATTCTTCTTCATACTTCTTATTTTTGTCATCGGGCGACGGGACGTATTATGTCCCGTTGTCCTTTGACGTTTTAAAATCCGCGACTGAGTTTGTTTTTATGCCGCGGATTTTTATTATTTTTTTGCTTGGGTAACTATTAAATCATCTCGTTGCTTTTAAGGTGCCCGCGAGCGTTAAAAATAAGCCGCGCGGTTAAAAACAATGTGAGAGAAAGAAGAGGAGAGAGTTTAAATTGGGCAGAGAAAAAAAGAAACGATGCGGAGGGCAAAGGCGATGCAAATTGCTGATTCGTTCGGGGGGAAGGCGGCTAGCTTGTTATAATGTTGGCGCAGCGTTATTCAAATATGGATAAAAAACGCTTATGATGCATTACAATAAGAGTTTTATGCGACAAATCAAACAGTATTATGATCCGATATAAAAAATTAAGCATCTCAGTAAATTATTCTTAATGTTATGTCCTGCGCGTAGTCGCCGAAGTTTTTGCCGAAGATGTTTATTCCGCCGCAGTGAACGGCGTCGTGTTTAACGCCTATTTTAACCGAAACGTACGGGCTGTCATAAAGGGCTAAATTTTTAAGATTAACGTAGCTCATGAAAGCGTTGTTCATGGTGGTGCCGCTGTCGGTGACATGCCAGTTGGTAAGAGTGCCGTACTGGGTATGCGTGCTGGGCCAGTAGGGAGGGTTAAACTGACCCCTGCGACCGCCGAAGTCCCCGGGACAGGTCCATGTTCCTATTTCAACGTCGTTAATCCAGACGGTTATGTCGGATTTAAAGTCGTTGTTGTAAAGAGGCGCCTCGGAGCATGCTTCGAAAGAAAGCTCTATGCGCTTGATTTCCTGTTTGGCGTCGCGCGGGGGCGCGCTTATGCGGTATTCCACCAATCCTTTGGAAAACCAGATCAGCGCGGCTTCAAACCGTCTGGGCGAAAAGAACAGCGAAGTGTCGTCGTCAAGTCCTATGCGCTCTTCTTTGCTTACCATTCCGCATGGGGCGACAATGTTTTCGTACGTCGAAAACGAGCCTATGGGAATATTATGTTCTATTTTCAAGGCGTGTTCGTGCCGCATTTCCAATAGCTGATCGAAAAGCGTAATCTGGATGGCATCGCAACTGCGGTAACAGGTTCGGGTTTTCCCGGTGGTCGTGCAGGTTGTCCCCGTAAACAGAAGACCAGCGTTTTCCAGTAAATTTATGTTAAGCGCGGTACTGGATATGGGCTGCTTAAGCGTAAGCGCGATTTCTTTGACGCTCATGCTGGAGAACAACAAAAGTTTCAGTATATCTATTCTGACGGGAGAAGACAAGGCTTTTGCAAGGTTTAAAATCTTCTCTTCGTCGTCCAGCGTCAGATTTATCGGATAAAGCATAGGCAACATTCCCCCTTTTATTCTCCGATTATATCAGCATGCACGGTATCTTGTCAACGAACTTTTTCAGCATTTTTGAATTTCTGTATACAACAATATGTAAAAAAATGGAAAAGTTAAAAAATATTATATCTGCAAAACTAAAAAATTCAGAATTTTGCCGATTTTATAAATAGTAAAAATTTTGATTGATAAGGGATTCCATAAATTTTAATTGTTGTATAATTTTTTCAAGGCAAAATTATGGAAACGTATTGTCATATCATTTACTTGTATTTATAATATTGTTATATTTCAATTTTTGAACACTATAGAGGAACTTTTTAAGATGAGAGACGATTTTCCGCAGCCGCAATCGAAAAGAAGGAAGTGGCAGACTCTTAACGGACAATGGGAGTTTGCTTTCGGCGACGAAACCGCCGGATTTAATCCTTTTGGAAATGATGCTTATCCTTTGTCTATAAACGTGCCTTTCGCTTACCAGTGCGAATTAAGCGGAATAGGGGATAAGAACGTGCACGAAAACGTTTGGTACAGAAGGAATTTCGTTTTAAGTCCTATGCTTAGGGAGTGTAAGGGCGTAGTGCTTAAATTTCTTGCCTGTGATTACGCCTGCACCGTATGGCTTAACGGCAGGTTTGTTTTGACGCACGAAGGTGGTTACGACGCTTTTTCCGCAGACGTTACAAAATATCTTGTTCCGGGGGAGCAGATTATAGTCGTAAAAGTTACGGACAGTTTGTCTAAGACCCAGCCCCGCGGCAAACAAACCTGGCTGGATCGGTCGCAGCGGTGCTGGTACCTGCCCACGACCGGAATTTGGCAAAGCGTATGGCTGGAAGGAAACAACGGCGATTACATAGAAAATTATCGCATATCTCCCGATCCGGACAGGTTGACGGTTACGCTGGATTTATATACGGCTTACGGCAATGCTGACGGGTTAAGCGCAACTGTAATTTCGCCTTCAAGAGAAAAATACACCTTAAACTGCGAAGCAATCGGAACGGCGCACAAGCTTACGCTGGACGTAAAGCGGCCTGACCCGATTGACGGCGTGCATCTGTGGTCGCCCGAAAATCCCGTAATTTACGGGCTGAGCATAACGCTTAAAAAACAGGACGAAATTCTGGACGAGGTGGAAACTTACTTTGCCTTTCGCAGCGTTTACGTCAAAGGCGACAAAATATATCTAAATCACAAGCCTTTAACAATGAAACTTGTGCTGGACCAGGGTTACTGGGCGGACGGAGGGATGACCGCACCTGACGCGGAAGCGTTTAAACGAGACATTACCCTTGCCAAGAAGATGGGCTTCAACGGGGCGCGCAAGCATCAGAAGGCGGAGGATCCCTATTTTTACTACTATGCCGATATGCTGGGATTTCTGGTATGGGCGGAAACTCCGAGCTGTTACGAGTTTTCCGTTAAATCCGTAAAGGCTCTTACTTCGGCGCATGCAAGACTTATTGAAAAAGTGTACAATCACCCGTCGGTAATAGCTTACGTACCGCTGAACGAAAGCTGGGTGAAATTCTTTATGACAAGCGGCAAAATGCGTTTGCAAAGTCACTTTACCATCTTACCAAAGCCATGGACGACACAAGGCTGGTGATTACCAACGACGGCTGGGAAAACGTCGAAGCAACCGACGTGGTGACGGTACACGATTACTCCAAGTACGGGGAAAACTTCGCTGAAAAATACCGCGCGCCGAAAGACGATCTTTATCCCATGTGGAAAAGGCTTATGGCGTTCGGCGAGCATTTGCCCGACCTGCCCGTAATGCTATCCGAATACGGCGGAATCACCGTTTCAAAGGACGGCGGATGGGGTTACAGCGGGGCGGAAAAGGGGGAGGAGGATTTCCTCAAAAGGTTTGAAAAGCTTAACGAAAACGCTTTCAGCGGTGTGTTCTGCGGGGGGTGTTACACTCAGCTTACAGACGTGGAAAAGGAAACCAACGGGCTTCTGGACGAGCGGCACAATCCCAAATATTCCGTCAGCGCGATAAGAGAAATTATGGATAAATTCGACGAAAAGGAGAAGATATTATGAAAAAAATAGTTTGTTTTCTGCTTGCTTTATTGCTTTTCACGCCTCTTCTCACGGCGTGCGGGGGCGGTTCAAGCAACAACATTCAGTTCTGGGTATACGGCTCTTCCGACCAGCTGGATATGTACACGCGCGTTACCGACGCTTTCAACGATTCGTACGGTAAAGATCACGGCATTAAGGTGGAAATCAGCCAAAAACCCAACGGCAGCTACGGCCAGACGGTTCAGGTGTCTTCCACAAGCTCTTCGGGGCCCGACGTCTTTCTGATCGCCGAGGCGGAGTTCAAATCCTGGATTATAGGTCAGTATTTCTGTCCCATTCAGGAATACGTGGATAAGGTCACCGACATCAGCTTAGGCGATATTATGCCTACCACGGTTAACAGATTGCGTTACAACGTGGAAACAAACACTTCTCACGTTGACGATCCGTTATACGGATTGCCGCTGGACACTCAGCCCACCGCGCTTTACTACAACCGTACGATGTTCGAAAAAGCCGGCATTATCGAAATAAGCGTGGATGAAAATAATCTCGACGCGTGGAATGCAGGCGAAATTGCGGATAACAACGGCAAAATGAAAAGC
>ERZ1643247.2711-NODE-2711-length-13473-cov-5.004099_pt1 | contig 13473 bp, 12 predicted proteins | sample MGYA00579264_ERZ1643247 | MGnify/ENA primary metagenome ERZ1643247 (study PRJEB29033, sample SAMEA4952262) | chicken gut metagenome | biome: Broiler Chicken; feature: Gastrointestinal Tract; material: Caecum | place: Ireland | collected 2018 | study: Broiler... | reverse complement strand
TTTGTCTGGTAACTCTACCTTAACACAGGTCCTGTCTACTCGCTATCTTTTTTTTACTTTTTGTCTCACATCATTGTAACACCTACATTTTTTATTCGATGAAATTATGAATATGCATTGCACTTTCGTTTAAAAAACGGTATCATTAAGAGTACCGTTTATATACGAAATGAGGTGGAAACAATGCGCGCCTCTTCGACGCAGAAATCCTTTCGGAGGGTGCTGACTGAACAGGAGCACGGACTTTCAGGTGTTCCGGTGTTTGCCTGTGCTAAAGGAAAAGAGGCGGTACTTCCAATGATCGAACACCGCCATAAGGATAAATATGAATGCGTTTTATTGGGAGAAGGAACAAGAATCCTTACAGCCGGCGGTCTTCCTTATACTGTGTATCCGGAAAATGCCTTTTTTACACATCCTGATGAACCGCATGCAGCGGATTTTGCATCCAGGCATGCGGGTGAGATGCTCTGGTTTCAGCTGAGTGCACAAGGACCGTTTCTTGGAATGGGGCCGGAGGAGCAGAAGTTTGTGCGCCGACTTCTTTCTGATTGCAGGGCGAGGATGTTTTCAGTTTCTCCGGATGTGTACGCCATGTTCCGGGAGAGCTTTCGTTTGCTTAGCAGAAACGGCACTGCATCGATGCTGAAAGGGCGGGCGCTTTTTACCTGTGCATTGATCGCGTTGCTGGAGTCGCCGGCGGCTGTACCGGTGCTTTCGCCTGAAATAGACCGCGCAAAGCTGTATATCCTTTCCCATTTGCAGGAGGGGATTGATCCGGATGATTTACGGAATGGGAGCGGCCTTTCCCGCATGGAGTTTGAAAAACGTTTTATGGAACAGATTGGTTTTGCACCGAAAGAGTATATCCTCCGTTTAAAAATAGAAGCGGCTGCACGGGATATTGCGCAAGGAAGGCACGATTTTGCGGACATTGCATTTGGTTATCACTTCTCTTCTACCGCTTATTTTAAAACGCTTTTTAAACGTTATATGGGAGTCTCGCCTAAGCAGTATCGTGCCAAGCAAGGAAAACAGCGTTTTCTGCATATAAAGTAGCAGAATATTTTTTGAAGCGGAAAAGGCAGATCGACTCGATTTGGATGGAGGCATTGACAATGTTTACAGATCTGTATGAAAAAATATGTTCCGGTGAGGAACGTATATCGCTTATTGGCCTCGGCTATGTGGGAATGCCCATTGCTGTAGCTTTTGCAAAAAAAGTCAACGTCATTGGTTTTGATATCAATAAATATAAAATTGAGCAGTACCAATCTGGCATTGATCCCACAAAAGAAGTAGGCGATGATGCAATCCGGCAGAGCACGGTTTGCTTTACGAGCGATGAAACCATGCTTCGTTTGGCCAAGTTTCATATTGTGGCGGTGCCGACCCCGATTAATACAGACAAAACACCTGATCTTTCACCGGTTGAGAATGCATCCCGCGTAGTGGGCCGCAACCTGACAAAGGGATCGGTTGTCGTATATGAATCCACAGTGTTTCCGGGCGTCACAGAGGATGTGTGCATCCCGATTCTTGAAAAAGAATCAGGATTGGTGTGCGGAGCGGATTTTAAAGTCGGCTATTCTCCAGAGCGTATTAATCCGGGGGATCGGGTACATCGCCTTTCCAATATTAAAAAAATTGTTTCTGGAATAGATGAAGAGACACTTGATCTTGTCGCCAAAGTATATGAGATTGTGGTAGAAGCGGGTGTTCATCGCGCAGGAAGCATCAAAGTTGCAGAAGCTGCAAAAGTTGTCGAGAATTCACAAAGGGATATCAATATTGCCTTTATGAACGAACTGGCGCTTGTTTTTGACAAGATGGGCATTGACACCAAAGAAGTAATTGAAGCAATGAATACGAAATGGAATGCATTGCGGTTTTATCCCGGGCTGGTCGGTGGTCATTGTATCGGTGTAGACCCTTATTATTTTATCTATCGGGCGGAAATGCTTGGATATCACTCCCAGATTATTGCTGCTGGGCGGAAAGTAAACGATGCAATGGGCAAGTTTGTTGCAGAATCTGCCATTAAACAGCTTGTCCAAGCAAATAAGCGGGTCAAAGGGGCGCGTGTCTGCATATTGGGGCTGACCTTTAAAGAGAACTGTCCGGATACGCGCAATACACGGATCATCGACATTATAAAAGAGCTGAAAGAGTACGGCATTGAACCGCAGGTTGTCGATCCCGTAGCCGATGCAAAAGAGGCAATGCGGGAATATCATATTGCGCTTTCTCCGCTTTCTGCAATACATGATATGGATGCGGTTATTTTTGCTGTAGCACACGATTGTTTTTGCAAAATGGGATTACGTGAGATTGAAGCACTGTTTGCAGATAAAGAGGATGAGGAAAAAGTGCTGATTGACGTAAAATCCGTACTGGATGCGGATACAATGCGCGGCGCTGGGTATCGTTATTGGAGGCTTTGATGCAGGTGGATGCAGAAGGGACTTCCGCTGTGCCCTGCATACTATAAGTGCCTTGTTTTTACGGCATTCAAAAATCAGGATGGCATCTGATAAGGAGAACGCGGATATTGCCTGTATGGTTGATATATTGCTGTATGGATACATAGGGGCTTTTCTTCTATGTCGTTTTGGCATAACGGGCGCTTATAAGGGGATTTTTGGCTATATGTGAGGATTTCCCGCAGACGTTTATTCCTGCGGGAGCGGTTGAGCCTTCGACATTTTAATTGATATAGACCGCGTTTTGCAGTAATTGGCTTAGCTCAATGATGATATGGATATGCCGCAGGTGAGAAAGGGGAAAGCAGTAGTGCAGCGTGTAATGGGTTATATGCGCAAGGCGATTACAGAATTTCGGATGATTGAAAATGGCGATAGAATTGCTGTCGGTGTTTCCGGCGGAAAAGACTCGGTTGCGTTATTAGTAGGGCTACAGCAGCTCCGAAGATTTATTGGGATTGAATACGAGGTTGTTGCTTTGACGCTTGATCCGGGCTTTGGCGGGCAGGAGACGGATTATAGCGCGATTGCGGCTCTTTGCGCAGAATATAGCATCCCTTATGAGCTGCGCCAAGATCGTGTTTGATGAAAGGAAAGAAAAGCATCCTTGTTCGCTTTGCGCAAGACTCCGGCGCGGTGCGCTGCACGATTCTGCCAAAGAGCTCTCCTGTAACAAATTGGCGTTAGGACATCATTTTAATGATGTAGTGGAAACTTTTATGCTAAACCTGTTTAAGGAGGGACGGATAGGCTGCTTTGCACCGGTTACCTACCTTTCCCGAAAGGATCTGACCATGATCCGCCCGCTGGTATTTGCGCCGGAAAAGGAGATTTCAGCGGCAATTCGAAAAAACGGGCTTCCAGTTGTCAAAAGCATCTGTCCGGCAGATGGTGCAACGGCCAGAGAAGAGATGAAATCCTTTTTGAGGGAGCGGGAGCGGGAAGACCACGGCTTTACCTATCGGATGTTCGGCGCGCTTCGCCGGAGCGGCGTAGATGGCTGGGGATATCCAGAAAGTGGGCTCCGCAATCCGGAAATTGACGGTAAGGTGCGGAAAACAGGGCTTCCGGCCGGCTCCCAGACTCGGACACAACTATAATGAAGGAGGCGTTTATATGACGCGCGTTTCAGCAGTCATTCTATATAATGAAAACGGGGAAATTTTAATATGCCAGCGTGGTGCCGGCGGTTGTTGTGAATACCTGTGGGAGTTTCCGGGAGGGAAAGAAGAGCCTAAAGAAACTGCGGCAGAATGTGCAGTGCGCGAGTGCCGTGAAGAACTCAATATAGAGGTAGGCGCGCTGGATACAGTTGGGACATCTTTTTACAGCTATCCCGACAGGGATATTTCGTTTACCTTTTTTAAAGGGAAAATTTTGTCCGGGGAACCAACACAAACTGTGCATAAGAGCATCCGTTGGGTCACGCCCCAAAACCTATCAGAATATGCCTTTTGCCCGGCAGATACATGGATCCTTGAGCAGCTGAAGAGGGAAGCAGAATAAAGGAAGCCGCGCGGTGTCAAAACCGCGCGGCTTCCTTATAGGTCAATTGTACGCTTTAAGGGGAGACGGTTTGTGCGCTTGGCTGTCGGGCAGCTCTTCGTCTGATACATCGCCGCCTTTTTGAGAACGCTTATATAAAAGCTTTAATAAGATCGGCGTTACAACTGAGGAGACAATGATCAGCATAATGACCGCTGCAAAATATTCCGCTGGGATCAGACCGATGGCAAGGCCCTTCTGTGAAACGATCAGGGCAACTTCTCCGCGTGTCATCATACCTACGCCAATTTTAAGCGAGTCCCCTCCTGAAAAATGGCAGGCCTTCGCCATTAAGCCGCACCCAATAACTTTGCACACCAGAGCGACGGCAACAAATAGGATGCAAAACCATAGCAGAGACCATGTCATATTGTCAAACTGCGTTTTTAATCCGATGCCGGCAAAGAAAATAGGGCTGAACAGCATATAGGAATTGATGTCCATTTTTCTGGCGATATAATCTGCGTCACGAATATTGCAGAAAATGATTCCTGCAACAAACGCACCGGTGATATCTGCAATTCCGAACCAAGCCTCTGCAATATAAGCCATTCCAAGACATACGGCGAACGCATAGATAGGCAGACGGCGGCGATGGGGAAACCGGTTGTCGAGCCATTTGAAGAGAAAATATAAAAGCAGCCCGACCACGACCGCGAAAACGAAGAACAAAACAGTATTTATAACAACCATAAAAGGATGCGCATCTGGGTTTTTAAAGCCGATTACAAAGGTGAGGACAATAATGCCGATCACATCATCAATAATAGCTGCACTTAATATAGTGGTACCGACTTTCCCTTTCAGTTTACCCATTTCGCGCAATGCTTGCACGGTAATACCTACGGAAGTAGCCGTCATGATTACGCCAATAAAGACCGCCTTAAAAAAGTCGTCTGTCCCGACGGCGGCAAAACCGTACATAATGGAATACAGCAGATAGCCGCCGATCAGTGGAAGCAAAACACCGGCGCAGGCAATGAAAAAGGCGGCTACGCCTGTCTTTTTCAGATCTTTTAAATCGGTTTCAAGCCCAGCGACAAACATCAACATAATGACGCCGATTTCCGCCATTTGATTTAAGAAGTCGCTTTGGCTGACAAGACCTAAAACGGAGGGACCAATCAAAAGGCCGGCAATAATTTCACCCACCACCTGCGGCACATGAATGAAGCGCGCAAGGATGCCCAGCGATTTTGCGGCGACAATGATAATCGCCAAATCCAGAAAGAAATCGATTGACACGTAAAACACTTCCCAATTTACAAAGAATCTTTTTGCATAAACCAAAAAATATTTTACGCTTTGTTCACAATAAAGTCAAGAACAGAAGAGAGACAGCTGAACAAAAAATGCTCCCTGTATCAAGAATACCGGAGAGCATTTTGCCTTATTATACGCCCTGCATGCTGTCCAGATAGAAACAGCGCTCAACGCAGATTGCACAGCCGCATAGATGCAGATAATCGTCTTTAACGGCAGCCCGCAGCATTGTGATGGGACGTCCTGCGATTTTTACAGCTTGTTCCGAGACGCTTTGCAGCATGGATTCTTCATGGAAAAAGCGGCCGCAGAGAAAAATCTTTTCTGGATCAATCAATTGTGCGTAAAGCGCAGCCATATGTGCGGCACGCTCTGATAACGTCCCGGATACAGTGCGAAAATCCGAGCCCAGTTGGCCGCGGACGCCGCTGTAAGGTCTTCCGTTCAATAAAATACCGACCTCAATCGGCGGCGCCTCATCGCAGTGGAGCAAGACAGCGTGTCGGGTATTTTCTCCATAAAACAACCGTTGTGCAATCAATGCGCCGGACGCCGTTCTTGCAGTGATGATGGGGATCTTTACCGCATAGGCAAGATCCCGCTTTAAGCGTGCCAGTTTTTCGGCTCCGCCGCCTCCTTCTATCAGATTGGCCGCTCGATCCTCCAGCACGACACCGATTCCAAGGATATGGTTGCTTGAGAGGTAATTGTCATGTATCATTTGTTGTACCCGTTCAAACAGCATGCCAAGTACGGCTCTATAGTGTATGCCCCGGATATCAATCTGAATATGCTCCAGTGAATCTCCGCGCAAATTGGACAGTCCGATCGTAAGAAAATGATCGCCGATAGACGCACCGAAGGCCAAACGGCAGTTTGGATCAATAGTAAGCAGTACTTTCCGCCTTCCGCGCTTTTGTTGAATCAAAGAACCTTCTGCACCCTCTGTTAATAAACCATCCTGAAGCATTTCTGCGGTCAAAAGCGTGACGGCAGACTTGGTGATGCCGATCTTTGAGGAAAGGTCAATGCGGGAGCACGCACCGTTACGCCGGATCATATTCAAGATTAAGAGCTTGCTTCTGGTTTTCATATCGATGCGCGGATTGATCGGCGTATTCATTGCGTTATTACTCCCCTTTTTTATTGTAGCGGAATGTTTTAAAAGAATGCTTTTGCAAGCTGTAGTGAAAATGAAGAAAATGCGCTTTCCTTCTTTAAGGATAGCGCATTTTCTCGATTATCTCATGAATAATATGTGAATTGTTTCTCGAAGCATTTCAATTTCTGTTTTCGATCGTGCTGGACGGATTGTCCACAGCCAAACAGCCTTTTGCCTCTATCTGCTCCTTGTTTGCCTCACGTATCTCCAATTCCAATTCATCTTCACTGATATTTTGTAATTTTTTAGCAGGATAGGTGGCGGTTGATAGCCAGTTTTGTGAGGAATCGGCTTCTTCAAAATAAAAGTTATAGTAAGCCGGTTCCATGTTTTCAGCGGCAAGCAGGGTTTGAATGGTTTTTATCAAATGCGCCGCCTCGGAAGTATTGAGAGTATTGCAGGTTATCCTTATCATCAAGCTTCCGTCCATACTGTGGATAGCCTGCATAGAAAAGGGCATATCCAGCGGAATATCCTGATAGGGGATAGCTGGAGTGCCATCAGGGGTGGTAGCCCAACTAAAGTAACAAAATATATCCTGCGCCTCAGGGATCGAAGAGACGATGGTTTCTATTTGTTTGGTATATTCATTGCTTAAACGAGAAAGGGTATTTCCGCGTTGTTCGACGTCGGTCTGAAACGTATCATAGGCGATATTTGCTCCGTCTTTTGTAATAAAAATGCCGAAACGTGTGTCCTGGCTTTCAGGTGACTGCGCTGATACAGCATATTCGGTAAGTTTGAAATCATAGTGGATGTCTGTAATTTCAAGCCGGTATTCCGGGTAATTGTCCCGGATGTATTTTTGGGCGGTCCCCCTCGCGATCAGCATGATCAACGGATTGCCCGTAAAACTGAATGTAAGGCTGAAACAAAAGATAATCAGGCCGAAGGCCAGCAGGCCGGCGTCTATCTTTAAAAACAATTTGCGTTTCTTCATGGAGAATTCCTTTCTTTCTTAAAAGCAAAGTGCAGAAGAAATCCGATGAGCAGTCCGATGCCGATAAATAAGGCGCAGATTATACCGTATAAGATGCCGTTTATCGCCCCATCCGTCCAGCTAATTTTGCCGGGGGCAAACAGGTAACGCAGAAATACCGCTGTAAAGGTTGCAGCAGGTGCGACCCAACACCATTTTTTAAGCAGGAAATAGGCGCTTGCACCGACAGCAGGGAACAGGATAAAATTATAAAACATAGTGTAATGATCCATCATGGCGGCCCCGGAAACGATGCCGATAACCAAAACCGCGCAGACAGTCCAAAACAGGCGGCGGCGCAACTTTTTTAAAGTACGGGCTACAACTGGAACAGCTTCCGGCTGTGGTTCGTATTGCAGCAAAGCACGGCAGGATCCGCACTCGGCTATGTGCTCCTGCACCAGTTTTTCGCTCTCCTTGCTGGCGGCATGGTCTGCAACCAGCGGAATCAGATCCCTGATGATCTCGCATGGGATTTTGTCCATTCCAACCCCTCCTTTTTCATTTCATTTAATAACCAGCGCTTTGTCCTGAATTCAATGACTCGCGCACTGCTTTCGGAGATGCCAAGATTTTGTGCGATTTCCGCGTAAGCATAGCCGTTCATACGGAATAGAACAATTTGACGCGCCCGCTCATCTTTTTGACTAAGGAGGCGTTTGACGGCTGCCAACGTTTCACGGATATCGAACGTATCCTCCGGTGAGAACTCCATATAAGAGCGAATCAGGTATTCTTCGGCCGGACGCCTGAGACGCCTGAGTTCCTGCATCCAGAGATTGCGCGCGATACCGAATAGCCAGGTTTTGACGGAAGATTCGCCACGGAATTTTCCGGAGGCAGTTATTGCATGCAGGAAGGTTTCCATTAAAAGATCTTCAGAACGATCTGGATCATGCGTCAGAAATACGAGATACCGAAAAAGATCGGCCGAATAGGTTCGGTATAACTCTTCTGTTGATTGCATGCGCATCCTCCTTCCGTGAGAATATTGAAAACCAATTTTCAACTTATCAGTCGCATTTGGAGTGAAAATGTTTCATCGCATTGAAAAATATATGCCAGCGGAAAGTTTCAATTGCTATTTATACTTTGCAGCAGAGACAGCGCTTGATTATATGCTTCATTCAGAGCTTCAGCTGACGCCGCCATTATTTTGCATGGAGTTAAGCGGATTGCTTCCCTTCCTATTTCTATTATAAAATGGGTGCCGCTGTTGGACAAGGAGGCAAAAGCTGTCGGATGAGAGCCTCTGGCTGTTTTACGCATATCTGATATTTACTAAACAGCAATTGCAACATTTTATCCAGAACACTGCAAATAGAACCTGCGTTTTCGGAGAATAAAGGATATTTTTCGAAAGAAGATGAATTTTTTTGAATCAATACTTGCATTTATTGCGTTAAATCGCTATAATAAAAATGATGTGTCGGGAGAGACGGCACCTGCGAGGCTTTATACTCGCAGAAAATACGTACAGGAGGAGATCTATATGGCATTTAAAAGCGAGTACCTGCAGCACGTATATGAAACGGTTGAAAAACGCAATGCAGGAGAGTCTGAATTTTTACAGGCCGTAAAAGAGGTTTTGGAATCCTTTGAGCCGGTCGTTGAGGCGAATCCATCCATTATTGACACCGGTGTTATCGACCGTATTGTTGAGCCGGAGCGCTTTATCCAATTCCGTGTTTCATGGGTAGACGACAATGGGAAAGTTCAGGTAAACCGCGGCTTCCGTGTACAGTTTAATTCTGCAATCGGGCCGTATAAGGGTGGCCTGCGTCTGCATCCGTCCGTTTGCGCTTCCGTTATCAAATTTCTGGGCTTTGAGCAGTGCTTTAAAAACAGCTTAACGGGACTTCCGATGGGCGGCGGCAAAGGCGGTGCTGATTTTGACCCGAAAGGGAAATCCGACGGGGAAATTATGCGTTTTTGCCAGAGCTTTATGACGGAACTTTGTAAACATATCGGGGCAGATACAGACGTTCCGGCAGGCGACATTGGCGTCGGCGCACGTGAAATTGGTTATATGTTCGGCCAATATAAGCGCCTGCGCAATGAGTTTACCGGCGTTTTGACTGGGAAAGGCCTTTCCTATGGCGGCTCCCTCGCAAGAACGGAAGCAACCGGTTACGGCCTCTGCTATTTTACAGAGGAGATGCTCAACTGCATGAAAAACGACAGCATGAAAGGGAAAACGGTTGTCATTTCAGGCTCTGGGAATGTAGCAATTTATGCGACGGAAAAAGCAACACAGCTTGGCGCAAAGGTCGTAGCACTGTCCGACTCAAACGGCTACATTTATGATGCAAACGGCATCAATCTTGACGTTGTAAAACAGATTAAAGAAGTAGAGCGCGGCCGTATCAAGGAGTATGCAGATCGTGTTGAGGGCGCCGTTTATACGGAAGGATGCCGTGGTATTTGGAGCATCAAGTGCGATATTGCACTTCCCTGCGCAACTCAGAATGAGTTAAACGGAGAAGAGGCGGCATTGCTTGTTAAGAATGGCGTTATGGCAGTTGCGGAAGGTGCCAATATGCCGTCTACGCCGGAAGCGATTGAAACCTTGCAGAATGCAGGCGTCCTGTTTGGCCCGGCAAAAGCGGCTAATGCAGGCGGCGTTGCAACCTCCGGTCTTGAAATGAGCCAGAACTCAATGCGGTATGGCTGGACTTTTGAAGAGGTTGACTCTAAATTAAAAGACATTATGATTGGAATTTTCCATAACGCGTATGATGCGGCGAAAAAATACGGTGTAGAGGGAAATCTCGTTGCGGGTGCGAATATTGCTGGATTTGAAAAGATCGCAGATGCAATGATCGCACAAGGCGTGGCCTATTAAACGTATAGTAGCAGGATGTATTTTTCGTCTTGTTTACAGGCTTAAAATATTTTGTTATATAAAGCGGTAAAGGGTTTGTTGACTGTAGAGGATTACAGTCGACAAACCCTTTGTTTTGTGCTAAGATGTGGATTATAGGGGACGGAGACCCCGATGAAAATAGGCAAATCATGTGTGAAGGGACGCGGCGTATAGCGGCGGTACCTGTTTTTATTACAAAGATGGAAAGCAGAGCTTTATTTTTGAAGCGGACGGCGGCTATTATGAACATTATTGTTATAGGCTGCGGGAAGGTTGGTGCCGCTTTAACGCAGCAACTGGCCAATGAAAACCATGATGTTACGGTCATCGATGTGGATGGGGAAACGATAGAAGATGTTTCGTCTGAAAACGATGTACGCGGTGTGGTAGGAAACGGTGCAAGTTACCTTGTACAACAGGAGGCCGGAATACAAGAGGCGGATTTGATGATTGCGGTAACGCATTCAGATGAATTGAACTTATTATGCTGCCTGATTGCCAAAAAGGCCGGAAACTGCCCGACGATTGCACGCGTGCGCAGCCCGATTTATAACAGCGAGATTGATTTTATAAAAGAAGGTTTAGGCCTCGCTATGGTGATTAATCCGGAATATGCGGCCGCCGTTGAGATGTCCCGTATACTGCGCCGCAGATCAGCCATAGAAATCAGCCCGTTTGCAAAGGGAAAGGTTGAAATGCAGAAATTCCGTATTTTGGAGGGATCCCTGCTTTGTGGGATGGCGCTTTCCGATATATCGGCGAAATTGCACTGTGACGTGCTCGTCTGCACGGTTGAGCGTGGAGATGAAGTGGTTATACCAGATGGCAGTTTTGTGTTGCAGGCACATGACCGCGTTTCTTTTGTTGCTTCACCGCACAATGCGGCGGCGTTCTTTAGAAAAATTGGAATTGAAAATGCCGCAGTAAAAAGCTGCATGATAATCGGCGGTGGAACGGTTGCATATTACCTTGCTTCGCTTTTGCTTGCTGCTGGAGTTAAAGTGAAGATTATCGATCAGAGCAAGGAGCGCTGCGAAGAACTGAGCGTACTCTTGCCTAAGGCTGTGGTCGTTTGCGGAGATGCGACGGATCAGCGCCTTTTAATAGAGGAAGGCATGGCGTATATGGATGCTTTTGTTGCAGCGACGGGCCTGGATGAAGAAAATATCCTGCTTTCCCTTCTTGCCCAGACTAAATCAAATGCCAAAACCATAACAAAAGTGACGCGGATCAATTATGACCATGTCATTGAAAGCCTTGAACTGGACAGCACCATTAATCCAAAAGAAATCACAGCCCAGTCGATTATCCGATATGTCCGGGCTATGCAGAATTCAGTGGGCGGAAATATGGAATCGCTTTATCGGATTATCGAAGGCCGGGCTGAAGCGATGGAGTTCCATATTACGGAGCCGTCCGAGCTGACGAGCGCGCCGCTCTGCAAGCTTTCCCTGCGCAAAAATATTTTAATAGGATGTATCAGCCGAGGTGGGAAAGTGGTCTTCCCCAGAGGGCAGGATCAAATTCGTGTGGGTGATACCATTGTTGTGGTATCCGGCGTTATTGGCTTAAATGATGTGCGGGAAATATTGAGACGTTAGGAGCGGCATATGAATTTATCAATGATCCGATATATTGCAGGTTGGATTTTAAGCTTTGAAGCGGCTTTTTTATCCCTTCCCTGCCTGATTGCTTTGTTATATAGGGAAAAAGAAGGGATCGCCTTTGTGGCGGTCCTCCTCGTTTGCTTGGCAATAGGGCTTCTGCTAGTTTGGAAGAAACCGAAGAATACGGTCTTTTTTGCTAAGGAAGGATTCGTATCGGCAGCGCTTTGCTGGATCATAATGAGTATTTTCGGTGCACTTCCGTTTGTTTTGTGCGGAGATATACCCAGTTTTACAGATGCGCTATTTGAGACAATTTCCGGCTTTACCACAACAGGCGCAAGCATTTTAAAAGATGTGGAATCGCTTTCGCGTTGCAGTATGTTTTGGCGCTGCTTTACCCATTGGATCGGCGGAATGGGCGTAATTGTATTTTTGATGACAGTGCTTCCGTTAACCGGAGGGTCATGGATTCATTTGCTGCGCGCAGAAAGCCCGGGGCCGTCTGTAGGAAAACTGGTGCCACGCATGCGGCACACAGCTGGAATTTTATATCTCATCTATTTGTGTATGACGATTATAGAAATTGTGCTTTTGCTGTTTGGCGGGATGAACTGGTTTGATGCGGTTACCATTTCGTTCGGTACAGCCGGCACGGGCGGATTTTCTATTTTAAACAGCGGTTTTGTGACGTATTCTTCCTATGTAAAAATCGTCGTTGCAGTGTTTATGATGCTTTTTGGCGTAAACTTCAATGTTTATTTTCTTATGCTCAACCGGAAGTTTGTACAGGCCCTGCGCTGCGAAGAGCTGCGGTATTACCTGATGATTATAGGAATATCGACATTGATCATCACACTGAATATCCTATCAATATGCGGATCGTTTGGAAAAGCGTTGGAGGAAGCGTTTTTTCAAGTCAGTTCTATTATTACAACCACCGGGTTTGCCAGTGCTGATTTTAATTTATGGCCGCAGACTTCTAAAACGATTCTTGTTTTATTGATGTTTATTGGCGCATGCGCCGAAAGCACCGGCGGAGGGATAAAGGTCAGCCGCTTGGTTATCTTGATTAAGACGATCCGAAAAGAACTCGCGTCCATTATCCATCCCAGAAGCGTGAAGAAAATCAAAATGGAGGGCAAACCCGTTGAGCATGAGGTCTTGCGTTCTACTAATGTTTTTATGATCACCTATGTTATCCTATTTGCTTTTTCGGTCTTGCTGATTTCTTTCAATGGATTTGATTTGACGACTAATTTTACGGCAGTGGCAGCGACATTGAATAATATTGGCCCCGGTTTGGAACTGGTCGGTCCAACTGGGAATTTTGGCTTTTTCTCGTCTTTTTCAAAATATGTCCTAATGTTCGACATGTTGGCGGGAAGGCTGGAGTTGTTTCCTATGCTTTTGTTTTTTAGCCCCTCGACATGGATGCAGAGCGGGTTCATCCGTAAAAAGCGCTTTCCACTGTGTAAGCGGTGAAGTGCATCCCCTCTGCGGGACGGCATAATTCTAAAAAATACGTTGTCCGATAAAAAGGACAACGTATTGACACGCCCCCTGTCAAG
>ERZ1643247.2709-NODE-2709-length-13484-cov-6.877206_pt1 | contig 13484 bp, 10 predicted proteins | sample MGYA00579264_ERZ1643247 | MGnify/ENA primary metagenome ERZ1643247 (study PRJEB29033, sample SAMEA4952262) | chicken gut metagenome | biome: Broiler Chicken; feature: Gastrointestinal Tract; material: Caecum | place: Ireland | collected 2018 | study: Broiler... | reverse complement strand
TAACTATGTGGCTTTCAGCCACATTCGTGGCAAAGTCGTGAATAATTCAGGTTTTATATATTTTTAAGCTCATGTCCCCTAAACCTATATGTTCCTTATCATTCAAACACTGTATCGAGGCTTCTTTTTTCATGGTATATTCATTTTTATGCAAAGAAAAAGAGCACTGGAATGCTCCAATGCTCTCTGCCGTCATGCTCAAACAATTCTATCTGGTTACAGTATCATCGCCGCAATCAAATCACTTGGTAATGCTCCAGTGCATCCATGATGTATCCGCGCTTCTCCTGAGTACAGTGCCGAATCTTCGGATTCTCCTTTTTTGAAATATTGTAATTCAGTCTCATTTCAACGCCACAGTCCCGCTTGACTTCCGCGATGTCCTTCGTATGAGTGTTCACTCCATACTTTGCCTTGATAAACTTCTTTATGTTCTGGTATGTGGATTTTTCTTCCGTATAGGTTTTACTGCCATCCACATCTATAGGTATCTCTATCTCCACCTTATAGTCCTTACTTTTCCTTTTTCGAGTTAATAAAACTACCGTCTCACAATTCCCTGTCTCCGGAAACATGTCTACACAACAAACCTTCTCCACCCGGTACCCTCTCTCCTGAAGCACGATCAAATCCCTTACCAAACTGGTGGGTTTACAGGACACATAGACCATCCGTTCCACTCCAAAATCGATAATCTTGCCCAGAGCCTTGGGATGAATTCCATCCCTGGGGGGATCCAGTACAATTAGATCCGGCTTCTCTTTCAGCTCATCTACCACCTTCAGCACATCGCCGGCCAGAAACTGGCAATTGTCCAGGCCGTTGAGTTTCGCGTTTTCCCGGGCGGCCTCCACCGCCTCCTCCACAATCTCCACACCTACTACCTGTTTTGCTACAGGGGCCAAAATCTGAGCGATAGTTCCTGTTCCGCTGTAAAGGTCAAAAACCACCTTATCCTTCGTATCGCCAATATAACTCCTAACCTTCTCATAAAGGACCTCCGCTCCCAGGGAGTTGGTCTGGAAAAAGGAGAAGGGCGTAATTTTAAAGCGCAGCCCCAGAAGTTCCTCATAAAACCAATCGCCGCCATACAAAATTTCCGTCCGGTCGCTCCGAACCACATCTGCCAGGGAATCATTGCAGGTATGAAGAATCCCCGCCATCTTGCCCTCCAGAGAGAGCTGCAGGACACGCTCTTTCCAAGTCTCCAGAGCCTGCCTTTCCCCTGCTTCTCCTCCAAAACACTCCTTCTGAGACGTTGTAACCAGTACTACCAGTATCTCCCCGGTCTTTACCGCGCGGCGTACCAGCAAATGACGCAGATAGCCCATATGCTGCAGCTTCCGGTAAAAAGGAACTCCCGCATTCTCAAAAAATTCCCGCGTGGCCTCCAAAATCCGACAAAAATCACGGTGAACAATCTGGCATTCCGGCGTCGTCACAATATCATAAAAGCTCCCCCTCTTGTGCATCCCCAAAGCCAGGGGACCTCCTTTTGTCTCATCTCCAAAGGAAAACTCCATCTTATTTCGATATCCCGCAGAAATGGGACTCCCCTCAATCCCCTGGAATTCATAGGTGTCCGGATCCGTCACCTGGTCTAATAGACGTTTTACCTGTTCCCTCTTAATTTTCAGCTGTTCCTCATAAGGAAGACCCTGATAAAGGCAGCCTCCGCACAGGCCGCTGTGAACGCACGCCTCTTCAGGCCGCTCCTCCTTTGAATGTTCAAGAACCTCCATCAGCTTCCCTTCGCATTTTCCATTGCGTTTTTTGGTCACCACCCCCCGGATTTTCTGTCCTGGAAGGGCGTTCTTTACTTCAATCCTCTGCTGTTCGATTTCCAGAATTCCCTTGTTTGGAAAATCCATTCTCAATACGGTCCCTTCAAATACATCTCCCTTTTTCATCTAATTCTCTCCTGATCAGTTTTTCTCTATGTCAGAGCCAGGACTATGCCCATATCTGCGAATTCATCCCTGACTCCTGAAGTCAATGTATGAATTATATCAAAAAAAACCGATCTGTCCAAGCCCTCTTTATTCCTGCCCCTCACTCCCATTCTCCGCTCCTTCTCTCAGGTATCCCTGGATTTGCAGAACTCCCTCATCCATCTGTATAATCACTGCCCCGGTTTTTCCCGTCTCCCACACCCGAACGTCCCTTTGCCTAAGCCGTTCCAGAACATGAGGCGAGGGATGCCCATAGGAATTTCCAATACCATAAGATATAACGGCCTCCCGGGGGGACACTGCATCCAAAAACTCCTGGCTGCTGGAAGTATCGGAGCCATGGTGAGCTACCTTCAGCAGATGAATCGGAGGCAAAGTCTCCGGCTGCGTCCTCTCAAGCAGCTGACTCTCACACTCCTGATCCATATCCCCGGTAAAAAGCATATGAAATCCTTCAAAAGACATCTTTACCGCTAAAGACTGCTTATTCCGGTCCGTCGTTCCCCCAATAGGATCTCCTCCAAAAAGACAGTGAAGCTCCAATCCCCCCCTGGAAATCCGGTCTCCGCTTTCCATATAAAAAACATCCGCGCCTTTTTCTTGAGCCAGAGACTCCAACTTCTGATAAATCTCCTCTCCTTTCCCTACCCCAGGCAATATAAGATTGTGAATTTTTATCTCCGCCTCTGTTCCCAGCAGTTCCACCAGACCGCTGATATGATCGTTATCCCCATGGCTGACCAGAGCACACCAAATTTCAGAAATTCCCCGGCTTTCCAAAAAAGGTTCCAAACATTCCTCTCCCAGACCTGAACGGCTGCTGCTTCCTCCGTCAATCAAAAGTACCCCGTCCTTCCATTCCACCACAATACCATCTCCCTGTCCCACATCCAGACAGGTAATCCGAAGGCCTGCCGTCTGCCGTGGCCACAGAAAAATGAGACATAAAAAATACGCGCCAAAACACCATAGGAATCCTTTCCAGTCAAAAGATTTCTCCTTTTCTCCCTCCTTGCCCTCCCTTATCTCCCTGAGTTTCTTCCATCCCCAAAGCGGAAGCAGCAGCAGACCAAATAAAACAGCCATATACGCGGCCAGCTGTCCAGGCTCGGGCCTTCCCAAAAGCAGGCTGTATCCTGGCAGGTGCTCAAAAATTCCGCAGACGCCCTCATATCCCTTTAAGATAAAATGTCCGGTTCCTGCCGCCATTCTGCCCAGATTCGTGGAAACCGCGCCCAGAGCAATAGCTCCTATCGCTGAATAAATAAGCCCCGCTCCCAAAGGCATCACCAGAAGGTTTAAAAATATACCGTAAAGAGGATGACGGAAATAGTGCCATACCACAATCGGCGTAAGAACTATCTGAACACAGAGACTGATCACCCATGTTTTTTGCCAGCTGCGGACCGCCCCCAGTTTTTCGCATAAACAGGGCCCCAGTCCTCCAATAGCCCAGACTGCTCCAAAGGACAGCTGGAAGCCGCTGTGAAAGGCCAGATAAGGTCTCTGCCATAAAAGCAGAACCGCCGCCAATCCAAGAGCCGAAAGGCTGTCATAGCTTCTGCCCGCTGCAGCCGCCAGCCAAAGGCAGAGAATCATAACTACCGCCCGCATAGCAGAACCCGAACTTCCGGTAAGAATTCCATAAGCCATCACCAGAATTCCTCCTGCAATCCCCGCCCCCGCCTGTCTGAGCCCCAGTCTGCGCAAAATCAAATAAAGGCTGCCTCCTACAATGGTCAGATGCTGACCGCTAACCGCCAGAATATGAGAAATTCCATGGCGCTGATACATTTCCTTAATTTCCGGATCCATAAACGACTGATCTCCCAGGACCACCGCCTGGAAAACGCCCAGATCTTCCTCTTTGCATACCCTCATTAAAATTTTTTTACACCAATGATGGAATCTTCGGATCCCTTCACGATAGGGAATCGTGGAGGTCTCAATCACTCGAAGCTCCTCGCCGTAAACCTGACAGCAATATCCCTGAGACCGGCTGTAAATCCCAAAGTCAAATTCCCCCGGATTCCGGGCTCTCTCTGTTTCTTCCAGTCTGCCCCTCAGTTCTACCGTCCATCCGATCTGCGGCAAATCTCCTTCTTCCACAAATACGGAAATCCTACGAAAATACACCTCGGTCCACCCGGTTCTGGCGGAGGCATGTTCCAAAATTAAATTGGTTCCATTTTCTTTTTCCTGAATCTGAACCACCTTTCCACGAACCAGCGAACGTACATCTGCCAACCGGCGCGCCCCTTCCGCTTCTCTATGAAATCGGGCTGTTTCCCTTTCCGCCCGTCCATATCCCATGCCAAATGCGGCGGCCATACAGAGAAAGAGGCAAATCTTCCCCAGGCTGCAGCGCAAAAAGAGCAGAAACGAATCTCCGCTTCTGCTCCGCCATTTTCCCAGGGTCAAAGAGCAGCCCAGAAGCGCTGCTCCCAATCCCCCGTAAATTCTGCTTATATCAGCCACATTCAGCAGAGCCAATACCTCTCCAAGTACGAAACTCCCTGCAATTGCAAAAATGGGCCGTTTAATCAAATATTCTCCTTTCGCAAAAATTAAGGCTGTTCTTCCTCCATATACTGCTCGTTACGCTCAAAAGCTGTATTGAGTGACACTACATCCCGAAACATCACATCTTGGGAACCGTTTACCAGAATTCTCACCCTGGTTACCGTTGTCAGCTCCGTCAGCGAATTAACAATGGCATAAATTGGCAGATACTCGCTGACATCTGTTACACCTTCCAGGAAGGTAGCATCGAAATTAATGTAACATACGCTGTCGTTTACACTGAGGTTCAGAACCTTCAGCCCCTCCGGAAGGACAGGGCGAAGACCCTCCTGCTCCGGACCGGCGATCAGCTGCTCCACAATCAACTGTTCCATGGAAGAGGTATTCATATCGTGGATTACCTCCCTCCGCTCCGGCACAAGACTGCTTCCGCTTTCATCGGCAAAGTACAGAGTCATCTCCACCTTTTCGTAGGAATTCACATTACTGGTACCCATAATAAAATCACTGGCCGCCAGCATTCCCACCGGATTCTGATTCCGGTCCATCAAAGGCTGGTCTCCGCAATAAATGTTAATATACTCCACTCCGTTCACCTGCGTCAGCATCAAGGTCAGGGCCGCCCGGCACAAAATCTCCTGATCCGCTTTCATGGAAGTATAGTTTGCGTCAAAATACAAATACAGAACCTGATCCTCCCAACGGCAGTTCTGGTAAACCACCCGCTCTGATAAAGGCGGCTGACAGTCCAGATCCGCAGGAACCGTCCGGATCTGATCCATCAGTTCCGCAATCAATTCTTCCGGGTCTGTGGCCTGGGGGCGGTAAGCATATGGGACCAGTCTGGTGGAAGAAGAATTTAAATAGTAAATCCAGTACTCTCCCGCCTCCAGTTTCGGCTGCTCTTCCTGAGACCGGCTGCAGCCAGCCGCCGCTGCGGCAAAAAGAATCAAAAGAGTCCCCAGCGCCAACCATTTCAATAGCGGGAAACGAAGTCCTGACTTTTCTCTGTCCATCACGCTCTCGCCTCCTGTCTTGGAATATAATTCAGCGGAATACGCATAGCGAAGGTAGTCCCCTCTCCCAGAACGCTCTCAACATCGATAATGCCTCCATGCATCTGGACAATACTCTTCGTAATAGCCAATCCCAGTCCTGTTCCCCCAACTTCCCTGGACCGCGCCTTGTCTACCCGGAAGAATCGGTCGAAAATGTGATCCACATCTTCCTCTGGTATGCCAATACCGGAATCCATCACTTTCAAATAAAAATATTTATGATCTGCATCCAACGTCACCCGAACCCAGCCGGAATCCACATTGTACTTAATCGCATTTTCCACCAGATTCGTGATAGCCAGTGACATTTTCATTTCATCCACATCGGCCGTCACTTCCCGCATGCTCTCCAGAATCAACTCCACATTGCCCTTCTTGGCAATCGGCCTGAGTCTCTTTAAAATCATCTCCAGCTGAGCGTTGATGTTAACCTGAGAAATATTCATCTGGTTCGCCGCAGACTTGTCCATCTTAACCAACGTTAAAAGATCGTCGATTATCTTGGTCTCCCGGTCAATTTCATCAGAAATATCGGACATAAACTCCCGGTACAGCTCCACCGGGGCATCCTCCATCCCCATAAGAGAATCTGCCAGGACCCGGATGGAAGTAATGGGGGTCTTTAATTCGTGGGACACATTGGAAACGAATTCCTGGCGGGACTGGTCCACTGCCCGCAGCTTGCTTAGTGATTTATTTACCGCCGCAGACAGCTGTCTGGTTTCCCTGAAGCTGTCTTCCATAATATCTGCCTCCAGGTCCCCCTGGGCTACCTGATTCAGAGAACGCTGCAGCCGGCGCACAGGTCCCATAAATACGGTTGCTACGCCCAGAGCCGCCACTGCCAGCACTACCACAGCCACCATAAGAAAGAATTCCGCCTTTCCCTGCACCTCGTCCATCAGGCTCATAATGTTTTCCGCTGATGCAGTAATTACCATCACGCCATCGATGACATTTTCATTATTTCGGTTATAAACAGGGATTGTCTGGGAAAAATACTGCTGGCGCCGGTTGTAGTTACTGCTGTTCTCTCCCCTGAAGCATCGGATCACCTCTTCCGACAGGTAAAATCTCCCCACAGAAAGATTAAAGGTATCTTTAATCACCCGGTAATTCTGATTAACCAAAACAATCCGCCCATTATACGTATCCGCAATCGCCTGCATCTCCGTGTCAATCGTAACGGCTCCCTCAAACTCCGCCTCCATATACCCTGCACGGGTCATCTTATTGCTAAGAATCTGACACTGGCTTTGAAGTTCAATACTCCTGGAGTCCAGCTGAGTCTGCCGAAAGGACCCCAGAAGAACCTGGCTTTGAATCAGCAGAGGCACTGCTCCAAAGACAAGCATCAGCACAATCAAAACGACCTTCATGCTGAATCCATAGGAGCTCAGCCGCTCCATCCATCTAAACCCTTTCACTTACTCTAACTCCTTAAGCTTCTTTGTGCAGGCGCAGGCCAAAGAGCCTGGTCCGATATGACAGGCGATGCTCAGCGACAGACGGTCCGTGTAAATTTCCGCCCAAGGATAAATTTCACGGATCTGCTCTTCAAACTCTCTCGCCATCTCTTCGTTGCTGGTATGAGCAATTTCCAGATAAGTTTTTTCTGCTCCCGCATCTTCCATGCGCTCTGCCAAATCTCGCTCCAACGCCTTCAACATGGTCGATCTGGCCTGATTCATAGTCCTTGCTTTAGAAAATGCATCCAGTTTTCCCCCGTCTATAGCTAAAATAGGCTTAATTCTGAGAATTGTACCAAGGGCCGCAGCCGCCGTGGTGATACGCCCGCCTTTCTTCAGGTATTTCAGGGTATCCACCGTAATATAAATCATGGAATCCCGGGCGGCCTCCTCCAGAATGGTTTTTATCTGATTTCCGCTCCAGCCTTTCGCCGCCAAATCTCTGGCGTCCACTGCCGCCTGCCGCTGGGTCACTGAAATCCGGTGGTTGTCCACTACGTAAACTTTGTCCTCATAATCCTCCGCCAGAAGACGGGCCGTCTGGCAGGAACTGCTGAGACCGCTGGACATGGGAATATGAACAATCTCGTCGTACTCCTTTAAAATCCGGTCCCAAAGCTCGGTCACATCCGCAGGAGACGGCTGGGAAGTAGAAATATCCGCCCCCTTTTCCAGACGGCTGTAAAACTCTTCATGAGTCAAATCAATATCCTCGAAATAGGTCTGTCCGTCAATCATAAAGGGCATAGGAAGCACAAAAATGCCCAGCTCCTCTCCCTGTTTCTGCGTAATCCCGCTGTTGCTGTCTGTAACAATCGCTGTTTTCATCAACTTCTCCTTACTCCTTTTCACTGCTGTACAGGCTCCACCTTTAAAATCAGTTCCCGCGCCCAATTCTCATCTTTTTTCCCTCCGAAACTGATACTTACAATAGTCAGCTGATCCCGATAGGCGATCTGCGCAGCAATTGTGTACACCCAATCCTCCTGCCGTTTTTGCTCCTTCCTCAGCTGCGGACTCGACGGCTCCCAAGCCACCTGCTCGCCTACAAGCACCGTCCGGTCCACCCGGGGTACGCCGCAGCCTTCTCCCCTGGAAGGACGATAATAGGCAATTTTTATCTGCATTTCACCTCTTGAAAATTCCTCTGTCCGTTCTACTGTTTCCTTTCCAAAAGGTTCCTGACGGATCACCGCCTTTTGCCCTTCTGTCCTCACGCCACAGATATAGTATTCATGCCATCCGGTCTTTTCTCCATCATAATACCGCTCTGAATTTCCTCCCGCCCTCATATCGTAAAGAAAGCTTCCTGGAACCGCAAATCTCATCAAGCCAATGGTCCGGTACAGGAGCCCCCGGCGGCAGCCGATCCGCCCTTCCTTAATCATCTCTTCCGCTCCGGACAGATCCACCGGCTGATGTTCATCCAGTCTGCATACCTCCAGATACTCCTCCTTGGGGAAGGGGATTGAAGGATCCATCTCCAGGGCCTTTTCCAGAAGCCGAATCACCTCCTGATTCACCAAACGGTCCTCCTGGCTTCTGGAAGATGGCTTAAAGTAACACTGCTGATTCAAAAGCACCAGCGCGCAATTACGGAAATACCAGGCGTCCTTCTCCTCTTCATTCCAAATAAAAAACTCCCTGGCAAAGGCGGAAGAAAGGCCAGAACGCAAAATTCCGGAAAGCTCGCGCAAAGAAAAACAACGGATGTGGGTCATCACCATTCCCGGACGTTTCTCCGGCACAAAGTAATCTGAAGGCCAGCAGACCGGTTCTCCCTCCTGGATGCGCTGGCTGGTCACAATGCTGGATAAAAGCCCTTTAAACCAGGGATAAAAAAACTCCCTGGTCATTCGTTCAAAATTCCGATCCGCATAATAGCCCGTAGGATCTTTCACATTCAGCTTCAAATCTCCCCTGGCCGCAAACAGCTCCAGAAAATGAATCACCGCTCCATGAAAACCCGGCCCTACAATATTCGTCTGGGAGTCTCCCACCAGCTGTTTTCCCCTCCAGTTCATCCACAAAAAACCTTCCGGGCAGAGCTGGTAGATCACATAGCCGGAAATGATATCGCAATGATATCCCAGCTCCTTTCCCAGCCCTCTTGCAAACTCAGCCGTCTTCTCCCCATCCCATGCCTTAGCACCCATAAGGGTCTTTCTGGGTTCCATAGTGAATGATATGGTGATTCCCATTTGCAATGTCCTTTCTCTGTCTTTTCCATTCCTTCTTCAAACAGTGTTTGAGCCTATTCTACCTTATTTTGAGCAAAAATGAAAGCAAAATATGCAGCCGGAACAAGCTGGCACTACAAAAGCAAGCCGCAGCCAGAAGATACACTTCCTGCTGCGGCTTATTACCTATTCTAAAATCTGTTAAGCTGTTCTTTACTTTCTCACCAGCAAAGACTTCCCGGTCATCTCCTTCGGCTGCTCCATCCCCATCAAATCAATCAAAGTGGGAACGATGTCGCACAGCGCTCCGCCTTCTCTCAGTCCCTGGGAAGGCTCCGCGTTCACCAGGATGAAGGGAACGGGATTGGTGGTGTGGGCGGTGTAAGGCTCTCCGGTCTCATAGTCCACCAGCTGCTCCGCGTTTCCGTGGTCGGCGCAGATGAACATCACGCCGTCCACTTCCTTGATGGCGTCCACCGCGCGGCCCACGCAAGCGTCCACGGTCTCGATGGCCTTGATGGCAGCGCTCTCCACACCAGTATGTCCCACCATGTCAGGGTTGGCGAAATTCACGATAATCACATCGTACTTGCCGGACTTGATAGCCTCCACCAGCTTGTCGCAGACCATGGGAGCGCTCATCTCCGGCTTTAAGTCGTAGGTGGCAACCTCTTTGGGGGAGGGAACCAGAATCCGGTCCTCGCCTTCGTTGGGCTCTTCCACGCCGCCGTTGAAGAAAAATGTCACATGGGCGTATTTCTCCGTCTCGGCCAGACGCAGCTGCTTCTTGCCGTGAGCCGCCAGATATTCGCCGAACGTATTGGTAATGGTCTCCTTCTTAAAGGCCACCAGCTTGTGCTCAATGGTCTCATCGTAATCCGTAAAGCACACGTAAACCAGATCCAGCTTCTTCTCTCTGGCAAATCCATCGAAGGTATCATCTAGGAAAGCATGGGTAATTTCTCTGGCACGATCCGGACGGAAGTTGAAGAAAATCACGGAATCATGGTCGGAAATCACCGCCACAGGTTTTCCATCCTTCTTCACCACAAAGGGAATCACAAATTCATCGGCCTTGCCGTCGTCGTAGGAGGCCTGAATGCCGGCTGTGGCGCTCTCCGCCTCCTTGCCCTCGCCCCTGGTGAGGGCTTTGTAAGCCTGTTCCACGCGGTCCCAGCGCTTATCCCGGTCCATGGCATAGTAGCGGCCCATAACGGAAGCCACCTCACCTACGCCAATCTCTTTCATCTTCGCTTCCAGCTGCTCCACATATCCCTTTCCGGACTCCGGCGGGGTGTCACGGCCGTCCAGGAAGCAGTGAACGTATACCTTTTCCAGTCCGTTTCTCTTGGCCAGCTCCAGCAGTCCGAAGATGTGGGTCAGATGGCTGTGAACACCGCCGTCGGACACCAGTCCGAACAGGTGCAGAGCGGAATCATGCTTTTTGCAGTTTTCCACAGCAGTCAGAAACTCGGGAATCCGGAAAAAGTCCCCGTCCTGGATGGACTTAGTAATTCTGGTCAGCTCCTGGTAAACCACCCGGCCTGCGCCCATATTCATATGGCCCACCTCGGAGTTTCCCATCTGCCCGTCAGGAAGTCCCACAAACATGCCGCTGGCCTGTCCTTCTACAAAGGGGCACTGACTCATAAGCTGATCCATGATGGGGGTCTTACCCTCGCAGACCGCATTGTGCTCGCAGTTCTTATTCAGTCCATAACCGTCCAGAATCATTAAAACGGTCGGTTTCTTGCTCATAACTTAAATGCTCCTTTACTTATTGTAATTTACTTGTTGTAATTGACAATAGCTCCAAAGTCCGGCTTCAAGGAAGCGCCGCCTACCAAGCCGCCGTCGATATCCGGCTGGGCAAACAGCTCCGGAGCGGAAGCAGCGGATACGGAACCGCCGTACTGGATACGGATGGCTTCGGCAGTGGCCTCGTCGTAAATCTCGCCGATGCAGGCACGGATGGCTGCGCAAACCTCCTGGGCCTGCTCTGTGGTTGCCACCTTACCGGTGCCGATAGCCCAGATGGGCTCGTAAGCGATCACAGCGGTCTTAGCCTGGTCAGCAGTTACGTTCAGGAACGCGATCTTCACCTGCTGGCGGATCCAGTCGATGGTGATTCCCTGCTCTCTCTGTGTCAGGGACTCGCCGCAGCAGATAATGGGGGTGATTCCGTGTTCAAAGGCCTTCAGCACTTTCTTATTCACCGTCTCGTCGGTCTCCGCAAAATACTCACGGCGCTCGGAATGTCCGATGATAACATATTTTACGCCGGCGTCTACCAGCATGTTGGGAGAAATCTCTCCGGTGTAAGCGCCCTTCTCCTCAAAATACATATTCTCGGCGCCAATCCGGATATTGCTTCCCTTAGCCGCTTCCATTGCGGGGATAATGTCAATAGCCGGAACGCAGAACACCACGTCCACCTCGTCATTTACCACCAGAGGCTTTAACTGATTCACCAGGGCAACCGCCTCGGTGGGGGTCATATTCATTTTCCAGTTTCCTGCAATAATTTTCTTTCTTGCCATCATGAAAATTCTCCTTCACTTTAATTTTGTAAGGCCCTCCTGATGTCAGGAGAGCCCCGCCAGAAAAACAGGTAACAGTTCAGGATTAAGCATTATCCGCAGCAGCTACGCCGGGCAGCTCCTTGCCCTCCAGGAATTCAAGGGAAGCGCCGCCGCCGGTGGAGATGTGGGTCATCTTGTCTGCGAAGCCCAGTCTCTTTACTGCGTTTACGGAGTCGCCGCCGCCGATTACGGTAGTTGCATCCTCCAGAGCTGCTACCGCGCGGCAGATCTCCAGAGTACCCTCTGCAAAGTTGGAGAACTCAAATACGCCCATGGGTCCGTTCCAAACAACGGTCTTGGCGCCCTGCAGAGCCTCTTTGTACAGGGCAATGGTCTTGGGTCCGATGTCATATCCGGCCCAGCCGGCATCGATGGTCTCCACTACCTTGTGCTCGGTATCATTAGAGAACTCCTTGCCCTCCACATGGTCAACGGGAAGCAGCAGCTTCACGCCCTTCTCCTGAGCCTTCTTAATCATATCCAGCGCGTAGTCCAGCTTATCCTCCTCGCACATGGAGTTTCCGATTTCCTGGCCCTGCGCCTTGGCAAAGGTATAAGCCATGCCGCCGCCGATAATCAAAGTGTCAACCTTGTCCAGCAGGTTGTTGATTACGTTAATCTTGTCGGAAACCTTAGCGCCACCCAGGATGGCAACGAAGGGACGAACAGGGTTCTCAACGGCCTGTCCCAGGAACTTGATTTCCTTCTGCATCAGATATCCAACGACATTTACCTTCGTGAATCTGGTAACGCCTACGTTGGAGCAGTGGGCTCTGTGGGCGGTTCCAAACGCATCGTCAACGAAGATTCCGTCGTCGCACAGGTCAGCCAGCTCCTTGGAGTATTTCTCAGTAGCCTCGTCGCCGTCTTTAAACTTGGTTTCCTCCACGCGATAACGGGTGTTCTGGAGCAGAAGAACCTCGCCGTCCTTTAACTCAGCCGCAACCTTCTGGGTCTCCGGTCCGGTTACCTGAGGATCATCCACAAACTTCACCTCTACGCCCAGTCTCTCGCTAAGGGCGGGAGCTACAGGAGCCAAGCTCATTTCCGGAAGAGGCTGCCCCTTGGGTTTTCCAAGATGAGAGCACAGGATAACCTTTGCGCCCTGATCCAGCAGCTTCTTGATCGTGGGAATTGCGCCGTCAATCCGGTTGTAGTTCTGAATCACGCCGTCCTTTAAAGGTACGTTGAAATCGCAGCGAACCAGTACCTTCTGGCCCTTTAAATCCTTCAAATCGTCAACTGTCTTTTTGTTTAACATAGTCGCTTATCTCCTTTTTACAATGGCAGTGTTTGCTGTCGCAAAATTAACGGGCCCGGTCCAAACGACCGGACCCGCCATGGATCTTACATCAATTCGTCAGTTTGTCTCAATTAGCCCAGCTCAGCGAAGTACTTAATGGTGCGGACCATCTGGCTGGTGTAGGAGTTCTCATTGTCGTACCAGGAAACAACCTGAACCTCGTACAGATCTCCGTCGATATGGGAAACCATGGTCTGGGTTGCATCGAACAGGGAGCCGTATCTCATACCAATTACATCGGAGGATACGATGGGATCCTCGTTGTATCCGAAGGACTCGGAAGCAGCGGCCTTCATAGCCTCGTTGATTCCAGCCTTTAAGCTATCCTTATCAACACCCTCTTTCTTAACAACAGCGGTTAAGATGGTGGTGGAGCCGGTGGGAACCGGTACACGCTGTGCGGAGCCGATCAGCTTG
>ERZ1643247.2706-NODE-2706-length-13502-cov-3.665799_pt1 | contig 13502 bp, 6 predicted proteins | sample MGYA00579264_ERZ1643247 | MGnify/ENA primary metagenome ERZ1643247 (study PRJEB29033, sample SAMEA4952262) | chicken gut metagenome | biome: Broiler Chicken; feature: Gastrointestinal Tract; material: Caecum | place: Ireland | collected 2018 | study: Broiler... | reverse complement strand
CGTCCGAACTCCTCATATATAAGAGGAGACATATCCACTATAAAATCAGGAAGATTCCCACTGTCTGACATGGCAAGTGAAAACAATGTGGATTTATCCGCAGCCGGGACCGTGGTCCAATCCACTTTGATATTCAGTCTGTTCTCCACTTCCTTCCAGATCAACTGTTCATTATAGCTGGTAATTCCGGACTGTTCATCAAATGTAAAAGCCCCCCATCCTTTAATGGTAACCGGTTCCGAACCAGATTTCTCGGATGAATTCTCCGTTTCAGGCTGTGTATTATTCTGTACAACATTTTCTTCCTTTACGTTCCCCGAATTTCCACATCCCGTCATTGAAAAAATCATACTAATTCCGACCAATACTGCTAATAATTTTCCCTTCATATTTTCCCTCGACATTACATGCACCCACAATAACAGACAATTTTTTTAGTTTTTGCGCAAAAATCTTATTAACATTCTACAATGTGCATCTTATAACGTACATATGAAATGCAACCAGGAATTTATGAAATACAATCATTCCATAGTAAAACACGTTCACGGCAGAATTCTTTTTTTGTATTTTTCTCCTCCGAGACATAAAAATAATGGATATCCGCCAGTCCGCAGATATCCACCATTCACCCCTGTTTCAGGGAACGCCCGGAATATTTCAGCTTTTCACTCCGTTGCAAAAAATTACAGGGATTTCTATTTTTCATATCACGAGCGTAAAATTATATTCAGCCACAAAAAATATACAGGTACAAAGAACCCATATAAAACCTTCCATCTCCTCTCTGCTGCATGTATTCTGTATCTCCAGAATTCTGACAGGATCAAGCTGTTCAAAGCACTCTCTATATTGGGCATCATCAACCGCATACTGATTATTTTGGATTCGATTTGCTTTACATATATTATGATGAATTATCTGTTTAAAAATTCCACGCATATACTGCCAATAGGTCTGACCAGTATGGGCATACCCGGTTCCTGCTACCATGGCCTTAATCTGATATTTTGCCGTCTGCACATTTCTTTCTTCCACTGCATCCTGCAGAATCTGCTGTATATTCTCCTCCAGACCACTTTCATTGCAAATATTCAGAATTCTGGCACAGCACTGTTTTCCCTTCTGCTCATCCTCTATTCCGAAATGCCGGCATAACAAATCCTCCATTTTACCTGGAAATTCAAACAGGGCTTCGATTCCGGTTTCCTTTCTCACCAGGGCCTTATATTTTTTCCCAGGCTGTAGAGATACCGGAATCTTTCTTTCCGCATATTGATCATCCGGCACGGTGCACAAATGCTGATATGCTTCTATCATCGGATAGTTAATATACAGCTTTCCCACGTCCGCCGCATCGCTAAAGTATCTCTGCATTTTCAAAATCTTTTCTTCCGAGAAATTTTTATCATGCCGTTCATAATCAAATACAAGCATGATATTCACAAAATCTTCCTTATAACGAAGTGGATGAAATTCCAGCTTTCTACTTATGACAAAGGGAAGATCAATATCGTCCTCTTCCCATGCTTCTCCATATTCCTTTACGATATCCTCATAAAGCATATAAATGTTGGTACCATAGATCCAGATATCATCCATGGAAATATGGATGGAGGGAAAACACCGGAATAATATGCCAAACAGCTCATTTTTTTCATGCTTTCCTTCCACAATCAACAGGTTCTGCCCCCTTATCCTTGTTTCGTCAGAATAATCATTCATACCTTTCAAATTCTCCGCTTATGTACATCTTCTCCAGATTATGCCCTTCCCGTAGTTCCCTCTCCGTCGCGTCGCACAGGGCCGTCAAAGTCCCTTCTCCCGACAGGATGAACAGGCAGTCCGGCCTCATCAGACGATTGTTCATCAGATTGGTATTGTGCGAGGTCATAATAATCTGACTTCGGGGGAATTTTTTCTTAAAAAATTTAACTAAATTCTCTGCCATTTCATAATGATAAAAGGCATCGAATTCGTCCAGATAAACAATCGAGGCATCTTCCATTGCCATAATAAACCTTCTATACAGATCAAATAACACCAGTGTCCCACTGGAAGCATTTTCAAAGAATGGTACCAACTTTTTATGATCAAAATATAATTCCCACTCCCCGTCAGGTAGTTTTTTTAGAATGAGCCTGCATTTTATACCCATTGCATTGAGAAAATCTTCCAGAACCTTTAGTTTTTTTTCCTTCTCCAGTTTTTCAAAGAAGTCATCAAACAGACTTCCTGCCGAATATATCATCGTTGTATTTTTTACTGCAACCATTGACATTATATTTCCGACTGTTACCATGAATATTTTTCTGACATAATCGGACAACATGATGAGTAATGAATTTCTTTTTAATGCCACATTATTAATCAACCATCTAAGAAATGGGAATGCCGCTTTTCCTTTCTTTTCATGCTCCTGAGCCTGTATATATCTTGTCACATTTGCTGTTTCCGCTTCAATCTCTTCCAAATGTGAAAATTCAAATTCTCCATCTACAAAATTGCAACTGAAAATAGTCGTTCCGTTTATTTTCAGTTCTTCCCATTTCAACCTGTTTTCTGAAAGTTTTGCGTATCTATAATCCAGCTCCTGACCATTAAAGTCGAAGAAATAGGAAAAAACAGCAGCATCTTCCACAGAGTCACCATTCAGAAATGCACCTGTTTCGGCATAAAATATGTCATCATACAACATCGTACGTATATTCAATAGTGCTTTACCCAAATTCGTTTTTCCAGTCGAATTTCTTCCGTAAATCAACATTTTGCTGATCAGTCCGTCAGTGATACAGTCTGTGCTGAACTGGTATCCCGCTGTCTTCTCAAAATCCAGACATACTTCTTTTTGAAAATTCTTATAATTTTTTACCGTAAATCTTTTCAGCATACTGTCTGCCCTCTCCTGTCATTTTCATTGATTAACTAATTCCTCTAATTAACAGTATAACGAAATTGTTTTTTTCACGCAACAGGCTTCCGTAAAAAAATTACGGCATATCTCAACAAAAACCGGAGCATTCCCAAATCGGCAATATGACCGTTTCCTTTCTTGTCAAAAAAGGATACCCTGCCAGCCTTAAACCGGCTTTTTCCGGATATCCTTTTCTCATTTTCATTGATTCAGTTTTTCTTCCCTATTCCGCCACCAGCGAAGCCACCGTTTCCACGTCCAGTTCCTGCTCCGGCGCAAATTCTTCGCCTGCCAGATACCGATAAATGGAAGAAAGCAGCGCCCTCGCTTCCGGATACTGCTGCAGATCCTGCAGGCCCAGGGAGGAAAACAGCAGCCTTCCGCCGCCGCAGCGGCATTCAAACAGCTGTGCCATGGGCCGCAGATACGCGTAGCTGTCCATCTCCGTAATGATGGCCTGTATCCTCTTCGGCAGGATCACCGCGCGCCGGGAAGCCATCGGCCACCACTGCCAGTCGGTGTGGCTGTCCGTGGGGAAATCTGCGAACAGGGGATGGGCGCTGTCGATGAGCTGTCCCATGCCGCCCGCCTGCTGGGCAAAGGTGCCCACCGACCAGAAATCGGTGGTAAACTGGGCCCGGATGGATCCCGGCAGCGCCTCCTTCGTGGAGGGCGGGGTCAGGTACACGCATCCGCCTGCCGCAAGGACACGCTTCGCCGCTTCATCAAAGCGCTGTGTCTCATACACGTTTTCCGGGCATACCAGATTTTCCGGAGAAACCGGAGGATAAACCCAGACGGAATAACGGTTCACCGCGCCGTCTACCGATACCTCCAGGGTCAGACGGGCAGCTTTTTCCACCGATCTCAGGGAAAGCTTCACACAGCCTGTTTCCGTCAACGTTCCGGCCGGGTAGCTTCCTTCTTTGGTTTCCGCCTGTGCGATGAGCGTATCGTCCTGTGTTTTCAAGGCACAGCGAACCTTTCCGAAAAGGTTCGTTTTCCCATAGTTGGCAATCTTCACGGGCACCGTCAGCTCTTCCGTGTTTTCCCAGGTGTAACGGGGCAGAAGCGCCAGCGGCAGCTGATCCCGGAAAAAGGCCTGAAACTTTGCGGGTTCGGCAAAGGGATAGGGTTTCGGCTCCAGATGGGAGTTCAGCATGCCCACCAGCGCGGTTCCCTGTCCGGGGAAATCCTGCAAGCCCAGCAGAGAGATACCGGACAGCTCCTTTGTGCGCATCGCCGCCTCGATCTCCTCCCGATAGGCCAGGCGGGAAATCTCTCCCGTCGCCTCCACCTGTTTTTCCCACTCTTCATCGGAAATTCCGACCGCCTTCACCCGCTCCTGCACCAGCCGCAGGTTGGCCGGATCAGAAATCCCCTGAAAAGCCTCCAGCTCATGGAAGTCCGGAAGCACCTCGAACTGTCCCACCTCAAAGCTGAATACGGGTTTGGCGTAGACCTTCCGAATTTCAGCCATGGATTCGTCGTAGTTCTGTGCAGCATCCGGATAGCGGTTGTTGATATACCCCTGAAGCGCGCCGTCCTCTCCGCCGCCTGCATGGGTTCCCCGCAGATCCCAGGAAAGGGGATTCCCGGAAGAATCCTTTCCCGAGACGTATTTCTGAGAGGCAAAAAAGTCGCTCTCCGGGTCCACGCCCACATCCCCGTAGTGGGCGTTGGAACTGTTGGCATACAGACGGGTCGGATCCAGTTCATGGGCAAGCGCCAGCATGCTGTCCATCCTGGAGTGTCCCACCGGTCCGGCCGCCAGCTCATTTCCAAAGGTCAGCATCACGAAGGAAGGATGATTTGCCAGAGCCAGAATCACCTGCTTCAGTTCCGTCAGATAATAGGCGTAGCTTTCCGGCGCTTCAAAGGCGTGCACCGGATCCCAGTGGGACAGCTCCGGCTGCATCAGCATGCCCATCCGGTCCGCCGCAATGAACGCCGCCTCCGGCGGGCAGTGGGAATGGAAACGCATGCAGTTGATTCCATAGGAACGGTACCGCGCAAGCACATCTATCCATTCCTCCACCGTCATGGGCGGATGGCCGGTCTCCGGAAATTCACAGCAGTTGGCCTCGCTGCGCAGGAAGATCACCCGGCCGTTTAAAGCCAGTCTTCCCTTTCCGTTGTCTCCAAAGGTACGCACACCGAAGGTTTCCGTGCGGCTGGCCAGTTCCTGTCTCTCTTTTGCCGACAGACGGGCGGTCAGTTCATACAGATTTCCCTCCTCCTCATCCCATCTGCGCACATCCCCGGCCAGAGGAAGCTTTTCCAGCACAAACCGGGTCAGGCCGGGCTGTACGCAGATCTTCTTTTGATATCCGGCATATTCCTGCGCTCCGAATTTCTCCTTTTTCAGGGCGTCGCTTTCCACCAGGAGGGTGCCGCTCCAGAACCGGTCAGCGGAAACCTCCGCCTGCACGGTCAGAGTCTCTCCATCCCTGTCCGGGTAGATCCGCAGGGCGGACAGGAATACCGGCTCCTCCACGCGAAGCCGCAGATATCCCAGCACGCCGTTCCAGTTGGTCTGCGTTTCGTCCGTGGCCGCCGAAGAATACACGATGGCATCATGGGGCAGCCCCGGATAGCTGTTGTCGGACAGCAGCGTGATTTCATTGTCCCCGTTCAGAAGTCCGGTCACCTCGAACACATGCGGAGTGGAAAGGGACCCTTCCGAAAAATGAGGTACCTCCTTTCCATCCACCAGAAGCCGCAGGCACCGGGCCCGCTCCGCTTCCAGAAAGACGCGCTTTCCTTCTTCCGGCGTAAAGGAAATCCGCCGGGTCAGCCGCGCCTCTCCCTCGAAAGTGTATTTTCTCGTAAACCGGGTGGCGATGGGCGCATTCTCATCGAAACCTTCCTCCGCGTTTCCAAGCGCCGCGTCCGGGTGCCACTGGTTCTGCCCCAGATCCTTATGCCCGATCCGGTTTTCATCGAGCGTTCCGGGCAGCTGCATGGGATAAACCTTCCCGTCTCCAATATCGGCCTGCCAGAGGCCGGACAGATCAAAGTACATCTGAATTTCCTCCATATGATTTTGCGTAAAAACATTACTCTGATTGTTCAGTATATCACAGAAGGAGTTGTCCGCCATTGCTGTGACTTGCTCTTTTGTTTAGAAAATTTGCTGTGGATCGGAGCGGAAGAGAATAGAACGGAAGACGGCCTCCGCAGCCATCTTCCGCTCCCGTTTTTATTCTGCATTTTCTCTGACCGGTATCTCATACTCCGGAATCACCCGCACTCTTGTAAGCGCGCAGCCCTCCTTCACCGGCAGGTCATAGTACACCCGGTTTCCGTAAGGATTGGGGATCGGGCAGTCCGTGGAATAAATGCGCAGCGTCAGCTCAGAAGGAAAGCCAAAACGCTTCAGCGCAATATGCCATTTCTCCCCATTGGTAAACCAGTCGTCCACCAGTTTCCCGTCCAGGTAGACCTCCGCCCGGTCTCCCACATAATCGGCTTCCAGATAGAGCTGATGGCAGGCAGGCGACTGCTGCGCTTTTGCAGGGCCGGATGCAGAAGAGTTATGCATGATGCGCACGGCATATTCCCGGTGTTCCGGCTCCTTTCCTGCTACGGTTTCTTCCTTTACAAGTGCAAAGGAAGCAGTCACTTCCACTCTTCCGTCTTCCGCTCTTCCACCCGCCGCTTCTACGATCAGCCGCCGGGGCTCTCCGGTTTCCTCAAAAACTGTCAGGACGGTCTTTTCCGCCTTCGTGATCAGGTACAGCTTTCCGTTCCTTTCGATCAGGCAGTCATCCTTATGCTCCGTGATGTACAGGCGGTTTCCGAAACGGAAGGCACGATCCGCCTCTGATTCAGAAAGCATCACCACGTCACAGGCCTTTCCGTCCTTCCAGATAAAGTAAGGCTTCTCTTTTGACGCAGCCTCTTTTGACATATAAAAGAAAATCCTCTCCCCCAGACGGCACAGCAGGAAGGCGTTTGTGGTCTCCAGCGTCCTTTCTCCGAACGGAAAATCAAAGGGAATCACACCGCAGGCCCCATCCGGCAGATTCAGGCCTGAAATCTCCTGCTGATGATCCGCAAACTGCAAGCAGACGGAAGCGTTCTGATGAGCTTCCATCGTTCTGTGTCTCTGGTGGTTGTTCACGAACAGAAATCCCACTCCCGTTTCCGGGTTCACCCTTGCCGTCACGCGCAGGGTGTGCAGATCCTCCGGAGATTCGGGCTGTTTTTGGGCAAAAAAGGTTCTGGTTCCCGCAAGGCTTTCTCCGAAATCCTGAAGCAGAAGATGGATTTTTTTCAGCTTTCCGAAGCTTCTGTTGATCTCGCCGGATTCCCGGATGCAGGTCTGGAAGTCATAGCTCTTTACCGGAAGGTCATTGTTGTAGCCGGTGGCACGGGATTCCTGAAGGGTGCTGTATTTTCCGTCCGGATTGATGCCGCCGTGATACATGTAATAGCCCAGCAGATTGGCTCCGCCTCCCAGCATGCAGACGGACTGGGCCTCAATATCTTTCGGAGAAGGCCAGGTCCGTCTGTGAGAGGTCACCTGGAGGCCTCCTCCCAGCTCCGCCGTCAGATAAGGGCTGATGGAGGGATCGAAGGTGAATCCTGCGCTGTCCTCCCGTTTCAGATCGGAACCGATATTTTCGTCCTGCTTATAGGCAGAAAACACGAAATTGGCGCTGGCGGGCATCTGTTCCACATGCTCCGCCCAGGGAGCGTCCACATAGCCGCCCAGAACGGGAAGGGTTTCTCCGTCCACCACATAGGCGCCGCCCCATCCCGTCGCCGTATAATAGGGTACGTCAAAGCCCGCTTCCAGCGCCAGCTTTTTCAGGGTACGCATATGCGCCATTCCCTCTTCCCGGTCGGAAGGGCCGCCGCAGTGGCCGTATTCATTTTCCAGCTGGATGCCGAGGATGGGACCTCCATCCTTACACATCATTCCTGCCGCCTGCTCTCCCACCTTCTGATAAAAGGCCTCCACCAGCTTCAGATAGGCGGGATCATTGGTTCTCACCTGCATGGTTTTATCCTGTGCCAGCCAGTCCGGGAAGCCTCCGTTTCTGCACTCTCCATGCGCCCAGGGCCCTATGCGCAGCCACACCGGCATATCCGTTCTTTTACAGGCTTCCAGAAAGCCTCTCAGGTTCCGGCATCCGGTGAAATCCCACTCCCCCTTCCTTTCCTCATGGTGAATCCAGAACACGTAGGTGGCGACGATGCTCACGCCTCCGGCCTTCATTTTCAGAAGTTCCTCTTCCCAGTCCTCCGGCTCATATCTGGAAAAATGAAATTCTCCCATCACCAGAAGGAATCGTTTCCCGTTTTTCAGAAAACTCAGGTTGTCCACCTGCCAGAGATTTCCCTGGCTGTCCGTTCCGCCCATGGGGAGAAGCCTGGTCTCCTTCCGGACGCTGTCAATGATAATTCTGTTCTCGTTCATTTCCCTCTCCTTAAAAAGCAGTCTATATATGTCAAATTTTTCTCTGCTACTGGTAGTATACGTGCCTTTTCTTTTCCGCGTAATGCACCTGCTGGAGAAGTCCGTTCTCAGGGTATTCTTATGGGTTTGTGATTATTTCACCAGTTTTCCATAAATCTATTTTACCAGGTTTCCATAAACAAGGATATATTCATATATCCTGCACATCATGTGTGAAGGCTCAATGGCAACCGCTTCCTTTATAAATTCCGCAGCCTTCTCTTTGTTGCCCAGTCCAATGTTTCCAAGGGCCATCAGGTAGTAGCAGTGCGCGCGGTTTCGGAGCGTATAATCATCGTCGAAGATCAAAAACTCCGGCAGGGATACGGCAAAGTATTCGATCTTCACCTGATCCTCCAGATGTCTCTCTCCGTAATCGATCAGGCGGTAGAAGCGGGATCTGGCCTCTCTCACCTTTCCGAGCTTCAGCCAGGCAAGGCCCTGATACAGGATCATGTCCGCGGGCTGGTCATTGTAGTACATGGCTCCCGCAGGCTCATCCGTGCCGATGGTAGCGCGTTCAAAGCATTCCTTCGCTTCTTCCGTTTTTCCCTGACCTTCCAGCGCAAGGCCCAGATGGTAATATACGTGATTGTCCTTGGTTCCTTCCAGCTTGCCTTCTCCCAGATTCTCCGGATAGATGAGGGCTTTTCTGAGCAGTTCCTCTGCCTTCTCAAACTGTTCTTCCTTCAGAGCCTTTCTTGCCATCTCCAGAAGTGCCAGCGTGTACTGTGTGGTGATCTTTCCTTCTCCGCCCTCCCAAGGATGGAAATGGTGTCCCATGATGCACTCGTATGCCTTCTCATGGTTTCCGCAGAGGTTCACCAGGGTGATGTATTCGATATACAGGTCATCACGTCCCTCGATCAGCTCTCTGTGCGCTTCGTAATTCTCCAGCCTCTGCTCAAAGGTCCAGCCCAGCTTCTTGTAAAGCTGATCCAGTTCCAGGAAAATGCGCACGTCGGAGGTGTTCAGGGCAAACGCCTTTTCCATCTCCTCTTTCGCCCGTTGCGCATCGTGGCACTTGTTGTAATAAGCAAGAGACAGATTTCTGTGCACGGTGGCAAAATCCGGATCCTCCTTTGCGGAAAGCTCCCAGAGCTTCACGGATTCCTCCCACTGCAGCTTATCATAGAACAGGCAGCCCAGATAGTAGGGAGCCTTTGCTGTGCATCCGTGATCGATTGCAAACAAAAGCACTCCGATATCCTCCAGCTTGTTGGGGAAGCAGTAATCCGGCGCCGTTTCTTCCGCCTTCCGAAGAAGTCCGCTCACATCCTCTCCCAGACAGCTTCTGTAATATGCCTCATAATAGTACAGCATGGGCTGTTCCTTCGTGCAGGCATTCAGCAGAGAAGCCGCTTCTTCAAAACCGCCGAACTCCGCGTAATCTCTGGCGGTCATCAGGTAATTGTCCGCGAAATCGCGCATTTTTTCGTTCAGGGCAATGCGAAGCTCTGCTGCGGTGCTAAGCTCCGCTCCATTCCGCATCTCTGCCTCCGCTTCAGCCCCCGTTCCGCCGGCGGCCTCCGCCAGCAGCACCTGCTCGTTCCCGGAAAGGAAGTCGAAGGGATCCAGTGCCAGATTCTCCTGAATCCAGGCGGCTGCCTCCTCCGTTCTTCCAAGCTTTCTCAACAGATACGCCTTCAGGCCTCTCGCCTTGATGTTGTGGGCGTTTTTCACCAGAGAGCGCTCGATGTGGGACAGGGCTCTCGCCAGTCTCATCTGCACGGTTCCGGTTCCGGGAGCCGGAGCATGCGTCCCGCCTCCTGCCGGCTCGCGCAGCACGGCTCCCGCCGCCTTCGCGTCGATGGCCGCCAGATAATAGAAGGACATCTCCTGCTGTTCATTGCTCCATGTAGCCTTATAGAATGCGTCGTAGGCTTCCTCATCCCGTCCCAGATACAGAAGATCCAGGCCCAGCAGATAGTAGGTCTCGCTGTTGTAGGGATTGGGATTTCTCTCGATCAGCCGCTCCAGCGCCTTACGGAAATATTTTTCCGCCTTCCGGAACGCTCCTCTTCTCATCAGCAGCGCGCCGTAGGCGTTGTTGATGCGGATATCGCCCGGATCCCTCTTCAGTCCTTCCAGATAGTAGGGATCAGGCAGATAGGTGGCATGCCGGTACTGCTCGATATGAAGTCCGGTCAGGTACAGTTCCGCATTGGTCTGTATGGTTTCCGGATCCTTCGCCGCCTTTGCGGGATCGGGAAGCTTCGGAATTTCCACCGGATCCGGCGTGTATTCCACCAGGCAGGAGCCGTCCGCCGCATAAACCGCCACATGCAGATCCTGCTCTCTCACGCAGTCAGGCGTCAATCTTTCTTCTCCAGCAACAAGTCCCGGCACCGGAACCTTCTTTTCATAAATATCCACAGGAGACAACTTCACCGTCTCATCCAGCACCACATTTCCCTTTACGGAAAGCACCACATGGGCATTTTCCCGCAGACTGGTGGCGTAAACGATCACATGGGCCTCACCGTCCGCTGCGGACAGATGCACCGCCGCCTCAGAGGTGGCATTTTTCACCTGTCCCACCGCCTTATAGGGCATAAAATACTGGGTAAAGGTCTTCTCCTCAAAGGGCTTCAGCCATGTGAAATCAGGCTGGTTGTCCGTAAATACGCCCGTCATCAGTTCCACGTAAGGGCCGTCCGCATCCGTCAGGTTGCGGTCCCATGCCTTTCCGAAATCTCCACAGCCCCAGGTCCACTGCTTCTTGCCGGGAGAAATGTGGTGATCCGCCACATGCAGGATTCCAGCTTCTTTTCCATAATCGTAGCCGCCTACGAAGTCATATTTGGACTTCTCCGCCATATAGGAGGTTGGCACGGGAATGTTCTTATAACGGGAAATGTCCACGCCCTCGCTGTAGTCCTTCTTATAATAAACGCCGGTGGCGATGGGGAACCGGGATACGTCCCTCTTGCCGTGATCCATCACCGCATGCACATCGGGCGGGAAGATGGACTGGGTATTGTCGTTGACCGGAACCGCCGGATTCGCCCACCACAGGAAGGTCTGCGGCATGCTGGTACGGTTGTAGAGCTGGCCGATGATCTCTATGTATGCCTTTCCGGGATACAGGCTGATCTTCGCGATTCCCTTGGTGCCGTACATCTGATCCACATCATGAAGCAGCACGGATACGCTGCCGTCTTCATTCTCCAGGGTCGTATAATCCACCGGAAGGAAGGTGGTCGGCCTGTGGTGCTGCGGCCAGTTGAACTCAATGCCTCCGGAAATCCAGGGTCCGGTCAGTCCCACCAGCGCCGGCTTGATCACATGGTTATAATAAACAAAATCATAATCGTTCGTCTTGTCATAGGCCCTCTGGATCCTGCCGCCCAGTTCCGGCAGCACCATCACCTTCAGGTACTCATTTTCCAGCCAGACCGCCGTGTACTCCTTGTCGGTCTTCTTTTCACTGATTTTCTCCACCGTGGGATAGGGATACACCTTTCCGCTGCTTCCCTGATACACACGCTTGTCCAGAAAAATGGGATTCTTTTCCGCTTCTCCGATTTCGTAGGTGGGAATTGTAATCTGCTCCACCCACACCTTTGCTTGGCTCATGGCAAACCTCCGTTTTTTGAAATTCTGCTGCAGGGCAGCGATACGTTTTCCTTATGTCCGTATTTTACCCTGTCCCGTTTCAAAAATCATTCCTGTGATTTGCTGTCTGATTTATATTTTTTGCTATTGTGTTTTTCCCGGTCTGCGGTTATGATGAAAACAAAACACCGGACCTTTTTCGTGGACGCCGCCTGATTTTTTCAGGAACGAAGTCTGATCCCAAAATATTTTTCGGAGGTATGCCTTATGAAATCCTGCGAGGATCTGGTCGCTCCCGTATCCGACTATTTCATATACTCCCCGAGCCGCATGGCGCAGGAGACGTTTCTGTATCCGCTGCAATGCGGTCTGTTTTCCTATCTGCCGGGATATTCTCTCACCAGAGAATCCTTTGACAGCTTTCTTCTGATGTATATCCAGAAAGGGGAACTGGAACTGAGCTTTGAAGGCCGGACCTTTCGCGCCTCAGCCGGACAGTTCATCCTGATCGACTGTTATAAAAGACATGCCTATTCCACCCGGACCGGGTGGGAATGCCTGTGGTGCCATTTTGACGGCGTCACCGCCAGATCCTACTATAAAAACATCGTCTCCCGGCTTGGAAACGTGTTCTCCCTCACTGACAGCTTTCCGGTTCTGAACAGAATGACCGATATCCTGAAGGTATTCTATAATGGCAGCGTGGTGCGCGAACCTCTTCTCTCCAGGTATCTGACGGATATCCTGACGGAGTTTCTGCTCTTCTCTCCGGAAGGCACTGCTTCCCGCAGCTATGCGGACATGGCGGAACGGACCATTACCTATATCAACGAACATTTTGCCCGAAATGTTTCCATCCCGCAGCTCGCCGAACAGGCAGGCTTAAGCCAGTATCATTTCATCCGTACCTTTAAAAAGGAGACCGGCTTCACCCCGCATGAATATCTGGTCAACACCCGCCTCGCCACCGCCAGATATCTTCTGAAAAATACCCGGCTTCCCGTGAAGGACATCTGCTTCAACACCGGCTTTTCCTGTGAGAGCGTGTTCTGCAGCGCCTTCAAAAAGCATCAGGGCATGACGCCGGCCCAGTACCGGGCGCTGGAGCAGTGACGGAAGGGAGGCCTTCAGAGCCTCCCTCATTTCCCCCGTTCCCGAAGGAAACGGCACTGGAGGGAGTCTTCGCTCATCTGCATCAGCTCGATCCGGTTTCCGTCCGGGTCATGGGTCCAGCACTGCCAGTTTCCGTCGCATCCCTGCCTGACTCCGGAATCCAGAGGCGCTCCCGCTTTTACGATCCGTTCTGCCGTCTCATGGATATCCTCCACCTCCAGGCACAGATGGGAATAGCCGATGTTCTGATCCTGATATTTCTGGGGGTTCACCCCGCCGTAAAACAGCTCGATGAACTGGTTTCCTCCCGCATGGACATAGACAATCCAGGGTTCTCCGGTCTCCGGATGCTTCAGTTCAAAGGCTTTTTCAAAGCCAAAGGTCTCCCTGTAAAACCGAAGCGCCCTCTCCATATCCGAAACGTTGAATGCGGCATGCGCAATTCCTTTC
>ERZ1643247.2703-NODE-2703-length-13512-cov-11.149365_pt1 | contig 13512 bp, 15 predicted proteins | sample MGYA00579264_ERZ1643247 | MGnify/ENA primary metagenome ERZ1643247 (study PRJEB29033, sample SAMEA4952262) | chicken gut metagenome | biome: Broiler Chicken; feature: Gastrointestinal Tract; material: Caecum | place: Ireland | collected 2018 | study: Broiler... | reverse complement strand
CTATTTGCCAAGACAGAATTTTGAGAATATAATATCGATTATTCTCTCGTTTTCACACTCCCCTGTGATTTTTCCAAGAGTGTTCCATAATGACTTAATAAGCATGGCAACAATATCCATACTCTCATCTTTTGCTTGCAATATTTCAAGAGATATATTGCAAGCCTGTTTTAAAATATTTGCTTGCCTTTCGTTTGTAAGTACAATTTTACTGTAGTCTATCTCTTCCTTTAAGACCATATTGTAGATAAGTTCTTTTATCTTTTCAGTGTTCTGTCCGTTTAAGGCTGATATCTCGATTGCATTAAAATATCCTTCTAACAATCTTTTCTCGTCAATCTTATTAACAATAGTGATGACATTTGTGCGATTTTTTAACAGATTTTCTATTTCCATATCCTGCTCAGACTTTGCCCTGCTTGCATCAAGCACAAAAAGTATAAGATCGGCACTGTCTATAGATTGCTTAGATTTTTCAATTCCTATTTTTTCTACTTCATCATCGCTCTGCCTAATGCCTGCGGTGTCTAAGAAATTAAATTTTATACCTTTATAGGTTATACTTTCGTTTAAAACATCACGCGTTGTACCAGCGATAGAAGTGACGATGGCACGCTCTTGCCCTATAAGAGAATTTAAAAGACTTGACTTGCCAACATTTGGACTGCCAACTATGGCAATGTTTATACCTTGCTTTATATATTTTGAATTTTGACTGTCTTTTAAAATATTTTGCAAAGCAGTACTTATTGAATTTATATTTTTAAAAATCTTTTCCTTGACTGCTTGCTCAAAATCTTCTTCTGGATAATCAAGGGTTGCTTCTATTTCGGCAAGAGTATCGGTTAGCGATGACTGCATATCTTTAACCTGATTTTTAAGTTTACCACCAATCAGCATAAGAGAAGCCTTTAACTCACTTTCGCTTTCAGCATTAATTTCATCTATAATACTTTCTGCCTGATCAAGACTTATCTTACCATTCTCAAAAGCACGCTTTGAAAACTCTCCGTTTTCAGCGAGAATTGCACCGTTTTCAAGTAAGACAGATAAGATTTTTGATGTGATTACGCTTCCGCCATGCACTTGAAATTCCACAACATCTTCGCCAGTGTATGAAAAAGGCGCTTTGAAATATACCATAAGACAGGTTTCATAAGCATTATCATCAATCTTAAATTTTCCATAGTAAAGCATACGCGGAGTTATTTTATTAAAGTTTAAAGCCTTGCTCTTGAATAATTTTTGAGCAATCTGTAGACTTTCACCTCCACTCATACGTACAATCGATATTGCGCCTTTACCTAAAGGCGTTGAAATACTAGCAATAGTTTTATTTTCCATGCGTTTATTATAACACAAGTTTAAGATAAATAAAAGAATTTGTTAAATTAAAGTGATAATTGCAGACTTAAATACTTTAAAATTAAAAAAAGTGCAACCGTGTAGTCGCACTATTCATTTAAAAACTTTTTCATATTGCTTTTATAATTTTCAACACCACCTTGATTAAGCGGATTTACACCATCCAACTTTGCATAGAGAAGAACGCTTAATATAAAAAATGCAATCAGCCTTCCGCATTCTTCTTCGCTTAAACTATCAAGTTCTATATTGATAATCTTGTTACCACCATCTGCATGAGCCTTTATGCTAGAGTTGCAAGCGATAGAATTGTATTTTTTATAGATAGATTTTATATTATTTATTTCATCGTTAAAATTAAAATTTTTACTATTATTTTTCTCATCTTTAGCGCAAGTTATAAAAGTTTCAAAGAAACATTTTTTACCTTCTTGCATAAATTGACCGATAGAATGTAAATCTTCACTAAAATAGCAAGGCGATGGATAAATACCTTTGTTTTCTTTGCCTAGACTCTCTGCGAGCAGTTGACAAATACACGGCAAAAGAGATTGAATTTTGTAATCAAATGATATAACACTTTCTACTTGAAAATTATTAGAGAGCTCTTTTCTAGCACAGGCATAAGAGAACTCATTGCTATTAAATATATCATTTTCAAATGATTTAATTTCCTGCAAAAAACCGTTATAAAACTTTAAAAAATCAAGTTTTGCATAGGCAAGTGGAAACATACCAACAGGGGTAAAAAAAGAAAATCTTCCGCCTACACTTTCAGGTATTTCAAAGCAAGAAATATCATCTTTATCTGCATCTTTATAAATTTGTGAATTTTTAGACGATATGACAACAATATTTTCTTTCTCTACAAAATTTTTTAGGTATTCAAACATAAGTTTGCACTCAATCGTTGTGCCTGATTTTGAAATAAAAGCAAGCGAAAGTTTTTTACCTTTTAACATTTTTAATGTTTTATCAAAAGCGTCAAAATCAAGTCCTTGACCTAAAAAATAAACATTGTTACAATTTTGACCTTGCAAAATTCCTCTAGATAAAAGAATTGATCCGCCTATACCGACAATAACAAGAGCGTCTGTGCAATTTGCAAGTTCGGTGGCGGTTTTTAAAACTTTTAAATAGATTTCTCTAATAAACTGCTCATCTTTTAAAGTGCGCAAAAAAGGATAATCACTTAAAGAAAATTGTGAAATAATTTTCCTATATTTATCTATATAATCTTTAAAACTTTGATTTAAAAATGATATCTTCATATTTTAACCTTTTAAATTATTAATAAACAAGTTTAAAGCGTATAAATTAAAATTAATTAAAAAATGCAATAATTTGTTAAAATTTCAGTGAATTTTATAAAAAAATCTCATATTTTATCGATTTATCAAGATATTTTAAAAATTCTTTTTCATTTGTCTTATCGCCAACTATACAATTATAGTGTGTAGGAATGGCTACTTTAGGCTTTAATTTGTTTGCGAAGAGTGCGCCTTCCTTTCCGTCAAAAGTATAGATGCTTCCAATAGGTACAAAAAGATAGTCACACATTTGATTTAACATCTCTTGACACTCGTCACAGTCGCCTGTGATCATATAATTTTCGCCTTCTATTTCTACATTAAATCCTACCCATCCATACTCTTTTTTGTGGTAAGGTTTGTTTGCGTTGTATGAAGAAAAGGTTTGAAAAGATATATCTCCAAGATCATACATTTGCTTCGGCTTAACCTCTATAATTTTGTTTTTTATGTTATTTTCAAGCAGTATATTTTTAGAGTCACTTGTTGCAATAAATACAGTTTTGTCGCAAGCAATCTTATTTATATCATCCATGCTTAGATGATCATAATGCGGGTGAGTAATAAAAATATATCTCGCCTTTTTAAGATTTCCATCTATTTTATATGGATCGAAATAAATGTCATCATCTAGCACAACACTCGCATGACGAAGTACTTTAAAATTTACCATAACTTTCTCCTTTTATTCATTGTAACATATTTTTAAAAAATAGAAAAATATATGAATAAAAAAAAAGATGTGAAATATCACCCTAAAAATCTTACGATTTTCAGGGAACCCGAATATCACCCTAAAAATCTTACGATTTTCAGGGAACCCGAATATTACCCTAAAAATGCAAGCATTTTCAGGGAACCCAAGAAAATACCCTAAAAATCTTACGATTTCCAGGAAAATTAAAAGAAAGTGGCTAAGCCACTTTTCGTGCGCTAGACTTTTTTTGTTTGTCTACAGTCTGTTAATTTGTTGGAACACTGAGATTATAACATTATTTAAATACCAAAATTTTATAAGTCAATTTGATAATAATCTTGTGAAACAAGACTTTCAATATGGCCTATAAGTTTTCCGCCATTGGCTATGATGGTTTTACGAGAGGCTATATTTTTTGTAGAACAGCCAAGTCTTACACTTTTCATTTCAAATGACCTGCACTTTTCAAGAAGAAGTTTAACTCCTTCTGTTGCATAACCTTTTTTACGCTCGCTAGGTCTTATTCCAAATTCAATATTGCCAGCAAAAGAGTCATCAAGTGATTTTGTAAGATATTTTCTCAAAGTGAACGCTCCTAAAATCTTCTCATCGCTTTTTCTTATAAGTAAAAATGTACAACTTGCAACTTTATCTTGATCGTAGGATATAAAAGGTATATTTTTATTCTTTTCATTCATGACTAAAAGATCTTGAAAAGTCTTACAAGATTTTACTATAGTCATGCCTGTGATTTCACTTCCGTTTTCGATAAATTCATCAATATAATCAAGAATTGCTTTTTTATCATTTTTAGTCATTTCACGCAAAAATATATCTTCCATATCATTCTCCTTATTAAATTTTAGTATATATTCATTAAAAATGCAACAGTTAATTTATAAAAATTTTATTTTTACATATTTTAATTTATATAATTTTATGATATACTTGTATTAGCAAAATGAATAGAAAGGAAATAGCAAATTTAATAAAAGAGAAAGCAAGGTTAAATAGAGATCTTGAAAATCTTTTTTATGGAGTAATTGAAATAAGGAATATTGACGATCAGCAGTTTATTTATGTACACTATAGACAGGATGGTCTTAGTTTAACAAAATATGTAGGTCAGTATAGCAAAGAATTGTTTGAGATCATTGACAGAAATAATAGACAGGCAAAACTTATAAAAAAACAAATTAAAGAGATTGACAGAATGTTAGGTAAACTTGAATATAATTTACCGATCAAGGAAGATGTTGTTTTTGCTAAAGATTTTGCAAAGAGAAACCTTGTTGAAATTATATATAGACAGGCGATTTTAGAGGGAATTGCAACAAACTATGCAGATACAGAAACTATTTTGCAAGGCGGAAAGATCAAGGGTTATAAGCAAAAAGATATCATATCTATCATTAATTTAAAACACGCTTACGAATTTATATTGAATAGCAATGTACTTTTAAGTCCTAGCAATTTTTCATTGCTTTGTGAAATCAATAGCACGGTTTGCGAAGGAATAACTTTAAATTCTGGCAAAATTCGAGATGTACCTATAGAGATAACGGGTTCGTCTTGGCGACCAAAACTTCCAATAGAGAGTGACATAAGACAAAACATTAAAAATATATTAAATTCAAGTGATGACTATGTGGCAAACGCTTTAAAACTAATGATATATATCTGCAAAGCGCAACCTTTTCTTGATGGCAATAAGAGAAGTGCGACACTTTTTGCAAATCATTACCTACTATCTAAAGGTAAGGGAATGATTGTTGTACCTAAAGATAAAATTGAAGGTTTTAAAGAAAATCTTTTAGAGTATTACGAGCACAATGACGAAGAAAAGATGATAGAATTTTTAAAGGATAACTGTCTTGTGACGACCGATGATAAAAAACTAGAGAGCGGTACAAATAATGAAAGTCAAAGAGAAATATAACAAAATTTGACAAAAATCATATTATATGATACTATTTAAAGAAAGGAAGTAAATATTATGGAAAGAAGTTTGAGTAAACTTATATATGAATTGAATAGAAGTGACAAGGTAGTCACAATAGAAGGGGTAAACTTTAAAGGGAATAAATTCACAACAAAAGCGCTCCAACCTGATATCATGGGCGATACTGTGAGATTTAGATTGCTTAGAAGTGCAAAGAAAATGCCTTTTTTTGTTACAGATCAAGTGTTTTTAAATAACAAGACTTTATATCTTTTTACAATAAAAGATGGCGATAAGGTTTTATGGAATTATCAAAATGCGGATAATTTCATATTAAAAATAAAAAAACAATATACTCTAAACTATGGAGTTGATACTAAAGATACAAACATTAGAAAACTTAAAAAAACACTTCTGAAACCATTACAGATTGAAAATTTAAGCGGAGATAAACAGATTATAATTCCACTATACTTTGATAAAATTAACGATGACAAATATATTGCAAATGCAGGAATTGTAAACAAGGGTAATCTTAATGTTGGCTATGTTGCTGTAGATCTTAACGATAAGATTTCTATACTTGACGAAAACTCATCAATAATTGAAACATTAAATATAGATAAATGGTTCGAAGAAAAATCATTATAAAAAATAAATTAGAGATGTAATAAAAGTACATCTCTTTTTTTATTTATTACAAGACAAGCATTTAAGATAATTACAAAATAGAGATATCGACAATATCATCAAAATTAATGATATTTTTATCTATTGTAATGGTTTGAAAAGTATAATCAATTTTAAAATTCCCTTCGGCAATATGATTGTGTCCATCTCTAAAATAGAGAACCTTTACTTTATCATCTTTTTTCAAGGAACGTAAAATATTTGATATTTCCATTATCTTTTCTTCTGGAAGATCGCCTTTTTCAATTCTATCATGCTCATATTCTTTAAGTTTAAGTGCTTCGTGTAAACCTTTCAATGTATCAAATGGAGCAAACTGTTTTGCTCTTTCAATTCTTGGCATCTTAACTCTCTCCACTTTTGTGTCCCCCTATTTGACTGTTTCGCTCTCTAATCGTTGCCTTTTCATCGAGATCATAGGCTTTTAAAATGGTGTTTTTCCCATATTTTTCTTGCAAATGAAGAATGCTCTGAACGAGTTTTTTCTCTCTTTTCACATCGTCAATATTTGTAAACATATCATACTGCTCATTTTCATCGTTTTTAAGTTCTGCCATATCATAGCCAACAACTCTTATCGGTCTATTCTTATCAACAATCTGGTCAAAGAGTTTATCGGCAAACGGCTGTATCTTTGAAAAAAGATTTGTAGTTATATTCATGCGCACGCTACCTTTTGCGACATCTCTCTTTTTATCTCCGTAACCAATAGAGAGATGAATTAAAGAAGTGACGAATTTTTGTTTAAAAAGTCTATAGCAGCCGCTTTGAAGCATTTCATGCATAATCAATTTTGCATCATTAAATTGATAATTGCATGGCAAAATTTGAGAAGAAGAAATTGATTTTTTCTTGCTCTTGTAGTTTTTTATATCACTCATAAGACAGCTTTCCTTGCCAAAGGCGTGATCAATCAAAAGTTCAGCATTTACACCAAACTCGTTATAAAGCGTATCTTCGTTTGCTTTGGCTATGCCTTCCATATCATATATGCCATATTTTGCAAGTCTTTGAGATATACCTTTTGAAATCTGCCAAAAATCAGTAAGCGGTTGATGTTTCCAAAGGGTTTTTATAAATTTTTCTTCACTCAGCCAGCCTATTCGGTCAGACGAATGTTTTGCGGTCAAATCGAGTGCTATCTTTGCAAGGTACATATTTGTACCAATTCCAGCAGATGAAGGAATATGATAAGATTGATATATTTCATCCATCAACTTTTTCACAAAATCTTTAGCTTTTATCTTATATAATTTTAAATAGTCGGTCGCGTCAATTATACACTCATCAATAGAGTATACATGAATGTCATTTTTATCTATGTATTTTAAATATATTCCATAGATATTGCTTGCATATTCAATATATTTTTTCATGCGTGGCGGAGCGATAATATAATCTATATTTTTAGGGATTTCAAAAAGCCTGCATCTGTTTTTAACGCCAAGACTTTTCATTGCGGGCGAAACTGCAAGACATATTGTATTTATAGTCCTACTCTCGTCAGCAACAACAAGTTTTGTTGTCATCGGATCAAGTCCGCGCTCCGCACATTCAACAGATGCAAAAAAAGATTTCATATCGATTACAAAATAGCATCTCAGTTTTTCTTTTTCCATATATAAACCTTTAAATTAGAAATGAAACAAATAATTTATTTTTCAATTAATTTTTTTAAATTAAGTAAAACAATTAAATAAAATAAATAATATTAAATAAAATAAATAAAAAAAACAATAAAAAATTAAAAAAATAAACAAAAATGAATAAATTTTTGATAAATTATTTATTATTATTTAGAATTTAATAATATTTCTATTTTTTCTTTTATACTTTTCCAGCTTTGTTTTAAACTGTCATAAGAAAGCACATTTTCAACTTTTTCTATATCAGTCCAGATTAAAGGATGATAATCTTGCGAGTCATTTTTACTTACACCTTTGTCAAGTGCAACAAACATATAGCACAGACATTCTTCTCCGCTTGGTGTAACATAACTCTCTATAGTAGGCGGAATATCTTTTACTATTTCTACATCTCTTTTGATTTCTTCGTTTGTTTCTCGTATTGCACACTGCTCTATGCTTTCGCCATTTTCAAGATGTCCTTTCGGAAAAGAATAATCTTTTTGTTTTTGTCTATAAACTAGAGCAATTTGTCTTTTATCTAAATTGACCACATAACAGCCAGCTTTTATCACTTTCATCTTACTTTCTCCATAAATAGCATAAGACAAAAAAAGACTTTTGTCAAATAATTAAAAAAGAATGCTCCTAAAAGCACTCTTTAGATTGTAAACAAATGTTTGCGACTATAATATACAGACAATGATTAATTTACAACTATTATTGTTATGCCGGGGTTAAATTTATTAAAATCTTCGTCATTATAAATTGTCTTATCACTTTTTAGTATTTCTAAGGCAGTATGATCAGACATATTCCATCTATCTCCGCCGAAAAAATCCTTTATTTTTCCTTGCTTTTTCCATATAGAAAGAGCTTTTCTAAGATTTAGAAGTATTGCACCACCTTTGCCGTGAGAACCATAGCCATGCAAAACTTTTATTGCTTTTGTGCCTGCAAGACTTGCCCTTTCAATCTCAATCTCAACAATGGCAAGTGCATATTCAACTGTGCAATTTTCTTTTTTCAAATCTATGATTTCCAGCATAACATCTCCCTAGAAAATATATCATAAATTTTTACTATTTAAAAGAAAATTCACAAATTTATATGCCTAAGATTAGAAATAGTCTATTAGCCTTCCATCAACATTTTATCGGCAATAAGTGCGATCAATTCTCCATTTGTAGGCTTTTCATTGCTTGAATATATTCGAAGTCCAAAAAGAGTATTTATGTTTTCAATCTTTCCCCTATTCCATGCAACTTCTATAGCATGACGCATTCCCCTTTCCACTTTTGACGAACTTGTTTCAAACTTCTCGGCGATTGCAGGATAAAGGCGTTTTGTGATTGAACCTATAATTTCAGGTTCTTCTACTGCAAGTTTTACAGCCTCTCGCAAGAATTGATAGCCTTTAATATGTGCAGGAATACCTATGCTTATAAATATATTGCTTATCTTTTCATCGAGTTGTTTTTCATTTTGCTTTTGTTTTAAATCTTCCTCTTTTTCGTTAGACTGAATAGTTTGTTTAGAAAGTTCGTCTATTCTCATCTCTAAATTTTGTGGCGAAACAGGTTTAACCATAAAGTAGCTTGCCCCTTCTTTTATTGCCTTTGATACAAACCCGCTATGTGAGAGATTTGAAATGAAGATAATCTTAGGACATTCACCTTGCATAGATTGTTTTAAACTTTCAAGCACCAAAAAGCCGTCACACTCACTTAGTAATACTTCACTAATTAAAAAGTCAGGCTTTAAATTTTTACAATCTTCAATTACTTCGTGGCCATTTGTAGACGAGCCAACAAGTTCAAACTTTTCGCTAGCATCAAAATAATTTGCAAGCGTCTTTTTCTCATCAGTATCTGCGACATAGATTTTTAATTTTTTATTTGCTTTTTCATTTTCTTTTTCCATAATAACTCCTCTTTATCTAGCCTATTTTTTAGGACATTTTTAAGATAGCACAATTTTTGGATAAAGAAAAACATAACTCGTGTAAGAAAATGACGAGTTATGTTGTATTTTGTCGAAATATGTCAGGTCTATCGTTAAGGTTTTTCAACCTTCGACATAAGTTGTGTATTTCCGTCAGGATTTACTCCCGCTTGTACTCTATAAAGATAGTAATTTGTGTCACTTGTTGAGCTATCAGATTCACTATCTTCTGAATTTTCCTCATCAGATTCAAGTTGAGCATAGAAATAGATGTAGCCATCACTATATCCGCATTGTCCAGATATAATCGAAGTCATGGTGACAATTGTTTCTGTCTGTCTTGTTAGGACACTAACTCTTGAAATACTTGTATCATTTGAATAGTAGATATAATCTCCGTCTATAAATAGAATGTCCGAGTAGTTGCTTGAAGTCAATAGTGCAGTTTGAGTCTGCTCAAGTGATTGATCTAATTTCTTGTACATTACAGATGAACTTGAACTAGGAATAAATATATATCCATTGTTTGAATAGCCTATGATTTCAATATCCTCTGCATTGTAGAACCATCTTGATTCAGTGCCAGAGAAATATTGATCATCTCCTGTGCCATCACTTTTAAGAACTTTGTAGTAAATTTGAGCAGGCATTACAGTTGTTTGGTAGCTATAGAAAACTATATCTCCACTCCTTCCCTTCATTTCAATAGTCGAGCCTGTCACTTCGGTATTGTTGCCATACTCAGTTATTTCACCAGTTGCAAAGTCTACGCCACGAACGGCAGTTGTAGCATGAGTAGTGCGATCTGAGTTTACAGTATAGACTATATTTTTAACTTGAGAGTTTTCATCGCAAACTGCAATAGAAAGTACATCTTCGGCAAGTAATCTTAAATCACCTATACTGTTTCCTATTTTAATAGAATAGAGATTGTAAGTTGGACTATCGCCACTGCTTGACGGAATGTATGCGATATAGTAATAGTTACCGTCAGAGCCTTCACGAATTGTTAATAGAGAATTTTCGTCAAATCTAAAAGTTTCGATTTCACTTAAGCCGTCACCATTGAATTTGATTCTAAATAGTGACACTTGAGTGTAGTCATTTTGCATATCGCTATCTCTATGAGTGTTTGCACTTGTGAAATATAGATAATTTCCAAGAGCGAACATATTTTGATTTTGATATCCAGTAAGTCTTCCATTTACCTTTTCAACATTTGCAGGACTAGGATCGACATAGCCATCTTCGTCTGCAGTATAGTCATAGCCAAGTTTGCCAGAAACATTTAGTCTTGCAAGATAGCCAGTCGAACTTGCAGTGCTATAATTAAAGTCATCACTTGAACTATCGCTATAACTGTTTCCATAGTAAATATAGTCGCCTATTTTTGCAATCTGACCTTGAAAATAAACAAGTTCATCAAAATAGATTGAGTTGCCATTTTTATCATATACATTGCTGACGCTTGCGCATCCTGTTAACAAAAAGGCAAAGCAAAAAATCATCGCAACGAAAGCGATAATATATTTTTTTAAATTTATCATTTTTAAAGATTTGTTTTTCATATTATTTCCTTATCTTACCAACAAATTTTACATTAAATTTTACTAATTGTCAAACATAACGAAAAGATTATCGCATTTAAAAACGTTATTGCTAACAATATTATAAAAATTAAGCTTAAAACTTTTTTGTAAAAGTCTATAAAAGCAGATTTAAGCGCATTTTTTAATATATAAAAAATTATTGCCTAATTTTTATATCTTAAACTAAATATTATATTTCACATATCAAAGCAAGTTGATTTTTAAGTTGATCGGCAGAAGTTAAAAAATATTCAATTCCGTTTTTAATGAAATGCTTGTCAAAATTGTTTTTTCCATGGATATGTCCAAAAACCACATAATCTACCGAATATTTTTCAAGCAATAATGAAAACTCACTGTCGTTTTTATTTTGATCGACAGGCGGATAGTGTATCATGCAAATAATCTTATCGTTTGACTCTTTTGATTTAACTGCATTTGCAAGCGTCATATCAAGACGCAGTACTTCGCGCTTAAAGATTTTTTCGTCTTCAGGCGTTTGAAATTGATCGTTTTGTGGCAAATTCCAGCCACGCGTGCCACAGATGATTATGTTGCCAAACTTGATTGCGTCATTTTGTACTGCATAAAAATCTTTCGGTAAACTTGCTCGCACCTTAGAGATAGCACTCCACCAATAGTCATGATTTCCGCGAATGATTACTTTTTTGCCAGGTAAGTCTTTCAATAGATCAAAGTCGGCTTTTGCGTCTTCAAGTTTCATAGCCCAAGAAAAGTCACCCGCAAGCAAAACTATATCTTCGCAAGACACCTTCTTCTTCCAGTCGTCAAAGATTTTTTCTACATAGCCATCCCAAACGCAACCAAATATGTCCATAGGTTTTGGATTGTTTACAGATAGATGTAGATCGCTTATCGCAAAGACTTTCATCTTAATTCCCTTTGGCTATATCCGAAACCATCTTCATGTCGCATTTACCGTTATAGTTTGCCTTGAAATGCTTCATAACACTTGGCATTGATTTATCCTCAAGACTATCTATAATTGCCTTAATTTCTTCAGCTGTCAAAAGTTTAGGCATATAAGATTTGGCAATTTCAATCTGTCTTTCAATTGTCGAAACTTCCTCGCTATTCCCTACCTTTTGATAGTTAGTCTTTTCTTCTTCAAGTTCTTTCACAGTCTTTTGCAAGATGTTAGAGATGTCACTATCGTCAACTTCTCCACCCTTCTCGCGTTTCTTAATATTTTCAAGCATGATTTTATTTAGAAGTACACTATAAAAACTCCTTGCCACGCTATCCTTATCTTTCATTGCTTGTACATTTGCTTTTTTAATTTGATCGTATAACATAATATCTCCTTTATTGGTATTATAAATATTTTTTTTAAAAACTCAAAATAAAATAATGTTTTTTATTTTGTTAACACATTAAAAAATGTTATCATAAAAGACAGAATAAAGTTAAACAGTATGAGAAAAGCAATCAATTTATATTCGGTAAATTTAAACGGAAGAACTAAAGAAAAAATTATGGCGATAAAAGAAGCGGGCTTTGATTCTATCTATACTGGCATATATAATAAAGCCGAAGATATGCCACTTGATGATATAATAGCCATGTTTAAAGCAGAAGGGTTTTTTATTCCACAAATGCATTGTTCCTATTACGAGCCAAATCTCAAGTATCTTTGGCAGGAGGGACAATTAGGAGATGAACAAGAAAACGACTTAAAACAACAAATTATTAAAACTGCAGGATATGAGATAGAAAACTTTGTTTTGCATACTAATGGAGAGTTTAATCCGCCAAAGACACAAACTGGACTTGAAAGAATAAAGAGAATGTTGGAAGTTGCAGAAAAATACAATGTCAATCTTTGTATAGAAAATCTATATGATATCGATCAAATGAAATATATATTTAATCATATTGAAAGCGATAAATTGAAAGTATGTTATGATTGTGGTCACCATAATTGTCTTAATAATGAAACAGATTTATTTAACATATTCAAAGACAAGATCACAGTCTTACACCTTCATGATAATTTTGGCAAAGTGCCGAATGTAACAGGAGATTTACATAAAATGCTTGGTGAAGGCAATATTGATTTGGACAAGTTGGCAATGCATATTGCACAACTTCCACAAGATATTGCTCTTTGTGCTGAATATAAGGTTTCAAAAGATCAATATAGTAATGAGTTTTTTGTAAAAGCAAAAAAAACATTAGATGTCTTTGAGAATAAAATAGAACTTCAAAGAAATTTAAAATAAAGAGAAAAAAACTACAAAAATAAAAAACTATGGTATTTACTTAGAAAAAACCATAGTCTTTTATTTAATTTTGGTAGCAGCAACTGGGATAAATCACCCTAAAAATG
>ERZ1643247.2700-NODE-2700-length-13523-cov-3.947728_pt1 | contig 13523 bp, 11 predicted proteins | sample MGYA00579264_ERZ1643247 | MGnify/ENA primary metagenome ERZ1643247 (study PRJEB29033, sample SAMEA4952262) | chicken gut metagenome | biome: Broiler Chicken; feature: Gastrointestinal Tract; material: Caecum | place: Ireland | collected 2018 | study: Broiler... | reverse complement strand
TTGCAGGGCTTTCTGCGACACAACAGATGAGATGATTCGGGTCTATTGCAGCGATGCAATGGCTGGATCTTACGATTATCGGGCGCGGCGCAATACAGTCATAACCAGTGAACGAGCGGGACGGGAATGGACGCGTTTTTTGTTTTATGCGCCAGTAAAGCTCTATCCGATTGAAAACGCTCCATATCTGGGGAGCTTACCTGAAAAAGCGGCGATTGTCGAGGTTTCGTTGACAGGACTGCCGGAAGGCCATCTGTATGAGCCGCGTATACTTTTGGAGATTATGGAAGACGGGAAATGCGTAATTTTTCTTTCCTATACGGAGAAGGAGTCTTTGACGCGTTTCGGGAGAACAGGAGAAATGGAAGCACGCTGGTTTGAACTTCCCGACGATATGTATTTTACAATAGAGTATCTGGATAAGCTGGTGCGCGATAGGACAGACGGATAGGAGGGGGAAAGCAGCAAACAGGTGTGCCGGAATACTGCGTGCCCGTTTATATGATACAGATTCTGCGCTGTTTCAAGTGTCCGGCGATTTTGTTTACAATTTCATAATGAATTCGGCGCAGTTCTGTATTACAATATATTTTAGCACTTAAGCACGAGGAGTGCTAAAATATATGCATAAAAGAGGTCTTACAGCATGGCGATGAAACAGTTTAAAGCAGAATCCAAGCGGATTCTGGATTTAATGATCAATTCGATTTATACACATCGGGAAATATTCCTGCGCGAGCTGATCTCCAACGCTTCCGACGCAATAGACAAGCTTTACTACCGCACGTTAAAGGATGGGGATACCGGCTTAAACCGCAGCGATTTTACGATTGAGCTTTCCCCCGACAAGGAAAAACGCACGCTTACCATTTCGGACAACGGATGCGGCATGACAAAAGACGAGCTGGAAAACAACTTAGGCATCATCGCAAAAAGCGGATCGCTGCATTTTAAAAAGGAGCAGGAAAAAGAGGACGAAATCGACATTATCGGCCAGTTCGGCGTAGGCTTTTATTCTGCGTTCATGGTGAGCGACGATGTGACGGTTGAAAGCCGCGCTTGGGGCAGCGACGAGGCGTGGCGCTGGCATTCGAAAGGCGCGGAGGGCTATACGGTCGAGCCGTGCGAAAAAGAGACGCACGGCACCGTGATCACACTGCATATAAAAGAAGATACAGAAGACGAAAAGTACAGCGAATTTTTAGACGAATACCGCCTGCGCAGCCTTGTCAAAAAGTATTCGGATTATATCCGCTATCCGATCCGGATGGAGGTGGAAAAGCACCGCCTGAAGGAGGGCAGCGAAAACGACTATGAGACATACCGCGAAATAGAGACGCTCAACACGATGGTCCCGATCTGGAAAAAGTCGAAAAGCGAAGTGACGGACGAAGAGCTCAACGCATTTTATAAAGAGAAGTTTTTCGACTGGCAGGATCCGGCGAAAGTGATCCATATGCGTACGGAGGGAAGCGCTACGTTCGATGCGCTGCTGTTTATCCCGTCGAAAGCGCCGCTTGATTTTTATACCCGCGACTATGAAAAAGGGCTGCAGCTTTATGCAAGCGGCGTGCTGATCATGGAGAAGTGCGCAGACCTTCTTCCGGACTATTTCAGCTTTGTCCGCGGGCTTGTCGATTCGCAGGATCTTTCGCTGAACATTTCGCGTGAGATGCTGCAGCATGACCGCCAGTTAAAACTGATCGCCGGCCGCCTTGAGAAAAAGATCAAGACGGAATTGGAAAACATGCTGGCAAACGACAGGGAAAAATACGAAGCGTTCTTTAAGAATTTTGGCTTGCAGCTAAAATACGGCATATATGCGGATTACGGCGCGCACAAGGATACGCTGAAGGATCTTGTATTGTTTGCCTCTTCGAACGGGGAGCATCCGACGACGCTTGCGGAATACGTCTCCCGCATGAAAGAGGATCAGAAGGCCATCTATTACGCCTGCGGCGAGTCGGCCGCACGCATTGCGATTCTGCCGCAGGCATAGGCTGTGCGCGACAAGGGATATGAGATTTTATACCTGACCGACAACGTGGACGAGTTTGCCCTTAAGATGCTGATGCAGTATGATGAAAAGCCGTTCCAGAACGTTTCTGCGGACGATTTGGATCTGCGCAGCGAGGAGGAAAAGAAGGATGCGGAAAAACAGGCGGCGGACAATAAGGATTTGCTCAACTTCCTGACGGAGGCGCTGGACGGGAAGGTAAAAGCGGTTATCCTTTCCAACCGTTTGAAGTCGCATCCGGTGTGCCTTTCTTCCGAAGGCGCGATTTCGCTTGAGATGGAGAAGGTGCTCAACGCGATGCCTTCCGGGGACAAAGTACAGGCGCAGCGCGTGCTGGAACTAAACGCCGCCCATCCGGTATTCCAAAAGCTTACCAAGCTGTTTGCAGAGGACAAGGATACGCTGAAGGAGTACGCCGCGCTCTTGTATGATCAGGCGCTTTTGATTGAGGGAATCCCGGTAGAAGATCCGGTGGCTTTCTCCAATCGGATTTGCACGCTGATGGCGGAATAAAAACCAAAACCGTTAAGGCCGGAAACAGGAAAGGTTTCCGGCCTTTTTGCGCGCCAATGGGCCGCTTGGCATGCTGTTGCGGTATTCTGTATTTTTTAGTATAATGGCAGGGAAATATGGAATACAGGCGGGAGAAAAATGAAACGACAGATTGACCTGCTTTCGGGCAGCATCCCGAAAGCGCTGATAAAGCTGGCGATGCCGATTATGGCGACCTCTTTCATCCAAATGGCATATAACCTGACGGATATGATCTGGATCGGCCGTCTTGGTGCGCCGGAGGTTGCGGCGGTCGGCTCGGCAGGCATGTTTATGTGGCTTGCAAGCGGCTTTACCGCGATTGCCCGCATTGGCGGGCAGGTTATGGCAGGCAGGATGCTCGGCGCAGGGGAAAAAGAGCGGGCTTCGCGCTATGCGCAGAACGCACTGCAGTTCGGCGTATTTTTTGCGCTGGTGTATACGGTGGTTTTGGTGGGATTTGCTTCTCCGCTGATTGGCTTTTACCGGTTCAATGAGCAGGCGACCGTGCAGGCGGCGGAGGTCTATCTGCGCATTGTGGGCGCAGGGATGATCACCTCTTTTGTGAATCAGATTTTCACAGGGCTCATAACGGCCAGCGGCAACAGCCAAACGCCTTTCTTTGCAACGGCGGTAGGGCTCGCCGCCAATATTGTGCTGGATCCGCTGCTGATCTTTGGGCTGGGTCCGATTCCCGCAATGGGCGTTGCGGGCGCTGCGATCGCGACGGTTGCGGCGCAGGCGGTTGTCACGCTGCTTTTTCTTGTACATGCGGTGAAAAGCCCGCTGCTAAAGCCTGTGCGGATTTTTTCACGTGTGGATTGGGCGTGCATGCGGGATATTGTAAAAATCGGCGGCCCTTCTGCCGTGCAGCAAATGATTTTTGCCGGCGTTTCCATGGTGATTGCCCGGATGGTGGCAGTATTTGGAGATGCTGCGGTTGCCGTACAGCGCGTGGGAAGCCAGATCGAATCCATTTCATGGATGACCTGCGACGGTTTTTCGGCGGCGCTCAGCTCGTTTGTAGCCCAGAACCACGGCGCGGGAAACCTGTACCGCGCCAAAAAGGGATACCATACCTCCTTATTGATCTTGAGTATCTGGGGTGCTTTATGCTCTGCGGTGCTGATCGTTTTTCCGGCGCCGCTTTTCCGGATATTTATCCCTGAAGCCTCGATCCTGCCGATGGGGATCGACTATTTGATGATTTTGGGGGTTTCCCAGCTGTTTATGTGCTTGGAGGGCATTGCATCGGGCGCGTTTTCCGGATTCGGCAAAACGCTGCCGCCAAGCGTAGTCGGCGTGGTGCTTACGGCGGCGCGGATTCCTGCGGCGATGTGGCTTTCCAATACTGCGCTTGGTCTAAACGGCATCTGGTGGAGCATCACCTTGTCCAGCGTTTTAAAAGGCGTAGTGCTGGTCTTTTTGTTCCAGCTGTTTGAAAGACGGATACAAAAGGGCCGGGCAGAAATATAGGGCGGACCGGCACAGGACCGCCTGCCGGCAGGGCTGTATGAAGCGGCTCCGCCGGCGTTTTTTATTTGACGGAGCAGAGATAAAGGATGCTTTTTTGCTTTACTGTGTAAAATTCTGATTTTTACTTGTATAATAGAGTGAAGCATGGTATAATAAAAAACTAATTAGGAAAGATAAACTGTTTCGGGAGGGGAACGGGTTGGACAAGCTTTCACAGGCAAGGATGAAAATCAACGATATTGACGCGCGGATTGCGCCGCTGTTTGAGGAGCGGATGCGCGCAGTGGAGGAAGTGATTGCCTATAAGCTTGAAAACGGCCTTCCTATCTTTGACGCGGCGCGTGAAGATGCGGTCATAGAACGGAATTTGTCGCGGATTGAAAAAGAGGCGTACCGGCCCTATTATGCGGACTTCCTGCGGGACGTTATGCGGGTTTCCAAACAGTACCAGAGGAGCTTGGTCTCCGCCGGGACGGTGGCCTATCAGGGGGCGGAAGGCGCCTATGCCTTTATTGCGCTCAAGAAGCTGTTCCCACACCAAACGGCGCGCTCCTATGAGACGTGGGAAGACGTGTTCGCCGCTGTAGAAAACGGGGACGCTGCATGCGGCGTGGTGCCGTTTGAAAACTCCTATACCGGGGAAGTCGGAGAGGTTTTGGATCTTTTGTACCGCCACGGGATCTATATCCGTGAAATCTACGACCTGCCGATCCGGCATTATCTTCTGGCTGTGCCGGGTGCCTCGCTTTCGGAGATCCGCCAGGTGTATTCGCACCCGCAGGCCTTGAGCCAGTGCCGGGCGTTTTTGGAGCCGTACCGCTTTGAACAGATCCCCTACCTGAACACGGCAGTTGCGGCGGAATACGTCGCAAAGTCCAAGAACCGGACAAAGGCGGCGATTGCATCCAAAGAGACGGCGGAGCTTTACGGTTTGCAGGTTTTAAAGGAAAATATCAATACCAGCAAGGAAAATACGACGCGGTTTATTGTGATTTCACGGGAGCCGGGCCGTTCCGGGAACCGCTTTTCCCTGCTGTTTACCCTGCGGCACGATGCGGGGCAGCTTGCGGCCGTAATGCAGGTCATCGCACAAAACGGCTTTAATATGGAGTGTATCCGATCCAAGTCGATGCGCGACCTGCCGTGGCAGTACTATTTTTACGTTGAGATTGTGGGGGACGCCGCCTCAGAGGAGGCCAAGGCCATGATCCGGCAGATCGAACCGCTTTGTACAAGGCTTAAAATACTCGGTGCGTATATCAAATGAGGCCGGGCCGGCCGGCGGCGGTTTCGTAGGAGGGTTTACAGCATGCAGCTTTCAATCGATTTAAACCCGAAAGGATATTCTGTTTTTCTGGGCAGAGGCGATTTTTCGGGCCTTTCTCGCTTTACTGATTTAAATGGGAAAATATTGATCCTGACCGACGACGGCGTGCCGGTACGCCATGTCAAGACTGTCTATGAACAGTGCGCCGGTGCGGAGGTTATGACGGTCGGGAAAGGAGAGGGCGCAAAAAGCTTCCCTGTGTTTGAAGATGTGTGCCGGAAGCTTTTGTCGTGCAAATTCGGGCGGCGCGACTTGCTGATTGCAGTGGGCGGCGGCGTTATCGGGGATTTGGGCGGTTTTGCGGCCTCCTGCTATATGCGCGGGATCCGCTTCATCAACATGCCGACGACCAGCCTTTCCCAGATTGATTCCAGCATCGGCGGCAAAACCGCTATCAATCTGGACGGCGTAAAAAACAGCATCGGGACGTTTTATCAGCCGGAGCTGGTTGTGGCGGATCCGGAGGTGCTTTCCACCTTGCCGCGCCGCCACTTGAACAACGGGCTGGTAGAAGCGGTGAAAGCAGGGCTTATCGGGGATGCGGGGCTGTTTTCCCTGTTTGAGGAAACAGACGACGTTTACAGCCGGCTTGACGAGATCATCTATCGTTCCCTCTGTGTGAAAAAACGGGTAGTAGAACAGGACGAGAAAGAGGTCGGCCTGCGCAAGATATTGAATTTCGGCCACACCATCGGGCACGGTGTGGAAAGCGTATACGGGCTGTCCGGCCTGCTGCACGGCGAAGCGGTTGCAGTCGGCATGCTGCCGATGATCGGGGACGAAGGGCTGCGGCGGCGGGTCCGCGCGGTGCTGCAAAAGATCGGCGTCAATCCGGATATGCCGTATGACGCGGACGCAGTATACGAGGCGATTACACGGGACAAAAAGACGCACGGGGCGTTTATTTCCACTATCCGGGTAGACTGCCCGGGGAAAGCGCGGATCTGCGAGGTGGAAACGGCGTCGCTTCTTACGCTTTTGAAAGGACAGGGAAAATGAAAAGCACAATCGGAAACGCTTTGTCTGTTACACTGTTTGGAGAGTCGCATTCCGCCGCCATCGGGGCAGTGATAGAAGGGCTTGCGCCGGGTATAAAGCTCGACCTGCCCTTTATAGCGGGACAGATGGACAAGCGCCGCCCAAAGGGGAATATTTCAACGAAGCGGCATGAGGACGACGAAATCCGCTTTGTCAGCGGCTTTTTCAACGGATATACAACGGGGACACCGCTTTGCCTCCTGATTGAAAACCGGTCACAGCGCAGCGGCGATTATGAAGCGCTTAAGGCATTGGCGCGGCCTTCCCATGCCGACTATACGGCGTATGAAAAGTATTTTGGGTTTCAGGATTACCGCGGCGGCGGGCATTTTTCCGGCCGCCTGACAGCGCCGATTGTGGCGGCCGGCGCGATCTGCCTTCAGATATTAAAGGGCTACGGCATTGCCGTCGGCACGCACATCAAATCCCTGCACGGCATAGAGGATGCGCCCTTTGCCGAAGGCGGGGATGAGCTGGAGCGGCAGATTGCGCAGTTAAACGCCGCCTATCTTGCCGTGCTGGAGGAAGAAGCCGGCGCGCGCATGACGGCCGAAATGGAAAAGGCTGCGGCCGCCGGGGACAGTGTCGGCGGGATACTGGAAACGGCCGTGACCGGCATGCCGGCTGGGATCGGAGAACCGTTTTTCCATTCGGTGGAAAGCCGGGTGTCCGCCCTGCTTTACAGCGTCCCGGCAGTAAAGGGCGTGGCGTTCGGCGACGGATTTGGCTTTGCCGCCCTTTACGGAAGCGAGGCGAACGACCCGTTTTATATGGAGGGCGGACAGGTCAAGACCCGGACAAACCGCAACGGCGGGATAAACGGCGGGATCACAAACGGGATGCCCATCCGCTTTCAGACGGCGGTCAAGCCGACGCCTTCTATTTATAAGCAGCAGCAGACAGTGGACGTGGTGAAAAGGGAGGACGCCGTTTTGCAGATTAAAGGGCGGCACGACCCGGCCGTCATCCACCGCGCCCGCGTGGTCGTGGATTCTGTGACGGCAATCGCGCTTGTCGACCTGTTTTGTGAACGGTATGGCTATCTTTGGACAGCGGGGCGCGGCGGGCCGGGGAAAAAATAACAGGAGACAGCTTGCGGCGCCGCCGCGGCTAAAAGCAAAGGAGGCATTATCTTGGAGCAATACGGACTGATCGGCGGCCAGCTTTCGCACAGCTTCTCAAAACCGATCCATGAAGCGCTGGGCGGGTACGCGTATGCGCTGATGCCTATGCCGGAGGATGCGGTTCGCCGGCTGTTTGCCGAGCGGCCGTTTGCGGCGCTCAATGTGACGATCCCTTATAAACAGACGGTCATCCCGCTGTGCGACGAGATAGACAGCCGGGCGGCACAGATTGGCGCGGTCAACACGGTGGTGAACCGGGACGGACGGCTTTTCGGCTATAATACGGATTTTGACGGCTTTTTATATATGGTGCGGCGGCTTGGCGTCGATCCGGCGCACAAGCGCGTGATGATCTTAGGCAGCGGCGGGACCTGCAAAACCGTGAAAGCGGTAATGCAGTACTGCGGCGCGGGAGAAGTTACCGTGGTAAGCCGCAGGAAAAGCGCGGGTACGGTCACTTATGAAGAAGCCGCCGCGCTTTCGGATACCCAGATCCTCGTAAACGCGTCGCCTTGCGGCATGTACCCAGAGAACGACGGCCTTCCGATCGATCCGGCCTGCTTTCGGCAGCTTGGCGCCGTATTCGACGTGGTGTACAACCCCTTGCGGACGAGGCTGATGGAAGAGGCGGCACAGCGGGGGATTCCGCATATGGGCGGGCTGCGCATGCTTGTGGCGCAGGCGAAATACGCATCGGAGCTGTTTACCGGGAAGAGGATAAGCGATACGCGCATAGAAGAGATCTACCGCGCGCTTGTTTTGGAAAAGGCCAATCTTGTTTTGTGCGGGATGCCTTCGGCGGGGAAGACAACGCTTGGGAAGGCGGCCGCCGCAAAAATGGGGCGCCGTTTTGTGGATCTGGACGACGAAATTGTCAAAGAGACGGGAATGGATATTCCGTCGATTTTTGAGCAAAAAGGCGAGGCGTGGTTTAGACAGCGGGAGGCGGCCGCCGCAGCCAGGCTTTCCAAAGAAAACGGCTTGGTTCTTGCGTGCGGCGGCGGAACCGTGCTCCGGGAGGAGAATGTGCGCCGGTTAAAGCAAAACGGCACGCTCTGCCTGATCGACCGGCCGCTCCCCTTGTTGGCGGGCGGGAACGGGCGGCCGCTTGCGCAAAACGCAAAACAGGTTGCCGCACTGTACGAAGCGCGGATGCCCGTATACCGCGCGTGCGCAGATTTTGTCGTTGCGTTTGACGGAGAGGACGAAGCGTCCGCAGAACAAACGGTGAAAGAAATAGAGGAGAGGTTTTATGAAACTGCTTGTGATTAACGGGCCGAACCTGAATATGCTGGGCGTCCGCGAGCCGGAGATTTACGGAAGCCGCACGTATGCGGGGCTTGTGTCGTTTATCGAAGAGGTGTGCGCACGGGAAAAGGTGGAGGTCGAGATTGTGCAGAGCAACCACGAGGGCGCAATCGTAGATGCCATACAGGCTGCCTATCAGGAAAAGGACGGGATTGTGATCAACCCTGCGGCCTATACGCATACCAGTGTGGCAATCCTTGACGCACTGAAGGCGGTGGGCCTTCCGGCAGTGGAGGTGCACTTGTCCAATATCTATGAACGGGAAAAATTCCGCCATATCTCCTACCCGGGGATGGCCTGTGTCAAAACCTTTTATGGGCACGGGTTCGCCGGATACGAGATGGCGATCCAATACTTAAAAAATTTGTTGAGCAAAGGGACTGAAGACCAATGATTATTACCTTAAAAAAAGACGCCTCTGCGGAAGAGGCCAAAAAGATTGTAAGCCAGATTGAAGCGAAAGGCCTTTCCGTTACGGTGATTGAGGGCGCAAACTACAACGTTTACGGCGTAGTGGGCGACACCACTATTTTAGACGAAAAAGTCATCGCGGCAAACCCGGCTGTCGACAACGTACAGCGCGTAGCGGCCCCTTATAAAAAGGCCAACCGGATTTTCCATCCGTCGGACAGCGTAATCGACGTGGCCGGCGTAAAAGTGGGCGGCCAAGAGGACGTTGTTGTAATCGGCGGGCCGTGCTCCGTGGAAACGCGGGAAACGCTGTTTGAAATAGCAAAGGACGTAAAGGAAGCGGGCGCGAAAATGTTCCGCGGCGGCGCGTACAAGCCGCGGACTTCCCCTTATGCATTTCAGGGGCAGGGCTCGACCGGGATCAAGTGGCTTACGGAAGTGCGCGAGCAGTTCGGCATGCCGATCGTGTCCGAAATGATGGGTGTAGACAAGCTGGAGGAATTCAATGAAAATGTTGACCTGATCCAAGTCGGCGCGCGCAACATGCAGAACTTTGACCTGCTCAAGGCGCTTGGCACGATCAAAAAGCCTGTTTTGCTAAAACGCGGGCTGTCCAATACCATTGAGGAGTGGATCATGGCGGCGGAATACATTATGGCGGGCGGCAACGAAAATGTCATCCTCTGTGAACGCGGCATCCGCACCTTTGAAAAGTATACGCGCAACACTCTGGATTTGAGCGTCGTGCCGATCATCAAGCAGAAAACGCATCTGCCGATTATCATCGACCCATCCCACGCGACCGGCGATTGGCGTTTGGTTGAATCCATGTCGCTTGCGGCGATTGCGGCCGGCGCAGACGGCCTTATTTTGGAAGTGCACAACAACCCGGAGTGCGCTTGGAGCGACGGCGCCCAGTCGTTAAAACCGGAAAAATTCAAAACGCTGATCGAAAAGGGCAGGGCAATTGCCAAAGTGATCGGCAGGGGCCTTTAAAATGCTGGCCACGGTATACCCCTCTTTTGCACAGGGGGCTGTTGAAGCGCCGCCGTCAAAGAGCATGGCGCACCGCGCGATAATATGCGCGTGCCTTGCAGACGGGGAGAGCGTCATCCGCCGTGTCGCGGCGTCGGACGATGTGAACGCAACCATCGGCGCAATGGAGGCATTGGGCGCTGTAATCAGCAGGACGGGCGATACGCTTAAAATACGGGGGACGGGCGGCGTGCCGCGCCTTTCCGGCTGCGAGATAGACTGTGCAGAGTCGGGTTCGACGCTCCGGTTTTTAATCCCGCTGTTTTCGCTGGCAGGCTGCCCGGTTGTGTACCGCGGCAGGGGGCGGCTGATGGAACGCCCGCAGGACGTGTACGCGTCGCTTTTTGAAAAGCAGGGAGCCCGTTTCTTTCAAAAGGAGGGCGCGCTTTTCCAAGAGGGGGCGCTCAAGGGCGGAAGGCTAACGGTCCGGGGCGATGTGAGCTCCCAATTTGTGACGGGCCTTTTGCTGGCGCTCCCGCTGCTGAAGGAGGATTCGGTCATCGAGATCCAGCCGCCGTTTGAATCACGCCCGTATGTACTGCTGACTTTGCAGGTGCTGCGCGATTTCGGCGTCAACGCATGGTTTGAAGAACGGGATACGCTCGTCATACCGGGCGGGCAGCGGTATCAAAGCACGGCATATACCGTAGAGGGGGATTATTCCCAGCTCGCCTTTTTTGCAGTACGCGGGGCGATAGGTGCAAAAACCGCATGCAGGGGCGTGCGGCCGGACAGCATGCAGGGGGACAGGGCGATCTGTTCCATCCTCCGTACAGCGGGCGCTTGCGTAGAAATCTCCGATGGGGGCGTAACGGTTTCGCCGGGAGAGCTTTGCGGAAAGGACATCGACCTTGCGGATTGCCCGGATCTGGGGCCGGTGCTGATGGCGTTTGCCGCATTCTGTGAAGGGGAAACCCGCATCCTGCATGCGGGGCGGCTGCGTATGAAGGAATCCGACCGGATCGCCGCAATGGAGGCTGAGCTTAAAAAGCTCGGCGTCCGGATCGCGTCGACGGCGGATACGGTGACGGTCTCAGGACGGAAACCAATGGAAAAACCGGTTACGGTATGCGGGCACGGGGATCACCGGATTGCGATGAGCCTGGCGGTGTTTGCTTCCGCAGCAGAGCAGCCGGTTTGCATTAAAGGGGCGGAGTGTGTAAACAAATCCTATCCGGATTTTTTCGAGGCGCTGCGCCGCGCCGGCGTGAGAGTGGAGTGTGAGGCAGTATGATGAAGCAGAAAATCTTCCTGATTGTAGGGCTCGGCCTGATCGGCGGCTGCTATGCGCAGGGCCTTTCAAAACAGGGGTATACTGTGTATGCGATCGACCCGGATGAAGAGGCGGTTGCCTTTGCTTTGGACAAAGGGTACATTAAAAAAGGGGCGTCCTTTCCAAAGCCTGAGCTGATTCAAGAGGCCGACGCTGTTGTTTTGGGGCTGTATCCGGCGAAAATGGTCGATTGGGTGCGGGAAAACCAGCAGTATTTTAAGCCCGGCATTTTTGTGACGGATGTAAGCGGTGTAAAGCGTGCGGTAGTCTATGACGTACAGGCTGTTTTGCGGCCGGATGCAGAATTTATTGCGGCGCATCCAATGGCAGGAAAAGAAGTGAGCGGCGTACAAAACAGCGACAACCGCATTTTCCTTGAGGCCAATTATATCGTGACGCCGACGGACAAGAATACGCCTGCGGGTATCGATTTTGCTGAGGAATTGGGGCGCACGCTCCGCTTTGACCGGATCACGACGCTTTCGCCGGAGGAGCACGACCGGATGATCGGCTATCTTTCGCAGCTGACGCACGCCATAGCCGTGAGTCTGATGAACGCAAACCCGAACGAGCATTTGGTGGCGTATACCGGCGATTCCTTCCGGGATTTGACGCGGATTGCCAAGATCAACGAAACCATGTGGACAGAGCTGTTCTTTTTGAACAAGGATATGCTTGTTCCGGAAATCGACGCGTTTATCGCGGCGCTGAATCATCTGAAGGAGCAGGTGCAGACGGAAAACGCACAGGAGCTGAAACGGCTTTTCGTCCAGTCCACACAGCGCCGCCGCCTTTTTGACAAGGGATAGCGGGAAAAGGCCAAGCGGCGCAGCTGCGGGGAAGCCTGCTTGACAGAGCGGGAGAAAGCCGTTATAATGAAACGGAAAAGAGTAAAAAAAACAGGCGTAGGCCGCGCCTTTTGGGTAGCAGATATCTGCGGGACAGCACCTTCACTGTTCCGCAGTTTTTTATTATAGGGCGGCCCCGCTTCCACTATACCGATCACACCAGCAGAGCACAGGAGGATGATAACATGACATTGGATCAGCTGAAACCCGGAGAGGGAGGCGTAATTCTAACCGTGGGCGGGGAGGGGGCGCTGCGGCGCCATCTTCTGGATATGGGCCTGACGCCCAAAACACATGTGCAGGTGCGAAAGGTGGCGCCGATGGGCGACCCGATCGAACTGTTCCTTCGCGGCTATGTGCTGACGATCCGGAAAGAGGACGCAGCAAAACTGACCATTCAAAAGGAGGCGGCAAAATGAGCGGAATCCTTCTGGCGCTTGCCGGCAACCAAAACAGCGGAAAGACCACGCTGTTTAATTGCCTGACCGGAAGCAATCAGCATGTTGGAAATTTTCCCGGCGTTACGGTGGAAAAGAAAGAGGGCCGTATCCTAAAGCACAAAGAGATGACGTTGGTGGACCTTCCGGGCATTTATTCCCTTTCTCCCTATACGTCGGAGGAGGTCGTAACGCGCGACTTCTTGTTAGACGAACACCCGCAGGCCATTATCAACATTGTGGATGCAACCAATATTGAGCGGAACCTCTATCTGACTTTGCAGCTGATGGAGCTGTCGATCCCGATGGTCATAGCACTGAATATGATGGATGAAGTGCGTGCCAGCGGAAACACCATTGATGTAAAAGGCTTGGAGACTCGGCTTGGGGTGCCGGTTATCCCGATTCCTGCGGGGAAGGGCGAAGGGATCGCCGATTTGACGGATGCGGTGGTGCGGACGGTTAAAACTGGAAAAAAGCCGGAGCATCTGGACTTTTGCACCGGGCCGGTACACCGTGCGGTACACGCCGTAGCACATATCGTTGAGGATCACGCCAAAAAAGCGGGGTATCCGCTGCGCTTTGCCGCCACAAAGCTTGTGGAGGGCGATGAACCCACTGCCAAAAAGCTTGGCATCCATCCAAACGACCTGCATTTAATCAACCATCTGGTGCAGGACATGGAGGAAGAGCTCGGG
>ERZ1643247.2697-NODE-2697-length-13545-cov-1001.400371_pt1 | contig 13545 bp, 18 predicted proteins | sample MGYA00579264_ERZ1643247 | MGnify/ENA primary metagenome ERZ1643247 (study PRJEB29033, sample SAMEA4952262) | chicken gut metagenome | biome: Broiler Chicken; feature: Gastrointestinal Tract; material: Caecum | place: Ireland | collected 2018 | study: Broiler... | reverse complement strand
TGTGCATATGTTATTGAGCACTTTGCCGAAACTGTTTGACCATGCTTGACAAACGTGTCAATTTGTGCTTATGTGCGCCAATGGAGAACTTCAATGCGCAAAACACACAAACGTTACAACAGAATAAGGCCCCGGAATTGTGCGAATGAACAACACCGGGGCCTTGTCAAGTGCCTATTGCAAGTTTGTCACGATGCACAAACTTTCGGGTCAAAGTTTGGGTAGAATTACGGGGCTTGACATGGTATACTATTATCAATCCAATGAATATTGGAGATTGAAAGGAGTTGATTCAAATGACTAACCGTGAATACCTTGTTTCCTTATTGCGGAGTTCGGAACGTATTTGGATGCAACCATATTTCTGCCGATGAGTGCATGAAGCATGGAAACTGCATCGAGTGCTGGAGACACTGGCTTGAAAGTGAGGTGAAATAAATGACCAACCGAGAGCACATTATATCCTGCTTGCAGGAGCTGAGCACCGACGCCATTCTGTATCTCAACCGCGAATTTGGATGCAACCATATTTCCGGTGAAGAGTGCATGAAGCATGGAAACTGCATCGAGTGCTGGAGACACTGGCTTGAAAGTGAGGTGGAAAAATGAATCGTCCCGAGTACAAACCGGAGATGCACGCAAGCAATATGCTAATGGATGCAATCACTGGCGCAAATTCGCTGGTTTCTTTGTCAGATCAGTACAAACAGGATGGAATGTATTTCCGTGGATTACTTGACGGACTGCAGTATGCGCTTTCCGTTTTGGATGCTGTATTCAATGAAAGTGAGGTAACCAACAATGACCATGCGTAAATACATTATAACCATCCACGAAGACGGCCGTATCACCGCCGACGAGTACGAAGAGCCGAAAGGCTTTGTGTATAGTTCCGATGATGTTGTCCCCTCTGTGCGGGACTTTTACAACCGGGCGTTGATTGACGTTATCGCAGTTTTGGAAGCAGAGAAAGCCCGCTGTGATGCCAATAGCAAAATCCACAAGTTTGGTAACGGATGGATAGCGAACTGGTCCGGCCGTTCCAATGAGTGCGAATTGCTCAAAACCGGCATTCAAAAATTGTTCCGCAAGTTTTAACGGCACCCGCCGTTAACATAAACCATCAAACACAAAGGAGAAATGTACAATGGCAAACGAACTGATGAACGCGAACGGGAATGCAATTACGGCCGCGAACGAGGTCATGGAGACCGGCGTCGGTTACAGCTCAATGAACGTCCAGGATCATGACCAGGCTGTTGCGTTTTACAACGCCGTCACCAACCCCACCGGCAAGCTGAAAGAACATATCAACGAGACGCTGAACTTGGTCCACGTTTCTGTTGAGCCCATCGAATTGAAACGCGAAGATGGGACCGCGAACATTGCCCCGCGCATCGTTCTGGTGACGGACGCGGGAGAGAGTTATTCCTGTGTATCGGTCGGCGTGTATGCGGCATTGAAGCGCATCTTCTCCCTGTTCGGAACCCCCGATACATGGACGAAACCGCTGACCATCAAGCCGGTACTGCAGGCTACCAAGAAAGGCCAGGTTCTTAGCATCCAGCTTGTCTAAGGCCGGCCACAACACCCAGTAAGCAAGCAGCAGCCCGCCCGGTCTCACATCGGGCGGGCTACTTTAATAAGGAGGTGACACCATGACCCACAAAGGCCAAAGCACATGGGACCATATCATATTCGACTGCAAAGACCCGTGGGAACGGCTTGCCATGGCAATCATCATGGATGGTTTACGATCGCACGACAAGAAATACTTTTATAGCGACGACTGCGCGAACCTATTTCACGCACTCGGAATCCACGGTGATCCGATCATATACTATGCAGCATATATCAACCAGAGAAAGAGAGGTGCCAACAATGACGATTAATGGGATCGTCTGCAAGACAGCGGACGAACAACGGACCGCAATTAAAACATTGCTTATTGTGGCAAGCATTTATTGGCAGGTGGTGGCAAAATGGCAAGACGAAACCAAGCAAGTGCGACACTGAAATATAGCGAGAGTAGCTATACTCCCTACGCGCTGCATGATTGGCCCATTAGAGAGTTGAAAGCCGAGTATACCAGGCTGCGCGATATCGCGCAAAAGCGGTTAAAGCGCTTGCGTGCCGATCCAGAGGGCAGCCAAAGCCGGTCCCTGGAAATTTTCCCTGAGGGCATCCCCCGTATCAGTGATATGCACGGCAACCGTGCGCGGCTTGAATCCGCCATGGCAGACCTGGCGCTATTCATCCGAAGCCCTGAATCTACTGTGAGCGGTGTAAGGGCAGCGAACCGTGCGCGGGCACTCCGTTTAGGCATAAGCGGCGATCAGCCGGCGAGTATATACCGGTCTCTTGACGAATGGATGGGTGTTGCAAAGGCACAAGGGTTGCTGGACATTTACGGCAGTGAAGAGGCCGTAAATTACTACTATGACGCGGGCGGCACAAATTTGTCAGCGGATGATTTTGCACGATGGGTGGACCAGTATGACGAATGGAGAGCGCAAAGAATGCGGGAAAACACGGCAGAACCGGGCACCGGATCAGATAGCTTGTTCGGAACGTCTCTTGGCTTTTTCTGATCTGGGCGCTGATGGAATATGTAAAATTGTTGCAGACTTTTTGAATGCGCACGGGGCTGAAAAGAAAAGACCCGGGAGAAAATCGAAAAGCCGCAAACGCAAATACATTGACGTCCCTTGCGCTTTCGATATAGAGACAAGCCGCATCGGTTGTGACGCAAACGGAAACCCTAATACAATAATGTACATTTGGCAGCTTCAACTGGGTCTAGACTGTACAATAATTGGCCGTTACTGGCACGAATTCCTAGCAGTTATCGACAATATTACATGGTGGTGCGAAGAAAAAGAGGATAATTGGCGCCTGGTTATGTATGTACACAACCTTTCACATGAATTCCAGTATTTGGCCGGAATATGGAATTTTGAGACGGCGGATGTAATGGCAATCAGGTCCCGCAAAGTTTTAAGGGCCGATATGGGCCGGGTGGAACTGCGCTGCAGTATGCTGCATAGCAACATGAGCTTGGCAGCTTTCACCAAAAAGATGAACGCACCGCATGCGAAAGCCGTTGGAGATTTGGACTATAGTATCACACGCTATCCATGGTCTCCCCTATCCCCTACCGAACTTACATATTGCGTTAATGACGTTCGCGGCCTGGTTGAAAGTATCATGATTGAGATGCAGCACGATGGTGACACGCTAGACACTATTCCGGCTACTAGCACCGGGTATGTCCGGCGCGATGTGAAAAGGGCCGTGTATGAGTATGGCATCAAACACATTCAGAAACTTCTCCCCGATTTTGAGCTATACAAGGCATTGCGCGAGGCTTTCCGGGGCGGGGACACCCACGCAAATAGGTACTATGTCGGCGTCAAGCTGGAAAATGTAAAGTCGATCGATATGTCCAGCGCATATCCCGCGGTTCAATGTCAATGCAGGTTTCCAACTACGCCTTTCAAAAAACTGGAGAGTGATTTTGCAGTACTACGAACAGAACTTTCACGCCGCCATGCCATTGTATGCCGGTGCGCAATATGGGGTCTGAAACAGCGTGATAGTCGCTGGGGTATGCCGTATGTACCGCTTGCCAAAACGCGGGCCGCGTTTCACTATGTCAACGACAATGGACGACTACTGGAAGCGGAATACCTGGAAATAACCCTTACAGACATCGATCTGCGCATCATGGCGGCAGAGTATACTTGGCAGGGAATGAAAGTTCTGGATCTATGGTCGGCAAAGTATGGATACATTCCACAAAAGATCCAACACGTTGTTGAAAACTACTTCACCTTAAAAACAAAGTTGAAAGGTGTTGACGGGCAAGAATACCTGTACATGAAAAGCAAGAATAAGTTAAATTCTGTGTTCGGAATGACCGCACAAGATCCGCTGCCCCCGAACTGGCAATGGAATGGTGAAGATTTTGAGGATCCAGAGGGCGACCAGGAAGCGCGGTACTATGAAAATCAACGGCACCTCTTTCTCCCCTATCAATGGGGCGTGTGGACAACGGCCCACACTCGCCGTCGCTTGAAACTTGCGCAGCACGCGGCAGGGGTGGGGTGTGTGTACTGTGATACAGACAGTGTAAAGTATCTGGGCGACTGCGATATGACCGCATATAATACCGAGACAGCCGGCATGGCAGATTTTGTGGGTGCTTGTGCCAAAGATCCGAAAGGTGTCATGCACTATATGGGAGTATATGAAAATGAAAGACCCTATGCCGAGTTCAAGACATGGGGCGCGAAAAAGTACGCAACCACCTACGAAAAAGGCGGACCCATCACGACAACGATCGCCGGGGTAAACAAAAAGCTGGGCGGTGAAGAATTGGCAGCCGCTGGAGGTTTTGACGCATTCGAACCGGGCTATACGTTTGTAAAAGCCGCCGGCAAGCTGATCGTATATAACGATCACCCCAATATGCCGCCCATCATCGGCCCTGCGGGGGAGAGGGTGGAAGTTACCCGGAACTTGTGCATATGCGACAATACCTACACGGTGGGCATAACTCAAGAGTATGCGAAACTGTTGGGCATTACGGCAGAGAAAGAGGTGTAGTATGGCAAGCAAACGATACAATAAGGACGGCTGGGTCGATATGTCCAGGATATTTGACAACGGTATACCATGGAACCTACTGATCGGAGGCCGCCAGATCGGCAAGACCTACGGCGCAATCACAGAACTTTTTAAGCGGAAACCTTTCTTTTTGTTCCTGCGCAGAACACAGGATGAAGTGGAAGCCATTCAAGACCCCGAACTCGATCCGTTCCGGGCACCCAATACGGACTATGCGAAGCAAAATCCCGAGTGGCAGCCCTGGAAAATGTTTAGATTAAATAAGCACGTCTGGGGTATCTACCCAGCACAACAGGATGATGACGGGGCATGGAAGATTGCCGGTGAGCAGGTCGGTCTTGCAGCCAGTGTCAACACGTTCGCAAAAGTTCGGGGTTTTTCGGCACGACAGATCACACATATCATATATGATGAATTCATCCCGGAACCGCACGTCAGGCGCTTTCGGAAAGAGGGCAGCGCCTTTTTCAACATCTACGAATCAATCAATTCAAACCGTGAATTGCAGGGAGAACCGCCCGTGAAAGTTATTTGCCTTGCAAACGCGAACACGATCGCTAACCCTCTTATGATGGAACTTGGCATAGTTGAAAAAGCGGACCGCCTGGAACAGCGCGGCTTGCACAGTTTCTGCACAAAAGACTTATATTACTGCAATTACTCTGATTCCCCGAAAAGTGCTCAAAAGGTTAATACAGTGCTGTATCGTCTAACCCGTGGCACAGAGTTTGCCCGCATGGCCCTGCAAAGCAGCTTTTCCGGGGACGAACGCGGGGCAATCGCAAGCAAAGACCTTCGCGAATATAAGCCAGTAGTGATCGCGGGAGAAATTGAAATTTACCAGCATAAGAAACGCCCCGAGTTGTATGTGACCATGCACAAATCCGGCAGCTGCCCGGAATATCTTCCCGGCGAGATCAATTTCGCCCGTGTCCGGCGTAGGTACAATCTGCTAGACCCATATATGCAGGGCCGTGTTCTGTTTGAAACCTATACTTGCGAACTTTATTTCCGCGAAGTCCTTGGCATGGGAAGTTGACAAATAATACATAAGCGTGCTATATTACAAATATAAGACCGAACTTTTTGGATGTGCCCTGAAATATGGCAGGCCCTGACAGGCCGGGGCGAGCGGCGCCACCGCGTGAACATTCAATTTTGTTCGGTCTTTTTTGATAGAAAGACGTGTGGCGGAAAGGAGGTGATCATGTGGATGCCGCAATTATTAGTGCAATTTCGCAGTTTATTGCATCTGTAGGTTTCCCCATCGCAGCGTTTGCTGCAATCTTCTGGCAGTCGAATACCACGATCAAAGAAGTGTCGACCGCGCTGCAGGATAACACCAAGGTGTTGACAACGCTGGCGACGCTGTTCGAAAAGGAGATGAACGACCCGTGACGCAATATATTGTGCTGACCCGCACCCCGATGAACAATACTGGGGCATATATGGTCTTTACGCGTGCCGTCGGCCTGAAGCTGCAGGATGTGTATTACAGCGAGTACTCGGACGACGCCGAAAGCGCGCAATATGTCGGGGTCGGTCCCGTCACGCGTGGAGATGCCGAAACGATTTTCAACATCATGGCCGCCTGTTACGGCGACCCGATTATGCTGCAGGGGGTAAAATAAATGCAGATCAATGAAATTCTGGAATTGGTGCGTGCCGGATATACCAAAAGCGAAATCGCCCAGATGGAGACCGCGGCCGCTGAACCCGCCCCCGAGCCGGTGGAAACTCCCGCCGATCCGCCCGCCCCCGAACCCCAAACCGAACCTGCGCCGATCAGTGTCGGCGTTGCCGAGCAGTACGACCCCGCCGGCCTGGAATCCCTGCTTCGCCAGGTCCTGGGCAGCGTGGACGGGCTGAAAAAGACTGTGCAGGCGTCGCAGATCCTGACCGGCGTACAGGAAGCACCAACCGGTGCAGATGCTTTGCGAACCGCGACCATGCACGCGGCAGGGGTTTTTGAACCGCCTGCCAAGAAATAATATAGAGAGGTGATATAATATGCCCGTCGGCATGACTTTTACCGATATTTCGGCCGTATTGACCGAGATCAACAAAGCAGCCACCGGCCAGGACACGAGCGGCGAAGTGATTGATACTTCCAGCTTTGTGTCTGTGGCCGAAGCTACTCTGCGTACAGGGTATGATAACGTGTTGAACGCCATTTCCCAGGTGATGACCAAAACCATTTTTGCCGTGCGTCCATACAACGGAGTTATGGCCGGTCTTGAGAAAGACGGCACCGCGTGGGGCAATCATACCAGAAAGATCAACTTTCTGGACAGCGACCCTGTGAAAGATACTACCTGGGACCTGCCCGAAGATGGCACCATCGGCACCGAAGCGGGCGGGGACAGCGTGGATCCGTGGCCCATCCACCGTCCCAAAGTGCTGCAGACCAACTACTACGGCCAGACCAACTACTCCCGCGTCTACACACAGCCCAAAGTACAGCTGGATGCCGCTTTCCGTGGCCCGGATGAACTGGCCGAATTCTGGGGCGCGTTCGGTACGCATATGTACAACCAGATCGAACAGGATCGAGAGAACCTGTCCCGGCTGCTGGTCGCAAACCGTATGGCCGGCTCCCCAAGCGCTGCGCCTACTTCTGTTGTGTATCTGCTGGATGAATACAACGCCCAGACCGGCAAGACGCTGACTGCCGAGACGGTGTATGCACCCGAGAATTTCCCCGATTTTGCCCGGTTCGCCTTTGCTGTTATCAACGACACGTCGGATATGATGCGGTCCCGGACCATGAACTGGCACCAGAATTGGAACATCTCTTCCACGCCTTACAATTTCATGCGTCATACCCCGTATGATCGTCAGCATCTGTACCTGTCCAGCCGGCTGCAGCGCCAGATCGACGCGCGTGTCCTGTCCGACACTTTCAATTCCGGGATGCTGGCCTACCGCGATGTGGAGATGATCCCGTTTTGGCAGATCCCGGAAAACGGAAAACGTGAGCTGATCCGGGTTAAACCCATCGTCACCACCACTGCCGGCGAAGCGCAGGCGGCAGCGGCAAATGTCGGTCTGGCCAACGTTTTTGGCGTTTTGTTCGATGATGACGCCATTGGTTACACCCCAATCGACAATGAGGTGCTCTCCACCCCGCTCAACGCCCGGGCCCGGTACGTCAATTTCTGGTATCACTACGGCTGGCGCTGGTACAACGACTTCACGGAAAACTGTGTCGTGTTCCTGCTTACCTCTGCCGATGTGACTGCGCCGGAAGCCCTGAATGCTGCCATGCTGAAAACCACCCGCAAAGTGATCGGCAAAGAAAAAACCTGATCGATGCCCGCCCCGTGTGGGCGGGCATTTTATGATAAGGAGGTGATTTTTTGCCGAGTGTTAATGTTAGTTTTTGGCAGCTGGAAAAGCGTACCAATTCAACGATGATTCCAAGCGGAAACGGTACCCTGTACGCGTGCCAAATTTTTGACACTTGCAGTATGGTTGCCCCGCGAATTCGTCTGAACATCGAGGGGGCTGCCGGAAACCCGACACTTTTGAACTACTGCTATATCGATGACCTGACCCGGTACTATTTTGTAAGGGACTGGGTATGGCTTAACGGTTTATGGGAAGCGCAGCTTGTTGAAGATGTCTGCGCGACTTGGCGCAACAACATTTTGAACGCAAGGGAATATGTTTCTCGTGCGGCCTCTGATTTTGACGGGCGTGTTGTTGATACACTATATCCGACAATTTCAAATGTGGAATACGCGAAAGTGACGGCGACGAACCCCTACAATGACGACGTTAAAACCGGAAACTATGTTCTATCGACAGTCTGCAGCGGATATGTTGGGTTCGGGGCAACCACCTATTGGAGGCTTTCCGCACCGGCATTTGAAAGTCTGCGAACATCGATGCTTTCAAGCGCCGATTATCTGAATATCAGCAGCAGCGAAATTAGCGGGGATCTGACAAAAGCGCTTTTCAATCCGTACCAGTACTGTGTTAGCTGTATGTGGTTCCCATTGACAATGCCGCTTGGGCAGGCTGTATCACAGTTGGCTTTCGGGTGGTGGACTGTCCCGGTAGAGGACAGCGCCAGCGTTGTAACAGCGGGGCTGGATACCATGTATATCTATCGCGCCTTTGCCGTACCGAAACACCCGCAATCGGCTGAACGGGGGTCTTTCCTTAACATCTCGCCTTATAGCCGGTACACGTTGTATTTTCCGCCATTCGGTGAAATCGCGCTGGACGGTAACAAGATCGGGGACGCCGCAACCATCTACGCAAAAGTTCTTATTGATGCCTATACCGGTGCCGGATATCTGTACGTATCAACCGATGATCCGGGGGACAACTTGGACGGTATGGCCTCTAATATCATCGCGGTATCTTCCGCGCAAATTGGTGTTCCTGTATCGTTGGCCCAGCTTTCTTATGAAACTGTTGACAGCGTGGGGCAGCTGGTATCTACCGCTATCACTGGACTGTATGGCGCGGCAAAGGGTCTTGTTGATTCTGCCGGCCACATTAGTTCCGCTATTGGGTCCGCGCTGTCCGGCGATTTCTCGGGCGCAGTTGATGAACTGGGCGAAATCGGCGGGACCGTTGCCAATAACGTTGGCGATGCTGCGCAGGCTAGCCTGACCGAAGTACAGTATAAGGGAACGTGTGGTGCTGTTTCTGTCTATAGCACATCCCCGTATCTGCAGGCACGGTTTTTCCGACTGGTGGACGATGACCCAGAACGCCGTGGACGCCCGCTTTGCAAGGTGCGCCGGCTGGGCGACCTGTCCGGGTACGTCAAATGCCTTGACAGTGATATAGCGATAGCGGGGACCAAAGCCGAGGCCGAGGCTGTCAAACAATATTTGGCGACAGGTATTTTTATTGAATAGGAGGTGATACCCAATGCCTGTATATAAACAGTGTATCAGCACGTGCCCACAGATCACCGTGTCTGCCGGCTATCCCACCTATCCCGGTGGCGGGGCACACGGCGGCTATGATACGCAGCATAAGTGCAACTGGCTGGCGTACTCGCCAAAATCCGGCACAATCGTGACGGCCCATCATTGGCAGGGCGGAACGACCGGCAATGACAGCTGGGGCAACTATATCGTTGTTGCGATTGATGATGAACCCGGTAACTATTTTCTGGCGGCCCATTTCACCGCGCAGACCCACTCGGTCGGTGAGCACCTGGACGCCGGGCAGCTGATCGGGACCCAGGGACAGACCGGTAACGTCACGGGCACCCATACGCACTGGGAATACTGGGTCGGTGGACAAAGCACTGCATACCGCCGGGACCCTGCGCCGATGTTGGGATTGCCCAGCGTTAGGGGTCCCGCCCAGATTTTTGATGTGGAATGGGACACGGATGTGCCGGGCCCCGGGCCGGGACCTGATCCCAACCCCCCCGGACCTGGACCTGATCCCGACCCCGGGCCGTCCTGGGGTAAGATCCCGGTATGGATGCTGTTCAAAATGGCGAAAGGGGGGAGGCTGAATGGGTAAAGCGCCTTTTGATTATCGGGAAATCAATACTGCAACATCTGCATTCACCCCGTCCGTCATGCACACCGGTGCCAATGAAATTTCGTATTACTGCCGAAAATACCTGTTCCTGGAAGCGCTATCCGTGTTCAAATGGACCGTGCCGGAACACTGGCCCGAAAATCGGCTGCAGTATCTTTTGTTCGGCGCGGGGCTTGTCTCTGTATTCGATACGGACCGGTACGGCCTGGTATATGACTACGCGGCACCGTACGGGGTCAATGTCTTTCACCAGCCGACGCATATGACGATCGCAAACCCCTGCCTGCCCACTTCCTTGCGGCTTCAAATCGGCGTGGATTGCGAGGTCATTACCATGCGCCCCGACTGGATGGGGATTGCAGATATCTGCGCATTCTACGGGGATTTGATGGCCCTATGCTTGCAGACGATGCAGGCAAACCTCATCAACTCAAGACTGTCATATGTGTTCATGTCGGCCAACAAGGCAGGGGCAGAGGCATTCAAAAAGATGTTTGACCGCATCCTGCAGGGAGATCCCGCCGTTTTCGTTGACAAGGAATTGGCAACATCCCTTGACAAAACCAAGCCCACGTCCTGGGTGAATTTCTCGGGGGACCTGAAACAAAGTTTCATCGTGCCGGACCTTATCGCGTCCTGGCGGCGTATCAAGGCGGCTTTCGATACCGAAGTGGGTATCCCAAACACCAACACCGACAAGAAAGAACGCATGACCAGCGATGAAATCAATTCGAATTCTGTGGAAACGGTCGCAAAAGCGGGACTATGGCTGGACTATATGCAGCGCGGCTGCAAACGCGTTCACAAGCATTTCGGGTTGACAAAAGCTGACCTCTGGGTTGACTGGCGTGTACCGCCTGACATGATGGTGGACGCGACCGACGCGACCCCGGCAGGACGACCGGAAAACAACGATAGGGGAGGGGAGAGGTAATGCACGCTACAGTATCTTTCCTTGGTCTCTATAATTACGACCCGACGGTTTTTGACGACCTGCAGGTCCCGGCCGGGGTTGACAAAAACCTGGTGCAAAATACCCTGATGATGGAAACGGCGGATCTGGAAGTTCTGCAGCCGGATCCGGTGATTATGCGGCAGGTCCTGGGCTGGTTTTCCCAACGCAGGCTTGACGCATGGACCCGCGTGTATACCGCCCTGTCCTCTAAGTATCAAGCGGACACGGACGTGGAAGTGACCGAGACGCGGACCCCGGACCTTTCCTATAATGAGACCCGGACCCCGGACCTGACCACAACCGGGCAGAATACCGGGGCCGACACGACCACTACCAAGCGGGCCGGGTTTAATGCCGGAAACCTGGAAACTGCAGAACAAATGGAAACGTCCCTGGGGACGGGGAATACAATCCACTCGACCGGCAATGAAACGACCGACAGGACGGAAACCGGGTCCGAGACGAAAACCACCACCGGACGGCACCAGGCGGCGCAAGACCTGATCTCGAAGGAGCTGCAGCTTGCTATAACGGATACGGTGGAGTATATCGTCAAAGATATTCGCCGAAATTTCTGTCTGCTGGTGTATTAAAGAAAGGAGGTATCTTATATGCCATATGGACCTTTTCAGCATGGCTGGCCCTATTCGAATTTCCATGATTTGAATTTGGATTGGATTCTGGATAGAATAAAAAAAATAATGCACGAATGGGCAGAAACTAAAAACGAATGGGAAGAGGTACAATCCAACTTTGATGATTTGTACAAATATGTACATAACTACTTTGACAATCTGGACATTCAAGAAGAAATTAACGAAAAAATCGATGCTATGTATTCTGACGGAACTCTCGGCGCACTGTTCACACAAATGGTCTGCGTCAACAACGTAAGAGCGTTCGGTGCAGCAGGCAATGCAAATTATTTCAACGCAGGAACGAATACATGGTACGAATCACAAGATTTTACCACACCCGCATCTGACGACACATCCGCTTTTCAGTCCGCGCTAGATGCAGCGGCCAAAAACGGTTTTCCCGTCCTTATTCCAACGGGCCGTTACCTCATATCGAACACTATCAACATCAAGACACATATGACCGTGTACGGAAGCGGAACAAATTCTAGCGTGCTGATTCCTGCATATGGAATGAACGAATATTGCTTTAATATAGACGGCGGTACAGGAGCTATCCAAAATGTGAATCTGCATGACATTTCGTTTAATGCACAGCACGCACCGAATGCAAAAGGCATTTCCGCAAAATTCTTGATCTATAACAGCGGTTTTTCAAATATCAAATTTGAATATTTTGACAACACCGTCTTGAGGTTTGAAAGCGGAAATGATGCAAGCGAAAATATTACAATTAATAACATCAACGTTTTCCCGCTGTCACAAATTAAAACACCATGGTTCGACCTTAACAGAGTGCACGAAACAACTTTCGACAACTGTCATCTCGTAAACTTTGTGTCTGGAATTCCATACCCATCCTCGTTAGCACCCGCTATTAAAGCGTCAAATATATCGGGTGTATCGTTCCGAAATTGCGACTTCTTTTATATGCAAGGACAACCGGCCATTAGTATAAACAACTATAACGGCGTGGTTGTTACCGGATGCACTTTTGAAAATATAAATTCCGATTCTGCAATTTCGCTTTCCGGCAGTTCGATTGATCTAGCTACCTTTTTTTCTTTCTTCGGGAATAGACGCAACATCGGCAATTATTTGATATCTGTTAATACTGCTAGCACATTGTACATTGCAGATGCTTCCATTTCTGTATCACTTTCCGGTCTTGTTTATAATAGTATTATAATGGCTATGAACGTTTCCGGCTCCGCCACTCGTTCTATTGTTCTGTCGTACAGCAACAAGGACGGGGACCTTGAAACCCTAAAGGTGGGTAGTTCAACCTCTATTACTATTGAGCCCCAGAAACAACAAATTAAGTTAACCCCTCCCGGCCTTACTACCTATAGCGGGATTCAGGCTTTTGCTCAATACAGCAGCCCGGACACGTCGCTTCTCCATCTAATCGTTAACGGAAAAGCTGTCCAGACATTTAACACTAATGGCATTGTTTTTAATTCCGTACGCGAGCTTCCCGAACCCGGATATGCCTGGAGGTATCAGATTATCATCTATAATTACGAACCGTATCTGTGCGTGAATGATGCGAACGGAAGTTGGCAGTGGAAAAAACTGGCTTTCTCCGTATAACACAAAGTTTTTGTGCAATCTGACAAAATTGTAATAGCCTATTGACACGGCCCCGGTGTTGTGCATCTGCACAGTGCCGGGGCCTGTTTTGGCGTTATCTTTGTGTATTATGCGCATTGACGTCCGCGAGTGGCGTACATAAGCACAAATTGTTGCGTTTGTCAAGCATGGTCAAACAGTTTCGGCAAAGTGCTCAATAACATATGCACA
>ERZ1643247.2691-NODE-2691-length-13559-cov-40.608560_pt1 | contig 13559 bp, 9 predicted proteins | sample MGYA00579264_ERZ1643247 | MGnify/ENA primary metagenome ERZ1643247 (study PRJEB29033, sample SAMEA4952262) | chicken gut metagenome | biome: Broiler Chicken; feature: Gastrointestinal Tract; material: Caecum | place: Ireland | collected 2018 | study: Broiler... | reverse complement strand
GAAGTACAAGTATGGAAACAGGCACTTTTGGAGCAGGGGATATTATGTAAGTACTTTCACATATTTTATGGACACTTTCCCAAGGTGAAAAATAGTTTAGCTTTTGCAATCTAAAAAATATAAAAACATCACTGAATTTGTCTTTTTGGGGAGATTATGGCTACACAGTTTTTCACGGAAGCGAGTGTTGCTTAAAATATTGGCAGAAAAACTTTAATAGCAGATAAGGGGGCATAACATAGTCGGGACGGGATTTTCATCGGTCTATATCCGATTAGTTCTCGCTTTCAGCATAAAAAACGGAAACTTTATAAGCAAATTTCGATAAGGCGGACTTCCAAAGGCATTAAAGAAACAAGAATCGGCAAAACGCCGTTGACAATTGTTTCTTTTCGAATGTATAGTTTCGGTACAGATATTTGTTTGAGATAGTTGATTTCATCACTTCGAAGCTGCGGTGCCCCCATCTGCACCCACTCGTCAAATGCAGAGCCGCTGGTTTGATTTATAATCTGCTCGCGCACGATACACTCTTTAATCGGTATATCGGTAAGTTCCAAAGAAATTTCCATTTTTCCGAGCTGTGAAAAGGGAGTATATCGTTCAGTGAAAGTCATATCAAAAGATTCACCGGAGGCAAACAGGTGGTTGAAATGCTCATAGTTATACAGTAAAATTTGAATTTTGCCGTATGATTTTGTGATAAAATATCCTTCTCCTTTTTCGATCAGACGGTCGCCGAGTTTGCTGAGAAATTCAAAGGCATAGTAGTGCGGTTTTTTGATGCCGTTTTGCGTCAGCAGTCCGAGACCGCCGTGAAATTCCTCTTTGGAGGGTTGTGTTTCTTCGATCCAATCCGTCAGCACCCAATATCCAAAACTATCGAGCTGGTCATAATTTTCTAATAAATTTTTAGTCAGATAGCAAGATTTAAAACAAGTATCGTTGAGCAAATTGCGATGCGACACCGTTAAATTCCATTCGGTAAGGTAAACAGGAATATCGCCTATTTCTAAATTGTTGAATAAGATTTTAAGTTGAGAAATACATTTGGCAAATGAATTTTCATCTCTGTTCAGACGGCTGTGCGCGGGGTGTGCGGGGCGGTGTTGTGAAACGGAATCTTCACTGAAATCGTTGTCATAATAATGGATATTCATGAAATCGGGAACGCAGCCGTGGCCTTTGCACCATAAAATGAAATTACTGCACCATTGTTGATTTAGATTATATGATACGAGCAAAGATGGACTTCCAAAGCGTAGATTTTTATTTATACCTTTGATAACGGAGTAAGTTTCTTGATAAAGCCGATAGAAATCGTCATCATTTTTGAAACCGAAAATGTTTTCCGATGTGTCCGGCTCGTTCCACACACAAAACAGCCAGGAGCGTACCGTTTTTAAGCCGTACCTTTCAATTAAATGTGTAGTCAAACAAAATATAAGCTGTTTCCATTTTTTATAATCTTTCGGAGGACTGATGTTAAAGGGCGAGGAATAAACATTTTTATCGGGTAACGAAGCGAGTGCCTTCGGCATAAAAGAAAATTGTATCAGCGGTTTAAGACGAATAGATAATAAGAAATCTATCACTCTGTCGATATAGACAAAACTATAATGGGGAGTACCGGACGCATCCTCTTCGTAAACAAGCATATCGTCTGATAATAAACCGTGGAATTTGATATATTCATAGCCGATGGTTTGTTGCAGCTCGGTCAGCATTTTTTGAACATCGGCATATAATAATTCTTTTGCCCGTCCGACGGCGGTAAACACCTTGAAAGTATGGCGAAGCGCGGCAGGGGCCTTTAAAACGCTGATATTTTTCTTTTTGATGTATTTGATTTCGGAAAGGTTTTGGTGTTGAGCGGTGCCGGGTGAGGAGGGGGACGGAAGATATTTTGCAAGAATGTTCAGATAACTTGTGCGGTCGGGTTCGCTTTCATAGAAAGATTCGACCGTTTGTTCGTTGGTCTGTAACGGAATTTTTTTGCGGTATAGGCTCGGAAGCGTGCCGTATTTTCTTTTAAATAAAGTAACAAACGTTCTCGGATTCGTAAAGCCATTGTTTAGTGCGATGGTTTCGACGGAATCATCGGAAAGCAGCAATTCGTTTGTTGCGTGTTCCAATCGTAATTCATTGTAATAAGTTAAAAAGTTGATGCCAAGATACTTATCGAAGAATGACGAAAGATAGGGGACCGAAAGGTGCTGTGTTTCTGCGAGTTGATTCAGCGTCAGCGCTTCGCGGTAATGGTCGTCAATGTATTTGAGAATGTCGCTCAATCGTTCAAAATATTTTTTCGTATTTATTTCCGAGTTGTTTTTTTCAGTTCGGAAATTTTTTACCAATTCAAAAAGGATCGAGTACATGATTGAACGATTGCGCAAATAATTATCATCGGAAGGATTTGCGTTTGCTTTCACCAATTCGGCGATCAGCCTTTTTATGGGGTAATATCTGCCCTTGTTGTTGTCGGCTGCGGAATTGCATTTAAAGCGAATATCTTTATCAAAATCGTTAATTTTTTGCGGATCAATGCGCAAAGATACCGCAATGCTCGGCTCGCTTGATCGGAAAGCATGTACGGTATTTGTATTGATTGCATAAAGGTCATCGTCATGCAGTTGTATCAGTTCATCATCGCAAATAAGTTCAATGTTGCCGCGCAAAACGAGCAAAAGCTCTAAATCGGGATGCCAATGTCTTTCGGTGTCGTTTCCCCGGTAGCAGTGCAGTTTCATCGGCGTTTTACTGCCGAATGATATGATTTCAAATTCTTGTTGCATCATCGGTTTCCTCCCTATTTATATTATATATTAAAAAGGGATATTGGTCAAACTGAACTGCATATTTTTAATTTTTCTATGGTAAAATACATAAAAAATTTAATAATTATTTCGTCGTGAAGAAAAACTTTTCTTGCAGAAGAATTAAAACATTTGAGCAAAGCAAGTAAAAATGCTTCTTGAAAAAGTGTGGAAAAAGAACTATAATGTTGTCGAAATAACGGCGGGAGGCAGAAAAAGTGGCTGAGACCGAAAGATATGAACATACAACGACGGATGCTGATATTCTTTTGGAAGTGCGCGGCGTTACCAAAGTATTTGGCCCGGTAGTGGCATTGAATAACGTCGATTTAACTTTGCGCAAAGGAGACGTTCTCGGGCTTATCGGCGAAAACGGTTCGGGGAAATCGACGATCACATCCATTGTCGCCGGTATGCAGAAAGCGACGAAGTCGAGAGGTGTTTTTTATAAGGGGAAAGAATGGAATCCCGCCTCTATGATCAATGCACTGAACAACGGCGGAACGGGACGCAACGGAATCGGCATGATTGTGCAGGAAAGCGGCACGATAGCGGGTATCAGCGTGGCGGAAAATATTTTTTTGGGGGAAACGGATCAGTTCAAAATGTTCCGAACGAAAAAAGGGAAAACATTCGGGCCGCTGAATCGCAAGAAAATGTATGCCGCTGCAGACAGAGCGCTGCAAAAGGCAGGCATCGAGAAAATTCGCGGCAATATGAGGATGGCTTCGCTCGATTTCCAGTCGAGGAAATTGGTAGAAATTGCGAAAGTAATACTGAAGGATCCGGATATCCTGATCGTAGATGAAACATCAACGGCCCTCGCACAGGACGGGCGGCAGATTTTATATAATATCATCGACTCTTTTCGCGGAACAGAGAAAGCGGTTATATTTATTTCACATGATTTAGACGAAATTATGAATGTGTGCGATACCCTCACCGTATTGCGCGACGGCAACATCATCCGAACCTTTGAGAAAAGCGAATATAATGCCGACGATATCAGAAAAGCCATGATCGGCCGCGAGATGCAGGGCGATTATTACCGCAGTGATTTTGAACCGACGTACGGGGAAGAAATTGTTTTGGAGGCAGACGGTTTGAATTTGGGCGATAGCCTGAAAAACGTCGGCATGCAGCTTCATCGGGGAGAAATTCTCGGGGTCGGCGGTTTGGCGCAGTGCGGAATGCACGAATTGGGAAAGGTTTTGTTCGGGGCGCTTGCCCCGCAGAGCGGAAAAGTTGTTGTGCACAATAAAAGCGGCTATACGGAGATCAAAAAAGAATCGGCAGCGATAAAACATGCCATGGGCTATGTCTCAAAGGACAGGGATGTAGAATCTCTCAATTTATCGGCAAGTATCCGTGACAATATCGCCATTGCGGGTATGTCTAAATTTGCTATCGGCAAGGTCTTTATATTTGGCGGCCGAGAAAAAAAGTATGTGGACGGGCAGATCGAATCTCTGTCTATAAAATGTTCAGACAGGAACCAGCTCGTTCAACAGCTGTCGGGCGGCAACAAACAGAAAGTGGTTTTCGGAAAGTGGATAGGGTGCGGCTCGGAAGTGCTTATTCTCGATTGCCCGACCCGCGGAGTCGATATAGGCGTCAAGCAGGCAATGTACAGGCTGATGATGCAGTTGAAAGGAGAGGGAAAGGCGATTCTTTTAATTTCGGAAGAGATGCCTGAATTGCTGGGAATGAGCGACAGGATTTTGATCATGAAAGACGGTTCGGTTCAAAAAGAGTTTCTGCGCAGCAAAGAATTAAGCGATGCAGATATTATAAGTTACATGATTTAACGGAGGCGTTTTCAATGGAGAACTCAAAAATGCAAAATTTATCCGAAAACAGAGCCTTGTTCAAGCATAAAACAAAAAATATAATCGTCACTTTGCTTCCTATCGCCGCTCTTGCCGTACTGCTGGCAATTTACATTGCGATCGTTCTCGGGCAGGGTTATAATCTCGAAAGAAATCTGACCACGATAGTCAACCAGGCGATTGTATTGGTGCTTGTCGCTACGGGTGCAATCTTTATTTTTACGCTCGGGTCATTCGATATTTCGCTCGGAGCAAGCACGCTTTTTAGCGCAACGATTGGTATTTTGGCGTTCAATGCCACAGGGAGCCTTCTCGTATTGTTTTTGACCTGCATCGGAGTTGCGATCGCTTGTTCGCTCTTAAATTCGGCTTTATCCTCCGTGTTCCACTTGCCGATGTTCGTCATGACGGTAGCGATGCTCTCCGTATTGACGTCGGTTTCCGGTACAATTATTGCCACGCAGGGTTCGGGCGCGGGAGCAAACCCCAGTATAGGGGTGGCAGACTTGGCTCTCCGTGAACTGCTGCGGAGTGTCAATACGATTTGGTTCAAACTGATCGTGCTGCTTGTTTTTGCGGCGGTGTGCGTATTCGTTTACAATTATACAAAGATCGGCCGCCGGCAGAAATTTTTGGGGGGCAATCCCGTATGCGCCAAAATGACGGGGATTTCTTTGAGTATCTACGGGATCATCGCCTTCCTGATGGCGGGCATCGGCGTCGGTTTGGGCGCCGCGGTCAACGTTACGTATACGATGTCTGTGAGCACGGGAACGGCAAGCGATATCGGTATGAGCGTGTTTATCGCCATCGTATTCGGCGGCATGCCTATTTCCGGCGGCGCCCGCTCGAAAATATATGCCGCCATTGTCGGGGGATTTTCCTACATTCTTCTCAATAATATTTTGAATTTATTTCTTTCGTCTGTCGAAGGGCGATACGGATATGTGCAGCTTATCAGTGCGGCTTTGTTCCTTGCGATCGTGTTTGTCACAAGTATCAATTACAGGGTAAAGAATTTGCCCAGATAAAATAAATCCGGAACTATCGCAGATGCGATAAAAATAAAAGAAAAAGGAGTTAAAAAATGAAACAATTTGGCAAAAAGTTGGTAGCGGGCGTATGTGCGCTTGCTCTTACGGCAGGAGCGGTCGCTGCTTTTGCGGCTTGCTCTGAAAACGGTAACGACGGAATACGGATCGGCGTTCTCGTTTCGGATGTGAGCGGGGAAGAGGCTGTTGCTTTCCGTGATTACTATACCAAATATATCGCGCCCGAATATGGCGTAACTTTCACATATACGGAACAGCTTACAGACGCTGCGAGTGAAATAGCCGCGATCGAGCAGTTTGCGGGGCAGAACTACGATGCGATCATTTCTCTTTCGGCAAGCGACCGCGCTTCGCAGATCGAAGCCTGCGAAGAGGCCGGGATGTACTATGCGATCGCGAGCGGCATGGACGATAACGTTTACGAAACTTATAAGGATTACGATTATTTTGTGGGGCAGATCGGGCCGAGCATGGAAACGGAATATCAGGCGGGCTTGGCATTGGGGCAATATTACGCCGATAAAATCGATGACAGCGTTGCAATTTACGGTGCGTTCATTCCGAACCCGATGCATGTCTATCGTATGGCGGGGCTTTTGACCGGCCTCGGCGCAACATACGGCGGCGCCACGGGCGAAGAGATCGTAAACGGGATTTATGCCGACAGCGGTGTGATGGCAACAAAAGTCGAATTGCAGGGCGTTACGGTTTCCTATTTGGCCGGGTTTGGCGATTCTACGATGACGGAAGTCGGAACGATCATTGCAACGAAACCGGATGCGTTCTTGTCCGTCGGTATGGCAACTACGTTCTTTGCCGCATCTTTGAACGAGGCAGAGATTCCCTATGCGGACATCGATTCGTTTACGGCAACGAACGGCACGAATATGCAGGAAGGGTCGCTTGAATATCTTGCCGGCAAATATACGTCGAGCATAGGCCCTATTTTTGCGGCGGTTTATAATGCGATCAACGGAAATAAAATTGAGGATGCCGACGGCAATGCGATCTCGATCGGGCAGGGGTATTGGGTGGCAACGTCCTACGAGCAGTTCCAACTGTTCCAGACGGCAGACAGCGCGACGAATCCTATTTATGACAAAGAGCTGCTCGATACCGTGATCGGCGAAGATATTACTTATTCGCAGTTTGAAACGTTCGTGACGACGGACAGGACGCCGCAGGAGGCGTAAATAATAGCGATCTGACAGTTTGGCTGCGTGCCGCCCGTCTGCATGGCGGACGGCACGACACATCGGAGGTTGAAAAATGGGCAGCTTATTGAATAAAGGCACTATAAAAAATGTAGGAGTTCGCGCCGCAGGTACGTTGACGATACCCGTTATTTTTGTGGCTGTGATTCTTATAATCTGTGCGGGGAATGGGGTGATGGTTCTTACAAGCGGATCGCTGTTTGCCGATTTTGTTTGTTATGCCGCCATTGTAACGCTCACGACTTTCGCTTTGTCCATTAACCTCGGGAGCGGAAGGTTCGATTTTTCGCTGGGGTCGATGGCTACGCTGTCGGCGGTTGCAAGCGCAAAACTTACTTACGCGATGCTGAGCGGCGGAGGCGGCAGCGGGGTCGTTATGCTGATCTTCTGTGTGCTGATCGGGGCGGTGGCCGGCGCCGCGTCCGGAGGGCTGTACGTCCTTCTGCGCATACCGCCCATTATCACGTCGCTGGGGGTGGCGCTCATATTCGAGGGCATCACTTTTATCCTCACGAACGGCTCGTACGTTATGGCAGAGGTTCAGAACGATTCGATGGCGATGATCCGTTCGGAATGGTATCTCTCCGCGATCATCATCGTCATAGCCCTTGCCGTCGTTTACTTTCTTTTCGACCGCACAAAATTCGGCTATAATTACAAGGCCTTAAAAGAGGGGCAGAAAGTTGCAGTCAATACTGGCATAAAAGAAGTTCCGAATGCGGTGTTCTGTTATATTATTTGCGGTGTGTTAATGGGAACTGTCGGCTTTTTGCAGGCCGCCCGCAATACATATATTTCAACAAACGTATTGAATTTCGGTTCGATTTCGATAATGTTTACGGCATTTCTCCCCATGTTCATAGGCGGGTTTATCGGCAGATTTTCGAACGATAAATTGGGATATCTGCTCGCAGGGTTGTCGATGTCGCTCTTGAATTCGCTCTTTGCTCAGCTTTCGTTGATTGGTATATTAGATACTTCAACCCGCTCGATTGTGGAAGCCGTATTGCTTGTAATATTCCTTATTTTTTTGAATAACGAACAAGTGTGTAAAGACCTTGTAACAGGGAAGTTGTTTAAAAAATGGTATAAATTTATCAAAACAAAAATATTGAATCGAAAGCAAAAAAAGGAAGTTTGACATGGAATTAACCCAAAACCCCTTTTATTTAAATGAAACAGATATAGCATGGGTAAAAACAACGTTGTCCTCCATGTCTGAGGAAGAAAAAATTGCGCAGTTGTTTTGTTTGATTACCTATACTGATGACGAAAACTATCTGCGTTACCTCGCCGGAGAATTGAAAGTAGGCGGTGTAATGATGCGCACAATGAGCCTTGCCGAAATAGTGCGCACAGTAACACGGTTGCAAAAAAATGCGAAAATTCCTCTTTTGATTTCCGCCAATTTAGAGGCGGGGTTAAACCAAACCTGTTTTGAAGGAACAAGAGTCGGTTGTGAAATGGGTATCGCCGCGACAAATGATGTAAAATACGCCCGCGCATTGGGGCGGATTATCGGTGAAGAGGCGTCGGTTCTCGGTATAAATTGGGCATTTGCTCCTATCATTGATATTGATTTCAATTTTCGTAATCCCATTACCAATACTCGTACTTTCGGGGCAAATCCCGAAATTGTGTCCGATTTTGGGCGAGCCTATATCGAAGAAGTACAAAAGTATTCCATTGCGGCATCGATCAAACATTTTCCGGGCGACGGCGTGGACGAACGCGACCAGCATCTCCTTGCCTCCGTAAACAACCTTTCCGTAAAGGAATGGGACGATACGTACGGAATAGTTTACCGCAATTGCATCGATGCCGGGGCCAAAACGGTGATGGTAGGGCATATTATGCAGCCCGCCTATTCCAGGCAGCTGTGCCCGGGAATCAAAGATGAAGAGATTATGCCGGGCCTTTTGGCTCCCGAGCTGTTGAATGACCTCTTGCGCGGAAAACTCGGTTTTAACGGTCTGATTGTCAGCGACAGCACAACAATGGCTGGTATGGGAACGGTAATGCCGCGGGAAAAGGCAGTGCCTCTCGTCATAGCTTCCGGCTGCGATATGTTCTTGTTTACTAAAAATTTGGAAGAAGACCTGTCCTTTATGACGAAAGGGGTGAAAAACGGCGTTATCACGAAGGAAAGGTTGGACGATGCCGTCATGCGTATTCTCGCCCTTAAAGCTTCGCTGGGTTTGAATAAAAAAGAGAATATTCCCGACGAATTGGCGGCGCGCAGGGTTGTGGGGTGCCCGGAGCATCGAGAGGTTTCGCGCCGGGTCGCTGACGCCGGCATTACACTCGTAAAAGAGGAAAAAGGTGTTTTGCCGCTCTCTCCCCAAAAGTATAAACGGATACTCGTTTATAAGAAAGAGGGACAGAAAAGTGCCTTCGGCGGCGGAGTAAAAGAGGGCGCGTGCGATAAGTTTATCGGGAAATTGAAGAAACAGGGCTTTGATGTAACGGTATTTGTTCCCGGCGGCGGATGGGAAGGCATGGCCGCGCCCGTAAGCGATATAACGGAGCGCTACGATTTGATTCTGTATCTTATCAGCCTCGCAACCAAATCCAATCAGACGGTTGTACGCATCGAATGGGCGGAGCCGATGGGGGCTGATGTTCCGGTATATATGAACAGTGTTCCCACCATTGCGGTTTCGTTGGAAAACCCTTACCATCTGCTTGATATCCCGCGCGTAAAAACATATATCAATACATATGGCGGGTCGGACGAGATATTGGAAAGTTTGCTTGAAAAGTTGCTCGGCAGATCCTGTTTTTCGGGTAAAAGCCCCGTCGATGCTTTCTGCGGGAAATGGGATACAAGGTTATAAATATGAATCAGTTTTTTTTAAAATTGGCTGAGGAATTGAAACCCCGTCTTTGTATAAAAGAAATCAGTGCGGATGGCAAGTTTAGTCTTTCTGAGGGCGAAAGCGCCCTGTTCGATTTCGGCACACACTGCACGGGTTATCCGAAATTTCATTTTTCGTTTTCAGGTGCATACCCGGATGCACCCGCTTTGGTAAAACTTCGGTTTTGCGAAACGCGGGAGGAGCTCAACGAGGATACTTCTTCCTATTGCGGTTGGATAAGCAAAAGCTGGATCCAAGAGGAAATTTTTCACATAGATATTTTGCCCTGCGAGTATGTCTGCAAACGGCGGTATGCTTTCCGTTATATCCAGGTGGAGGCGGTGGGACTTTCGCAAAAATTTAAACTGTCGGTCAGCGACGCGCGGGCTGAAACGGTGACCTCTGCTCCGGAACATATTGCCCCCTGCGGGAAAACAGATTTGGAAAAAAAGATCGATGCGGCAGCATTAAAAACGCTTTCGGAGTGTATGCAGACCGTATTTGAAGACGGGCCGAAACGCGACCGGCGTTTATGGTTGGGCGATTTGCGTTTACAGGCAATGACCAACTATTGCACATACGCGCACAACGACCTTGTAAAGCGATGCCTGTATTTATTTGCGGCATCCGCCGACGAGGACGGAAGAATTGCGCAATCTGTATTCACTGTTTCCGACGTCGTAGGAGACGAAGATTCGCTCTTTGATTATTCACTGCTGTTCATTGCAACGCTTACAGATTATTATGAGGCGACGGGGGATAGGCAAACTGCCGAAGAACTGTTCCCTTTGGCGGCAAAGCAAATAGAGATCGCAAAGAGACAATTCGACGGAGACGTTATACAAGATTGCGAGCGGATTGGCTGGTGTTTTTTGGATTGGTCGTTGCAACTCAATAAACAGGCAGGTGCGCAAGCTGTCTATATCTATGCGGAAAAATTGCTTATAAAGTTATGTAAATATTTGGGGCGGCCATATCAAGAGTACGAAGAGGATGTTGCGGCAAAAAGCAGAGGCGCGATTTCTGCGTTTTATGATGGTGCTTTAGGGCTATTTGTCAGCGGTAAAGATCGGCAGATATCGTATGCAACCAATATATGGTATGTTCTTGCGGGAGTATTTTCGCAAGAACAGAATAAAAAAATTCTTCGCGGATTGCAAGCCTGTAAAGATGCGCTCATTCCTGTAACGCCGTATCTGATGCACCACTATATTCAGGCGCTGATCGATTGCGGGTTAAAAGAAGACGGAAAAAAGGTGATGCTCTCGTATTGGGGCGGCATGATTCAATCGGGGGCCGATACATTTTGGGAGCTTTATAATCCGAACAACCCGCAGGAAACGCCCTACGGCGGCAAGGCGGTAAACAGCTATTGCCATGCTTGGAGCTGCACGCCGGCATACTTTATTCGCAAATATTTATTGTAACGAGGTCAAAATGAAAATTGAGGGCATTATTTTTGATTTAGATGGGGTATTGATCCATACAGACGAATTGCATTACCGGGCATGGAAACAAATTGCCGATAAAATCGGGGTGCCTTTCGATAGAAAAATCAACGATGGATTGCGTGGCGTAAGTCGGATGGAAAGTCTGGAAATTATTCTGAACGGCGGAGGAGAAAAATTTTCGGAAACTGAAAAACAGATTTTAGCAGAAGAAAAAAATACCATTTATAGGAATTATTTGTCTCGGCTAACGGAAAAGGATGTTTCGGCAGAAACCTTTGCGCTTTTAGAGGGCTTGCGGAAAATGAATTTGAAACTGGCAGTCGGTTCTTCCAGCAAAAATGCCAGATTCATTTTGGAACAAGTGGGACTTCTCCGTTTATTCGACGCAGTTTCCGACGGGAACAACATTTCAAAGAGCAAACCTGATCCGGAAGTATTCTTAAAAGCTGCGGAGTATTTATGCCTGTCCCCCAAAGAATGTTTAGTTGTTGAAGATGCCATGTCGGGGATTGAAGCGGCAAAAGCGGGCGGATTTCGGAGCGCAGGGATCGGGGATGCGAAAACTGCAGATGCGGATTATCACTTGGAGAATTTGTCTGAAATTTTTGCAATAGTCGGGCGGTAAATGTCAATTTTTACTATACTATGCATCTGCCTAATGAGCAAAAAATTACCGGGTTTTGCACTCTAAAAAGCAAAAAGGTGTTTCCGAATTTTGCCTTTTTCGGGTCGGCTATGGTAGCATAGTCCCTCGCGGACGTCAACGTCCGCAAAATCGTTGCTTAAAACACTTATATAAACGAATTGAGAGCCGAGCAAGGAAATTTTCCTTGCTCGGCTCTTTTGCTGTGATTCTATGATTTTGCCTGCTATCCACGCAACGATTTTGTCTTTTCCCGTTGACTTCCGCATACAGCCTTTCAGAGTTCAAGATTTCCACCGTCCTATGCACCTTCGCCTTTTGCCCGAAAAAGGCAAAATCAAATTCGGAGGTGTATCTGAAAATGGAAATGTTGGTAACAAAGTTCTCGAAAGGAAAGTATCGCAACGAGGGAGAATTGTTCTCCGAGCCTATCTCTGCCGAGAACGTCAAGCTCATGGGTGAAATGATTGCTTTGCAGGCATTGCGTACCGTGAAAAAGTTTGATATGAAAATTGCGGACAAGCTCTACATCGGTTTAATTAAAGACCTGCACCATATGAATGAGATTGACTATATCGTATCGGACGGATATGATTGTGCACAAACAGCTGTGTGTTTCCTGTATCAATTTGTTGGTCATACCGTTCACGAGATTTACGGGAAAGATAAAAAGGGAAAAGATATCACCATCAAACTTGCGTGTTACCGTGAAGTAGACCGTTTTATTGACACTCTACGTAACAGACCTGACAGCCATAAACAGGTCGAATACATAGACTTTACGGACTATAAGGCTCTGCCTATGGATCCCGTGAACTGCTTTGAGAAAGAACAGACCGATTACTGCAAGTACGACGAACTTGTAGCAGCGTTACAGTTATCCGCATTGGAACTTGCCATTTTGAATTGCTATATGAACGGCATGAGGCAAGCAGAAGTATGCGCGGAACTGGGGATCGGCAGAGGCACGATAAACCACAGGAAAGCGAGCATTAGGCAAAGGTACTATTCTCTGTACGGCGAATTCTGATATGCCGCTGAACTTCATACAAACGTAAAGGCTGCCGCTGAAATAGCGACGGCCTTTTTTCTTATCGTCTTCTATATCGTAGAACGTGCCGAGCAGCCTTTCATATAGCTTTCATAAGATTTATCATCCGGCAAATAAACAGGCGTTTTATCGACATTTTCAAGCCTTATACAATATTTCCAAAATATGCTATTGCCATAAATAAAAGCAGAGGTGGCAGTTAGGCGTGAGCTTGTCATAGACGAGTGCGGCGGCGCTACGCGCCGCCGCAGACAAGCTCACGCCTAAAATCAGCTGAAACGCAACCGCTCAAATGGTAAACCAAAACCGCCGTTCTCAAACGGGCGGAACAAAAAAACACGCAGCGACAGAAATGCCCGCCGCGAAAAGGCGTCCGCGCTGACCCGCTTGCGGATCGCCTTTTTCCCTCGCGGCGGGCGGGCTTTCGTTGCAGGGTTGCGGCATGTTTTTATTCGCCGTTCCGCCCCTTTCCTTTCGGTATTGTGCATAACTCCGAAAAATTTTTTAATTTTTCTCTAAAATATGCGAACATATGTTTGACTTTTTCAGAAAAAGGTTGTATAATACCCGCATGCACCTGAAAAAGGACTGGTACAACTGAATAAGAGAGCTGATTTATGATTTGATTGAGTAAGTAAGATAAGA
>ERZ1643247.2687-NODE-2687-length-13566-cov-134.650581_pt1 | contig 13566 bp, 12 predicted proteins | sample MGYA00579264_ERZ1643247 | MGnify/ENA primary metagenome ERZ1643247 (study PRJEB29033, sample SAMEA4952262) | chicken gut metagenome | biome: Broiler Chicken; feature: Gastrointestinal Tract; material: Caecum | place: Ireland | collected 2018 | study: Broiler... | reverse complement strand
TTCTTCGCAAATCCCGCGCTCGCATACGCCGCAAATCTGCCCGAAAGCATACCGGTAATCAACGAAAAGACCGCCATGCCGAGCAGAGCGCCGCCGTAAGTAAGGATGACTTCCATCACCCTGCCTGCGGCTATTGTAGCAGGATCTTCAAGCGCATCGAGAAACCAAACGATGACCAGCGGCATCAGACATTCCAAGATGACTTCGATCGAAACGAAGATGGGAGAAAGTATGGACGATTTTTTGTATTCGCGGATACTTTTCGCCAAAGTTTTGACCATTCTCTTTTAACTCCTTTTTCAAAATTTACCTGTTCTGTCCCCTCGCCTACGCCCTGCGCAAGCGAGCGCCCAACGGCTGCGAATCGGTATCATTCGCACTTTTTGAGATTGCTCTTAAATCGCTCTACGAAGGAAAAGAATTGCTCGATCTCCTCGTCGGTGAACCCCTCCGTCATCAACGTTTCCGTTTTGCGGATCTGCGCCTGCAACTGTTTGCGGATCTCCTCCGCATACGCCGTCAATACGATTTTTTTCAGACGGGCATCATAATCGACAGGTTCGCGGCAAATCAGGCCTCCCCGCTCCATCATTTTCAGCAGTTCCGTCGCCGTCGAACGGCGAATATTGAACTCCCGCTCCACATCGCGCTGAAAAACGTCTTTCCCTTCGCTCCGGAACAAAAAATTAAGCACCCAAATTTGGATACCCGTCAAATTTTTATTCTCCTTGATCGCAGGAATATTGTTCATCACCCGGCTGATGCGGCGGCCGAGAGAATTTACGGCGTAACCGATGTGCCTCTTATCCATCGCTGACCTCAAAATGTTAGGTTATCTAACATTATACCGATTTAGCCGAATTTGTCAACGGAATGACCGTGCAAAATGAAATAAATTTTATAAAAATTTTTTCTGTCCTTTTTGCGATAAAAACAGTGCAAAGCGGCAACCCCTCATCCGGATATTTGCGTTCGAAAACGCCGACCATTTGGCGGATCGCTCCTTTTTCTATAATTAATTCGAATGTCTGCGCCGCAAATTTTATGTGCCGCAGCGTTGACTTATTCTCCGGCATATTTTACAATAGCGGTAACATCCGCAAAAGGAGTTATCCGCAAGATGGAACATACAGACCCGGACACCGCATCCGCTGCTCCCTTAGACACCACGCCTGAAAAGCCGAAAACCTATGCGCCCGAAAATTCGCTCTATATCTTTTTGTCCTTTGCCTTTGTCGGCGGATTTTTAGAAGCCTATACCTATCTGCTGCACGGCGGCGTGTTTTGCAACGCGCAGACGGGAAACCTTGTACTGCTCGCGCTGCGCCTCGTTCAGGGCCGATTTGCCGATGCCGCGCATTATGCCTATTCGATTTTGGCGTATTTATCGGGGATCCTCGTTTCCGCGGCGCTGCCGCTGCTTTTCAAAAAACTGCATTTCCCGCGCATTGTCGCCGTGCTGGAACTGCTCGCTTTCGCCGCGCTCGCATTTATTCCGCAAGACGCATCCGATTGGTATACATACGTTTCCGTATCCTTTCTGTGCGCCCTGCAATACAATACCTTTACGCAGTGCCGCGGAGCGGCCGTAAGCACCACATTCTGCACAAATAACCTGCGGCAGACTACGCTACACATTTTCCACGGAATACGGGAAAAAGACTCTGCGCGCTTAAAAAAGAGCGGCATCTATGCTCTTGTGATCCTCTTTTTCGCGCTCGGCGCGGCGGCGGGAGCGCTCGTTTCGGATAAGCTCGGAAACCTTTCCGCTTTGCTTTGCTCCGCCGTGCTTTTGCCTGCGTGCGTATGGTTCTTCCTCTCTGCATCCCCCCGCAAAAGCAACGGCAAAAATGCCGCACACTGACGGCTATGAAGGATAATTTCAGACAAAAGTTCTCTTTTTGTTGTTCTTCTCCATAAGGATAGGCAAGGGCCGCATTGTGCAGCCCTTGCCTATCCTTTATAATCGTTAGAAACCTGAATCGAATTTAACCGAAAAATTCAGCGCGTACTTTTGCCCCGCACCAAAAAGGATTTGTGCGTTTCGCGGAACGAAGGCATTGTGCGCTTTTCTCCGGACAACAAACCGAGCATGGCGTCGGCGCCCGCCTCGGCAAAATCGTGCGATCCTACGTCAATGGTGGTGATCAGCCGCGGCATACGCATCATCTGTTGGATATTGTCATATCCGACGATGCCGTAATCGATCCCTGCCTCCAACCCCTTCGATTCCAATGCCTCGATCACAATAAAGGCAATGATGTCGTTAAAGCAAAAAATACCGTCCGCACCGCTTTTTAAAAGGGAGTCGATCATATCGTTGAAATCAAGTTCGCGGATATAGAACACGCGGGAGGGGTCGAGCTTCATTTCGTTCTCCGCAAGAGCTCGTTCAAACCCGCGCTCACGGTCGAGGCACACTTTTACGTCGTGCCAACTTCCGATATAGGCGAGCTTACGGTAACCGCGGTCGAGAAGATGTTTCCCCGCGAGATACCCGCCGTATTCTTCATCCGCATCGATGCCGACCATGCCGTAAGGAGAGCCGTCTCGCCCGAAGATGACGAACGGTATGCCTGTCTGTTTGATAAAATCGACCATATCCTCTTCCGGCTCCAAAAAAGACAGAATGCCGTCCGGCTTGCGCGCCATCACGCTGCGCATCATTTCATAATCAACGTATGCAGACTTGCCGTTGTTGGAAAATATGATCGTGTTGTATCCGTTCTCTTCAAAGCGTTTGGAGATAATGTCCGTCGTGTAGGAATAAAACGGATTGATCAAGTCGTCGAACAATATCGCGATGGTATGCGTCGAACCGCTGCGCAGGCCCGATGCGTTCATATCGACGATATAGCCGAGTTCTTTGCAGGCGGCGGTCACTTTTTCCTCCACCTCTTTCGTGTAGTACGGCTTTTTATTGAGAACCCTGGAAACGGTGTTGACCGAAAGCCCCGTTTTCGCCGCAATGTCTTTGAGTGTTACTTTTTTCTTTTCCTGTTCCATACAGCCATACTCCGAAAAAGTGAACGTTACTTTGCTATTATAAGCTATTATAAATAGAGTACCACATTTTCCCCTGCCTGTCAACAGTTGTTTAAATTTTATCCTTGACAAGTTGGATGCACTATCCCCCTGCCTCGACGGCAAAAAGATTAAAAAATAAAATTTTCGCAAAACGGCTTAAAATCGTTTTACTTTTTTCGAAAATAATGTATAATAGATTATGCTGTTTTGCGGGACAGTTTGATAACGCATAAACGATAAAGTTACGAGGTGTAGCGCAGTTTGGCAGCGTTTAATTGAATGTATCGAGGTGTAGCGCAGTTTGGTAGCGCGCTTGGTTAGGGACCAAGAGGTCGTGGGTTCAAGTCCCGTCACCTCGACCATAAAAAGACATTGCTTTTTGCAATGTCTTTTTTGTTTTTTCTCCCGCATTGAACCCACGGCATCACAAAAATCGGGGTCCCCGAAAATCGCAGGGAACGAAGCGAGCGAGATTTTTGGGGAGAGGAGCCGCCGAGCGCGAACGTGAGCATTGCCCTGCCGGCAATGCGAGAACTCGGCCGAGCGCGGCGACGAGGGTTCAAGTCCCGTCACCTCGACCATAAAAAGACATTGCTTTTTGCAATGTCTTTTTTGTTTTTTCTCCCGCATTGAACCCACGGCATCATTTATCATAATTTCAAACGCAGACGCGCTAATCGGACGCCTCGGCAAAGGTGCGCATCAACAGTTTCAGCCCCTCTAACTGCGTGCAAAGCTCCCTGCCCGTATCCGTATCCCGCACCAGCAGACGGTTTTGCCGCGTTTCAAAAACGGTCACTTCCGAATGAATATCGCTCCGCTGCTCGATCGCCTTTTCGATGGAATCGAACGGTTCATGCGCGCACAGCCGCAATCCGTGCGAATTGTAGATAAGCGTATACCCTGCAATGCCCGTCCGCTCGTGATATGCCTTGCAAAAGCCGCCGTCGATGACGATGAGTTTCCCCTCCGCTTTGACGGGATTTTCTCCCAGCTTGGTACGCACAGGAACGTGGCCGTTTATAATATGGCTGTACTTGCCCGAAATGCCGAAATCGCGCAGGATCCGCTCGCAAAAGCTCTTTTCCTTACAGTATTTATAGTAGCTGTTGTCCGGCTCCTTGTGAAAGGCGGGATCGTCGACAAACAGCCTTTCGAAGGTCGTCAATTTTTCCCTTCCGTACAGCGGGGAACACCGCCCGCACCACAGATAATAACAAAAATCGAGCGCCTCCTCGTCCTCTCCGCCGCGACGGAAAGCGGCATACGCGCGGCGAACCATTCGGTCGCAATAGTCGAGCAGATTGCGCCCTTCATGTCCGCAAAAATTCATATAGCTGCCGTCCGGTTCAAGCGGAACGCAGCCGTGGAAGATGAGATTATTGTTGCAAATTTTATAAGCCGAGCCGCGGCGCAGCAAAAAGGCGATATGGCGGGAAAGTTTTTCGCTGGAACGGAACGAACGTTTGAGCCCCTCCGCGACCTCGCGCTCTGCCGCGGTAAAACGCAGCGGATCTTGGGGATCCACGTTCGGGAAAGACATATCCGCCAACTTTGCGCCGAAAAACTCGCCCTTGGCAAAGTCGATGTTTTTCAGGATATTGCGGTCGGCCATACCGTATTCCGGGCGGCGGCAGATGATGGCGCCCTCCGCTTTGAGCTGCATCAAAAACGCCGCTTTGCGCATCTTCGCCGTCAGGCGGTCATCCTCCCCCGCTTGTCCGGGTAAGACGCCGACGGGCAGAAAACGCGCATCGTCGTCCATCTGCTCGGCGGCGTACACCGCCAATTTTCGAAGGGAAATACCGTAGCTTTCCTCCAAAAGATCCGCATTGTTATATTTTAAGGAAAGATCGATCACGCCGAACATATTCGCTTCGTTGCCCATATGCGCGCCGATCCACTGGATATCGTGGTTGCCCCACTGCACGTCTGCATTATGATGCCCGATGAGCAGATCCATGATCTTATCGGGGCTCTCACCGCGGTCATAAATATCCCCGACGATATGCAGCGAATCGACGGCGAGCCTTTTAATAAGCCCTGCCATCGCAAATATAAACTGTTCCGCGCGGCCCAATTCGATGATGGAGGTGAAAATTTCGCCGTAGTACGCCTCTTTATCGAAATCGTCGCGGTCCATATTGATCAATTCGTCGATGATGTAATCGAAATAGCGGGGAAGCGCCTTCCTGACTTTACTGCGCGTATATTTGGACGCGACGGAACGGCAGACTTCGACCAGACGTTGCAGCTGTAAGCGGTACCAATCGGCACTGTCCGCGCCGGAAGCCTTTTTTTCGTCGATGATGGCGGCGGGATAATAGATGAGCGTACAAAACTCGTCGCGCTCGCGCCTGGTCATCGTATTTGCGTACAGCCGTTCCACCTTTTCGCGGATCACGCCCGAACAGTTGTTCATGATATGGCAAAACGCCTCGTATTCGCCGTGCAGGTCGCTCAAAAAGTGCTCCGTGCCCTTGGGCAGGCGCAAGATGGCTTCGAGATTGATCATCTCCGTTGCCGCCGCCTGTACCGTGGGAAATTTTTCGGATATCAGCCGAAAGTATTCCCTTTCCATGCATCTTTGTTCGCCGCGATCCGTCATATCCTCTCCCTCTCTCCTACCGGAAAAGGCTGCGGACAATCAAAAGTGCGCAGCCTCCGTCATTAAAATTATTTTTCGGGGAACAGCACATAAAAGGTGCTGCCCTTGCCCACTTCGCTCTCCACGCCGAACAGGAAGTTGTGCTTTTGCAAGATCGTTTTTACGATGGAAAGCCCCAGCCCCGTGCCCTTGATGGGACGCTTGTGCGTTTCGGAAGAGCGGTAATATCTGTCCCAAATGGTGTCGATCTGATCGGGCGGGATGCCCTTTCCCGTATCGGTAACGGTGAAGCGGAGCACGCCATCCTTTTCCTTTTTCAGGCCGACTTTGATTTTTTTGTCCTCGCCGGTATAGTTGACCGCGTTGCCGATCAGGTTGTAGACGACCTGTTCGATCTTCTCCATATCCGCCTCGGTATACAGCTCGTCTTCTATATCGCGTTCGATGGTGTATCCCTGCGTTTCGGAGAGATAGCCGAACCGTTCGCACACCGTGTGCACGAACTCGGAAAGGTTGAAGTTGGTGATCTTCAGCGAGTCCATGCCCGAGCGTATCTTGGAAAGGTTCAATATATCGTTGACGAGGGAAGTCAGGCGGTCAGATTCGTCGATGATGACCTGCGTGTGCTTGGCACGCTTTTCGGGGTTGTCGCCAGAAATTTCCTGGATCATGCAAGCGTACGATTTTATCATGGTGAGAGGCGTTTTCAAGTCGTGCGTGACATTGGCGAGCACCTCTTTCTGCAATTCGTCCGATTTGCCGATCTCCTCCTTCGCGTAGTCGAGCGTTTCGGCGAGGGCATCCATTTCGGCGTAGGAATATTCCCCCTTGAAATTGACGGAAAAATCCCCCATCGCCATGCGCTTGGCCGCCTTGGTGATCTGCGTTATCGGCTTGGTGAGCTTCATCGAAAGGAGCGCCGAAAGGACGAGCGCCAAAAAGATGACGATGATGGAGATCATGATCAGCTGCACGCGCATGGTGCCTATGGCCATCGACGCGACTTCGGTGGAATAGTCGATGTACAGATATGCATCGTTCGCCTCGCTGATCACGGAGCCGGACAGAGTGCCGACCTTGACCAGAAACACGAAGTCTCCGTCCGCTTTCTGCACGGTAACGCCCGCGTTTTCCGGCTGGCCGTACAACTCGCCGCGCACAGCCGCAAACGTATCGTAAGTGGGCGGGTCGGGAAGCTCGTACGTTTCTTCCTCCTCCGTGTACATCGGATAGAGAACCTCACCCTCGCCGTTGAGAAGGAAGATCTGCGCGGCGGGGTTTTCTTTCTGCTCGCGGCGGATGTACCGGTCGATCAGCACGTTGTTTTCGGAAATGGGCAACACTTTCAGATCGTTGTAGATCCCCTCGCCGATCGCAGCCAGGTCGCGCTGCGTCTGCGCGTTGAAAAACACCTGCAGGAGCGTAGACTGGAACACCCATGTGAGCAAGATGATAAACGCGGCAAAGGACAAAAAACTCATCCACAATATGAAATTGATGCTGTGAAATTTTTTTGCGTGCGTCATGCCTCGAATTTATATCCCAACCCCCGCAAAGTAACGATAAATTTTCTGTATTCCTTCAAACTGCTGCGGAGCATCTTGATGTGCGTATCGACGGTGCGGTCGTCGCCGTAAAAATCGAACCCCCACACGTCGGAGAGCAGTTTTTCGCGCGAGAGCGCGATGCCGTTGTTTTTGACGAGATAGAACAAGAGCTCGTATTCCTTGGGCGTAAGTTCCAGCTTTTCGCCATCCACATAAACGTTGCGCCCCTTCATATCGATCTCCAACCCCTCAAATTTGAGCGTTTCGCGCGATACGGGCGAGCCCGCCTTGTGCCGCTTGGTAACGGCAGAAATGCGCGCCATCACTTCTTTGGGCGAGAAAGGCTTTGTTACGTAATCGTCCGCGCCCACTTCAAAGCCGAAAAGTTTGTCGTACTCCTCCCCGCGGGCGGAGAGCATGATGACGGGTATATCTTTAAACTTGCGTATCTCCTTGACCGCGGAAAACCCGTCGAGCGCGGGCATCATCACGTCCATCAGGATAATGTCGTAATCGTTTTCCTTGCACATCTTGACGGCCTGAATGCCGTCTACCGCCTCGAACGCCTCGTTTCCCTCGAACTCGACGTACTCTTTGAGCACGTTGCGGATCATTTCTTCGTCGTCGACGATCAAAACTCGCATTGTCTTTTCCTCCGTTCTCCACTATGGTACTTGGTATTATAGTACGGCAATATTATTATACCACCATCGTTTTATGAAAGACAAGTGAAATTTGAATCAATTTTTGCGATAAAAATCGGAAAGCCCGCACAAAATTGTGCGGGCCGGTGCCGTTTATCCTGTTTTTTCTTTTTTACTTGCCGGCAAGCTCTGCCGCGCGTTTTTGCAGCGCGGCGAATGCGGCGGCGGGTTCGGCAATATTTTCGACCGTTTCTTCCATCGGGCAGATACCCGTGCCCGCACGGTTTATGATGCGCTCGGCAAGCGTTCCGAATTGCACGGCGATGCCGTATTCGCGCAATACCGCCAGACCGCTCTCCGACAAAACGCCCGCGTACAGTTCCTGTATGCCCATGTACGCATACAAAAGCGCCGCCGCCTTTCCGACAATTTTATCCGCGGCGACAGCGCCGCGCATATCCTCCCCGCGGCCGATCAGCTCCAACAGCGGGCGTATGCCGCGCTCCTTGCCGGAAAAAAGTTTTTCGCCCCTGGCGATCGCATAGGTGCAGCCGCCCTCGACGAGCGATTTGAGCGATTCGAGATCGTACATTCTTCCCTCCGTTTATGCGCCGAACGTCGCCTTGGCCGCGCGCATATTTTCGATGATCTTCACGCCGAACGGGCAGCGCTTTTCGCAGGCGCCGCACGCGATGCAATCCCCTGCCTTGGCTTGCAGCGCGGCATAATGTTCACGCACCGTTTCCGGCACGCCGCCCTGCGCGCGGGCGAGGTTCAAAAATTTGGTAACATCGGCAACGCCGATGCCCTTCGGGCAGGGAGCGCAGTGCCCGCAGTACATACAATGCCCCTTCCAACTGATTTTGGGGAAAGTCGCGAATACGGGCGCATAGTCGCGCTCTTTCTCCGTCGCCTCCTCGTAATAGAGAGCATCGGCAAGCTGCCCGCGCGAATGCGCGCCGACCATGACGGACGCCGCCGCGGGGCGGGTGAGCGCGTAATGGATGCACTGCGGCACCGTCATCGCGCGCCCCGCGGGAGAATTTTCGGTCAGCAGATCTCCGCCGCCGAACGCCTTCATCACGGTGATGCCCACGCCCACGCGCTGGCAAGTTTCGTACAGTTCTTCCCGCACGGGGTCGAGATTGAACAGCGGTTTGGAATAGCTCGCCTCGTCGAACAGTTTATCCACGTCTTCGTCGCCGGGCAAAAGGTCGTAACAGGGGTTTACGGAGAACATGAGCACCTCGATCTGACCGCTTTTGACCGCCTCCAATGCGACCAACGGGTTATGGCTGCTCATGCCGATATGCCGGATCTTCCCCTCCTCTTTGAGTTTTTGCGCGTATTGCAAAATTTCTCCCTCCGCGATGCGTTTCCACGTCGCGGAGGAATCGACATAGTGGATCATGCCGACGTCGATATAGTCGGTGCCGAGATTTTTGAGCATCTTTTCAAAGGAAGGAACGATCTCGCGCATGTCGCGCGTGGCCTTGTATTGCCCGTTCTGCCATACGGTACAAAGGTGCGCCTGATAGACGAACTGCCTGCGCCGCGGGGATATCGCCCTGCCGATACGCGCGTGCATGTCGGGATCGGGGCTGTACAGGTCCATGATATTCACGCCCTTATCGAAGGCGAGCGAGAACACGTTTTGCGTAAAGGCGTCGTCCTTTTCCAAAAAGCCCTCGCAACCCAGCCCGATTTCGCTCACCCGAATGCCCGTTTTACCGAGTTCCCTGTATTGCATACGTTACTCCTTGTCGCGGATAAGAAGGGCGCGCAGCCCTATCACGAGCAAGGGCACGAGCACCGCCTGCAATACCATGCCGAGCAGGCCCGTTTGGATCTGCGACCAGACGGCCGCCGCGGAGAGCGGGGAAACGCCCTGGAAAATGGCGGCGAGCGCGAGGAAGAACAGGCGGCCGCTCACCTGCCCCAACAGCACGGCGGGGAATGCCATCCAGCCGTTTTCGGCAATTTTTTTCGAGAAAAACCCTGAAACGGCGGCAAATACCGCGAGTTCCGCCATCATGTACGGCAGGCGGGAAGCGGCGGGCATCGCGTTGCCCGCAAGCGAAGTGAGCGCAAAGCTGACGAGCGGGGAAAGAACGCCCACGCCCAGACCCCAGCGCCAGCCGAGGAGGCACCCGCCCAAGAGGACGGGCAGATACATGGGCAGCCACTGCACGCCGCCCGGCGCGCCGGCGATGAGATGCACGAGCTGCGGCAGCAATACGGCGAGCGCCACTACGCCCGCGGCGATCAGCGTTTTGACCGTTATCTTCGCGCGGACGTTTACATTTTTTCTTGTCAATATCGATTCGATCATCTTGCAATTATTCTCCTTGTAATTTTAAATTTATTGCAGCCTTGCGGTAAAATCTTTCATCATTTCGGAAATTTTGATCTGCTGCGGGCAGACCTTTTCGCAGCTGCGGCAGCCGATACACGCGCTCGGCCACTGTTCCTTTGGCATAGTACCGAGCACCATCGGGGCGATGAACCCGCCGCCCGTAAAGCGATGCTCGTTGTACAGTTTGATGAGTTCGGGGATATCCAGATGTTTGGGGCAATGGCTCGTACAATAGCGGCACGCCGTGCACGGCAGAGAGGTTTTCGCCCGCATTTCGTCCGCAATGGCGACAAGCGCGGCAAGCTCCTCTTTATTGAGCGGCTTATCCTCCGAAAAGGTTTTGATATTGTCCTTGACCTGTTCCATGTTCGACATGCCCGAAAGGATGACCTTGGTATCGGGTATGCCGAGCAGGTAGCGGAATGCCCACGACGCGATCGATTCGTCCGGCCGAAGGGCTTTCAGCTTTGCCTCATCCTCCGCGGAAAGGTTCGCCAGCCTGCCGCCGCGCACCGGCTCCATCACCCACACGGGGATACCGTATTTACGGAGCAATTCCACTTTGCCCTTCGCGTTTTGAAATTCCCAATCGAAATAGTTGATCTGCAGCTGGCAAAATTCCAGATCTTTGCCGTACTTTTTGAGGAAACGCTCGATCACCGCGTAACTCCCGTGCGCGGAAAAGCCGAGATGGCGGATACGCCCCTTCCTCTTTTGCTCGATAAGATAGGAGTATGTGCCGTACTTTTCGTCGTCGAGATAGGCATCGATATTCATTTCGCACACGTTGTGGAACAGGTAGAAATCGAAATGATCTACCCTGCATTTTTGCAGCTGTTTTTCGAATATTTCCTCCGCCTTGCCGAAGTTAGACAGGTCATAGCCGGGGAATTTGCTCGCGAGATAAAAGCTGTCTCTCGGATAGTTGGACAAGATCCTCCCGTCCGCGTTCTCCGATTCGCCGTCGTGGTAGCCCCAGGCGGTATCGAAGTAATTTAAGCCGTTCGCTATGGCATAATCGAACATCTCCGCCGCGGCCTTTTCGTCGATCTTGCTATACTCGCCGCCCAGCGTGGGCAGGCGCATGGTGCCGAACCCCAATGCGGACAGTTTCAGCCCCTGAAAATCCCGATAAATCATAATAACCTCCCGTAAAAATTTATTCGATTACCGAAAACGAAACGGAAACGCTGCCGCCGCCGACCGCAGCGGCGAAAAAGCGTACCCTGCGCATTTTTACAGGCTCTCGCGGAAGATTTCGCGGATCTCGCTTTCGGTGAGCACCTTATATCCGCCCGTCATGACCAGCGTGCTCTTGACCAGATCGTCGAGCATCGCCTCGCTCGCGCCGAGCTCGGTGATATTCATCGCCAGGCCGAGCTTTTTCATCCATTGCTCCATCGCGGCCAGCCCCTCGTTTGCGATCTGCTCGTCCGTCTTGCCGGCGGGATCCACGTTCCAAACGTTGATCGCATAACGCTTGAACTTGGGCAGCCCGTACGGCAGGATGTGCCGGTAATACGGCATAGACACGGCGGAAAGCGTCATCCCGTGCGTCGCGTCGGTGAGCGCGCCGACCGCCTGTCCGAGCATGTGCACTTCCCAATCGGTCGTTTTGCCCGCCGCGACGAAGGTATTCAGCGCCCACGTTGCCGTCCACATGATATTGCTGCGCGCCTCGTAGTCGTTCGGATCTTTTAACGCGACGAGGGAGCTGTGGATGAGCGAACGGAGCAGGCCTTCCATCACATAGTCGGAAGTGTTGTCGTCCGTGCCCGAAAAATATTGTTCGAGGATGTGCGACATGATATCGTAGAACCCCGAAACCATCTGATATTTGGGGAGCGTAAAGGTAAATTCGGGGTCGAGCACGGAAAATTTGGGGAAAACTTCCTCCCCGAAAACATGCCCTATCTTCAATTTTTGCGCGCGGTTGGTGATGACCGAACCGCCGTTCATTTCGCTGCCCGTGCCGACCATCGTGAGCACGCAGCCGACGGGTATGACCTTGCAGGAAGGTTCCTCAAAGCGGATATAATATTTGTCCCACGGGTCTTCGCCGCAATGCACGGAAACGGATACCGCTTTCGCATAGTCGCATACGGAACCGCCGCCGACCGCCAAAATCAGATCGGCGTTCGCCTTTTTCGCGCGCTCGATGCCCTCGTACAGCTTTTCCACCGTGGGGTTGGGCATCACGCCCGCGTCTTCAAAGATATTTTTTCCGTTTGCTTTGAGTATCGCAACGACTTTATCGTAGATACCGTTCTTTTTGATGGAACCGCCGCCGTACACGAGCAAAACGTTTTTGCCGTACTTGGGCAGTTCTTTGTTCAACCCGTCGAGCGAACCCTTGCCGAAATACAACTTGGTGGGATTGCAATATGTAAAATTACCGATCATGACACTATTCTCCTTTTCTATTTATTTAAACCGCGGACGAAAATTGCACGCGGCTCATTCTTCCTCGATATATTTGATGACCTTTGCGGGAACGCCGCAGACGACGGCGTTGGCGGGCACGTCTTTCACGACGACCGCACCCGCCGCGATCACCGCGTTATCCCCGACGTTCACGCCCGCGAGCACGGTGGCATGCGCGCCGATCCATACGTTTTTGCCGAGCTTTATGGGCGCGGGATACATCCCCGCCCGGCGCGAGGGTATAAGATCGTGGTTGAGCGTCGCCAAAACGACCTGGTGCCCGATAAGGCAGCCGTCGCCGATCTCGATTCCGCCCTGGTCCTGAAAACAGCACCCGGAATTGATGAAAACGCCCTTACCCACAAGGATATTCTGCCCGAAGTCGGTATAAAACGGAGGGAACAGCCCGAAAGACTCATCTATTTCTCTGCCCGTAAGGCGAGAAAAGAGCGCCCGCAGTTCCTCCGGCGAATGATATCCCGTATTGATTTGGGCGGTGATCTGCTGTGCGCGGCGCGCCGCATCGTGCATGAGCATATGCGCAGAAGATCCGCCCGCTATATATTTCCTTTGGGCAGTGAAATTTTTGTATTCTTCGATGTCCACGGTCATTTTCTCCGCGGCGAACCGCCGGCAATGTATTTATGACAATATTATAAATCTCCGCACGCACCCCTGTCAAATGCTTAAATTGCATAGATTGGGATAATCAAAAGGCATGAAAAGACGAGCGAAAAGATAAAATTAAAATACGCCAAAAGTTCAATTATTAATTGACAAAGATTTTATACTTTGCTATAATAGAGAGGCTGTCGAGGTGTAGCGCAGTTTGGTAGCGCGCTTGGTTCGGGACCAAGAGGTCGTGGGTTCAAGTCCCGTCACCTCGACCATAAAAAAAGACATTGCTTTTACCGCAATTCCGATAGGGAATTTTGGTAAAGGGCGCCCTTTGAAAAAGAG
>ERZ1643247.2686-NODE-2686-length-13568-cov-4.107378_pt1 | contig 13568 bp, 13 predicted proteins | sample MGYA00579264_ERZ1643247 | MGnify/ENA primary metagenome ERZ1643247 (study PRJEB29033, sample SAMEA4952262) | chicken gut metagenome | biome: Broiler Chicken; feature: Gastrointestinal Tract; material: Caecum | place: Ireland | collected 2018 | study: Broiler... | reverse complement strand
TGTACGGATGCTTTAATCCCATTGCCCTGTACCGGCTGCGGGTGGATGAGGAAAAGTGCGTGAAGTGTTCTGCCTGTCAGAAGGCCTGCGGCATGGACATTCCCGTGTGGGAGAAGCCCAATAGCGTGGAGTGCATCCGCTGCGGCGACTGCCGGGCGGCCTGCCCCACCGGAGCCATTGAGACGACGGCGGAGCGGTGGAGGAGAAAAAATAAGACGATTGCTGAGAGTAAGAGTTCCTGAAAAGGAACTCTTTTTTTGTGGGAATATGATTATTAAATATAGATAAAAAATCAGTTTTATAATAAAGTAATTTATCTAAAACAGAAAAAGATGTATGATCAAAATAGAAATAAACAATAAAAATATTGAAAATAATTTGATCAAATTATACATATTTGTGCTTTTTGTAAAAACAATGAACAAGGGGTGACTGTTCAGGAAAGGAGGTTTAATACATGTCTGAACAGAGAGAAGCCAAGTTAAGTCTTTCCCAGCTGGTATGGATAGCCACTGGACAGGTTGTGGGAGCCGGCGTGGTAACGATCGTGGGAAGCGCTTTGGCAGTTACGGGATACTCGGCGTGGTTTGCATACTCTGCTGCAGTTATAATGGGACTGTTGCGTATTTTGCCGCAGATGTTTTTCTTCAGTGCGCTCGTGGTGCCTGGAGGAGTGTATGGAATGGTCACAAGAACCTGCGGCAAGCAGTTCGGCGGATTGATGACTATATCGTCTCTGATCAACTGGGTCGCAAGAGGAACGGCAGTTCTGTCAGTGGGAAATTACCTGTCAGCGATGTTCCCATCGTTGAATCCTGTTGTGATGGCTCTGATTGTATGGGGATTTTTGACGATTGCTAATTTGTTCGGAGTAGATGTTATGGCAAAAATACAGTCCTTTGCCACTCCGTGTCTGTTAATCTGCCTTTTCGTGTTCTCAGGATTGTGCGCATTTCATGTGCAGCCGGGATATATGGACTTTACCGGGCCGGATATGTTTACAAACGGTCTGACAGGATGGCTCTCAGCAGTTGTTCTTTTAAATTATTCCACTAATGGACATTCGCTGATTTCCAATTTTGCGCCGCGGGCCGAGAATCCGAAGAAAAATATCCCGCTGTCAATGATTATTACCACAGGCATTATTTTCTGCTTATATACAGCGGTTGGCTTTGCATCCGGTGCGGTGCTTCCTCTGGAAGTAACAGCAAACGGAACTTTGACGGAAACGGCAAGATATCTTCTCCCCACGTTTCTCTACTATGTTTTTATGTTTGGAGGACCTATTTTTGCTTTGCTGACCACGATGAATTCCGGCATTATGAATTCGGCCATGCCCGTGCTTGCCGGTGTTAAAGAAGGATGGCTTCCTGCATTTCTGGCGAAGCAGAACAAACACGGAGCTTACTGGGTGAGCATTCTTATTATCTTTGTAGTTGGAGCAGTTCCCGTATGTACAGGCATGAGCGTATCCCAGATAACTAATACCTGCCTGATCCTTCAGGGATTTCAGAATGCACTGATCCTTGTGGCCGGATTTATATTCCCCTTAAAGTATGCACAGGAATGGAAAGCGTCGTGGCTGCACATCCCTAATGGAGCTTACTTTGTTCTCATGGTGATCAGCGGTCTGATTCAGGCATATGTCATCATTCAGTCCCTGATGGACCTGAATTTCCACTTAGCAGTGATCAATCTGATTATTCTTCTGATTGCGGTTGTTTACGGATTTGTCAGAATGAAGACAGCGACGATCACAGAGACAGACTACGTGTAAAACGAGACAGAAAAATTAAAATAATCATATCAAACGAAAGGAGACGAAACTATGAAAATTGTGAAGGCCCAGTTATTCCTGACAGAGTACAACCGTTCCAGTGTGAAGGAATTTCCCAAGAGAAGTAAGGTAGTAGGAATTCGTATTTTCACAGATGAGGGAATTTACGGGGACGGTGAGGTTGCCGGCATTCATGCTACATATGGAGCTTTTGGACTGATCCGAGATATGTGGCCGTTTGTTGTGGGGCAGGACCCTATGGACAATGAAAAGATCTGGGACCAGCTGATGTTAAAGACTTTCTGGGGACAGAATGGAGGAGCGTTCTGGTACAGCGCAGTGAGCGCTATCGATGTGGCTTTGTGGGATATTAAGTGCAAGGCGCTGAATGTGCCTCTGTATAAGCTGCTGGGAGGTAAGAGAAGAGACAAAGTACGCTGCTATGCCAGCCAGCTTCAGTTTGGATGGGGACCTGCGGATTCGCCTGCTGTGACGGTACAGGATTACGTGGATCGGGCAAAACTGGCTGTTGAAGATGGGTATGACGCGATTAAGATTGACTTTTTAAACTGGGATGACGAAGGGCACATCCTGGACGAGACGAACCGTTTGGGTCTGTTGCCTCCTAAAATGGTAAATATGTTTTCAGACCGGGTTCATGCGGTGAGGGAAGCGATTGGTCCTGATGTGGATCTGATCATTGAAAATCATGCAGGCACAAATTCTCAGTCAGCCATTCAGCTGGCGGCGGCAGTTCAGGACTGCAATATTTACTATTTTGAAGAGCCCAATACACCTACGTTCTACAACAACAAATATGTAAAAGATAATGTTAAAATGCCGGTGTCACAGGGCGAAAGAATCTTTGGAAGATGGGAATATGTGAATTATTTCCTTGGAAACTCCGTTCAGGTCATTCAGCCGGATATCGGTAATGCGGGAGGAATTACAGAGACCAAGAAGCTGTGCGATATGGCGTATGTGTTTGATGTGGGAGTTCAGGTCCATACTTGTGCGTCTCATCTGCTTACGCCGCCTTCGGTGCAGCTGGAAGCGTGCATTCCCAATTTTGTAATTCATGAGCAGCATATGCGCAGCCTGAATCCGGCGAACCAGGAACTGACCACGAAGGTAGTTCTTCCCAAGAATGGATACCTGACTGTGGAAGATGACATTGGACTGGGAATTGAATGGTCTGAAAAAGCTCTTGCAAGTGAGGAGCAGATTATTTTAAAATAATAACAGGAGGTATTTTAGGGGCTGTCCTACGTCAGCCCCTATTTGGCATTGGGGGTTCATCTATAGGAGACAGATGGGGGTTGGAAGATATATGGATCTGCTGCAGCTGAAATATTTTTGTGCGTTAGCAAAAAATGAACATTTGACAATGACAGCGAGAGAGTTGATGGTTTCTGCGCCTTCACTCAGTTTGACTATAAAAAAGTTAGAAAAAGAGCTGGGTGTAGAGCTTTTTGATCGGAATGGAAGAGATATACGACTAAATGATTCAGGAAGAATGTTTTATCATTATATCAACCATTCTCTTATGCTGCTTAATATTGGAATCGCTGAAGCAGTGAAAGTGGGACTGAAAAAGAAGGAGTTAATTATCTGTTTTAATAGTCCTTACATTTGGAGAGATTATATTGATAGGTTTCAGCGGGAGCATCAGGAGATTTCGGTAAAAACTCAAATTGTGACGAGTGCAGAAGAAATTGATGAATTCAAATATGACTTCTATCTGGGAAATCTGTATGGGCTGAAACTCAACCAATATAGTTATGATAAACTGATGGAACCGGAAGTAAACTGTATTATCATGAATAAAAAAAATCCGTTGGCCCAGAAGAAAAGCGTCAGCTTTGAAGAATTAAAAAATGAAGTATTCTTTAATTTTAATGAAAAGGTTGATAGTATGAAGAAAGATATTCTGGTGCAGATGAGCAGACAAGTAAATTATATTCCCAAGACAATAGAGGGGGATTATCTTTTGCGCGTTAAATGGCTGAAAGAGAATAAATGTATTGCATTGGGAACAGATGTAGGATTTAAGTATAATTATCCAGACAAAAAGGATCTGGTGGCGGTGAAGCTGAAAGATGATATTATGCCGAAGCGGATGCAGGTGATTGCCTGGAATTCAGAGCTGGAATTAGTGGATGAGAGGAAAATATTCCATGATTTTATGATTCGTGTGACAGGAGAGCACGAGGCGAGAATTGATATGTAGAAAACGATACCTGGCTGAAAGCAGAGCAATCAGCCAGGTATCGTTTTCCTGCAACACGGATCTTTTCCGGATGGGTTCTTTTGTTGGGGACAAATCCTAAAAGGAAGTTATTTTAAATACCGGTCAAAAAATTCCACCACGATCTTCTTCGTCTCCGGCTGGAAGAATTCCGGAGTGCCGTGGCCGGCGTGTCTTAAGATGTAAAGGTCCGCCCGGTCTTCCATTCCGGCATCGCAGATCTGCTGGTAGAATTCCTCGCTGATGGAGGTGGGAACCAGGGGATCGGCGTCGCCGTGCATGATCAGAATGGGAGCCATCTTCGGGGAGATGTAGTATTTTACACAGGCGGATTTGGCTCGCTCTTTCATGGTGGCCGGGTCGCCGCCCATGATGGCGCCGGCGTGGGTGTCCTCCACCGTCTTCCATCTGTGGTTGGGATCCTTCATGGCGATCTCGTCCGCTTCCATCAGCTTCACGAAGTCCACCGGTCCGAACATGTCGTAAGTAGCCTGGACGTCGGAGGAGAAGCCGGCCCATTCTTCCGTGTCAAAGCCTTCCGCGTTCATGCCGGCCATGGCGCTTAAATGACCGCCTGCAGACCGTCCCATGATGCCGATCCGGTCGGGATCGATCTCGTATTTGTCTGCGTTGGCCCGGAGGAAGCGGATGGCGGTTTTCACATCCTTGATCTGCTCCGGCCATTTGGCCTGGGCGCTGCTGCGGTAGTACATGGAAGCGACCACATAGCCTTCCTCCACCAGATACTCGCACTCGGCGGCCATCAGGTTTTTGTCGGCGCCCCGGTATCCGCCGCCGGGAACCCAGAGAATGGCGGGCTTTAAATATTTTTTCCGGTCCTCGCCCTCGCAGCCGGCGGCCATGCGCATCTCGCTGTTGCCGTTCTGCAGCATAATGGACATTTCCAGATCCAGCATATTGCCGTCCAGATCCGGTCTCCTGGAGTAGACGATGCTGTCAATAAAGTTTACGCTGGGGCGTTTTCTGCCAGGGTCAATGGTGTATCTCATTTTTTCTTTTGCCTCCCTTTTCAGTTATGTGTGTTTGACAGTTACATAATCGGATAGAAAATATTAGCGCTGATAATCAGGCTGACCACCAGGATTACGATCAGCGGCAGGGTGAATTTCATGGTTTTCATGGGGTTGTGGTTGCCCATTCCGAATCCCATGATGGCGGCTGAGCTTCCGGTGGGAAGGACGAAGGCCATCATCCAGGCGGTGGCGGCGACTACCAGAACCACATTGCGGACGTTGTATCCGCCTGCGATGGCAGTGGAAGCCGCGATAGGAATCAGCACGGACATGGTGCCCATGTTGTTCATGAAGTTGGTCATGACCGTAGCCACCAGGCAGAACACAATCACTACCATAAGTCCGCTGGGATTGCTGCCAAGGATCTTTAATACGCCCTGGCCGATGAGCTTGTCCACTCCTGTGGCGGAGAGGGCACTGGACATGGTCTGCATTCCGATTACCATAAATATCATATCAGAACTTAAGGTAGCTGTAACCTGTTTTACAGGAAGAACTTTAAAAAGAATCATAACCAGGACACCGGCGGCCGGGATGATGTTGGAAATATTGCTGCCCACCACATCCTGGAACATGAAGCCTACGGTCACGGCGATGAATACGGCCCAGATCACCGCTTCTCCCACAGGGCTTAAGGGCGGCTCGTCCTTTTTCTGAGCTCCGGCAGGAGCGGCGGCCTCGTTCATCACGGTCTTGGGAATCAGCCGGTAAAAGAGCAGACAGTAAACGGTGCCGATAATGGACGGGATGATTCCCACCTTCAAAAAGTCTGCCGTGGAAAGCATGTTTTCCGGTCCTCCGATTCCGGAGTACAGGGAGTTGATGATGCCGGTCATGGCTACGCCCATGCCGATGGGGATTCTGGATACCCAGAGACAGTTCATGACTGCCACCACGAAGAATATGCGTCCCGGCTGGATCTCGCTGTCCGAATCAAGGGCCTGTACCAGCAGAATCATGATGGAAAGGCAGGCGGTAGATCCCATAAACTGGGATAACAGGATGGTAAAGCCGAAGATGATGAGCAGAAGAAGAATTCCTTTCGTTCCCTTCATCTGCTGCATTTTTGACTGAAGTTTCTTGATAAAGCTCAGTTTTCCCAGAGCTGAGGCCACCACGATCATACAGGCAACCATGATACAGTTGCCGCTGGACATGCTGGCGAAGGATTCCTCGATGGTAAAAACACCGGTCAGAACAAGCGTAACGCAGCAGATCATTCCCGCCACGCCGTAGGGAATCACATGGGTCAGCAGGGCTATTACCACAAATGCCAGCAAAAGCAGCACGATAATCATATCCATTGTCATGATTCGTTTCTCCTTTGTAAATCACATTATTTTGTTATCGTTCTAATCACCCGGTGCTTTAGATACTTTCATTATAAAATCCGGGTTTCGTCTGGACAAGCGGATTAATTTTATATTATGATTAAGAAAAACTTATACCATAGGAGGACGGCCATGCAGACGAGACAGCTCAATTATATGGTGGAGATTGCCAGGCAGCAGAGCCTTTCCGGGGCGGCGCGGGTGCTGGGGATTTCCCAGCCGGCCCTGAGCCAGTTTGTGGCTGCGGAGGAAAAAGCTCTGGGAGTTTCCCTGTTTTTATCAGAACAAGATGTATCCCACTCCGGCGGGGATGATCTACATCAACGCCGCGGCGGAGATGATCCGGATCAGAGAGCAGACTTACCGGAAGATTCGCTCTTACAAGGCGGATTCTTTAAAACAGATCCGGATTGGCGTGTCAGATCATGCTGCCAGAAAAATGACGGCGAAGGCAGTTCCTGCGGTATTTGGCCATTATCCCGACGCGGCGGTGATACCGGTGAAGGGGACGGATGTCTGGCTGGAGAACCAGCTGCGGCAGGGAAAGCTGGAGATGGCGGTTCTGGGGTACGATCAGGCCCAGATTCCCCACGGCGGGTTTTATCAGTTTGCCAAAAGAGAGCTTTACGTGCTGATTCCGCGGGAGTTTAAATTGTCCTATCCCCTTCTGGAGAGCAGTCAGCATCATGAGTACATTTCCCTGGAGGAGCTGAAAAATTTCCCGTTTATTTTTCCGGAGGAGGACACCCTGGAACGGAGGATCGCGGATGAACTGTTTTCCCAGACCGGTTATGAGCCAAATGTAATTTACACGGCCTCTGATCTTTACGTGTCCCTGGAGCTGACATCCGCCGGTTTTGGGATTTCCTTTCTGCCGAAACGACTGGCTGAGCAGGCAGATCAGAGCAAAGTCCGGATCTTTTCCCTGCTGCAGCGTCCGGCAGCCTTCTATGGCGTTACATTAAGGCAGGAAAAGGAACCGGATGAGGTGGAGCAGCTTCTGATCTGCTGCATTCTTCAGGAGGCGAGGAAGGAAGAGGGGGACGATCTCCTCTACAACGGAGAGTCCAGAAGGCTGATGGAGCGGTACGCCGGGAAGGAGGGGTATCTGTGGACACAAAGCAGCTTGAATATATAATCGCAGTGGAGGAGGAAAAGAGTATTTCCAGGGCAGCGGAGCGGCTGTTTATCACTCCATCTGCCCTGAGTCAGCAGCTGAAAAACCTGGAAACGGAACTGAATACCAGATTGTTTGTGAGAAGCAGGCATGGTATGAGCCTGACTCCGGAGGGAAATCTCTACCTCTCCGGGGCGAAAGCCATGCTGGCCGTTAAAAACCAGGCTCTCGAAAAGATCCGGTCCCTGGAACAGGACCGGAATCAGGTGATTTCCATTGCCCTGAATCGGAATTTCCATACGTTTTTCCGGACTTATATTGAGTCTGAATTTGAGAACCGTTTTCCCTACATCGGTCTCCAGCCGGTGCTGGTTGCGGACACCTCCGCGAAGGAGGAGGTGCTGAAAGGAAACGCGGATATAGGTTTTATCATTGCCAGCGGTGTGACTGCCTCATCCCTGGAGAGCATTCCCCTTCAGCGGGAGCCTCTCCATCTGGCGTTCCCCAGGAGGATTGCTGAGAGCCTTCCCCCGGGTTATTCTTTCGAGAGCCTGGTAAATGCCCTGGAACCGCTGGGCTACCTTTCCGCTCCCCTGGCCATGATCCGCAACGCGGACCGATATTATCTCCGGTGTGCAGGGCTCGATCCTGAGACACTGTGCTACGCCACATCTTATTCCAATCTGAGAAAACTGCTGAACCGTCAGTTTGCTTACGGGGTGATTCCGGCAGGATTCATAGATAAGACGGATACCTTTGCCCATGTGCCCATCCGTCCGGCGGCCTACTATACCCTGGAGATCGTGTTCGGCAGTTCTCTGTATATGACACCGGAGATCCGGGAGCTGATCCTCATGTTCCTGCGGATATTTGACCGGGACGCCGGTGGGAAGAGTATGCTGGAAGCTCTGGAACACGGTTGATTCAAAATATAATGAAAATCATTATCAAAAATATTGACATTAACTCCCGGATATGATATTCTGCAATATGAAGTTAGTTATAACTAACTCTGAAAGACAGAATCGGAGGATGGAAATGACTGCAGCCACGTTTGAACGACAGCTTGCCCAGCACTGCTCACCGGCGATTGCGGGGATAAAACCGGCCAATATCATCACCTTTCCGGTAAAAGAGGGAGAGAAAGGGCCCGGGATCAGCCGGCTGGCGGCCGGCTATGACAGGTATTTGAAAAAACGGGATCTGAGATTTCAGATACTCTGCGAATGTCCCGGCAGGTGCCTGCTGATGGTATACCGCCCGTCGCTGCTGGAGCGGCATTTGAGGCAGCCGGAGATCCGGGAAATACTGGTTCGGGAAGGCTATGACACAGAATCTCTGGAGAATATGGTGGGACAGCTGGCCGGCAGGGTCGGCAGGTCCGGACCCTGTGAATTTCCCCATGAGATCGGCCTGTTTTTGGGCTATCCGGTGGAGGACGTGGTGGGTTTCATGGAAAACCGGGGGAAGAATTATCTCTACTCCTGCTACTGGAAGGTGTATTCCGATGTGGAGCGGGCGAAGGCCTGGTGCAGTCAGTGGGAGAGAGTCCGGGACGGTCTGGTGAAGGTGGTGGACTCCGGGGTGAGCATCTCTGAGATGCTTTGCGCAGGAGTCATGGCCTGAATATAAACGCGATAAAAGCGAGGAGGAAACAGCATGAAAATTGGAGTGATTTACTGGTCTGGAACAGGCAATACGGAGATGATGGCAAACGCGGTGGCCGACGGCGCCAGAGCGGCGGGAGCTGAGGTGGATGTGATGACCGTTTCCGAGACGGACGCGGCCGGCGCCCTTTCCTATGACGCCCTGGCCCTGGGATGCCCGGCCATGGGAGCGGAGCAGCTGGAGGAGAGCGAGTTTGAGCCCTTCTTCGCCGAGCTGGAAGGCAGCCTCAGCGGAAAGAAGGTGGCCCTGTTCGGTTCCCACGAGTGGAGTGAGGAAGGACAGTGGATGGACGAGTGGACGGAGAGGACGCTGGGAGACGGCGCGGTTCTCTGCGGCGGAGTGGGACTTAAGATTTATTCCACTCCCGATGAGGACGGCCTGGAAAAATGCAGGGAGCTGGGAAAAGCTCTGGCGTCCATGTAAAGACGGGGAACTCCTTCGGAGACGCAGTTCAGAGAGACTGCGGTCCGGGGGAGTTTTTTTCATGGGAAACTTCGTTCTGACATTGACAGAAGTATTAATATATCCATATAATAGTCCCTGTAAATACTAAATGAAAGAGGGGAAACGGGGACGCTATGGAACAGTCATTTGAAAAATTTCAGCGGGATTTTTATTCCATCTGGAGCAGGGTAAACCTTCTCTACAGCCGGTGGGCGGAACAGATCGGGGTCAGCTACGGGGTTTTGGTAGTGCTTTACGGGCTGGACGTGCACGGAAGCATGACCCAGAAAAATATCTGTGATTTTTATGGCCTGCCCAAGCAGACGGTGAACGGCGCGGTCCGCGGCCTGGCCGCGGACGGGTATGTGGTGCTGGAAAAAAGCCGGGAGGACAGACGGGAAAAACTGGTGGTTCTCACAGATAAAGGGAGAGCCTATGCCAGAGAAAAACTGAAGCCCATTTATGAGGGAGAACGGTACGCCTATTCCATGATCGGCGGCGGAAAGGTTTTCCAGATGCTGGATGTGATGGATGCCTTTCATACACTGATGAAAAAGCGGATGGAGGAGGAGTCATGAGTCAGTTTCGCGTATTTGCCGAGTATGTGGTTCCGTCTGTGCTGGCCTATGCCCTGGCGGGGGTTTATGCCATTGTGGACGGATTTTTTGTGGGACACAGTATGGGGGATGCCGGTCTGTCCGCCATCAACATCGCTTTTCCTGTGGTTACTCTGATGCAGTCCATTGGAACCGGGATCGGAATGGGAGGAGCCGTTTTGTGGACGGTGAGAAAGAGTGCGGGGGATCTGGAGACGGCGGAAAAATATGTGCGGGTCACATGGGTTCTGCTGATTGCGGCCAGCGCCGCCGTCACCGCGGGCCTGCTTCCGTTTACAGAGCAGATTATGAGGCTTTTCGGCGCGGAGGGAGAGATCCTCAGACTGGGAAAAGAATACCTGAACGTGATTGTGCTGGGGGCCGGATGTCAGATCCTGGCCATGGGAATCGTCCCCATGATTCGAAACAATGGAAGCTCCTTCTTTGCCCTGGTCGTCATGGTGTCCGGCTTTCTGACCAATATTTTTCTGGATTATCTCTTTGTGTGGGTTCTGGAAATGGGGACGGAGGGGGCGGCCATAGCCACCATCCTCGGCCAGATGGTGACAACGGTGCTGTCGGTGATTTACCTTTTTGTCCGCAGGCTTCCGGTGCTAGGCTCCTTGTCCGGCTTCTTTCCCATGGCGGGAAAGATTGGAACCATCGGCATCGCCCCCTTTGGACTGACTCTTTCGCCCATGATCTCTCTGACCTTTATCAACCGTTTTTCCATGGCTGAAGGAGGGGCGGCGGCGGTGGCCTGCTACGCCTGCATTGCCTATGCGCTTACCATCGTGCAGGTTCTGATGCAGGGCGTGGGAGACGGCAGCCAGCCGCTGATGAGCCGGTACTATGGAGAAGGGCGGTATTTACAGGTGAGAGAAGTCCGGAAAGTGGCCTATGTGTCCATAGTCGTTCTGGCGGTGGTCTGCAATGGAATCCTGTTTTTGACCCGGTGGCGTCTGGGGGATCTGTTCGGGGCGTCGGAGAGCATCCGGATCATGGTGGGGGAGGTGCTGCCTGTTTTTCTCATCGGGTTGGTTTTTTACGGTTTTTCCCACATCACCACCTCCGGCTTCTACGCCACAGAGAAAAACTTCTATTCTTATATCTGCGTTTACGGGGAACCGGCCTTTCTGCAGGCCCTGCTGTTCCTTCTCCCGGCATTCTGGGGGCAGTCCGGCGTGTGGTGGAGCGTGGTGCTCTCCCAGGTGCTGACGGCGGTGCTGGCGCTGTTTTTAAAGGCCAGAGAAGACCGGAACAGCCCAGAGGAACAGAGATGAAAAAATTGTCAAAATATTTCTTCTATGGTATGATTGGCGGTGTAACGAGGAGGATATGGAAATGACGGAGAGCGGCAGAAAAAAACTGATCATTGACACAGACTGCGGGTCGGACGACGCCATGGCCATTGCCATGGCTTTAAATGATCCGGCCTATGAGATCCTGTTTTTCACGGTGGTGTCGGGGAATGTGGATGCCGCCCAGGCGGCGCAGAACACGCTGCTGACCATCGAGCGGGCGGGAACCTACGAGCCGCCGGTGTACGTGGGGGCGGAGAAAATGCTTTTAAAGGAGCTGGCCTTTGCCTATGAGACCCACGGCATGGACGGAATGGGAGATCTGGGGCTGAAGCCGGAGCGGCTGCTCCCGGCAGAGGGAAATGGTGTTCTCTGCATGCTGGACGCCTTAAGAAACAGCGAAAAAGGGGAGATCGACCTGGTGACCCTGGGGCCTCTCACCAATCTGGCTCTCGCCATACGCCTGGATCCGGAGGCGGTGAAAAAAGCCGGCCGCGTGACAGTCATGGGAGGCGCCGGTTTCGGCGGAGGAAATGTGACGGCCGCGGCGGAGTTTAATATCTGGCAGGACGCGGAGGCGGCAAAGATCGTGCTGGAGGCGGAGCTTGACCAGCTCATGCTGGTGGGCTGGGACGCCTGTCTGGGGGAGAGCATGCTGACGCCGGAAGACATTCACCGCATTGAGAAGGGCAGCAGCCTAGGAAAATTTGCCATGGAGATCAACCGGGTGCTCATGGGGCTGAACCGGGAACGGTTCGGCATGGACTGTCTGGATATGGCGGATCCGGCGGCCATGGCGGCGGCCCTGTGCCCGGACTGCATCAAAACCTGTGAAAAGTACTGGTGCGAGGTCGATGTTTCCCCCGGTCCGGGCTACGGGAACGTGCTCATCGACCGGTACGGATTTTCCGGGAAAGAGCCCAACGCCTGGATCTGCAGCGAACTGCGGGCGGACCGGTATAAAGAATACATTTTCCGGACTCTGGGAGTGTGAAATGAGATACTTGTATATTAGGGAAATTGCGGAGCTGCTGGGCGTCAGCAAGGATACCATCCGCATTTATGAAGAACAGGGGCTGATCTGCCCGGAGAGGGATGAAAATGGCTTCCGCCGGTATACCCTGGCGGATCTGGACCGCCTGATTCCTGTGAAATTTTACCGGGAGAACGCCTTTCCCATGAAAGATCTGAAACGGCTGATGGTTCAGAAGACCCGTCTCTCCAGCCTGGAGCTTCTGGAGGAACAAATAAAGGCGGAACGGCTGGAGCTGCTGCGCCACAAGCGGAACGTGGAGCGGTTGGAGCTGGCCAGATCCTATTACCGGATGGAGTCTGATCATTTTGAACTGTGTACGGTGGAGAATGTTTACCGGGTATCAGAGAAGCGGGAGGACTATTTTGACACGGTCATGGACTGGTTTCAGGCGGGGAAAGAGGATCCGGACAAGATCATCTGCTATTTAAACGGGGAGTACGATCTGACGGAGTCCCTGGACCGGCCTCAGAGGTGCTATCTCATACTGAAAGAATCGGAGGCCGTTTATCTGCGCAGACAGGATCTTATGAGAGGGGCAAAGCTTCTGCCCGGCGGTCCGGCCCTTCGGGCGGTTATCCATGCAGAAAGGCAGTTTCCGGAGCGGGAAACTCTGGAAACTGCCTGCAGATGGGCAGAGGGTCACGGCCTGAAGCTTCTGGGAAACGCCCACGCCCACAATCTCTGTATGTCGGAAGAAGACGGACAGCCCAGGTATGCCCTGGAGGTGGTGCTTCCTCTGGCAGGTGATCCGGACACTTCCGGAATCAATAGCTGACGTAGCGGATGCCCCGGGCCAGAGAGCCGTCGCTGTTCCACTCATTGTATACATAGGGAGCGGCGCCCTCTGTGCCGTTCTCTGTGAAAATATAGGTGGTTCCGTGGTAGTCGGAGGCTCCCGTTATCAGGGAGCAGTTGTCTTTGCTGAACTTATACACATTTCCGTTGATTTTCATGATGCCTTCGTTGAGTTCTCCCGTATCACTGGCGAAATACCAGGTGTTGTCCCGCTGGATCCA
>ERZ1643247.2680-NODE-2680-length-13611-cov-4.129611_pt1 | contig 13611 bp, 16 predicted proteins | sample MGYA00579264_ERZ1643247 | MGnify/ENA primary metagenome ERZ1643247 (study PRJEB29033, sample SAMEA4952262) | chicken gut metagenome | biome: Broiler Chicken; feature: Gastrointestinal Tract; material: Caecum | place: Ireland | collected 2018 | study: Broiler... | reverse complement strand
CAATAGGGAACAAATGTTTTAGAATATACAAAACAAGAAAAGGATGTGAAGCTATGGAAGAAAATAAGCTAGCAATTCAACATGAATTATCTCATGTGGATATAAGAAATCTAATATATACTATAAGAGGAAAACAAGTTATGTTAGACAGTGATGTAGCTATGTTATATCATTATGAAACTAAAAATATAAATAAAGCTGTAAAAAGAAATATTGATAGATTCCCGGAAGATTTTTGTTTTCAGCTTACTAAGGATGAAATGGATAAAATGTGGTTCCAAAATGGAACCACATCAAAGGGAGAAAATAACAAATATAGAAGTGAAAAATATTTGCCTTATGCATTTACAGAGCAAGGAATAGCAATGCTATCAGGAGTATTAAAAAATGATATTGCAATAGAAGTAAGTATAAATATTATGCGAGCAATTATAGAAATGAGAAAATTCATAAATGCTAATAAAAATTTATTTGAAAAAGTAATTGACATTGAAAATAAAATGGACAAAAAATTCATTGAGCAAGACAAGAACATGTAGAAGTAGTTATTTTAACCTCTGATAAAAGTAATATTCAAAATATAGATATTCAAAAATTTAACAAAGAATATCCTATATTAAAAGTCGCTAAAACGAATAAATTTCATGATAGATTTATTATTATAGATAATAAAGAGATGTATCATCTAGGAGCTTCAATAAAAGATTTGGGAAAGAAATGTTTTGGAATTAATAAAATAGAAGATATGCAAATTATAAAAAAAATCATTAGTTTATAATGTAAAACGTGTGGTATTGTATTCATGCTATAATATTTGAGGAAAAGGAGAAGAATTATGACAAGTAAAGATAGAGCTTATTTAAGGAGTTTAGCCACAAATATAGACCCAATATTTCAAATAGGAAAAGGTGGCTTATCTGATAACTTAATAAAACAAGTTGACGATGCTTTAGAAGCTCGTGAACTAATAAAAATAACAGTTTTAGAAAACGCCCAAGAAAATCCTGATGAATTTGCTGCCGCACTTGCTTCAAAGACTAATAGCTCTGTTGTTCAAGTTATGGGTAGAAAAATTACTTTATACAGAAAAAAAGCAAAAGAGTCTAAAATAAACATTAATGTATAAGGCTAAATCTATTGAATTTAGCCTTTTTTAATTTATAATTTTAAAGGGGAATTTATGAAAACTTTAAAAATAGATAATAAAAATGATGGAAAAAAGTTGATAACTTTCTTAACTAGTGAATTTCCATCATTAAATATTAATTATATATATAAGGCTTTAAGAAAAAAAGATATAAAAATTAATGGTAAAAGAATCAATGAAAATATAGTCTTACACTCTTCTGATATCCTTGAAATTTATATTTCTGATGATATATTATATGGAGCTAAAAACATTGTGATTCCTATAATTTATGAAGATGATTACATTGTAATCTTCGACAAACCAGCTAATTTAGAAGTTACTGGTGAAAATTCTCTTACATCAATTATGAAGGAAAAATATACATTTTTAGAACCTTGCCACAGAATAGATAGAAATACCATTGGATTAGTCCTTTTTGCTAAGAATAAAGAAAGTTGAGAAATTTTACTAGATAAATTTAAAACAAATGAAATTGAAAAACATTATATTGCATGTGTTTATGGTAATATTCTAAAAAAAGTAGATACAATATATTCATATTTATTTAAGGACAATAGGAAATCTATTGTATATATTTCAGACAGTAAAAAAACTGGTTATGTTCCTATTAAGACATCATATAAAGTTTTAAAAGAGAACAAGAAAAATAAAGTTTCTTTATTAGATGTTACTTTGCATACAGGTAAAACACATCAAATTCGTGCCCAGCTTTCTCATATTGGACTTCCTATAATAGGAGACGGAAAATATGGTTCTTATGAAATTAATAAAAAGTTCCATGTTTCTAATCAGTTGCTATGTAGTTACAGTATAACTTTCGATTTTAAGTCAGATTCCGGCATATTAAATTATTTATCCGGTATGGAAATTAACCTAAGAAAAATACCATTTGAAAATTATTTAGGAGATGAAAAAAATGTCTAGTTTTGTTATAAAAATGATAGCAGTTATTTGTATGTTATGTGACCATGCATCAGATGCTTTAATTGGTCACTTTACATTCTTTAATATTATAGGAAGAATTGCCTTCCCTCTATTTTGTTTTCAATTAGTTAATGGATATAGGCATACTAAAAATGTAAAAAAATACATAATTAGATTATTAATATTTGCATTCATATCTCAAATTCCATTTAGCATATTTACTTATATTTACGCTGGAATCTATGACAATCTAAATGTTTTCTTTACACTAGCATTTGGATTAATTGCAATGTATGCTTTAGATAAGGTTCCTAATAAATGGCTTTCATTGCTAATTAGCCTTATTTGCATAGCTGTAGCCGAACTCGTTCATGTAGATTATGGCGGACTAGGTGTTTGTATAATTTTATGTATATTTATTTTCTACAAAGATAGATCAATTAATTTGGATAAAAAAGATTTCCTTTATCCTTTTAAAAATAACATAGTTTTTGCTTTAGTATTTTTATTTTTATGTATAGCAAGATATTTTAATAGTTTTACAACTAATGGACTATTAATTAATACTTCATTAATTTTAGCAACATATTTTCCTATTATATTCATGTTATTGTATAATGGAAAAAAGGGTCCAAGTATGAAGTATTTCTTCTATATCTTCTATCCAGTACATCTAGTAATTCTATGTGTATTACATTTTATAATATAAAAATTGTATATTTGAATTTTAAAATCCCGCGTGAGCGTTGATTGTAAATTTAGCCTCTATATTTAAATTGTATATTTGAAATTTTGCAGTCTCGCGCAGTTTGGAGAAGCTTTGCTTCGACAGCAAGAGACAAAAAAATTTTCAAATATACAATTTAAATTTTTATAGACCTATATTCCCTCATTTATTCCATGTGCAATAATTAGCTTCATATTATCAACTAAATCATCAACTTCTTTAGGAGTTACAGTTAAATTAAATTTAGATGGTTCTAAAACTGCTTTCATAAGCCTATATTTATCCTCCTTAGTTGCATTCTTTAATTGTGCAAATTCTTCAAATTGATTTGCGATAAGTTCAATACTATCAGCTACTATTGTTGCTGCTTCAACCAAAGTAGGAACTCCTATTGCAATTACAGGTACTCCCATAGTTTTCCTACTTATTTCTTTTCTAGTGTTTCCTACTCCTGCACCTGGTGTAATTCCTGTATTGCTAATTTGTATAGTTTTAAAAAGTCTTGAAATATCTCTTGAAATTAAAGCATCTATTGCAATAATTACATCAGGATTAACTTTTTCTACAATTCCTTTCAATATTTCCTGAGTTTCTATTCCTGTCGTTCCAAGCACTCCTGGTGCTATACCACTTAATTCTTTAGCATTTTTACCAACCAAATCAGGCGCATATTTCTTTAAATGTCTAGTTATTTTTAAATCTTTTATAACTTTTGGACCTATTGAGTCAACTGTTGTATCTATATTTCCTAATCCTACGACTAAAATTGATTTATATGGTTTTATTAGTTCTTGTATTTGCCCTGATAATATTTTACTTACTTTTTCTAATTCTTCTTCATTTATTACCTCTATTTCTTTTATTTCTATCGTTATATATGTTCCAACCTCTTTTCCAATTTTCTCTTTTCCCTGTTCATTAAGAACTCTTACTTTCGTTACTTTTATTTTGTCATTAACATTTATATTTTCAGATGAAATACCTTCAATTTTCCCTTCTTTTTCGCATTCTTTCAATCTTTCATCTGCCATATCTGTTCTAAAATCTAACATAAAAATTCCTCCATTTCTAATTATATTATGTTAGAAATGAAGGTTAATTATACATTAGTATTCCGCCATAGTCTACTATATCTAATCCTTTAAAATCTTTCAATTTTAAATTATATTTTTCAAGATGTTCTAATATTTTTTCTTTATTTTCTTTTTTTAAATTATCTATATCTCCAAATATTATAAATTCATTTCCAATTACTGCACTTGCACCACCTATAAATCCTGTCATTTTGGAAATTGATTTATTTTTATTCAATAATTTTATATTGTCATCTTTTATTAGCAATACATCAATATTATGTTCTTTTAGAGTTTTATATATTCCCTCATCTGTTGTCATACAAGAATTATCTCCAGTAACAGAAATACTACATTTAGTATATCCTTGATTTACATAGATATTTATTTTATCTTTTATTATTGAATCTACGTACTTACTTCCAATTACATTTTTACCAATTTGACAAATATTATATTTCACATCTTCTGGGTATTTTCTGCTGACTTTTTCTTCTCCAATTATAAAGTTATTTTCTATTATAGGTGCATTTGGAGCTGCATAGATTATACCTTCAATTTTTGTATAAAAAATATCACTATGTCCAGATATTTCTTCATAAACATCATTAGATAAAGGTATTCTTTTTACTTCTTGCTTCAAATCTTCTACTAGATATTTATATTCTATATCTCTTATTCTTTCATCAATTAATATCATTTATACCCTTTCTTTATGAACAATAATTGCAAAGTACTGATTCTAATCCAATGTTTATGTCTACTTCACCAGATTTTGAAAGTGCATCTATATTTATTAATTCTTCTAGTAATTTTCTAATCTCATCTTTTTGAAAATACTTTGCTTGCATACTATATTTACCAACTAAAAAAGATTGATTAGGCTTTAGATTTAAACTTTGCGCTACATTCTTATTTTCTTCTACTGCCAATTTTATAATATATAATTTTTTGAAGTGATTATATAGCATTACAAGTATTCTTTGAATTGGTTCTTTTGCATATATTAAATTGTTTAAAACCTCAAGTGCATTTTTTATATTTTTCTTTCCTAAATTATCTGTCAAATCAAATATTATGCTTTCTGATTTTTTTATGCTTAGACTATCAATATCTTCTTTTTTTATTTCTCCGCCTTTTCCAGCATATTCAATAAGTTTTCTAATTTCATTAATTATGTCACTCATATTTGTTCCAACACATTCAAGAAAGTACTGAGCTACATTTTCCTTTATTTCCACTCCATAGCTATTTGCAATTTGTTTTACTTTTTTAATAAGCATTGGCAGTGTTTGTTCTTTGAATTCTTCTACTTTTCCTTTTGCATTTATTACATTATATAGTCCATTCTTATCTACTTCTTTTTCAATAAATACAAGTTCTACATCTTGCAAATTTTCTATATTATCTTTTAGGTATTCTGCAATTTTGTCAGCAAGTGAATCTTTCTTTTTGAAAAGACCTGTGTCTTTTGCAATTATTAACTTCTTTTCAAAGCCAAATGCAGGAGTTTCTATATCTGATATTATATTTCCCTTATTTGACTCATCTATTTGCACATAGTTAATTCCTAATTGCAATATTCCAAAAGATTTCTTTATTTTCTTTACATATTCATTTCTTAAATATTCATCTTCTCCAAATAATAAGTATACCATTTTTCTCCTCTATAAACATTTTGAAAATCTATTTGAATGTGCAAAACAAATTGCTGCTGCCATGCTATCAGTTGTATCATCTAGTTTTGGTAATTTATCTACTTTCAAAATCGATTTTACCATTTTTTGAACTTGAAGTTTATCTGCTCTTCCATAGCCTGTTACAGCTTGTTTTATTTGAAGAGGTGTATATTCATATATTGGCACATTCTTTTTTCTTGCTACTACTAATACAATTCGCCTTGCTTGTGCCACATTTATGGCAGTTGTTGTATTTGTATTGAAAAATAATTCTTCTATAGATATTACTTCTGGTTTATATGTATCAATAATTACTTCTAAATCGTCATATATTTTTACTAATCTATCTGGAAATGATTCTCCAGCTTTTGTGAGAATCGCTCCAGAATTAATTAGTGTAAAATGATTTCCTTTATATTCTATTATGCTATATCCAGTTATTGCAAATCCTGGGTCTATTCCTAATATTCTCATTTTATGTCCTCTTGTTTATCTAGTAAAATTCTAAATACTTCTGCAACACTCCAAGCTTGAGCAAAAGCTCCTTTTCCTTTGGTAGGTAATACAGAATCGTAAATTTCACTTATACTTCCAATTGTATTTCCTTGCTCTAATTCTTTAGTAAATGTATTTGCTACATTTAATTTAAATTGTGTTAATGTACTTTTTAATCTTGCTTTGCTTTGTTCATTTTTTTCGGCTTTTATCATATTTTTTAGAGCATCATAGTATTGACCTAAAAGCCATGGCCAAGTTACTCCCTGATGATATTTGCTATCTCTTTCTTCTGGTGAACCTGAATAAATTGGTTCAAATCCTTTTTCGCCCGATGCTAATGTTTGAAGTCCATATCTGTTAAGAAGTCTTTGTGTTATTGTAACAAATATGGTTTTAGCCATATCCTTATCACAATCTAACACTGGATGAGATGTACTAATTGCAAATATTTGGTTTGGTCTTACTTTATCATCACCAAGCACATCATATAAACATTTTTTATATGGATTATAAAATCTTTTTACAAAAGACCTTTGACAATTTTTTGCTAGCATTCCATATTCATATTGTCTTCCTATTTTCATGAATTTCTTTGATAGGTCTTGCATTATTCTTAATGCATTATACCATAGTGCATTAATTTCCACTGCTTTACCATTTCTAGGTGTTACTGGTATACCATTTACTTTTGCATCCATCCATGTATTTTGAGTATCCATTGTACCTGATGAAATAAGGTATGTTCTATCATCAAATCTTATATTATTTCCATCTATATTTGTATCATCTAAATAATTATCTATAATTTTTATCATTATTTTATATAATTTTTCTTTTACAAATTCATAATCATTAGTGTAATCCAAATATTTTTGAACTTGCTCAAAGAATAGAAGTGATGCATCTGCTGAATTATAAAGTGCATGTCCATCATATTCATCAAAACCATTTGGTACTATTCCTTGCTTAACATTATTTGCATAAGTTAGCAAAACTTCTCTAGCAATGTCAAATCTTTTTGAAATTAGTAATAATCCTTCAAATGCGATTAAACTGTCTCTTCCCCAGTCTAAAAACCAAGGGTATCCAGCTATTATTGTATGAAGATTCATACTTGGCCTATATACTATAAAATTGTCTGAAGCTATAATATATTTTTTTACTAAATCTATATAACTTTGCCTTTCCTCTTCATTTTTAGGTAAATTCTTCTCTTCTAATAACTTTGAAGCATCTATTTGTTCATTAATTCTTTTAGTCTCATTTTCAATTATTTTTGAACCACTTAATCTAGCCAGTTCATCTAGTTCATTTCCATATTCTCCTGAAAGTGAGCATTTGGCTTTATATCAACCTCAAAGGTACCTGGAACTGCATGATTTTCTTCAGCATGAAAACCTCTTTCTGCTTCTTTTGCATAGTACATAGAATAAAATATATCGTCATGATGTTCTTGATATTTACTGCCATAAACACATATATTTATTTTTCCTTTATCCTTGCCAAAGTCTAATTCTACTCTATCTCTATTTATTTTTTGAGTGTATTTAAATTTTAGTTCCTTCGTTTCAGCATGAAAATCTCTAAAATTTACTATTGGAGTAAGTAACAATTTGGCTTTTGCTTTTTGGTTAACTATTCTATATACTACTGCAACTGTGTTTTTTCTGTATAACATACAAACAGATTTTTCAATTATCACATCTTGTACTTTATATGTATATACTGGTATTATTGTTTTTTCAAAACTTGTAATGTATTTGTATCCATCTGACATTTTTCCTTTACACTCATTAGTGTATAAGTCATATTTTTTGTCGTCGATGATAATACTTTCATCTACTTTTGATAAAATCAATTTTCTTAGTCCAGGAGGATTTAATGGAGCTATTAGTAATCCATGATATCTCCTTGCATTAAATCCAATATCTGTTGAAGCAGCGAATCCACCTATTCCATTAGTTATTACCCATTCTCTCATTTGTTTACTTCCTTTCCTTTTTCTTGAGTTTTAATGCTATTTTTTCCTTTTATTGCCCTTTTCAATATTTTCAATCATTTTTCTTCTTGCGGCGGTGTTCTTATCACTATCTTTTATTGACTCTATTCTATCTTTGTATTTAGTATTAAACTTGCTCTTTGAAGTTTCTGGTCTTCTTTCAAAAGGTTTTTTTCCAGATTTTTGAAATTTCTTTTCCTTCTTTTCTCTTTTCTTAATTTCACGCTTTGTTTCTTTTAATCTTGAATTTAAAAGCATATACTTACTATCATTTTGCATATCTTCAAATTTTAATTCATCACAAATTAATTGTATTATTGTAGAAGCTATTACATCTGAATCATGTCTTATTGAATCTCCTTCTACTTTTGAAAGATTTCTTTGTATTAATTTGACACCCATTTCTTTCGCTTTTTGTATGTCTGGTAGTACAATGTCTGAACCTTTGAAATTATATTTTTTAATGAATTCTGGTACAATTTCACCAGTATCATAAATGCAGTAATCAATAACTCCTTCTCCAACATATTCGTTGATTGTTCTAATATGGTCAGATAAAGTATATTCATCCGTTTGTCCTAGTTCTGTCATTATGTTACTTACATATATTTTAATTCCGTTGCATTCTTTTATTGCTTTAGCAATACCTCTAACCAATAAGTTAGGAATAACATTTGTATACAAGCTTCCTGGTCCAATTATTATGGCATCTGCTTCTTTTATTGCTTCTATAACCCCTGGTGCTGGAGTGCAATTAGTTGGATTTATGTAAATTCTATTTATCTTTGTAGCTGTTTCACTGACATATTCAGGTATTTTATCTCTATTTTCTATTACTGTTCCATCATCTAATTCAGCACATATTTTAATTTCTTCAAGTGTTACTGGTAAAACTTTTCCTGTAATATTCAATACTTCTTTTGAATTTTCAATAGATTCTGTAAAGTTTCTATGTATGTTGTTCATTGCAAGAAAGTATATATCTCCAAATGTTAAGTCCTTTAGTTGCCCTGATTTAAATTGTGTATTTAAAAGGCTTTCCATTTCTCCCTCATTATATGATAAAGCAACTAAACTTTCTCTTATATCACTTAAAGGTAGAACTTGAAGCGCTTTCCTTGAATCTGTAGGCGTTTTTCCATAGTCTGAAACAGTTACTATAGCAGTTATGTTATCTGTATAATTTTTAAGCCCACGAAGTACTGTATTAAGTCCACTACCTCCTCCTATTACAACTATTTTAGGTCCTTGATTATATACTTTTTTGTTGAATATTAATGTATTTACATTTTGAGTTTCTTTTCTTGTATCACTTTCTTCTACAAGTAGTTCCAATGTTCTTTTTTGCATGAACACAAACCCTATAATTATCGTAGTAAATCCTATAACAAACGAACCTACAATCTTTAATATTTCAATCGCGCCTAATGTATCAAAATATAGTAGTGTAGATATTCCATAACCGACTAAAATAATTCCTTCTAATATTAATAACATCCATCTTTTCATTTTTGCCTTTGAAGTAAACCATTTAAAAAATCACATAATTTGTTTTTCCCTGGTTCTATTCTTTCTCCAAATTTTTGATATATTTCTTTTTGTACATATTTTATTAAATCTATAATATCTTTTTCTGTTGCATTTCCTTTATTCACAATAAATCCTGCATGCTTTGTAGATACTTCTGCTCCACCTATACTATATCCTTTTAATCCTGCTTCGTCAATTAATTTTGCAGTAATAAAACCATTTCCTCTTTTAAAAGTACTTCCTGCACTAGGCATATCTAATGGTTGAGAGTCTTTTCTTTTTTGTGCATATTCTTTCATTTTCTCATCAATTTCATTTTTGTTTCCATGTTCAAATTTGAAAGTTGCACTTAAAATTATTCCCTTTTTATTTTCAAAAATACTTTTTCTATATTCAAAGTTTGATTCTTCATTTTTGAAAACTTTTATTTCATTTGTTTCAAAGTCTAAGAATTCTGTTTCTAATACAACATCTTTCATTTCTCTTCCATAAGCACCAGCATTCATAACTATCGCTCCACCTATGGTTCCTGGAATTCCGGCTGCGAATTCATATCCTGTTAGTTTTTTATTTAATAAAGTATTTGCTAATCTCGCATTTGTCATCCCAGAATCTACTTTAACTATTGTATCATTTATTTCACAAGTATTTGCTGTATATTTTAATACTATTCCTCGAATACCTTTATCTGTAACTAATAAATTGCTTCCATTTCCGACAATAGTAATTTTCTCATTCTTTAGCATTTCAAGCGTTTTTAGTAATTTTTCTTTAGAATTTACTGTAATAAAAATGTCTGCTATTCCACCTACTTTGAAAGTGGTATGCTTGCTCATTGGCTCATTATACTTAACATTTTCACTACCTAATATGCTTTCTAATTCCTTCAATGAGTTATCCTCCTATCATGTTTCCTATTTTATCATTTTTATTTTTTTTTTACAATATTATTACAAAAATAACATTTTAAAAATTTTGATTATTTTACTTGATTAGTTTTTATGATTGTATTATTATACATACGCAAATATTTTTATAAGGGGTAATTAAAAAATGGGTGACATAAATGTATATTCTGGACCAATGAAATGTGGCAAAACTCAACAGATTCTAAATGAGTATAAGAGACAATTAATCGCAGGAAAGAAAGTAAAAATGTTTAAGCCTTCAATAGATACTAGAACAGCTAATAATGTTGTTGCATCTAGAAATGGTATAGATATCCCTGCTATTGCTATTAATAGGATATCAGATCTTGAAAAATATGATGCTGATGTTTATTGTATTGATGAATTTCAATTTTTAAAAGGAAATGTAAAAGTTATTGAACAAATGGCTGAATGTGGTAAGAAGTTTTTTATTGCCGGATTAAATCTTACTGCTGAAAAAAAGCCTTTTGGTAAAATGGCCGATTTATTATGTATATCTGATAATGTTCATATGCTTTCTGCTATTTGTGATAATTGTAAATGCGATAATGCTGTATTTACATATTTTAAAGGTGGAAAAGATACTGATATAGTTATTGGAGATCGTGAATACATGTCTTTATGCCGAAACTGTTATGATTTACTTACACGTCAGGATGTTTTGAATAGAAAACAAATTCAAGCTTAAAAGTGCTAGTTACAATTCACAGCGATTATAAAATACTTTAAAAATGTATATTTAAAGATTTTTTGTTTCTTGCTGTCGGACATAAAGTCCTCCAAACTGCGCGAAACTGCAAAATCTTAAATATACATTTATTTGCCTTTATAATTGCTGTAAATTATAACAATTGCCTATTATATTATAAAAAATAATGCTGCAAAAAAGATTAAAAAGTTAATTTTTGCTTCTTCTGGATTATCAAATAATACATCCGCTGATTCAGGAACTTCTTCTGCATTTATTACAGAAATTTTTATATGGTCTATTTGTTGATAATTAAAGCTAGCCTCAAATGAAGTTTCCTCTCCGACATTTAAATCTTTTAAATGAACATATTTTGTTCCTAATAATACATCACGTTTTGAATAACTCTCTATTTTTAAGTATTTTTCATTTACATCGATATCTGTATTGTTTTTAGCTACTCCTTTTAAATTCCCATTTACAAATGTAGCTTCTGCTTCTGTTACTTGTATATCTAGAATTGAATCTTCTATAGTGTAATCCTTTGTTTTATATGTACTTTTTAATACATAGAATGTTCCTAAATTAACTAAGAAATATACAATGACTATGGCTAAAAAGTACTTAAAAAAAGTCTTCATTCTTTTCATACAATTTTCCCCTTATTACATTTTTCTAAATACTCCTGCTACTTTTCCAAGTATTTGGCAGTCCGGAACAATTATTGGATCCATTGTGCTATTTTCTGGTTGAAGACGTATATATCCATCTTCTTTGTAAAAAGTTTTGACAGTTGCTTCATCATCTATTAATGCTACTACTATTTGTCCATTTTCTGCTGAATTTGTTCTTTTTACAAGAATATAATCTCCGTCTAGTATTCCGGCTTCAATCATACTTTCTCCTCTTACAGTAAGCATGAAACTTTCACTATTTCCAACAAAGTCTAATGGAATTGGGAAAGTATCTGTTATATTTTCAACTGCTAAAATTGGTTGACCTGCTGTGATTTTTCCAACAAGAGGTATATTGACCATTTCTTTATTTGAATAGTATTGCTTTGTTTCACTTATTCCTTGTTGGTCAGCAATTACATTATCTCCTTTATAATTTTTTAGAAGTCTTAATGTTCTTCCTTTTTGTGTCTCTTTTTTTAGAAATCCTCTTTCTTCTAATGATTTTAGGTATCCTTGAACTGTTGCTGTAGAACTTAAGTCTACTGCTCTTCCTATTTCTCTAACAGATGGTGCAAATCCTTTTTCTTCAATTTCTTTTTCAATGAATTTTAAAATTGCTCTTTCTCTTTTATTAAGACCATTTCCATCTCTCTTTGATTTATTCATTCCGCATCTCTCCTTTTCTTAAACTATTACTATATTACCACAAAGAAAACTGTTTGTCAAACAAAAGTTTCAAAAATATTTGTTTTATTTTATAAATATAAAAAAGCGCCAAATATTAGCGCTTTGACTATATATTTATTTCAGGAACTTCCATCATATTATAATTTTAATATTTTTTCTTTGCTTAATCCAGTTGCTTTTTCTATATCTTCATCCTTCATTCCCATTTCCTTTAATTTTCTAGCAATTTGCATTTGTTTTTGTTCCATTCCTCTTCTATATCCTGCTTTGCTTATTGCCTTTTCATCCATTATTGCTTTTTCTCTTAAATCCGCTAGTCTTCTTATTTTTTCATCTTCACTCATTTCATGTACTTTTACTACTGCTTCTTTTATATCTTCATTTTTTTCCATTATCTCTCTTACCTCCTCTCTATTTGGGTCATCCAAGAACATCATCCATTGTGCCTTTGCATTGTCTTTGTTTTTTTCATATTCTCTCCTTACCTTTGGTAATTCTAGTATAATGAATTCCGCTTCTTCTGTCAATACTAATTGCGGATTTTTCGTCTCTTGTATCTTCCACCTTGTTTCGAATTCTTTTATTTCTTTTGTTAGATTTATTTCATAATTTATTATTGCTATTATTAGGACTTTTTTGACTTTTGTATAATCTTCTCCTATTTTTATTGTACTTCCATACAACTTTGAAAAATAGTATAATAGTCTTTCTTCAAAATTTTCTCTTTCTACTAATTGAACTTCTACATCTACTTTTTCACTGTTGTTAATCTCTAATTCTAAATCTAATACTCCTAATTTATCATCTGGTTTCTCTCTATACAATTCTTTTGTTTCATTAATTGTTATTTCATTAATTTTTCTTCCTATTAGTGCTTCTACAAATGCTTTTGTTATTTTTTCATTCTCCTGATTAAACAGGCATTGAAATACAACGTCATTCTTGGGTTTTAATAATTGCTTTTTTTCATTCTGAATATTTTCTTCCATAATATGTCCTCTGCTTTCTTCTAATCTGAGATTTAATTTTAATTAAATATTTAGAAATAAT
>ERZ1643247.2677-NODE-2677-length-13615-cov-9.903835_pt1 | contig 13615 bp, 14 predicted proteins | sample MGYA00579264_ERZ1643247 | MGnify/ENA primary metagenome ERZ1643247 (study PRJEB29033, sample SAMEA4952262) | chicken gut metagenome | biome: Broiler Chicken; feature: Gastrointestinal Tract; material: Caecum | place: Ireland | collected 2018 | study: Broiler... | reverse complement strand
CCAGCGACACGAGGATTTTCAGTCCTCTGCTCTACCAACTGAGCTATCTGGGCAAATCTTTAACACGAGATTCATTCTATCATACTCTCATGGGCAATGCAAGCATTTCTTGTAAAATAATAGGCAGAATGCAACATTTCATATGGTCTGCGCATTTCCTGCGCAGACCATATGAAAACATAATGTCTTTGAGTATCCACTTCATTGTCACAGTTTAAAAATATCTGCATGTGTTCCAGTATCCACAAGCGTAAGTGTCAAAATGTCATTTTCCACCAGATAAACCAAAAGCCAGTCTGGTTTAATATGACATTCCCGAAAGCCTTTAAATTTTCCGCTCAACTCGTGATCATGGTATTTCACTTCAAGTTGTTTGCCCTGACGAAGTGTATCAACAACATTATCCAGAAGCGAAAGATCCATGCCACGTTTCTTCATAAGTTTATAACTTTTCTTATAAGCGGTCGTAAATTTTACTGTATACACTTACTCTTCAAGTGCCTTCCGCAGGTCATCCATGTTAGTGTATCCCTTGACGTCAGGATCACGGGAAATGCGTCTGGCTTCATCCATAGCATCAAGCGTGCGCTGGCTGTAGCGGGGCAACTCAACATTAAACGGAAGTCCTCCTCTGAGAACACACTGATGAAGGAACAGATTAACTGCACCGGACATATCAAGACCGAGGTCCTTAAAAAGATCTGTAGCCTGTTTTTTAATATCTGCATCGATTCTGATTTGAGTAGGTGCTGTAGCCATATAATCACCGCCTTTCGATTTTATTATATCCAATTCAGTTTACATTGTCAACCAAATCACAGATTTTTCAGAGATAATTAATAAATTTAGGGGGAAATTAGGTCAAATTAATAAAATCCCCGCAGCTCTTCCGGCCGTTTGCCCAGCATCAGGCTTTCCACCACATAGGCGACGCCGTCGTCCTCATTGGACGGCGCGATCAGGTCCGCTACTGCCTTGATTGCCGGCTGGCCATTCTGCATTGCTACGCCAAGGCCTGCATATTCCAGCATCGAACGATCGTTAAATCCGTCACCGAACGCTATCATCTGACTTCTGTCCTTTCCCAGATATTCCAGCAGTCGTTTCAGCGACGCTGCCTTATCGATTCCTTTCGGCATGACCTCAAGGAAATATGGCTCCGAACGCAGCACACTCAGCTCTCCCTGGAAATAATCATCCACTTTTTTCTCCACATCCGCCAGGTAAACACCATTTTCCATCAGCATGCACTTCACCACCGGAAAGGTAATCTCCTCCCGGAAATTTTCAATCTTGCGGACGTTCATCTTTGTGCAGATGACTTCTTTCAGCACATACGTATCATCCGGTGTCTCGGTGAGGATATCGTCTCCCTGGTAAGTCAGAAGGGATGTGTGATATTTTTCCGCCAGATCTGCCAGCTGCTGCGGCACGCCCGCCGGAAGCCAGTTCTCGTAGATCGGCTCCCCGGTCCTGCAGTCGGTGATCACCGCGCCATTGAAGGAAAGCATATAGCCGTGATACTTCTGCATTTCCAGTTCCTCCGCCAGCGGCGCAACGCCGTAAGTCGGGCGGCCGGAAGCCAGCACGATCCTTCCTCCGGCATCCTGATAAGCTTTCAGCACCTCTTTCGTATGAGGCGTAATTTCTTTTTTATTGTTGGTCAGGGTTCCATCCAAGTCAAGAACCAGAATTTCATACTGCATGATTTTTTCTCCCATATCTGTTTTTCTGCCACTATTCTATCCTATTTTATCACTCTATCGACCGCTCCATATTCCCGCAGATTTTCCGGAGGATCCGCAGAAATTCCTCATGCTCCTGTTCGGAAAGTCCTTCACATATAATCTCGTCCATCTGCCGGAGCACTGCCTGTACCTCTCTCGCTTTCTTCTCCCCGGCCGGAGTAAGGCAGACCTGATAGGATCGGCGGCAGTCAGGATTTTTCTCCCTCCGCAGAAGCCCTTCCTCCTCCAGACGATCCAGTGACCGTGACATGGTCGTCACATCCAGATGGCACAGATCCGCCAGCTCTCTCTGGGAGAGATTCGGTCTCTGTAGAAGGCGGTTCAGAATTCCCACCTGTCCCTGGCCCGGTGTAAGCCCCAGTTCCTGAAGTTTCGGTCGGATCAGCTGTTTACGCGCTCTCTCCGCATGAAGCAATCCTTCTCTGATTTCTCTTTTTTCCACCTGTATCCCTCCTTCCGGATTCTGACATTTTTTATGCCGGCAGAAATTCATCCTCCCGCTGGCTGAGCGGTTCCCTTATTCCAGTTCAAACTGCCCGGTATACAGCTGGTAATACCGTCCTTTCTGCTCAAGCAGTTCCTCATGGCTTCCGCGCTCAATGATAGTTCCCTTTTCCAGTACCATGATGGCTTTCGAATTTCGTACCGTAGACAGCCGGTGTGCGATGACAAATACTGTCCGCCCGTCCATCAGCGCATCCATTCCCTGCTCGATCAGTTTCTCGGTTCTTGTATCGATGGAACTGGTCGCCTCGTCCAGGATCAGCACCGGCGGCCGTGAAATCGCCGCGCGCGCGATTGCGAGAAGCTGTCTCTGACCCTGGGACAGATTTGCTCCGTCTCCTTCCAGCATGGTGTCATAACCCTTGGGAAGCCTCCGGATAAAGGAATCCGCATTGGCGATTTTCGCCGCCTCACGCACATCCTCCTCAGAGGCATAGAGCCTTCCATAGCGAATATTATCAGAAATCGTGCCGGTAAACAAGTGGGTATCCTGAATTACCATGGAAAGTGAACGTCTCAGATCGTCCTTTTTCATATCCCGGATATTGATACCGTCGTAGAGGATCGTACCTCCGCTGATCTCGTAAAAACGGTTGATCAGGTTGATGATCGTCGTTTTTCCCGCTCCCGTGGAACCTACGAAAGCAATCTTCTGTCCCGGCTTTGCGTATAGACTGATCCCGTTCAGGATCGTCTTTTCCGGCACATATCCAAAGACCACATCATGGAACCGGACGTCGCCCTTCAGCGGCACCAGGGAATACGTCACTCCCTGCGCATCTCTCAGCTCCTGTTTTTTAGGGATGTGCCCCGGAGTCTCAGACAGATACGGTACCTTCCATGCGAAGAGTCCGCAGTATTCCTCACACTCTTCCAGCGTTCCGTCTTCTCTCTTCCTGACATTGCACAGAGTCACAGTGCCTTCGTCTTCCTCCGGCTCCTCATTCATCATCTCAAAGATTCGCTCCGCGCTGGCAAGCGCCACCAGAAGGAAATTGATCTGCTGAGTGAACTGATTCATCGGCATCGCACTCTGTCTTACATAAACCAGGTAGGAAGCCAGGGTTCCAAGATCCGTCAGCCCGGACAGGGCAAACAGTCCGCCGACGCAGGCAGACACCGCATAATTGACGTAAGACAGAGCCACAACCGTCGGCACCGTCATTCCCGAGTAGGTCAGTGCCTTCGTGGACGCCTCCCGGAGCGCCTCGTTTCTCCTGCAGAACTCTTCAAAATCCTGCGGTTCATGATTGAACACCTTCTCCACCTTCTGGCCTGCCACCATCTCCTCCACAAAGCCATTGATGCTTCCCAGGTGCGCCTGCTGTTCGGAGAAGTACTTTTTGCTCAGTTTCCCGTTGTGGCGGATATACAACACCATCAGAAACAGAAAGAAAAAGACGATCAGCGACAGTCTGGCATCCAGGACCAGCAGCATGATGATGGTTCCGGACACGGTGATAAAGCTCTGGATCAGCATCGCAAAGCTGTTGTTCAGCGCTTCCGAGATCGTGTCCACATCGTTGGTAAAGCGGCTCATCAGTTCCCCGTGGGTGTGAGCGTCAAAGTATTTCAGCGGAAGTTTCTGCACATGGGAAAACAGGTCCGCCCGGATTTCCTTCACGACTGTCTGGGAAGTGCGGACCATCAGCTGATTGTAGCCATAACATGCCAGCGCTCCGACGGCGTACATCACGCCCATAAAAAGGATCATCCGGATCAGCCCCGGCACATCCTTCTGCAGTACATAGGTGTTGATCACCGGTTTCAGCAGATAAGTTCCATAAATATTGGCGAGAGCGCTCACTGCCACAAGAACAGCGATCGCAGCCATGATCTTCTTGTGCCTGCCCAGATAGCTGAACATCTGAAGCAGGGTCTTCTTGGTATTCTTCGGCCGTTTATAACTGGTTGTCCTTGCCATTACAGATTCGCTCCTTCCTGCTGAGAATAGTAGATATCCTGATAAATCTGGTTTCTCTCCAGAAGCTCCTGATGGGTTCCGATATCGTTCAGCTTTCCGTCATCCAGGATCAGGATCTGATCCGCATGTGCCACCGATGAAATCCGCTGGGCAATGATGATCTTCGTCATACCCGGCAGTTCCTTTTCCAGTCCCTCACGGATCTTTGCCTCCGTTGCCGTATCCACCGCGCTGGTGGAATCGTCCAGGATCAGTACCTTGGGCCGCTTGAGGATCGCACGTGCGATACAGAGCCGCTGCTTCTGCCCGCCCGAGACGTTGACGCCTCCCTGTCCCATCTCCGTCTGATAACCGTTTTCCAGCCGGTCGATAAATTCATCCACGCAGGCAATCCGGCAGGCGGTATCAATCTCCTCCCGGGTCGCGTCCTCCTTGCCCCACCGGAGATTTTCCTCCACGGTACCGGAAAACAGAGTATTCTTCTGAAGTACCATCGCGATGGAATCCCGCAGTCCTTTCAGAGGATATTCCTGCACCGGATGGCCGTCCACCAGCACTTCCCCTTCCGTCACATCATAAAGCCGGGGGATCAGCTGTACCAGCGTACTCTTCGCCGAACCGGTCTGCCCGATAATTCCAAAGGTCTGTCCCGGAAGGATGTGAAAACTGATATGCTCCAGCACATTCTCCGCGGCATCCTTATGATATTTGAAGGACACGTTCCGGAACTCGATCTCTCCGCGCTGCACTTCGATTTCCTTCGCCTGCTCCTCCGTGATATCGATTTCCTCATCCAACACTTCCCGGATCCTTCGCCAGGAAGCCAGCGCCCTCGTCAGCATCAGGAAAACGTTGGACAGCATCATCAGGGAGTTCAGCACCTGCAGCACGTAGCTGAGGAATCCGGTCAGTTCTCCGATCTCCATCTCCCCCGCCATCGCCATATTTCCTCCGAACCAGAGGATCGCGAGAATCGTTCCGTACATGACGAACTGCATGGCAGGCATATTCAGGACGGCTGTGCGGAAGGCACGTTCCGAATTGTTCTTCAGGTTCTGGTTCACGCTCTCAAATTTTTCAATCTCATGGTCTCCCCGCACGTAAGCCTTTACCACGCGGATCGCCGTCAGATTTTCCTGAATGATCCGGTTGACTTTATCCACCGCTCCCTGCATCACCGCGTACATGGGACGTACTCGGGAAATGATCAGGAACAGCAGAATCCCCAGAAGCGGCGCGGCAACGAAAAAGACCAGCGCCAGTTTTGGGTTCAGATAAAAAGAGACCGCCAGTGACGTCAGCATCATAACCGGCGCGCGGAATCCCGGACGCATACCGGTGGACACGGAATTCTGGATGGTGTTCACATCACCGGTGAGCCGTGTCACAAGGGAAGCGCTGCTGAAATGGTCCGTGTTGGCAAAAGAAAATTCCTGCAGCTTTTTAAACTCGGCTTTTCGAAGTTCCGCGCCGAGCCCCTGGCCGCATGCCGCCGCGTAGCGGGCGCATCCGTGACCGAGGATCAGACTGATCAGCGCGTAGATCACCATCTGCAGCCCCTTCATCAAAATATAATTTCTGTCGCCGTTTGCCACGCCCACATCGATAATATCCGCCATGACCATTGGAATCAACAGCTCAAAAACCGTCTCCGCCTCAATACAGAAGATCGCCAGCAGGGTCTCCTTCCGGTAAGGCTTCAGACAGGCAAGAAATTGCTTCATAACTTTCCTCCTTTTTCTCCTCCTGTATCACATTCTTGTCGATACAATAGTTGTTTATGCAATTATTGTAGAAGCAATTTTATGAGATGTCAATATGATTGCCGGGAAATCTTTATATTCCTGAAAACAGGTAAAAAAAGGCCCGGATTTTCCGAGCCAGCCAAAGCATTTGTAATACATATACTTGCTATGCGAATACGATAGTGATATAATATAACTAGATATAATAAAAAGGAGATGATTTTATGGCATTGACCACTTTAACTGCAAGAGTAGACCAGAAAGACAAAGCCGACTTTGATGCTTTCTGCTCCAATGTTGGATTAAATACCTCCACTGCCATCAATCTTTTTGTAAAAGCAGTTTTACGAGAAAAACGCATCCCATTTGAGATTGCGCAGACTCCCGATCCATTTTTCTCTGAAGCCAACATGACTTATGTAAAAAAATCTGTCCAGGAACTTCGTGAGGGAAAAGGCACCGCACACGACCTGATCGAGGTGGATGATGACTGAAAAAATCTGGTCAGACGATGCCTGGGAAGACTACCTCTATTGGCAGTCCCAGGACAAAAAAACAATCAAACGCATTAACCAACTCATAAAAGATTAAGTTCAAAAATTAAAACAAAGCGAGATCAGAACCGGCACCAGCGCGGAACAGATTACGCCGTTGATCACCGACAGCACCACCGTTTCTTCATTGGTGTACTTGAACATCATCGGCAGCGTCGTATCCTCGCTGGTTGCCCCCGCCGGGGCAATACAGCTGTAGTAATTCAGATGTTTTGCGATCCACGGGATCATAAAGAAAGAAAAAATCTCCCGCATCAGATTGCTGAGGAACGCAATACTTCCCATCTGCGCCCCCGCCAGGTTTTCAATGGTAACCCCTGCGAGACTGTACCATCCAAGCCCGCTGGCAATCGCCGTACTCACATTCATCGGAATTCCGGTCAGCACCGCACAGACCATTCCGCCTGCAATGGACCCCACAACGATTCCCGCCGGGATAATCAGGATTCTCACATGATATTCCCGGATTTTCTTTATCAATCCATGATGCATTCCGATGCTGATACCCACCAGAAACATCAGCAAATACAGAATCATATCCCGGTGTTCAACCAGAAATCCTGTCACCGAACTTCCAAAACCCGTCAGACCGCACAGGATTCCTCCAACCAGCGCAGCCACTGCCAAAATAACCATTTTGCTTCTCTGTCCTTTCTCTTATCTATGTGTGAATCGTCTTTTTTCCAAACCTCTTGCTGACGTTCAGCGGTCCGCCTCCGAAGAATCCTTCTGCTTCTCCGATCTGGACGTCATAAATTTTCTGGTCAGCCCGTAGACCAGGATCAGTGAAAATCCTGCGGGGATCAGATAAAACAGAAAGCTTGTCCACCCAAGCGATCCCAGTTCCTGCAGAAAATTCTCCCTGCTCCCCAAAGTCACTCCCATACAGAAAATCAGCAATACGGTACATACTACCTGAAGTTTTGCGTTGAATCTTTTATACTTCTCCGGAAAAAAGCGGTTGCCGATCAATACGCCGACACACATCACCAGTAAAATGTCCATTTCTTACCTTCCTCCTTGTTTTCAATCTGTTCTGGCGTGCCTCTGCCCGCCTCCGAACTTTCACAAAACGAGCTGCCGCTCACAGAATGAGCAGCAGCTCTGGCACACATCTTACTATGTATTTTCTTTCATGTCAACCGCTTAAAAAGACCTTTCCACTTTCACCATCCACGACAGCTCTCCGAGCGTCAACAGAGCTCATTCCTTTGGATATCCCGGCGTATCAATCACCCAGCGCTTCCCGGTAGATTTCACGGACCTCCTCCTCGGTAAATACTTTCGGATGATTCTGTATACTCACAAGGGATACCTTAAAGGCATTTTCGGTCATCCAGTCTATGTCCGCTGCCTTGACGCCTTCCGCCGCAAGATTTGTTCTTAAATCGAGTTTTTCAAGGAAGCTCGTCAGCGTACTCACAAAATCGGTTTCATTAGTCCCGCCGAGAAGCCTTGAGATCCAGGCAAATTTTTCCGGAGCGGAGGAGATCGAACGGCGATAGATAACCGGTGCGAGCGCGGCAAGACCCCTTCCGTGTGTGATGTTTCGCAGACCACTTGCCGGATGCTCCAGCCCATGAGGGGCAGTCACACCGGCCTGATTGATGGACATGCCTCCCAGTGTACTGGCGAATGTGATCCGGCACCATGCTTCTATATCTTCAAGGCCATTATATACCGGAATAAGATTTTCGCCGATCAGACGGATCCCTTCCAATGCGAAAAGTTCTGTGATTGGTGAACAGGTCCCGCTCAGGTATGCCTCCATACAGTGACAGAGAGCATCGAAGCCTACGGAGGCCAGCACTTTTTTCGGCATGGTCTTCATCAGGTCGGGATCGATGATAGAGGCTCTGGCGATCACAGAATTATCCCGCAGCGATTTCTTATCTTTCGTCCCATCGTCTGTCAGAACGGCAAAACAGTTCCCTTCACTTCCGGTTCCGCATGTAGTTGGAACAAGGATCAACGGAAGAGCTTTTTTTCCGGTTCTCTTCCCGTATATATAATCAAAGACCGGAGCCTCATTGCAGGCAGCAAAAGCGATGGCTTTGCTGCAGTCCATGATGCTGCCACCGCCCAGTCCGACGATGACCTGGATGCCGGCTTCCTTTGCGATCCCTGCGCCTCGCATGACCGTGGAAGCAGAAGGATTGGGTTCGGCTTCGTCGAATACGATCACCTCTGTCCCTGCCTTTTCAAGCAGGGACTTTGCACGATCCAGGAGACCGGATCGTTTTGTACTGCGCCTTCCTGTGACAATCATAACCTTCTTTCCGTACCGGGCAGCCTCCTCTCCGAGAACTTCTGTTTTCCCGGGACCGAAGATCAGGTTTACCGGAAGATAATATTGAAATGAATTTATCTGCATCCTCTTTCCTCCATTCTGCTTCCGGATTTATGCAGTAAGTTCTTCCACGGCTTCCCGGATAATCTCTGCTGCTTTGTCGCAATGCTCTTTTGTCAGGATCAGCGGCGGCACCATGCGGATCACACTGCTTCCGATCGCCGTGATCAACAGCTTTTTGTCAAAACATTTGTGTTTCACATCGAGGGCATTGACCGTTTCGTCAAATTCTACGCCGACCAGAAGCCCCTGTCCTCTGACCTCTTTGATATGCGGAAGCATCTTCAGCTTTTCCATAAAATAAGCGCCCATCTTTTTCGCATTTCCGGCAAGATCCCGATCCAGCAGCTCCCCGATCTCCGCAAGAGACGCGGCACAGGATACCGGGCTGCCTCCGAATGTGGTTCCGTGAGAACCCGGCGTAAAGGCTTTTGCCACTTCCGCAGAAGCGCAGATCGCACCGATGGGCATTCCGCCTCCCATGGCCTTCGCCATGGATACAATATCCGGCTTGATCCCGTAATTCATGTAGGACATAACCGCTCCGGTCCTGCACCATCCGGTCTGGACCTCATCGAGAAGGAGCAGCATTCCTTTTTCATCGCACAGCCTGCGCAGTCCGGACATGAATTCCTGCGTTGCCGGATGAACGCCTCCTTCTCCCTGTACCGGCTCCACCATGATCGCTATCGTATCTTCTGTCACGGCATTTTTAAATGCTTCCAGGTCATTGAACTCCGCATAGGTAAATCCTGGGACCATGGGTTTGAATCCGATCTGGCAGCCATTGTCCGGCTGGCCTGTAGCGCTCATAGAACCATAGGAGCGGCCGTGGAAGGACTCTTTTGCGGTCACAATATTGTAGCGCGTCGGTCCGTATTTTTCCACGCCGTATTTCCGGGCCATTTTGATCATCGCCTCGTTGGCCTCAGTTCCGGAATTCTGGAAAAAGATCTTGTCCATTCCGGTGACTTTACATATTTTTTCCGCCAGCAGCGCCTGTGGGATCGTATAAGGATAATTAAAGGTATGCATAATGTCGTCCACCTGTTCCTTCACCGCGGCTACGACCTTTTTGTTGCAGTTTCCGGCGCTGTTTACCGCGATACCGGCATAGAAGTCCAGATAGGCTTCCCCGTTTTCATCGTAAATGTACATATCTTCCGCCCGTTCTGCGATCATAGGGAACCGCTCATAGGTATCGATCATATATTTTTCAACAAGTCCTTTGATGTCTTCTTTTGTATATCCTGTCTCAGCCAGTTTCATATTCTTCTCCTCCGCTCTTCCTACCGCAGTCCTTTGATCTGCAGATAATCTTTTACTACTTTTACGCAGTTGTCGATTCCGACCCGTTCGCTGTTAAGCGTCATGTCATAATTTACCGGGTTCGTCCAGTAATTTCCATTTGTATAGTAAGCATAATAGTCCGCCCGGTATTTGTCCGTGTGGGCGATCGTTGCGTTGGCGACTTCCTCGGTGACACCCATGTTTGCGATGGTGCGTTCCACGCAGAATGCCCGGGGCGCTTCCACGTAGATGCTGACTACGTTCGGCCTTCCTCTTAAGATCCAGTCGGCGCATTTCCCAACGATCACACAGGATTCTGTATCAGCCAGATTTTCAATGATCTGCTTCTGATACTGAAATAGTGTGTCGTCCGAGACGAACTTTTCATTTCGGGCAATGTAATGCCTCGCCCGGGGAAGCCCTTTCAGAAAACTGGAAAACCCTCCGTGGGCGCGCACTTTCTCGTTCACTTCCTCGAATAATTGCTCGTCCAGTCCGCTCATCTGGCTGGCAAGTGTGAGGATCCGGTTTTCATAACAGTGGATCCCCAGTTCCTTTGCCAGTTTTGACGCGATCTCTTTCCCTCCGGTGCCGAACCCTCTTGCAAATGTCACGACATAATTCTTCATCTGTCATCCTCCTCACACGCAGACAATGGTCAGCCTGCCAGATATCTGCTTAAAAATTCTCTTGTTCTCGGATTTTTCGGTGCGGTAAACAGGATTTCCGGAGACGCATCCTCCGCCACATAGCCTTTGTCCATAAAAATCGTTCTCGTCGATACGTCTCTGGCGAATGCCATCTCATGGGTCACAATGATCATGGTAAGTCCGGTCTCAGCCAGCTCTTTCATAACCTCCAGAACTTCCCCTACCATTTCCGGATCCAGGGCGCTGGTAGGCTCGTCAAAGAGAAGGACTTCGGGGTTCATGCAGAGCGCCCGCGCGATAGCAACCCTCTGCTTTTGACCGCCTGAAAGCTGTTCCGGTCTGGCATTGATATAGGGCGCCATTCCTACCTTTTTCAGGTGTGTGATGGCTCGGTCAAAAGCCTCTTTCTTTGAGATATGGAGCACTTTCCGCGTGCAGCACATGCAATTTCCCAGTACGGTCATATTGTTGAACAGGTTGAAGGACTGAAAGACCATACCAACTTTTGCCCGGTATCTGTTGATCTCTCTCTGGATATCTTTGAGCTCCTTTCCGTGATAGAGAATCCGTCCGCTGGTCTGATGCTCCAGACGGTTGATGCATCGAAGCAGGGTGGATTTTCCTGAACCGGATGAACCGACGATGCAGATCACTTCTCCTTTATTCACGGATATGTCTATTTTTCTGAGCACTTCATGCTCTCCGAATGATTTGCTCAGATTTTCAATCCTGATAATATTCTCTGCCATATTGCATCCTCCCCTTACTGCGCCTCCATATACTCTACCGCAAGAACATAATCCTTCTTTCCTTCCATCTTCTTTTCAATCAGGAGGAAAAGTCTTCCAAATACAAAACAAAGGACAAAGTAAATCACTGCGATAACGAGATAGGCCTCATAATATTTGTAGTAATTGGCTCCCGCTGTCTTGGCTGCCATGAAAAGTTCCTGTACTGCGATGACATTTAGCACAGAGGTCATCTTCAGATTCGTGAGAAACGTGTTTGCCATTTCTGGAAGTATGTTGCGAAACGCCTGCGGTAGTACGATAAAAAACATTGTTTTCAATGGAGACATTCCCATTGCAAGAGCACCTTCTCTCTGACCTGTATCGACGGAATTGATCCCTGCACGAACCGTTTCAGCCATGTAAGCGCCCGTATTAAGAACCGTTACCAGGATTCCGGCGGCAGCAGAGGAAAGCTCCACGCCCGATTGACGAAGCCCGTAATATACGATCATCGCCTGTACGATCATGGGGGTCCCTCGAAAAATCTCCACATAGATCCGGAATATGCCCTTGATCAATTTCAGACCCATAATCTTTACGATATTGTCTTCCTTTGTAATTTTGATATCCTGAATCAGCCCGACCACATATCCGAGGATAAATCCGAGAGTGGTCCCGATGACCGCTATATACAGTGTCAGGATTGTTCCCTGGATGAACATATTTGAATATTTGTCGGCCAAAAAAACCACCCATTCGAAGGAATTTGCCGGCTCAGTAATATTAAACATCTTGCAGAATACCTCCCTTTTTATTCTGTCATTCTTCCATGTCACTCTGACGCCGGCTGCAGTTTGATCACCTGATCCATCAGTTCATCCATAGCGGCTTTATCGTTCCAGCCGATGGCGTCCATAGCGTCCTGGATCTTGTCTCTGAAGGCTGTGTCATCTTTTCTTGTCGCGATACATACATTTACCATTTCGTCATCTCCCGTAAAGGTATCGGAAGAATCCAGTGTGATTACTTTCAGATCGTCGTTCGTCAGTGCTGCAGACTCGGCTGTCGGCAGATCGACCACACATACATCAGCAACCCCGTTAGAGATAGCCATAAAGCATTCGGACGTTGTCTCATAGTTTCCTGCCTCTACTCCGCCCTCTATCTGCTCCAGAAGAGGAACCCATCCCGTTCCGAGCTGTGTCGTAAGTTTACATCCTGTTCCGGCAAGATCAGAAAGCTTTGTCACATTCTCATATGCCCCGCCTTTCTTTACGACAATACAGTTGTCCCTGTAATAATATGGTTCTGTAAAAGAATAAGAAATCTCACGCTCGGCTGTTCTTCCCATACCGGCAATGATCGCATCGTAATCGCCCGCATCAAGAGAGGTTCCGATAGAACTCCAGTCTACTTTATGAATTTCAAGTTCCATTCCCATCTCATCAGCAAGCATTTGTGCTACCGCAACGTCGTAGCCATATGCATAAAAATCTGATCCGTAGATTGGAACTGCTTTCGAGCCATCCGACAACTCTTCCGTCTCCTGTGTCCAGTTGAACGGAACATAGTTGCATTCCATTCCTACGCGAAGCACATTATCATCTTCCGAATCCGTATCCGCACGGTTGGACCCGCACCCCGCTGCCAACACCATTGTCATTAAGGCTGTCATACATACCGCAGCCACCCTTCTGTAGCTATTTTTCATAATAAACTCCTCCTTCTGGCGACAACAAAGGCGTTCATCCCATCTGAGAAATGAACGCCTTTGTTCCTACATGTTCAAAACATGATTTTATTATAAAACTTAATCGAATACAGTCTTCTGCGCGTCTGCAGTCCGGCAGAAGAACAGCGGATATAACAGAAAAAGCGCCCATTTCATTAGAAATGAACGCCTTTGTTTCCACTATCATATGTCTGTCCGATTAAGTTGACTTTATTATATATAAAAACAGAAGGGATTGTCAACGTAATTTCTGCATATCATTTTTTTAAATCCTCCCGTAATTTTATGCATTTTTGCAAAAAAGCCTGCAAATATCAAATTTACAGGCTTTCGAGCTCCCCCTGTTGGACTCGAACCAACGACACTGCGGTTAACAGCCGCATGCTC
>ERZ1643247.2676-NODE-2676-length-13616-cov-43.337807_pt1 | contig 13616 bp, 14 predicted proteins | sample MGYA00579264_ERZ1643247 | MGnify/ENA primary metagenome ERZ1643247 (study PRJEB29033, sample SAMEA4952262) | chicken gut metagenome | biome: Broiler Chicken; feature: Gastrointestinal Tract; material: Caecum | place: Ireland | collected 2018 | study: Broiler... | reverse complement strand
AAACAGCGCCCTCAGCAAAGAGAGGGCGCTGTATTTTTCCAAATGAAAATTCTGACGCGCGATCACGGAGTGACGCGGTTGATGTCGCGCGGGAACATGGATGCATAGCGGACGTTCTTGAACCCGAGCAGATGCATCGTGATGCGCTCTAAACCGAGGCCGAGGCCGCCGTGCGGGGGCATGCCGTATTTATGCGCCATGAGGTAGCTTTCGAAGTCGTCCGGATTCATGCCGCGGGCGCGCATCTTGGCGACCTGTTCGTGATAATCGTGGATGCGCTGGCCGCCCGTCGTGATCTCGATCCCGCGGAACAGCAGGTCGAAACTGAGAGTATAGTCGGGATCGGCGGGGTCGTCCATCGCATAGAAGGGTCGCTTTTCGGAAGGATAATGCGTGACAAAGAGGAAATCGCTGCCGAATTCCTTCTTGGCCCACTTGCCGAGGATCTGCTCCTCTTCCGGCTCGAAGTCGCGGTAGTCGGTGATCTTCTTTTTGAATTTTTTGGTGATGATCTCCTTTGCATCCATAAATTTGACGACGGGGATATCGGCAATTTCGGGGAGGTCGACATTGAGCAGCGCGAGTTCGGGCGCGTACTGGTCCTTGAGCAGCTGCATGATGTATTTGAGAGCGCCCGTCTCCATGTTCATGATATCATAAAAACTGTCGATGAAGCCCATCTCGAAGTCCATGCTGATATATTCGTTGAGGTGGCGGGAGGTATCGTGATGCTCGGCGCGGAAAACGGGGCCGACCTCGAAGACGCGCTCATACACGGGCACGAGCATCTGCTTATAGAACTGCGGGCTCTGCGCAAGAAAGACCTGTTTGCCGAAATAATCGAGCTTGAAAATGTTTGCGCCGCCCTCTGCCCCCTGTGCGTTGATCTTGGGGGTGCGGATCTCGGTAAAATTCTGCGAGAAGAGATAATCGCGGAAGCCGCGGGCGATGCCTTCCTGAATCTTGAATACGGCGCGCTCCTTCGGATTGCGCAGCGTGACCGGGCGCATGTTCAAATTCAGGTCGATGGGGATATTGTCCAGCTGCTTTTTGTTGATGACGATGGGCATCTGTTCGGCGGGCGTGGAGAGGACCTCGATGCCGTGGATCTGCATCTCGTAGCGCCCTTCGCGCGTCGCGTCCTTGACGATCTTGCCCGTCAGCTTGACGGCACAGCCCTCGACGACAGAATCGTCCATGCGGTAGTCGGAAAAATCGGGCGAATAGACGCACTGCACCACGTCGCGCGCGGTACGGATGATGACGAATGCGAAGCCGGTCATCTCGCGGATGCGGTGGATCATACCCTTCATGCAGACGATCTCATCGACGTGCGCGGGGAAATCTTTGTATTCGACGCAGGTCGAGGCAACGTTTCCGCTGATCGTGTCCATAGTATAAACCTCTCAAAAATCTAAAATTTCACCTTTTATTGTAATCGTTTGCGCGCAAAAATGCAAGCAAAATCGCAGTAAAAAGGGAAGCGATCTCACGAAGCTCCCCTTTTTGATCATTATGCGCGGCAGAATACTCTGCAAACAGTACATTTTTGTGCGATATTTGCGGGCGACCGCTTGCGCCGTGCGGGCAAACGCAGAATCAACGCGGCCAGGCCCTCTGCGGCGGCCCTACATTTGCAAACAAATGAGTAGGCGCCCCGCCCGCCAATGCGCGTCCAACGAGAAACCCAGCTTTTCTGCCAGCGCTTTGGCGATGGAGAGCCCCAGTCCCGTGGAGCCTCTGCCGTTTTCCACCGTAAAGAAGCGGTCAAACAGTTTGCCCGCACTCACCTCATCCATCCCGGCGGCGGCATTTTCAAACTCGATCCGCCCGGACTCGCTCATGCGGACGCTGAAATCCCCGTCGGAATAGCGGACAGCATTGTGGATGATGTTGCCGAAGATGCGCGCAAGCGACTCCTTATCCGCCCGCCGCACCACGCGCGCATCGCAGAGATCGATGGAAGGCTCGATGCCGCGCTCGGCAAAGGCGACAAAAAATTGTGTCAGCGAATCTTCCAGAACGTCGTTTACGCAGATATCCGCACCTGCGGGCGGATCGCCGGAGGCCGCAACGGCGTAGTCGAGCAGTTCTTCCGTCAAAACGCGCATGGCGTCGATACGGCCGGAAACGATGCGGACGTATTCCGCCTGTTTTTCGGACAGTCCGCCTCTCTCGAGCAAGCCCAAATACCCCGCCGCTGACGTGAGAGGGGTGCGCAGGTCGTGAGAGATGTTGGTGACGGCGCGCTTGAGTTCGGCGTTGCCCGCCTCATACTGGCGGCGCGCGGCGAGCACGGCGTCGATCTCTTCGGTCAGGAAGGACGCGAGGCGGCGCACCGAAGCGTCACCCGAGAGCGGCGCGACGGGCGAATTGGAACATTCGCGGAACTTGACTTCCGTCTGTTCGGCGATCTCGCGGACGGACTTTTTCAGAACATACACCTCGCAGGCAAGCACGGCGGCCGCCAAAACGAATAAAGCGAGCAAAACGCAGAGTACCACAACCATGGACAAAAACCTCGAGCGAAAAATCCGAAAAGCCGCGGCAAGCGCGGCGATCTGAAATAAAATAATCCCATCGGAAGAAGGCGCGCGGCAGAGCCGACAGCGGACTCAGCGCACGCCCCTGCACCGCCAGACAGCGCGCCCTATTAAGTATGCGGCGAACGAAAACAGAATCAGGGCGAACAGAAACAGCGGAAATGTGATACTGCCGCTTACGACCGCCTGGTACGTGCCCCAGGGGACGAACAGCAGGAGAGCCTGAAAGAGGAGCGGAAGTACCGGCACCCCGATGCCGAAGCCGATACATCCGCCCAGCAGCAGTCCAAAGGCCCATGCCGCAAAAGCCTCGAGGGCCACGAGCGCAAAGCAAGTGACGAGCGCCGCCGCGGGCTTGCGCGCGCATAGAGCCGCGGCGGTACAGAGCACGCACTGCGATGCGATGAGCGCCGCCCCGAGCAGCCAGCGCCAGAGAATGAGAACAAACTTTCCGCCCTGCGGCGGATCGAAAAAGGGAGCCAAGGCAATATAGGCGAGCGTATAGAGGGCGAGCAGAAAGAGCCAGCCGACAACAGCCGCACTGAGCAGTACCTTGCCGTGCGGATACCCCGCCGCGACGCGGGCGCGCGCGCCGCCATGCTCCATGCCGCCCACAAACAGGGGGCAAAAGCCGGCAGCCGCCAACGGATAGACGAGCAGGAGGCCGAAGTTATAAAACTCTTCCGGACCTGGCCAACTGCCGCCCATCAGCGCCATGACGACGATGAAAACGGGGACGATCCATCCCAGTGCAAGAAATATTTTTGCCGTTTTGCTGCGAAACAGCCGATAAAAATCGGCACGCAAAAGATGCAACATGATTTTTGACCCTTTCAAAAAGTAATTTTACCGCGCCCGGCCGATGGGCAAAGGCAGCTGTACCTTTTGCCGCAGCCGCGCCGCAGGACAGCACTATTTCAGATCCATGCGCCACAAGCGCAAGGTCCCCACAGCCGCGGACACAGCTACCCAAACCAGGGAAAACAGACAGTAGGCCCACCAAGGGAAAAAGAGGAAAGCCCCCGCATCGGCCCGGCCGATGAGCAGCCTCTGCCCCGTCGGGAACAGCGCCACGAGGCATTTTTCTAAGCGGCGCATCCAAACGGGCATGCCGGAGAGGTCGCCCAAAAAGGTTTCCCCCGTGGCGGGGTCGACATAAAAATTCCCCCAAGCGGCACTCAATTGCCCGGTCAGAAACGTCCACACGAAAAAAGTGCTCACGACGCCGACCGCAAGGCCGACCACGGTGCTCTTGCCGCACACGGAGACCGCCGTAAAAATGGAGGCATAGGCGAGCACGGCAAACAGGCCCGCAAAAAAACAGCCGATCAGATCGGCCGCCGCCGCACTGCCCCAATCCATCCAAAAGGCGCCAAACACGAAGCAGACGACCTGGTACGAGAGATAGACCGCGGCACATATCGTACAGACGGCGATCTGACAGGCCAAATACCGGCCTGCCCGGCCGCCGCCGACGGCGACCTTGGCGCCCATGCGGCGGGAGGAAAACTCCTGCCCCACAAAGAGAGAGGCGAGGATGGCACAGGCAATGCCCATCGCGCCGAAATCCTGCCCCATATACCCGACACCGAAACAGATATAAAAAAAGGCGTCGTTTTCGGTGCGGAAAAACAACATGTTCCCCACGACGAGAATGAGCGCGATCAGCGCGTTGACAGCACAGAATGCCCAAAGCAGTTTTGACCGCACGAGGCGGTACAGATCGGCACGAAGAACGCGCAGCACGGCGTTCACCTCCTTTTCGTATCTATTACGGCGCGCCGCCGTATAACGGGCAGCGGCATTTTTACAGAAACCACGCGGCCGTCCGCGGCGGACCGCTCGGACGGGATTTGGGCGGAAAACGGTTTACCCCCGATCGAGGCGGCGCCAAAGCGCAGCGCCCCCAACGATACGGCGAGCCAGACTCATCGGCCGATGCAGCCATCGGGCGGCTCAGACGGGGCGCAACCTCTCCGGCAGGCCGGGCCGTTCCCCGTTCGCCCGCGCATCCAAGATGCCGTAAGCCGCGAGCAACGCATTGACCGAAGCGACATGCCCCTGCCCCAACGCACCGCAGAGCGGAGCACGCGGCACGCCCGAAGGGAAGCAGTGCATATTCCATACCTCCTACTTCAAGGAAACTTTTCGGAAGAACAGCGGCCCGACGACCGCCGAGAGGAGGACCCACGACGCGGAGAGCGCCATGCAAAGAGTGTACGGGATGGGATCGCCGTGCCCAAACAGCGAGGACTGCGCAGAGGGCGCCCAATACAGGAAAAAGCGCGCAAGCGCCCGCACCCACTCCGGCCAGCCGCATTCGACCTCCGCCATTCCGCCCGTCGCGGGATCAAACTCGATACAGCCGTTTTGAAGGGGGCTGTATAGCATCGAAGACGCCGCCAACACGAGGAGCGCCAAGAGGATCCCGGTGAGGACCGTCGCGACGGTGCTGCGCGTAAACATCGCGATCGAAGTGTGGATCGCGGCGTATGCGAGAACGATACCGATACCCATCGCAAAGGAAAGCAGCGCCTCCCGCAGGGTATGTCCGCCCCAGCCGTACCGCGGCCCCGCGAGCGCAAAGGTGAACAGATGAAAGGAGAGATAGACGAGAACGCACAGCAGAGATCCCACCGCCAACTTCGACAAATAGAAGGCCGCCCTGCCGCAGCCGACAACGAGTTTGCCGCGCGCGCCGCCCGAAAAATCTGACCCGACAAAGAGACCGATGAGAATGGCGGAAAGAATGCCGAGAAAACTTGCCCCGCCGCCGAGGCCCGCCCACAGCACGTCGAAGGCGTCCGCCAATCCCTTCCGATAAAAGTCATAATTGTAACAGACAACGGCGACCGCCAGAGCGGCATTGCAGGCGAGAAGGATATAAAAGGGTTTGAAGCGCACCGCCCTGTACAGGTCGGCGCGGAGCAGGCGGAGCATCTCAGTCCTCTCCCCCGACCAGGTTGAGAAAATAGCTCTCGAGGTCCTCGTCCTTTTCATGCAGGCGCAGCAGGCGGACGCCGCCCGCGTGGAGCGCCATGGACAGATCCCCGATGTTCACTTCTCCGTAGATCTCCGCCTCGGTATCGGAGAGGATGCGAAAATCGGAGATGTTCAGCCCGCGCTCGAGAATATACGGCAGCTTTTCCGTCGAGCTGACGGAGAGCGCGATGCTCTTGCGGCAGGCCGCCTCCAGCTGTGCCGCCGTGATCTCTTTGACCATCCGGCCCCTTTCAATAAAGCCGTAACAGGTAGCGAGCTTGGAAAGCTCCCCCAAAATATGGCTGGAAATGAGCACCGTGACGCCGCGCTCGCGGTTGAGCCGCAGCAACAGCTCGCGAATGCCGACGATGCCCTGCGGGTCGAGGCCGTTGGTCGGCTCGTCTAAAATGAGAAAGTCGGGACTGCCCACCATCGCTACGGCGATGCCGAGGCGCTGGCGCATGCCGAGTGAAAAATGGCGGACCTTCTTTTTGCCGGTATCCGTCAGCCCGACATATTCGAGCGCGGCGGGGACCGCCTTTTTCGGATCGATGCCGAGCACGAGGCACTGCTCCGTTAAATTCTGCCATGCCGTCATTTCCGGATAGAGCGAGGGCGCCTCGATGACCGCACCCACGCGGCGGCGGGCAGCCGCTATACCGCGGTCGCTGTCCTTGCGGCCGAACAGCTCGTATTCGCCGGAAGTCTTGTTGATCAGCCCGCAGACGAGGCGCATCAGCGTCGTCTTGCCGGCTCCGTTGCGGCCGACAAAACCGTAGATCTCGCCGCGCGGAACGCACATCGAAACTTCGTCGACCGCATACGACTTTTTATACATTTTTGACAGCACATTGGTGCGAAGAACGTATTCCAATCCTTTTCCTCCCGCTTTTCGTTTACGGCCTGAGTTTAGCGCAAAAGTTTTAAAAATTTATAAATTTTGTTCAAAGAAATCGGAAAATCCGGAACGATACCCTGTTTATCCTATTTTCTTAAATTATGCCAGGCAGAATACTCTACAAAAAAGAAAAACCGGGCAACCGTGCCCGGCATAGGTCAGGGAACGAGGCGCTTTGGATCGAAACGAAACCCAATGCCCCATACTGTTTCGATGTAATTGTTCCCGGAAGCCTCTTCCAGCTTTTTGCGAAGGTTGCTGATATGCACGCTGACGGAAGACTCCTCCCCGTCCGGCACGGTATTTTCGATGGATTCGAGAAGAGAAGAGCGGGAAAAGACCTTTTTCGGATTCTCGAGGAAAGCGCGCAGAATGGCAAACTCTGTGCGAGTCAGGCGGACGGAATGCCCCGCCGCCTCCACAGCAAAGGTATCCAGATCCATCGTGATCCCACCCAGCGAGATGCGCGAGGTCTGTACCCGGCCGCGCAGCTGCACGCCGATGCGGGCCAGCAACTCGTCGTTATCGAATGGTTTCGTGATATAGTCGACAGCCCCCGCATTGAGATTTGCCACCTTGCCGCGGACATCCGTCTTGGCAGAAAGGATGATGACGGGGCAGCGCCCGCCGATACGGCGAAGGACCTCCTCCCCGTTCAGCCCGGGAAGCATCAGGTCGAGAATGACGAGGTCCGGATGTTCTTCCTCGATGCGCAGCAGAGCCTCCGTGCCGGTAGCTGCGCGCACCGTGCGATAGCCGTTTGCGCCCAACAGTTCCGCCAGCATACCGGCAATGTAGATGTCGTCTTCTACGATCGCGATCGTCTTCATGGCTACCCCCTTTCAGACGACAGTATAATTCAAAAATGTAAATTTTTTATTAAGACGGGAGAAAAAAGCCCCGCTCGACCGAAAATGCTGCGGATGCGGCAAGGCCTTTTCCCGCCGGATCGCTTGCCCGCCCCGGCGGCATCCGTTCAGCAATCACACCCTTTCCCGCAGCATCCGCTTCGCCGCACTCAGCCGCCATAACTGCGGACCGCACTGTTGCGATACGTGCAGAAACGAATGGAAAACCCGTTTGTTTCGAGCGGTTCCCCCTCCGCGACGCATGACCAGTTCGGCAGAGAATCCAGATCTTCAAAAAAGACCTCGGCGCCGCCGTCGGCATCCACTTTGGTCACGATCACCTCACTGCAATACGGGAGGAGGGTGCGGTACAGCATCGCCCCGCCCACGACGAACACCGCATCTGCCGGATACGGCGCGACCGCCCCGAACAGCTCGCCCAGCGAACGGACGACGGTACAATCCTCCCTCTGCGGGCCGTCCGGCCAAAGCACGATGTTGGTGCGGTCCTTGAGCGGCCGGCCGCCGGGAAAGGAGAGCAGCGTATTGCTGCCCATCAAGACGACTTTGCCGACCGTCGTCTCCTTAAAGTGCTTCATGTCTGCGGGCAGGCGGAAAAGAAGATCGTTCCCCTTCCCGATACCCCATTTTCGATCGACTACGACGATCGCTCGCATTTTGTTTTCTCCTTTTTATGATATTATGCCACACAAAATACTTTGCAAAATTAAATTTCAGACGGCTACGGGGATCTTTTCGTCCAGCTCCGTGCACTGATAACCGATCAGGCGGAAGCTGTCCTTCGTGAAGGCGTAAAAATCGGTCACATCGTCCACCTCCAGCTTCGGCGCCGCATGGCGCGGATTTTGCAGGATCTTTTCGATGATGGGAACATGGCGGTCATAGATATGCGCGTCCGCAACGACATGGACGAGCTCACCCGCCTCCAGTCCAGCCGCACGGGCAAACATCAGGAGCAGGATGCTGTACTGCACGACGTTCCAGTTGCTCGCCGCGAGCATATCCTGGCTGCGCTGATTGAGCACCGCGTTGAGAGTGTTGCCCGTGACGTTGAAGGTCATTGAATAGGCACAGGGGTATAAGTGCATGTCTTTGAGATCTGCGACGTTATACATATGCGCGATGATGCGCCGGCTGGCGGGGTTGTTTTTCAGATCATACAGCACTTTGTCCACCTGATCGAATTCCCCTTCCGGGAACTGATATTTGATGCCCAACTGGTAGCCGTATGCTTTGCCGATCGAACCGCTCTCATCCGCCCAGCTGTCCCATATATGCGAGGACAGATCGCGGATGTTGTTGCTCTTTTTTTGCCAGATCCAGAGGATCTCGTCGATCGCCGACTTCAGATAGGTACGGCGGATGGTGAGGATGGGAAACTCCTCGCGCAAATCGTAACGGGAGATTTGCCCAAATTTTTTGATGGTATGCGCGGGCGTGCCGTCCGCCCAGCGCGGGCGGACCTCCCTGTCGGTATCCCAAGTGCCGTTCTCTAAAATATCCCTGCAGTTTTGAATAAATATTTCGTCCGCTCTGCTCATAGCGCCCTCCTTGGCCGTATTGTTTTAAGGCGCGGCGCGCCTTTCTCTTTGCGATCAACGCAGCGGCGCCCGATACATCGCGCGGCCGAGCGCCTCTTCCCAAACGCGCAGTTTTTCCGCGCGCGCGGCATCCTCCATGCGCGGGACAAAGACGCTCGCCGCGTCCACACTGTCCTGCAAACTTTCGATATCCCGATAATACCCGCTCGCAAGCCCCGCGAGATAGGCGGCGCCGAGCGCCGTCGTCTCCTGTACGGCGGGGCGCACGACTTCCGCGCCGAGGATGTCCGCCTGAAACTGCATGAGAAAATTGTTCGCGCTCATGCCGCCGTCCACACACAGGCGGGACAATACGGCGCGGCGATCCTGCTCCATCGCATGCACGACGTCAAAGGTCTGCAGAGCGACGGACTCGAGCGCAGCGCGAACGATGTGCGCAGCCGTCGTTCCGCGGGTGATGCCGCCGATGGTGCCGCGGCACTCCGAATCCCAGTGCGGCGCCCCCAGCCCGACAAAGGCGGGCACCACGGTGACCCCTCCCGTGTCCGGCACGGAGAGGGCGACCCGCTCCGATTCTGCCGCCGTATCGATGACACCGAGCCCGTCGCGCAGCCATTGCACCACCGCCCCCGCGACAAACACGCTCCCTTCGAGCGCATAGCTGGGCTTGCCGAGCGAAGCCGTCAGCGTGGTGAGCAGGCCGTTGCGGGAGGTGACCGCCCGATCCCCCGTATTCATCAGGAGAAAACAGCCCGTCCCGTATGTATTCTTAACGTCGCCCTCGCGCACGCAGAGTTGACCGAACAGCGCCGCCTGCTGATCCCCGACCAACGCCCGAACAGGGATCTCTGCCCCCAAAAGATCGGCGACGGCCGCGCCGTATTCCGCCCCCGAAGGAAAAACCCGCGGAAGCATGCACTGCGGGATCCCGAAGATCTCGCACAGCTCATTATCCCAAGCGAGGGTATGGATATTGAAGAGCATGGTACGGGAAGCATTGGTATAATCGGTCGCATGGACCCTGCCGCCCGTCAGATGCCAGAGGAGATAGGTGTCGACGGTGCCGAACAGCAGATCCCCCGCCTCCGCGCGGCTGCGCGCAAAGGGCACATTGTCGAGGATCCAGCGGATCTTGGAGGCGGAAAAATAGGCATCGACGTTCAGGCCCGTCCGCGCATAGACAAAGTCACCGTATTTCTCCTTGATCCCTTCACAAAAAGCGGAGGTGCGGCGGCACTGCCAGACGATCGCATTATAGACCGGCTTACCCGTAAACCGATCCCACACGAGCACGGTCTCGCGCTGGTTGGCGATGCCGATCGCGGCGACGTCTGACGGTGAAACGCCTCCCTCTCGCAGGGCCGCACGGAAAGAATCGAGCTGCGAAGCCAAGATGTCGCGCGGATCGTGCTCGACCCAGCCGGGACGGGGATAGATCTGGCGGAATTCGCGCATCGCCTTGGCAACGACTTTCCCCCGCCCGTCAAACAATATCGTCCGGGAACTGGTCGTCCCCTGATCAAAAGCTGCGATCACTCGCATTTTCTTTCCCCTCCTTCGGCGTTTCTTACAAAAAACATCCATTCTGTCATACAGAGTACTCTGCAAAACGGAATGTTCACTCCTTTATTCCCCAAAATCCGGCCTGCATATTCGAAAGCCACAATATCTCAACGGATGCAAATCCGCAGCCGCGCAGCAGCGAGAGATGTTCCTCGACAGTGATCGGAAAGTATTCTCTCCCGTACCGTTCGATATGCTTTGCGCTTTCTTCAAGGCTCTTCCCCTGTTTTCTCTGATACCTTTTCCATTTTTCCAAATAAGCGGCCCTTCCCGCATCGGTAAAGGGAGCAAAGTTTTCAAAACTGATCAACACGCCGCCCTTTTTTAATGCCCGGTAGCATCTTTCGAGGCAGTTTTTCCGCCCGTCGCCACGCAAATAGTGATTTACCTGGATGGCCGTGATCACATCAAATTCGTTTACAAACTCCAGATCCCGCGCATCGCAAACGAGAAACTCCGCATCGGGTCGATCCAAAAAGCGCTCCCGCGCAGCTTGGATCATTTCGCCGGAAACGTCAAAAAAACAAATTTTTCCAGCTCTACCCCTTCCAACGCGGCGCTCCCCATCCTTCCCGTTCCGCAGCCGATATCGAGCCACTTTACGGCAGAGGCTTTTAAAACGTTCACCAATTCTATGATTTGATCAAAAAATTCATCATAGAACGGGATCGTTTGCCGGATCATCCTGTCATACCCGCCGGAATGCAAAGCAGGCCGATCATCGCTCATACCCTTTCCCCTCCCCAAAAACAAAATCGGAAGCCGATCAAAAGGCGTCTTTTTCGAGCTTGCTCCAGCGGCGCGCGATAAAGCGCATCCGCACAGACAGCGGCAGGATACGCGGCACCACGGCGATGCATTTATTCCAAAAGCCGGGGCGGTACACCCGCTTATTTTTGCGCACGGCGCGCAAGCTCCTTTCCGCAATAAAGGCGGGCGACTTGGCGGAAAGCCTGCCCCACAGCCCCTGCCCCTCGATCATGCGGCAGATGTCCGGCCTGGTATAGACGCCGCCCGGCTCGACCGTCGTCACCTTTACGCCGCTCCCCCGCAGCTCCTCGCGCAGAGAGGAGAAAAAACTCTCGAGCGCGCCTTTGGCCGCGCTGTACAGGGCGAAATACGGCATGGGATAGACGCCGGAAATGGAACCGATCGTGACGATCTCCAGCGCCTCGGCGCGATGCGCAAGGACGAAGTGCGTGACGCACAGCGCCGCCTCGAAATCGATGCGGCACTGAAAAGCGACCTTTTCGCGCGTATAGCGCGCGAACGCCTTTTGAATATCCGCCCCGGCGACATTGCAAAGGCGGGTAAACCGATGCCCCTGCGCCTCGATATAGGCAAACATCCGCTCGCGGCTGCCCTCGTCTGTCAGATCACAGGCATAACTGTCTACCGCGCAGCGAGGGAAGCGCCGCGCGAGCTCGTCCCGCAGAGCCGCCAGCTTTTCTGCACTGCGGCCGGTCAAAAAGAGGGGCCCCTCGCCCGCACACGCAAAGGCAAACGCTCGGCCGATGCCGCCCGTCGCACCCGTGATCATCGTGCAATTTTCCTTTACCGCCGCCGATTTTTCCATACGTATTTGTATTGTACCATAAACGGCGGACAAAGTAAAGTGTGCAGCCAATTTTGGAAGGGCGAGTTTTCGATGATCCCGATAGCCATAGAAAAAACTCCCGTTAAAAAATGCGAATCGGCGCGCGAACGCTTGACAGCCGCAACGGCACGACCTATAATGAAACAATAAATTTTGAAAGGAGCAATCAACATGCGCGTTCTTGCCATCAACGATATTTCCTGCGTGGGAAAATGTTCCCTCACCGTCGCCCTGCCCATCATTTCCGCTTCGGGCGTGACGTGCGATATTTTGCCGACCGCCATCCTCTCCACCCATACGGGCGGATTCCGGGGGTATACCTTCCGCGACCTGAGCGAGGACATCCCCGCCATCATCGCACACTGGAAGAGCCTCGGTTTGCAGTACGACATCATCATCAGCGGTTACCTCGGCAGCATCGACCAGATCGAAATGGTCAAATCGGCCAAGCGCAGCCTCCTGAAAGAGGGCGGACTGATGGTCGTAGACCCCGTCATGGGCGATAACGGCATCCTCTATACGCACTTTGACCAACATTTTGTCGATGAAATGAAGGGGCTCTGCCGCGAAGCGGATATCATCGTGCCCAACCTGACGGAAGCCTGCTTCCTGACAGGCACGGATTACGCCGCGGCGACGGAAGACCGGTATGCGCGCATCCTCGAAAAACTCGCCGCGCTCTGCCCGCGTCCCTCGATTACCGGGTGCGACGTGACGCGCACCGAAGGCGGAGAAAAAGTTCTTCATACCGCCGTCTTTTACACCGGCGACGACGGAAAGATCCGCAGCTATGAAACGGAAAAGATCGAAGGCTCCTTCCACGGATCGGGCGACGTTTACGCGAGCGCCCTGGTCGGCTGCCTCGCGCGCGGAGTACATACCGACCGGGCCGTCGCCATCGCGGCGGAATTTACTAAAAATTCCATCAAACAAACGGCGCTCGACGGAACGGAGGCGCGCTACGGGCTCAACTCGGAGAGCCAGATGCTCGGGTATTTGCTGGCGCTGGACAAGGCCGTGCGCGAGGGCTGAGGCGCGAAGCGGCCGGGCGCCGGCGTTACTGCGCGCGTTCGGCACGCCGTCTCTCTATATTTTTACGCGGCTGGAAAATATTTCACAGAAAATATTGCCGCGTATGCTTGCCTTATCGCGCAATTTGAGTATAATAATAGAAGAAGGGTACTTATAAGCCCCCTAACAATTGCATAACATTAGGTCTGCGGTGTTCGGAGTTCGAATTATCTTAATCCACAGTTGAAATACGGGAGCGCCCGGTAAATGGTCTGTACCGATAGGCAAGGTCTGTTTGTAACGGAAAGTCTGAAGCGGTACAGCGGCGCACCCACCTGCGAGAGCGGGTTAACACTTTTTCGTTCTGCGGCACAGGCGGATCTTTTTTATTTTGACAGTCTGCAACGCGCAGAGGCCCGGCAGGAGATCGGAACAGAGGCTCTGCCCGGCCAATCATAAATTTTTTTGAAAAAACACGAAAAACGGCTTGCCAAAGTTACTTTTTTGTGTTATAATAGCTAAGCGATTTTGGTTATGGCCTCATGGTCAAGCGGTTAAGACGTCGCCCTCTCACGGCGAAAACTGGGGTTCGATTCCCCATGGGGCTACCAA
>ERZ1643247.2675-NODE-2675-length-13625-cov-5.248858_pt1 | contig 13625 bp, 7 predicted proteins | sample MGYA00579264_ERZ1643247 | MGnify/ENA primary metagenome ERZ1643247 (study PRJEB29033, sample SAMEA4952262) | chicken gut metagenome | biome: Broiler Chicken; feature: Gastrointestinal Tract; material: Caecum | place: Ireland | collected 2018 | study: Broiler... | reverse complement strand
TGTTCACGATATTCTTGTGCTTTGTGGCGTTTACGCTGTTCGGGCTTGCGGACACCGCAGGTTCGTATAATAAAGTAACAACATACGAAAAATCCATTATGGATTCCAAAATCGAAAGCGCGGCTTTTACCAAAGGCAGATATATCCCTTACAGCGGAGGCGGAAATATAGAATATTACTTGCTTAACGACAGCGACATAGCCGCAATAAACGAAAAAAGCGGAGTGTTCGTTTTGCCCGTTTACGTGGACGGACAAAGATACGGATACAGCGATATAAGCTTTTCCCCCAGCGTACTGAAGCCCGGCGCGCTGGAAAACGAAAACGACAACAAATTTTATACGTCTACCGCTTCGGGATTCGTGGAGATAAATCAGGATACGTTTGCTAAAACGGGTCTTACGCTTGTGTCGGGATCGCGCCTGCCGCAGGCCAAAGACGAAATCGTCATAACCAATTATATTTACGAGCATTTTAAGTACGCGGGACTTACCTATACAGACCCGTCCACGGGCGAAACCGTCAAAGCGGAAGCGGCAAGCCTTTCAACCCCGCAAAGCATACTGGGTAAATGTATAATTTTTTTAGAAAGATATACGGGTAAAGAAAGGACGTTTAAAATAGTGGGCGTGGCGGAAACGAATTTGGATACTTCGAAATATTCGAAGTATATGCCCGGTGCGAAAAGACAGAACTCGGACATAATGGATATATTTACTTTGCAGGAAATGAAGACAAAGCTTAAATACAGTTATCATTCGCTGTGCTTTGTCTATCCCGGAGTAATAAACGAAATGTACTCAAGTAACCCAAACAAAAACATTGTTGTTATAGGGAAAAAAATAATCGACTCTGGCAACTTTGTTTTAGACAGAGCCGCTGGCAGTGCTCAATCTTACGGAATGGTGGCAAAACTTGACCAGTTTACCGATAAAGACGCGATCGTATGGACGGAGGGCGAAAAGACGACGCTTGCCGCAGGCGAAATTATTGTGCCGTTTTCTTTCAGATATAATGACACTACCAAAGAAAATCAATTGGACAGGACAATAAGCGTCGAAACGGCAGAATATCTTATAAACACATTCGGACTGGAAGAAAAGACGGCGGAAATAAAAAAGTTCAGCCTTAACGATGCGATTTACAATTTAAATAACTGGGCTGTAAGCAAATACGTGGACGAAAACGGTTATCCCGACAGCGAAGAATTCCGCACCATGGCGAAAGAATATTATATATACAAATATAATAAGGATGAAGATTACGTCATGACGGACGACGATTACAAGGAAATATATAAAACTTATCTGCAGTCCTACACCTTTTACGTCGACGAAAACAGAGTATCTCATCCGGGCGGTAATAGCGTCAATAAATTCGGTACCGCCGGCTACGTGCTGGTGCGTCCTTTCATTAAGGAAGTTTACAGACTGGAAAACGTGACCTCGATTATAAACGCTTCGGGCGACGTAAGCCTTTCCTCCAAGTTCGACACTTCCACAAAAATAACCGAAAAATATAAAGTCGTGGGTTATTACCTGCCCACGGTAGAGGTATTTCTTTATACGGAAGACATCCCTATAGTGGATTACCATATTATTTCTAACTATTTTCCAATAATCGTACCCGATTCATATTACGACTTCTTTGAAGAGGAGGAAGAAAGTTACTACGCGTTTGCGATAGGTAAAATGCCCTACACCGACGCTGCGGCGGTCAAAAAAATAGTTGAGTTCAACTATACCGAGTTCGACAAAGGAACTTACTACTCGCTTAACAACGAGGTAAGCGTTATGCTGGATAACGTCAACAGCCTGGTTGAAACGCTGTCCCAAGTGTTCTTCTACGTGGGAATTTTCTTTGCCGTCTTTGCCGCGCTGATGATGTACAACTTCATCTCCGTGTCCATCTCCTACAAAAAGCGCGAAATCGGTATCCTTCGCGCGGTGGGCGCAAGAAGCAGCGACGTCTTCGGCATCTTCTTCAACGAAAGCCTTATCATCACGATAATCAACTTCATTTTGTCAAGCATAGCGACTTTTGTGGCGGCGTTTGTCATCAATAAAGCGATAAGAAACCAGTACAACTTTACGCTGACGCTGCTTAGCGTGGGAATAAGACAGTTCGCGTTAATCCTCGGCGTAGGCGTGCTTGTCGCCTTTATCGGCAGCTTCCTGCCCGTAATGCGCATCGCGAGAAAGCGCCCCATCGACGCCATCCAGAACAGATAATTTCAAAAGCCTTATACTCTGTCGTAACGTAAAAACCGTTATTTCATAAACCGAAAGGGAAAGCTTAACGAGGCGACGGAAATAAGAGAATATCAGTAAGAAAAAAGGGCTTACCCGCTTTTTGATAAAGTGCGGATAAGTCCTTTTTGTATTTTAACAGAGCTCAGGCTTTTTTTAAGATAAAAGCGAAAATCGCATTCAATTTGATTGCGCCCGCGCGGCTAAGCTGCTTGTGTCACGGAAAGAGCGGCGCGTTTTATCGGTAATTTGTAAGCCCGAAAAAAACGAAACAATAAAGTCATTCGGTGCGGAAAAGAAAGAGTCTTTCAGTCGCGCTTTTTAACCATGACGAAATTGGTAAGGGACACGCCGCGGCGCATCACCGTCTGACTTTTGACGACTTCGTATCCGCGACCAATGAAAAAAGGTTTTGCGGTAACGGAGGCGTGTACGGTAATATCCTTGCCGCATACGCCGCTTTCCAACTTATCCGCTATAGCGGTAGCCACGCCGCATCTTAGGAAATCCTTGCTTACGTAAAGGCGGTCGAAATAGCCCGATTCGTACATATTGCCGAAGCCCGCAACCACGCCGTTTACTTCCGCCACCACGGTTTCGGACTCTACAAAATCGGCGTTCCACTTCTCTACGTCCGCGCCCGCAGTCCATGCCTCGATTTGAGCCTCGTCGTAATCGGCGGCGTTTACAGAGCGCACCGTGTCGCAGAAAAGCCGCAAGAGAGTTTTACAGTCCGACGGGCAATACGGTCGCAATTTAATTTCACAATTGTCTTTTTTCATGTTTTTCGGCGCGTAAAACGCACAAATCGTTTTATTAAATCAGTAAACGGAGATTTTACGTCTTTCCTTTTAAAAAATCTCGGTAATTGTAATAAAGAAAATTTAACGCACGGCGGCGGACTTCTGACGGTAACCTCCGCCGAAAACGCGCAAAGAAAGTGTTTTAAAACAATTAGCGCGGAGTGTGTTTTTCGGCAAACGGCGGAAAAAACGAGAAAGCTTTTTAACAATCGATTTACTGTATCGGTTTTCGTTACAGCCGCGGCGTGCAGTAAGCAAAACGGTGCTTACAGCCGCCGCAAAGCCTTTTTAAGCTAAACAGAACAGTAAAATCATTCGGTCCTCAGCGCCACAACGGGGTCTTTTTTTGCCGCGGCGCGCGCGGGGAATACTCCGGAAACAAGGGTAAGCAAAACGCTTACGCCCACCATTATGGCCGCCTGGTACCACGGCAGGATGGCGATACGGGATACCACGGTCAAAGAGCTTACCACAAGATTTATTATTAAAGTACAAAGGTAGGTAATGGCTATGCCTATGAGTCCCGACGCAAGACCTATGATAGCGGTTTCGGCGGTGAACAGACGGCTGACGTCTTTTTTCCTGCCGCCCAGCGAGCGTATTACGCCGATTTCCTTTGTGCGCTCCACTACCGAAACGTAAGTGATTATTGCAATCATCACCGAAGAAACGACCAGGGAAAGCGCGGTAAAGCCCACCAGAGCAATGGTGACGATGTCGATAAACTGATTGATCATATCGATTATTACGCTGAGATTATCGGTATAGACAATGTCTTCCCTGTCCGCGGAAGCTATGGTTTTGCCGTTTACGACAATGTCTTCGTCGCTGTTCCAGCGGTCGAGGTATTTAAGTACGTTTTCCTTGGTGGTAAAGTCGTGCGGATAAACGGAAATACCGTTTGCGACGTTTATGCCGCCCACCTGCTGTTTGGTCAAAAAGTACATTTCAGCCGAAGTGTCGCCGCTTCCGCCCGAGAATATGCCCATAATGGCGCTCATGTCGTTGGGATTGCCCACAAAGCCCGTATCGGTGAAAACGGTTTCCTCGTTGTTTTCGTTTAAATAAGTGTATGAAAAGATATAGGTAATGCCTTTAGCGTATGGTATTTTGTCTTTATCTACACTCCAACCAGACTCCTCGTAAGGTTTGTCCGTATCGTCGAAGTATTTTACGATTTCGGATTGAGCGTTTTGCTCTAAAATATAGTCGGTAAGCGCGCTTGTATAGTAAAATCCGCTGGTCATACAGCCGTAAGAAATAGTTTCCTTGGGTTGCAGGATTCCCACGACTTTAAGCGGGAGCCCGTCGTCCCACTCCCCTTCGAGGTGATTGTAGGTAAGCGAGTAGGAAACGTTTTCTCCCGAGGAGGTTTTTTGCACGTTGTAAACGTCGTCGTTGGGGTAATAAGTAAAGGTTTTGCCCAGAATTTCCTCGTAGGAAAATCTGTCTTTGTCAAGCGCGGGGTCGTAAAGCTCCTCCATGGAGGGGTCGGTTTCCTTTGCGCCGCGGTAAATAAGGTTCATGAACTCGTCCTGCGAGTAGTACCCAAGCTGAGCAAGCACTATGTCCGTAAGCATACTGTCGCCGTCAAGCACCACCATGACCTCGTCTTTTTCCTTGGCAATTCGGCCGCTTTTAAGGTCGTACTGCTCTAAAACGTAGCTTTCGTCGGCAGGGCACTGGGCAAAGTTGTCCACCACCGTGGTGACGTAGGTCGCGTATTGCTTGAACATCGTCTTTTTCAGAATGGCGATGTATTGCGTGCGTATGGCGGACAGCGACATTGTTTTGGTGTTTGTGTCCGCATTTTCTTCCGAAGGCCGGGCTTTAAGCGAAAAATCGGTGTAAATGTTGTTGCTTACGTCTAAGCCGTAATCTAAGAATACCGCCGCGGCGTCCTCTTCGGGAAGAGCCGAAACGTAGTCCACGTAATCCTGAGTGATGGTGTTGTTTATCATTAAACTTTCGGCGGTTTTGGATTTTGCGATAAGGTTTTCGATCATGGAGTTGACGTTGACGTAGCCCGCCTCCTGAATGACTTCAAGTTTTTCGCCGGTGGAAGTAACCTGTAAAAGCGCGCTCATGTCGAAAGCGGTTTCCTGCACCATGATGGGGCTGCCCGACAGCATATCGTTTTGCATGCTGTTGATGTAAGTCCTTACGCCGAAGCTCATGGCAAGCACCAGCGAAACGCCGATAATGCCTATCGCGCCCGCAACGCTGGTCATGATTGTGCGCGCCTTTTTGGTGAAAAGATTCTGCGCGCTCAGCCGAAAAGCGGTAAACGGCGACATTTTGGCTTTTTCGCGTGCTCGTTTTGTTTTGCCTGTCTTTTTGGCGGCGTTTGTTTCTTTGTCCGAGGTAGAATCCGAATCGGCTTTTTCTTTATCGACGGCGTTTTCGTCGGCAACGTAGTCCATCCTTTCTTCCGCCATTTCCTCTTCCGCCGAATAGGGCATGGTGTCGTCCACCACCACCCCGTCCAGAAGCCTTATTATACGCGTGGAATACTGCTCGGCAAGGGCGGGGTTGTGCGTGACCATTATTACCAGTTTTTCGCGCGCGATTTCCTTGATAAGCTCCATTATCTGCACGGAAGTGGTCGTGTCCAGCGCGCCCGTGGGTTCGTCCGCAAGCAGAATTTCGGGTTCGTTGACCAAAGCGCGGGCAATAGCCACCCTTTGGCACTGTCCGCCCGAAAGCTGATTGGGCTTTTTGTTGTACTGCCCCTTAAGCCCCACGCGGTCCAGCGCTTTTTTGGCGCGCTCGGTACGCTCCTTGCTGCCCACGCCCGCAATGGTAAGGGCAAGCTCCACGTTGCCGAGAACAGTCTGGTGAGGAATAAGGTTGTAACTCTGGAAGATAAATCCCACGCGGTGATTGCGGTACACGTCCCAGTCGCTGTCGCGGAAACGCTTGGTGCTGACGCCGTTTATGCTGACGTCGCCCGACGTGTATTTGTCCAGTCCGCCGATAATGTTAAGAAGCGTGGTTTTGCCGCAGCCCGACGGACCCAGTACCGAAACAAACTCGTTTTTCCGAAAAGACAGGCTAATTTCGTTTAGTGCGCGCACGGAGGTGTCTGCTACCTTGTAGTCTTTTGTTACCGATGTAAGTCTGAGCATAATAAAGCTCCTTTATGATTATAAAAAAAGTTTCGTTTGTTTTACGCCGATACTTGTTATAAAAAAGTTTCAAAAAAGCAGATTTCAGGCTGAAAAGCACGTAAAAGCGCAGTTACCGAACCGCGCGCGGAGAAAATGCTTTTTGTACACCGCGTTTTTTACCGTGATTAATATTATATTAACGCTTTTATATGATTGTCAATAAAAAATACGATGTTTAAAAAATATCCGAAAAGTGAAATTATAAACACAATTAAGAAAAAATCAGGACAGCTTTGCGATTTCCTCTACGGGAAGGGCAAGCACGACCGCTCCGCTTTCGCTTCTTACGCCGTGTCGGGCGTTTACCGACTCCATGACGGCGGCGCGTTTGTCTTTGGTGGTGACGATTGCTATTATTTCGCGTTCGGGAGTGAAAGCCGCGCCGAAAAGGCTTTCGGTTTCCTCATTGGAAAACTGCCGTGCGCGGATAAGAGTGCCGCCGCGCGCGCCCGCTTTTTTACAGCACGCCATGACTTCGTCCGCGTAACCCTGGTTTACGGATATGAGAATAAGACTGTATTTTTGTTCGTCCACGGTTTTTTCCTCCGATAAGTTTTTTGCGGTTTTGATTTCCGCGGCTTTTATAAGCAGTCCCGGCGCGGCGCTTAATCTCAGACAGAAAGCAATGCCTTTACTGCCCGTGCCGGCGGAAAGACGGTCGTTTAAGGCGTTCATGACGGCGGCGGCAGAGTCATAAGAGCCAAAACCGAGCACCACGTCTTTTTCCGAATTTTCCAGTCCCAGAATGTCCATGATTTCGGAGCCTGCCGTTCCCTGCCCCATAAAAAGCGACGTCAGGAAAATTCCGTATTCGTAAAACAATCTGACGATTTTGTCGTGTTTGCCGCGTTCCACTACGGCGGCGACGACGCAGGGCGGCTTTAATTGACGGTCCTGATTTTTTTGTGCGGACGCCGAAGCGGATTTTGTCGGGCGCTGAGATAAGGAAGTCTGTTTTTTACGCATTTAACCCACCTGTCCTTTAATCGAAATACACTATACCGTCGTCGGCTTTGAGCAAAGCGGACTCGAAATTCCGGTCGGAAAGTTTCTTTTTGACTGCGCCCGTAAAGCCCAGAAGCTGAATGGTTACAAGCGGAGTCATCGCCACCATGGCTATTATGCCGAAAGCGTCGGTCATCAGGTCGCCGCCCAAAGCCGAACACGCGCCCATGGCAAGCGGCAAAAGGAACGTCGCGGTCATGGGGCCGCTGGCAACGCCGCCCGCGTCGAAGGCTATGCCCGTGAAAATCTGGGGGACGAAAAAGGAAAGCGCCAGCGCCACGACGTAACCGGGAACGAGAAACCACAGCAGCGAAATACCCGTAAGAATACGCAGCATGGCAATGCCCACCGACACGGCAACGCCCAGCGACAGAGCAATGCCCATTGATTTTTGCGAAACTCTGCCGTTGCTTACCTCCTCCACCTGTTTTTTGAGGACGTGGACGGCGGGCTCGGCGGCGACGATGAAATAGCCCACAATCATTCCCACGGGAATAAGCAGCCACTTGTAAACGCCCGACGACATCATGGTTCCCAGGAGGTGGCCTACGGGCATAAAGCCCACGTTGACGCCCGTAAGAAACAGCACAAGTCCGAGGTAAGTGTAAAGAAAGCCGCTTATTATGCGGATAAGCTGATGCTTTTTGAAGCGTTTTGTAATCAGCTCGAAAAACAAGAACAAAACTCCGATGGGCGCAAGCGCGACGATGACTTCCCCGAAGTAATCGGGAAACGCGTAGACGAAGTACCTTGCCGCGTCCTTGACGGTCACGATGTCGGGGATGACTACTTCCGCGGGCGTGACTTCCCCGGGGTTATAGACTATGCCCAGAATAAGCACCGAAAGAATGGGACCGACGCTGCACAAAGCCACCGTGCCGAAGCTGTCGGACCCCGCGTCCTTGCCGTTTTTGACTGAGGCAAGACCTATGCCCAACGACATAATGAAAGGTACCGTTATCGGTCCGGTTGTTACGCCGCCCGCGTCGAACGATACGGGGATAAAGTTTGCGGGCGCAAAAGCGGTCACTGTAAAGGCCGTTGCGTAAAAAAAGATAAGCACATACGAAAGCGGCAGCTTTAAAGCGGTACGCAGCAGCGAGAGCACGAGGAAAAGTCCTACGCCCGCCGCCACGGACAATATTATGACGGGGTTTTCTATGGCGGGGACCTGGTTTGCAAGTACGGTCAGATCGGGTTCCGCCACCGTGACGAGAACGCCCAGCAGGAAACACAGCAAAACGGGAACGATGCGGCTCCTGGATTTAGCCATCGAAGCGCCTATTCCTTCGCCCATGGGTATCATGGACATATCCACGCCCAGCGTGAAAAACGACATTCCCACTATAAGCAAAAGCGCGCCGAACAAAAACAGCACGACGGGTCCGGGCGTAAGCGGAACGAAAGTAACGGACAGAATAAGCACTATCGCCGCGACGGGCAGTACCGATTTTAACGCCTCGGCAAATTTTTGTTTTAAATTGAGGGAAATTTCAAAGTTTTTCATATCGTCATTAAATTAAAGAAATTTTATTAAGGCAGGCGGAATCAGAAAGGTATGGATTTTCCCGCGAGGTATTTTTTGTATTCGTCGTCTCGTCATTAAGTTAAAGAACGTTTATTAAGGCAGACGGAATCAGAAAGGTATGGATTTTCCCGCGAGGTATTTTTTGTATTCGTCGTCGTGGCAATTCCCGAAAGACGCGATAAGGTTGCAGAACGCGCCTTTGCCGCCGTCCGAACCCGTTTTAAGGATATAGTTATCCTTTGCGTCGGGTCTGAAAGCCACGGTGAAACCGGAAACGAGCGCGTCGAAATTTTTTTCGGCGTTAAACGCGATGTGCGGCGCGGACTGCGACGTATACCACAGGCAGAAGCAGTCGGTGTATTTGCCGGGCAGGGCGTTTTTGCCCGTAAAAAAGCCCGTGGAAAACTGGTCGCTGTAACAAAAACTGTAAAAATTATTGCCGCCCGTATCGTAAAAGCCGCAGGAATCGGGGAAAAAGGCAAAGTCACCCGTAAAAAGCGGATGAATGTTTCTTAAACTGTTGCCCTGGCTTAAAATTTTAACCCCCGTGCGCACGTTTGCGATGCGCATATTCGTAAAGGTGTTGTCATATCCTTCGATAAGCACGCCTACGGAATCGAACGCGCCGTTTCCCACGATGTTGACGTGGTTTATGTCGGCATCGGAGGAGCCGCTGTTGGCGCCGTACTTAACGTGAATACCCACAAGCGCGTTTTTAACTGAAACGTCCGAAATAAAAGTTTCCCTGCCGCCGTCTATGGACACGGCTTTTGCCCTGCCGCTTCCGTCCACGATGCCGCCGCGCAGCGCATAGTTGCTTCCCGGCAAACGGATATTGTTGGCGGCGCATTTTCCGCCCAGACGAACCATCGCCTCTTCCCCGCAGAAATCGTCCGCGGCGCGAAGAACGGCAAAGTCAGATAAAACCAGACTTACGCTTTTTAAGGGGTCGGCGGGAGTTGCGACGGGCTTTGACAGCAGATATTCTCCGTCGGGAAAGAAAAGCGTGCGGTTGGGATTAAGGTCTATAATCTTCTGTAAAGCGTCGGACACGTCTTTTCCGGAGTGTTCGCCCAATGCGTCGGCAACGTTTAACAAGCAGGAGGAATTATATTTTTCGTCCATAAAACCTACTCCTTTTAACAAAAAGAAAATTCTCCGCGCGCAGAAACGGCAAAATTAAATTATAAACCGCCGCACGCGACTTTTTACGCAGATTTTATTAATTGTGGGTATTAATACGTCGGTACGTCAAAATACGGGCAACGATGTTTTACTGCGGGATTTCAATCCGCTTTCAGAAAAACGGTTAAGCGTTTTTTCCGTTGAAACGCAAGCCGTTGCACAGGTTAAACAAGACGATTAAAAAAAACAAAAAAGGTTTTTTCCGCCGCAGTCTTTTATGGAAACAGCCTTAAAGAAACCGTAATTGTTATAATATCGGTTAATAGTATGTTTAATGAAGCACAATTCGTTGTAAAGGGCAATGGAAAGACTTAAATAAACGCGAATATGCCTGACAAAAAAACTTAAAAGACTAAACCGTTTTAATCGGAAAACGCCCCGCCTTTAAGACGGGACGTTTTATTCTCCTATCAGTTAAAAAGATCTTTGTAAGCTTTGCCGAATTTAAGCGAAGGAGCTTTGCTCGCTTTGATTTTGACCTTTTCGCCGGTGAGAGGATTGATGCCGTCTCTTTCGGGTTTGGACTTAAGCTCGAAAGTTCCGAATCCTGCAAGCTGAATTTTATCGCCTTCCTTAAGAGCGTCCGCGACAACTGCCGTCATGGCGTCGAAAGCTTTGCCCGCGTCCTTGTCGGTGATACCTGCCTTTTCGGCTATTGCCTTAATAAATTCCCCTTTGTTCATAAGATACCTCCAAAAAGTATAATACCAATTATAACACAATGCGGTTTTTAAGTCAATACGTTAAAACAAATAAAATCGGCGTAAAGCGCGCAAAGGGGCTTTTTTTGACGAAACAGAGCGTTTTTTATGTTCGGCATAAAGATTAAGGTAAATCATCGGTTTTTAAAAAGCCTTTATGTGACTTAAAACAGCGCATTTTTTACGGCGGAAAGCTTTTGCTTTTAGTCGGATAAAGAGATTTTCAAGCCGGTTTTTAACGGTAAAACCGAACGGCGTGAAACAGAGGGCGTAAAACCCATAACATGCAGGCTGCGCGAAAAATGCTTTTATAAAAACGGTAAAACCCGCAGTTTAAGGCTTTAAAAGCGTAAGAGCGACAAGAAAAATCACTCCAGCTCGAACGCGCCGGTGTAAAGCTGATAATACTGCCCCTTAAGGTCGAGAAGCTGGCTGTGGGTGCCGCGCTCGATAATTCTGCCATGGTCGAGAACTATGATGACGTCGGAGTTTTTGACTGTGCTTAGTCGGTGCGCGATTACGAACACCGTTCTGCCCTTCATGAGGTTATCCATACCGCGCTGAACGATGGCTTCGGTACGTGTGTCGATACTGCTTGTCGCCTCGTCCAGAATCATGACGGGAGGGTCGGCAACCGCCACGCGCGCAATGGACAGCAGCTGACGCTGACCCTGGCTGAGGTTTGCCCCGTTGCCCGTAAGCATGGTGTTGTATCCGTCGGGCAAACGCCGTATAAAGTCGTCCGCGCCCGCAAGAGAGGCGGCGGCGATACACTCTTCGTCGGTGGCTTCCAGCTTGCCGTAGCGTATGTTTTCGAGGACGGTGCCCGTAAAGAGAGTGGTGTCCTGAAGCACCATGCCCAAAGATTTTCTTAAAGAGCTTTTCTTGATTTTGTTAATGTTGATGCCGTCGTAGCGGATTTTGCCGTCGGCGATGTCGTAGAAACGGTTGAGAAGGTTGGTAATCGTGGTTTTGCCCGCGCCCGTCGCGCCCACGAAAGCCACCTTTTGCCCGGGTTTTGCGTAAATACTGATGTCGTGAAGGACGGTTTTACCCTCCTCGTAAGCAAAATCCACGTCAAAAAGCCTTACGTCGCCCGCAAGCGGCGTGTAAGTAACGGTTCCGTCGGCGGCGTGAGGATGCTTCCACGCCCAGCAGTGAGTGTTTTCCTCGCACTCGACAAGCTTGCCGTTTTCCTCGCGCGCGTTGACCAACGTAACGTAACCGTCGTCCGTTTCGGGCTTAGCGTCCATAAGGTTGAAAACTCTTTCCGCACCGGCAATGCCCATGACTACGGAGTTTACCTGGTTGGAAACCTGGTTGATGTTGCCCGCAAACTGTTTGGTCATGCTTAAGAAAGGCACGACTATGCTGACGCTTATGACAAGGCCCGAAAAGCTGATATTGGGCGCGTTAAGCGCGAGAAGAATGCCGCCCACCACCGCGACCAGCACGTAAAGCACGTTGCCGATGTTGTTGAGTACGGGCATTAAAATGTTGGCGTATTGATTTGCTTTGACGGATTCGCGGTAAAGCGCCTCGTTGCACTTTGCAAAATCCGCCTCGCTTTCCTTTTCGTGGCAGAAGACCTTGACGACTTTCTGACCGTTCATCATCTCCTCGACAAAACCCTCGGCTTTACCAAGCGCGGTTTGCTGACGAAAGAAGAATTTTGCGGAGCCGCCGCCCACCTTTTTGGTAACCGTAAGCATAATCACCACTCCGAAAAGCACAACCAGCGTCAGCCACAGCGAGTAATAAAGCATTATGATAAACACCGTAAGCGAAGTTATGCCCGAAACCAGCAGCTGCGGAAAGCTTTGGGAAATCATCTGCCTTAAAGTATCGATATCGTTGGTGTAATGGCTCATGATGTCGCCGTGAGTGTGAGTGTCGAAAAACTTTATGGGCAGTCTTTGCATGCCGTTGAACATCTTGCAGCGCAGTTTTTTAAGCGTTCCTTGGGTGATTACCGCCATAAGCTGGCTGTAAATCAGGCAGGAGATAAGCGACAAAACGTAAAACACGGCAAGAATTCCCACAAGCAGCATGATTTGCGAAGCAATTTGGCTCCAGTCGCCGCTTTGCCAGTTGGCTTCCACCACCTCTATTACTTTCTGCATGAAAATCGAGGGGACGGCGCTTACTATCGCGCTGAAAATTATGCAGAATATGGTCACGGGAAGCAGCACGGGATAGAAGGAAAACAGAGTTTTGAATACGCGTCCCACGACGTGCTTTCTTGATTTTTTGTTATTCATTGTCGGTGCCCGCCTTGTTTTGAGAAGTATAGATTTCGCGGTAGATGACGTTGTTTTTTATAAGCTCTTCGTGAGTGCCCACAGCGTTTATCCTGCCGCCGTCCATTACCACTATTTTGTCGGCGTCCTCGACCGACGAGGTGCGCTGAGCGATTATGAACTTAGTGGTTTCGGGCAGGAATTCGCGGAAAGCTTTTCTTATTTTTGCGTCGGTTTTCGTGTCCACCGCGCTGGTGGAATCGTCCAGAATGAGAATTTTCGGGTTTTTCAAAAGCGCGCGCGCAATACAAAGCCTTTGTTTTTGTCCGCCCGAAACGTTGGTTCCGCCCTGCTCGATATAAGTGTCGTAGCCGTCGGGGAACTGCGAAACGAATTCGTCTGCGCACGCAAGCTTGCAAGCCTCCACAAGCTGAGCGTCTGTGGCGTTTTCGTTGCCCCAGCGCAGGTTTTCCTTGATTGTGCCCGAAAACAGCTCGTTTTTCTGCAGCACCACCGCCACCTGGTTGCGAAGGGAGGGAATGTCGTAATCCTTGACGTTGACGCCGCCCACTTTGACTTCTCCCTCCGTGACGTCGTACAGTCTGCAGATAAGATTGACAAGCGACGACTTGCCGGAGCCCGTTCCGCCGATGATGCCCACGGTTTCGCCCGACTTTATGTGAAGGTCGATGTCCGAAAGCGCGTTGCGTTCGGCTTTTTTGGAATATTTGAAATTGACGTGGC